>WNFF01000252.1_pt1 | contig 56970 bp, 56 predicted proteins | sample 5400441 | NCBI WGS metagenome assembly WNFF01 (sample SAMN13153345, study PRJNA577476) | soil metagenome | isolation source: 120 cm saprolite under Douglas fir tree site 2 hole 3 replicate 1 | place: USA:California | collected 2015-04-18 | reverse complement strand
GACCGGCTCTGCGCGGTGCGCACGCGCCGGTCGAGATCGGCGCGATGCCCTTCGAGGGAGGCGCGCTGTTCGCGCAGGTCCGCGAGCGCGCGGGCGGCGTTGAGCGACGCGGTCTGCCGGGCGATCACGGCCCAAAGCGCCGCCAGCAACGCGACGAGCCAAAACGCGATCCAATGCCGGCCTCTAAACGCCATCGGCGACCTGGAACGCACGGAATCGCGCCGAGCGCGCGCGCGGATTCGCGGCGATCTCGCTGGGCTGTGGAACGATGGCCTTCTTCGTGAGCACGGTGCCCAACGCGCGGCCGCGACACGTGCAGACGGGCTGGCGCGGTGGACAAACACACTCGCGGCCCCATTCACGAAACGCGTGTTTGACGATCCGGTCTTCGCCGGAGTGGTAGGTGATGACACCGAGCGACCCACCGGGGACGAGCGCGTCACGTAGCTCCGGCAGAGCCGCCTCGAGCGAATCCAGCTCTTCGTTCACCGCGATGCGGAGCGCCTGGAACAGGCGGGCGAAATCCGACGGCCCGGAGCGCGGTCCGAGGACGGCGCGAATCGCATTGACGAAGTCGTCACTGATAACGAACGGGCGAGACAACCGACGCCGGACGATCTCCTTTCCGAGAGAGCGCGCGCGCCGTTCGTCGGCATACTCACTGAACACCGTACCGATTCGGTCGACAGGCCACGTGTTCAGGATATCTCGAGCGGTAATCCCCCTTCCCTCTTCGCCCTTCCCCCTTCCCCCCATTCTCATGTCGAGCGGAGCACCGGGCCGGAATGTGAAGCCGCGCTCCGCGGAATCGATTTGATGGGAGCTGACGCCGAGGTCGAGCAGGATACGGTCAGGATGGAACTCGCCAATGGCGGCAACGGCGGCAGGGGCGGCAAAGGAGGCTTCGAGATATTGCAAGCCCGCGGTGCCGAGGCGGCCGCGGACGGCGGCGATGGCGTCGGCGTCGCGATCGATGCCGAGGACAGTCGCCCCAAGCTCGCGGAAGATTGCCGCGTGGCCGCCGCCGCCGAGCGTCGCATCGACGGCGCGCCGGCTGCCCGTCGCCCAGGCGCGGACGGATTCCGCGAGGACGGGGATGTGGTAGGGGATCGAGGGCGCCGTGGGCACGCTCCAACATAAGAAAGGCCCCGTCTGCGTGGGCAGACGGAGCCAGGAACGGGGCTGACGGGGCTCGAACCCGCGACCTCCGGTGTGACAGACCGGCACTCTAACCAGCTGAGCTACAGCCCCAAAGCCCCCGAACGGAGCGCCGGAATATAGACCGGGCGTCAGGTCAATTCAACGGCGGCGAGCACTTAAACGATTTTTGGACCTGGGGTTTCGCTTTTTCGTACTGCGCCACGAAGTTCAGCATCTGGTCCGCGGTGGGCGGATGGACGCGCCGGCCCAACAGCAATGCCGCCTTCGTCCGGGAGAGGCGATCGAACACGGCGCGCGCGAGCTCGCAGCGCCGGGCGCCTTTGGCCTCAGTCATTTCCTTGTACGGGGCATTGAGCGTCAACACCGACGACAGGCCGTACCAGAAGCTGGCATTCACGCGTACCTGAAAACGCGGACCGACCGTGTCACTGGGGGACTTCGGCGCCACGATCTGCAGGAGCGTGTCGAGCCACACGTAGGCGTGATCGTATGCCCCCGCCTGCGCGAGCTTCGATCCGCCGGTCAGCATGATCACCGCCGCCGCCAGCCGCTGCATCGAATCGCTCGAGGCAAGTCCTGGCTTGAGGAACGGGCGGGCGGAGTCGACGCGCACGGCAAACGCCTGTTGCAGCGCCTTCAGAGCCACGGTGTCCTTTGCTTCGCGCAGCGCCCGTCCCTTCGCGGTGTCATAGACGGGCCGATCGATGAGCGTCTTCGCGATCTGCAGGCTCGTCCCGACATCATTCGGCTCGAGTCGCGCGGCCATCTGAAGGTATTTGAGCGCGGAATCCGGGTGATTGCGCATCTCGAACACCGACGCCCGCGTTCTCAGGAAGCTGGCGTTGTTCGGGAAACGCCGAATCGCCGCTCTGGTGTACAGGTCGAGCGCCTGCGTGTCGGAGACCGATTGTTGCTGCGCCGCGCCGATTGCCGCCTTCAAAAAGTTGGTATCAGCGAGCAGCGCGGTGTCGTGCTGGGCCTTTTCCACGAAGACGGCGTCCGAGCAGCGATACATCCCCGCTTCGTTGCAGATCGTCAGCTTCAAATCGAGCAGCTGGGACTCGCCGCGAATCACCTTCAGGCCCTCGTCGAGCAGGGCCACCGCGGCCGAGTCGCGCTTCATCTGGCGCAGGAGCTGCGCGATCCCGAGCCGCTTTTGCACGTTCCGTGGCTCGCCACGCAGCTGCTGAATGAAGGCGTCGAGCATCCTGTTCGTGTCGCCTTTTTGCTGATAGATCCGCGCGATGTTCTCCAGCGCGGTTCCGTTGAGCGAGTCACCCTTCAGGGCGCGCTGCGATTCGACCAGGACGCTGTCCGTCAGCCGCTGCGCCTCGTACACGGTCGCCAGACACAGATGGGCGCCCACCGAGTTGGGATCGACGGCCAGCGCTTTCTGCGCGTCCGAACGCGCGCGGCCGAATTGCCCCTTCTTCCGATCATCATTGCAGTCGCGGATAGGCTCGCTGGCGCGGACCACCCCGGCGAGGCGCTGCGCGATCGTCTCCGCGAGCGCGATGGCCGTCCCTGGATTCCCATTCGTCGCGGTGAAGCTCGCCGCCATTCCGGAGCTGCTGATGTCGATCAGGCGGACGTTGGCCGTGAGGTTGGTGCCGCTCTTCTGAAAATCACCCGTGACGTACGCGTGAACCTGGAGGAATCGCGCCAGCTGGCGGGCCTGTTGATCATCGAGCAAGCCGTCGCACGGAAATCCGGAGGCCTTGAGTGCTTCGCACAACTTGGCCTTCGGGACGACCATGACTCTGCTCTTGGCGAGCGCGGTGACGCGATCACGCACGGCATCGGCGAGCGCGATGCTTCCGGCCGAATCGGCGGCGGACGCTTGGAACGGGAGGACGAGCAGTCTCTCCGTCGGCTGCTGCGGGGCCGCCAGTTGTGCGGATGCCGTTGCAGCGACTGCGATCATCAGCCCGACCATCAGTGGAAACGCTCTCACCGTGTTCGTTCCTCCGTTACAGGCTGCTACACCAGTGGGCGAAGAGGGATTCGAACCCCCGACATCCTGCGTGTAAGGCAGGCGCTCTGAACCGCTGAGCTATTCGCCCGTGCCATGATAAGGAGGCGGAGGTGCTAAAGGGCCAGGCCTACCGGAAACAACACGCAATAGCCCAACACGAGCAGCACCGGCGCGAGCGTTGTGGATCCCATCGACAACAACCAATAGCCGAGAGCGAGTGACACGACGCCGGCGCCGAGCACGACATAATTCTTCGGACCGAAGCGCAGGCGTGAACGGGCGAACGTTTGTTCCGGCATTCGGGGCTGGAGTCTATTCGTTAATCTCAAGCTCGTCAAGCATTTGGCTTTCTTCTGTCTCCAGCGCCGCGCGCTTCTCGCGGTCACGCCGCCGCCGCAGCAGCACGAGCGCGGCGAGCACGGAACCGAGCGCGAGCCAGAAAAAGCCTAACGCACCCACCAGCGAGAGCCAGCCGTAGCGCGAGCCGATGTCGCGCTGCCACCGCTCCTCGAAGTCGCTCTCTGTAACATGATAGGTGGCGCGCAGCGCGGCGTCGAATGATTCCGACTGCGGCAGATTCGCGATCAGCGGCGCAAGCCCGCGGCCGCCGCCCCAGCGCTCCAGCATCAGGACCGCGGTCGTCGCGAGCGCGTACCCCGTTTCAGCATCGCCCCGCGCGCCGCGGAGCGAGCGCTCGACATCATCGAGATTCATGCGCACACCGCGGGCGAGCTGCCAGTTGAGTCGCAGCGCGTCGAGCCGATCCCATTCCCGCGCGGCGACGGCGGCATAGCCTTCCTCGAACCACAGCGGCGCGTGATAGCCGACGCGCCACCGCAACGCGAGATGGGCGAGTTCGTGACGAAGGGCGGCGGTTTCGCGGTTGGACCGTTTGTCGGTTAGCAAGACGATCGTTCCCGCATCCGGGAACGCCGCACCTTCACTCCAGAGCGGGAGGCGGCCGCGTGTCAGGGAGTCATACAACGCGCGGTTCGGCGCGAGGATCAATCGAATGGGGCGATCGGGTAACGGGCCGATCCCGGGAAAGTCAGGCGACCGATCGGCGAACTCGGCGAGCGACGTCGCGAGCGTTCCCTGCCCCGGCCAAGCCACTGCGGTGATACGACCCACCTCGATCGCCGTAGGAGCCTGCAGCAGCAGGGCGATCAGTGCTAGTCTCGCGGCGGCTCCTCGCCCTTACCGACGAGCTCCAGCATCTCCTGACACTTCTTGCCCCACGGATTGAACTTGTTCGCCTTGAAGCCGTCTTCCCAGGTGGACTTGGCCTTCTCCTGCTCGCCCGCGAACCAATGCGCCCGCCCCAACTCGTAGTACGCTTCGATCAGGTTGGGTCCCAGCTTCAACGTCTTCTGGAAAAACGTCTCCGCGTCCTCGTACATCTCGCGCTGCAGGTACACGAGGCCGAGATAGAAGTGCGCGTAGAGCGTGGCCTTCCTGTCGTTATCGAGCCGGATCGCCTTCGACAAATGCTCGATCGCCTCTCCGAAGATTTTCTTCTTGAGGCAGATGTAGCCGACGTTGATGCGCGCGAGCGAATTGGCGGGCTCCTTCATCAGCACCTTCTGGAAAGTGCCGAGGGCGTCGTCGTAGTCTTCATGCAGCATCTGCGCCCAACCGAGCAGCGACTCCGCCTGCGTCTCACCGGGAGAAAGCTGCAGCGCCCGCTGGAGGGACGAGATGGCACTCGCGTGATCGCCGAGCGATATGAGGCTCCATCCTTTTTCGATGAAGGTCGAGGCACCGATGTGATCGGCGTGCATCGCCGGCCGCTGGCCGGTGAACTCCGGCGCCGCCGCCTGCTTGGTGTCGGCGGCGAGTTGTTTGTAGCGGTCGACGAGCTGGCGAATCTCGTCCTTCAACTGCGTCAGCTCGCCCAGCATCCCGTCGACTTTCTTGAAGTAGGCGATGATCTCCCGCTTCGCGGCTTCGCGCTCCGCATTGCCCGGCGCGCCCTCGAGCTGTCGCGCGATGGCGTCGTACTCGCGTCGCAGCACCGTGACCGGTGAATCCTCCGTCATTTCGTTCCTTGCAGCGCCACTTTTTCCTTGGCGCTGAGCAATTTGTTCGTGTTCAGCACGATAATCGTGCGGCCATTCTGGACGACGAGGCCTGCGATGTATTCGGCGGCCAGTCCTTTCACGATGCCCGGCGGCGGAGTCACCGATTGGGCCGCGACCTGCATGACTTCGGTGACCGTATCCACCACGAGCCCGATCTTACCGCCCTCGAACTCGAGAATGACGGTCCGCGTCTCCTCGCGCTGCGGCGCCTCGACCCCGAGCCGCTTGCGCAAGTCGACGAGCGGCACAGCGATCCCCTGATACTGGAGCACGCCTTCCAGAAAGTCGGGCGCCTTGGGCAAGGGCACCGGCGTCTCATAGCGGAGGATGCGCTCGACCTGAAAGATGTTGAACGCAAAGTGCTGACCGCCCACTTTGAAGGTGACGAGTTGGACGTCGTCGCCCCCCCCGCCCCCCCCGCCCCCCCCGCCCCCCCCGCCCCCTCTGGCGCTGGTCATCAGATCCGATCCCCCAGCGCATCGAGGTCCAGGATCGGCACGAGGCCGCTCTCCTGCTTCGCCACGCCCGCCGCCCAGGGCAACGTCTGACCGCGCGGCACGGGCAGCGGCTGCTCACGGACCACCGCATCGGCGTCATCGACCTCGAAGGCGACCTGTTTTCCAGCCAGCTCGACGAGGACGACGGTCAGCACACCCTCCACGGCAGGTGCCGGCCGTCCGCTCAAAAACGCGCCCAGGTGAATGAGCGGGACGAGCCGCCCGCGCAACGGCGTGAGACCGCGAACCGCCGGCAGCTTGCGAGGAATGCTCAGCACTTCGGTGGTGTCGCCGACCTCGAGCACGCGCCCGACGGGTAAGCCGTACGACTTGCCTTCGGAGCGCACGAGGAGATAGCCCTTCATTTGCCCCGCTTTGCCAGCTCGGCAGCCACGCGGTCGGCGATCTGGCCGAGCGGCAGAACCGCGTCGACCCCACCCGCCTGGACCGCTGCGACCGGCATTCCTGGAATCACCGCCGTTTCCCGATCCTGGGCGACACCGGTGCCACCGGCATCGTGGATCGCGCGTAAGCCGTCCGCGCCATCGCGACCCATGCCGGTCAGCACGACGCCCACGCCTCGGATGCCGAATACCTCGGCGATCGAGCGGAACAGCGGATCGGCGGCTGGGCGGACGCCCCAAATCGGCGCTGACTGATCGAGCGCGATCACCGGACCATCGTGAGTGAACTGCACCCGCATATGATAATCGCCGGGCGCCACGTACGCCGTGTCGGCGACCACGGGCGCCCCGTCCTCCGCTTCGACCACGCGGAGCGGACTCATCGAATCGAGTCGCTCTGCCAGACTGCGAGTGAATCTGGGCGGCATGTGTTGCACGATGAGGACGGCGGCGCGCCGGCCGGTCGGAAGACGCGGCACGAGATCGGCAAGCGCGCGCGGCCCACCCGTTGACGCCGCCACGCCCACCGCGAGCACCGCCCGGCTGCGCAAAGCCAGCTCCGGCGGGTGCACGACTGGTGCCGGCGAACGTGCCAGCACTTTGACATGGGAGACCTCGACGGCGAGCGCGCGCCGCACCGCGGCGATGAGCTGCGGTGCGAGCGCTTCGAGTGCGGCGCGCGGATGTCCGAACACATCCGGTGGCGGTTTGGCGACAATCTCGACGGCGCCGAGCTCGAGCGCGCGAATCGCGGTCGCCGTGCCCGGGCCGGCATACGCGCTGACGACGACGATCGGCCGCGGTGACTCCGACATGATGTAGCCGATCGCGCCGAGACCATCGAGCTGGGGCATCTCGAGATCGAGGGTGACGACGTCGGGCGCGTATTGGTGGACCTTCCGAATCGCGTCGACGCCGTCGCGCGCAGTCGCGACGACGGTGAACTCCGCGCCGAGCACGTCAACCAACACCCGGCGCATGAGCGCGCTATCATCGGCGACGAGAACCGTGGGGAGGGGGGGGGCCTTGCGTTCAGATGACGTGGGCATCGGCTCCCACGGACCGGATCTCGACGCGGCCGTCCTTCACGTGGAACCGCACCGAGCGGCCCCGCTCGCCGCCCACGGCCTCGCGGAGAATGGGAATCTCCGCCGCGCGCAGCGCGCTCCGCGCCGCCAGGACGTTCCGCTCCCCCATCTGGATCGTTCCCGGCGTGACCAGCTGGCTGAACATGCTGGCGCCGCCCGCGAGTTTGGCGACCAGTCGCCGCGGGTCGGCCCCCAGCTCTTTGAGACGGGCGACGAGCAGAGGAACCGCGGTGTCGGGAAACTTGGCCGCGTTGCTCGTGTCACGGGCCAGGCTCTTGGACGGCAGCAGCACATGAGCCATCGCCCCGGCGCGGGCCTGTGGATCATGCAACATGATCGCGACGCAAGACCCGAGTCCCAGGGTCACGAGCACGCCGTCGCCTCGTTCGGCGGCCCAGGCGGCGACTTTGATGATGACTTCTTTCACGCGGGGGCAGCAGGTTTGACGTAAATGCGCTCTCGGGGATCGAGGAGGCTGAGGCTGTTTCGGGCCGGCCCAAAAAGAGTCTCGACCTTGCCCAGAAGGAGCACACCACCCGGCGCCAAGGCGTTCACGAACACCTGAAACAGCCGCTCCTGCGCCTGCCGCTCGAAATAGATGACGACGTTGCGGCAGACGATCAGGTCGTACGGCGGGTGCGGTGGTGGCTCGCGCGTCAGGTCGTGGGCGAGGATGTGGACGAGATCACGCACCACTGAAAGAGGTTCGCCGTCGCGAAAGTAGCGGCGCTTCAGATCGACGGGCATTTCGGTAAACGCACTCTCGGGATACCTCGCCTGCTGCGTGCGCTCGAGACTCAGACGATCGATGTCGGTCGCGTCGATCGAGCCCTGCACACCGGTCTCCGCGAGGAGGATGGCGATGGTGTACGGCTCCTCGCCGGAGGCACACCCGGCCGACCAAATGCGCAGCTGGGGTCGAGTCCGGGCCAGCTCCCGCAGATAGGGGCGCAGCGCATTCCACGTCTCCGCATTCCGGAAGAACTTGGTGACGTTGATGGTGAGCGCATCGAGCAGCTCCTGGTATTCACGCGCGTCGCGGTCCAGCAGGCGGGCGTAGTCTTCGTACGTATGGACGCCGCGGGCGCGCATCCGCACGCCGATGCGGCGCTTCAGGCATTTGTCCTTGTACGACCCACAACTCATTCCCCGCTCCCGCGAGATCTTTTGCGTCAGCGCGAGGAACGCGTCTTTGGGGTCCTGCGCGGCAGTCACGACAGCGTGCTCAACGTATCCAGATTCGCTTTCACCAGTTCGTGCTTGGGATTCAGCTCGAGCGCGCGGCGCCATAGATCGTTCGCCTGGCCGCGGTCGTTTCGCTTGTACGCGATGTTGCCGAGTTTGAAGTAGACGTCGTCGCCGAGCTCCGGCGCGAGCTCGATGGCGCGCTGGTACAAGCTCCACGCCTCGTCGTAGCGCGAGCCGCGATACGCGAGGTCGCCGAGGTTCTTGGAGAGCTGCGGCAACGACGGTTCGTCGTGCAGCGCGGCGCGCGCCAGCTCCTCGGCCTTCGGCAGATCGCCCGCCAGCTCGTGCAGCACCGCGAGGTTATTGCGCAGGACGCCATTTTGCGGGTACGCCTCTACCGCCTCGGCGCTGACCTGTTCCGCAGTTTCAAAGTCGCCTGCCGCGGCAGCCGCGAGCGCCCGTGCCCAGTACCAGATCGGCGGCACGCTTTCGGCAAACAGCTCCTTGGCGCGGTCGAGCCGTCCCGCGGCACTGGCGTGGTCGCCCTGCTTGAGCGCCACCACGCCCCACCCCACGTACACGCGTGGGTCGGTCCGCGCGCGAGTCGCGGCCTCCGAATACGCGGCCTCGGCGTCTTCCAGTCTGCCGAGCTGCTCGTAGGCTAACCCGAGATTGTGCAGCACCGCGGGCCGGGAGCCGCCCTTCTCGGCGGCGAGTCGCAACGCCTCCATCGCCTCGCGCCAGCGCGCCTGCTTGAGCGCGACGAGCCCGATGAAGAAATGCGCGTTCGCGTCCGCGCCCCGGAGCTCCGCCACGCGACGGAATTCCCGCGCCGCTTCGTCCAGCATCCCGGTCTTGTAGAACGCGATGCCGAGATTGCGGTGCTCTTCGACGCGGGCGTCCGTCATCTTCTGGTCTTCGGCGCTCGCCGTCCTGCCGGCACGATGCAGGAAGCCCGCGGTCACCAGGCCGTAGAGCGCCTTGCCAACCTCGAATTCGCCGAGCCCCGAGTCTTCGATGACCTGGTTCACGTCACGCGATCCATCGAGCAACGGTAGCAACCGGTCCTGCATCTCTGTCAGCTTGGCGTCGCTGATCGCCAGCCGGTCGCGGTCCACCAGGAAGATCAGGTCGAAGGAGGGAATCTTCTTTTCGATCAGGCTCCACTCGTCCACGCGGCGCGCGCCTTCGAGCAGCAGCGACTCCGGATTGATGGAGACGAGGAAGTCCTGCTGTTCCGGACGGACGTCGGCTTCGAAGTTGAACGTTCCCTGCGTCCACGTGAACAGGTAGTAGACCGACTCCTCGATCTGCATGCGCATGTAGCGCTCGAGCTCCTGCTGCGAGATCACGCTCTGGCCGACGAGGATCTCGCCCAGCTTCTTGTCGCGCTCCTTGGTTTGGCGGTGGATCGCGGCGTCCAGCTGTTCCTGCGTGATTTTCTCGTGCTTCACGAGGATGTCGCCCAGGCGGTCGCGGCGGTTGACGATCGACGCGTAGCAGATCCGCCCTTTGTCGAAGTAGATGTATCCGAAGTTCGAACGGTCGGCGATCGAGAGACAGCCGGTCTTTTGCCCCAGGGCGAGCAGCTGGAGCACGTCCGGAAGCGAGGCTTCTTTGAGCGAGCCTTTGATGGCCATTAGCGCAGCTCCTCGATGACGCGGTCCGAGGACGCGGGCCAGTCCCAGACCATCTTCTCACGGCTCCGCACACCGCCGGCGCTGGACACCACGATTCCGCTCGTCCGCAAACCGGTGGTGCGCCGGGCGGAAGGCGATCCTTCCAACACGTCGCGCGCGAGCCCCGCGTTGACAGGAGCATCCTGCGCAGCCGCCGCCTCGACGACGCGCTGCACGATCCCCGTCAGGCTCCGGACGGAGTCGGTGGGACGGTCGGCGAGGTAATCGAGCAACGCGACGTCCATCGGAACATGCTGACTCTTCAAGGAACGCTCGAGTGCGTTCCGTCGGAGCTCTTTGTCGGGCTCAGAGACTTCCGCGACGAGACCGCCCTCGAGGCGCGAGATGATCCGCTCCTCGAGTCCCTCGAGGGTGTTCGGATGGGCGGGCGCCGTGAAGATCAGCTGGCGGTCCGCATCGAGAAACTGGTTGAACAAGTTGAAGAGCTCTTCCTGCGTGCGTTCCTTCCCGGCCAGGAGCTGAATGTCGTCGAGCAGGAGCGCGGTGGCGCGGCGATAGCGTGCCCGCCACCAATCCACGCGATTCCCGTCGATCGCCGCGATCAGCTCGTCGACGAACGCTTGAGTCGACAGACAGGCGACAATCGCGCCCTTCTTCTTGGCCAGCTCGAGACCGATGGCGTTCAGCAGGTGCGTCTTGCCGAGTCCGCTCTTCCCGACAATTACGAGCGGATTGTATTTCTTTCCCGGCTTCGCGATCACGTCGCGCGCGGCGCTGAGCACGACTTCGTTCGAGGGCCCAGCGATGTAGGAGTCGAACGGAAACGCGGCCGAGGGTCCAGGTGGCGGAGCCGCGCCGTCGCGGACTCTGGCGGCCGCCGACTCCGCTTCCTCCATGCGATCCGGATCGTGAAAGACTTTCTCGCCGGCCGCCTGCGGATCCAGTGCAGCGACTTCCGCCTCGAGCGCCTTGAGGCGATCGACGTCCAGCACATACGCCGCGATGGCCTCGTCGACGGCGGCGGGCGTTTCCTGATCGAGCAACTTCTCCAGTCGGCCGGTGCGATAGCCTTCCCCTTCCCACCGCAGCACGGCTTCGGCGACGCGAGCCCGCCAGGCTTCCACCGCCTTGCCGACGGTGACGGTGACGTCGGTAAGGAACTGTGAGAACTCGTCGGGGGCGGTAGATGAAGCGACACTCGGTGAGGCGACGGTAGGTGAAGCGACGGTCGTCGTGCCGAGTAGTTGCCGCGCGGCTTCCGCATTGATCGGCGTGTCGTTCACCGCCTGGTACGCCACAATCCGATTCAGCGCGCCCATGAGCTCGCGCACGTTCGGGATTTCCAGTTTCGCCACCGTCTCGAGCACGCCCGGCTGGAACGTGCTGCCCCGCTCCTCCGACTTGCGGCGCAAGATCGCCACGCGCGTTTCGTAGTCGGGAATCCCGATGTCCACGACCAGGCCGCCCGAGAACCTCGAGATCAGACGCTCGTCCAGATCGGCGATCTCCGCCGGCGGGCGATCGCTCGCCAGGACGATCTGATGTCCGGCTTGCTGGAGCGCCTCCGTCAGCCGGAGGAGCTCGGCCTGCATTTCCTTGCGGTTGGTGAGGAATTGCACGTCGTCCACCAGCAGGGCGTCGACGTTCTGGAAGCGGCGGCGGAACGCGTCCCCCTGCCCGGCGGCGATCGCGGCATGGAAGGCCTCGACGTATTCGTCGAGGGTTAAGTACTCGATGTTGAGTTGCGGCGCGAGCGCCTTGGCGGCATGCCCGATCGCCATCAAGACGTGGGTCTTGCCCAGCCCGGAGCCACTATAAATGAAGAGGGGGTTGTAGGCGGACCCTGGATTCTCGGCGACGGTCCGGCCCGCCGTCACCGCCAGCCGGTTCGCCGCCCCGACTACGAACGTGTCGAACGTGAAGCGCGGATTGAGGGTACTCGTCATGCCGGGCTCCCCGTCGCGAGCCGCTTCAAGACCAGCTCCGAGATCCCTTTCAACGTTTCGAACACCCCTGTGCCATGCAAGGCGTCGGCCGCAAAGCTCGGCACCGCTCGGAAGTTGAGCGCGTCATCGAGCTCCGGCGGAGTGAGAATCAGCTCGGGGGGCAAGTCCTGTTTGTTGTATTGCATCACGAAGGGCATCGTGCGGACGTCGACGCCGTGCTCCAGCAGATTGCTTTGCAGATTCTGCAAGCTCTCGAGGTTTTCGTCGAGCTGGCGGGCCTGGCTGTCGCCCACAAACACGACGCCGTCGGCGCCCTGCAGCACGAGACGTCGCGTCGCGTTGTAGTAGACCTGCCCCGGCACGGTGTAGAGCTGGAATCGCGTCGAGAAGCCGGAGATCTGCCCCAGATCGATCGGGAGAAAATCGAAAAACAGCGTGCGGTCGGTCTGCGTGGCGAGCGACACCATGCGGCCGCGCCGGGTCTCGGGGACACGGCCGTAGACATAATGGAGATTCGTCGTCTTTCCGGACCGGCCCGGTCCATAGTAGACGATTTTGCACGTGATCTCGCGGCTCGTGAAGTTGACCAGGGACACCGGCTATCTCCCAAACAGCGTGTTGAGGCTGTCCGTCAGCTCGCGCTCGAAGTCCGCGGCCAGTACCTGCTTCGGTACCGTGGTTTTGGGGCTCGCCGCCTTCAAGCCCGCCGCAAGTTGCTCATAGAATAACTGCACCAAGCCAAGGGATGAAACATCGAGATCGTAGACCGCGAGGACGGCGAGCGTGCCGCGATCGCTGGCGAACGTCGCGAGGAAGAAACCGTGCTTCGGGCCCTGGTGGCTGAGCGCGGCGAACGGCGGCTGTTGTAGCTGACGCGCGAGCTCGCCCGTCGACGCGACAATCGCCGCGGCGAGCGCCGCCGCCGACATCACGTCGACCGCGCGGGAAAAGCCGGACTGGGCGAGCACCTGTCCCGAAGGCGTCAGCACGAGCACAAGACGCACGGACGCTTCGCGAACGAATTCCGTCAGCGGCTGGAGCGTCCAGTTCTCGACCGCGCGCGTGTGCGGACTCATACGACCGTCTCCGCGACGCGCAACAGCTCGAGACGCACGAGACCGATGTTCACGTCGGGCTCTGCGACGGCAACGACGAGAATGCCCCCCCCGCCAGCCACCGACGAGTTGCCATCCGGCACCACGAGTAAGGCACCTTGCTCCGCCTGCAGGTGCCAGAACACGCTCGTCCCGGTACCCGCCGCTTCCATCGCACGTCGCAACCGGCTCGCCAGGCTCGCCGCCAACGCGGCCACTGCGCCGCCCTTGACGCCTTCCATCAATTGTTCGGCGATGACGAGTCCGTCATCGGCCGAGACGAGCATCGCGCCGCGAACCCCCCGCACGCGCGTGATCAAATCGAGCCCCGGGGGGGCGCTCACGTTCCACGCTCCAACCAGCGGCGCGCCATTGCGGTGGCGCGCTGCGCGAGAATCGCGAGGCGGCCGAGCGGAATGCCTCGCTCGCGCACGACGAGCAGCAACGCCTCCGGCGTCGGATGGCCGAGATGCACGTTGCCCTGCTGGCCCTCCGCGGACAGTCCGTTCCAGGCGCCGAGGCCAAGCAGCTTCGCGGTGCGTGCCGCCTCCTGCGAGACGCCGGCGAGATAGGCCGCGACCGCATCCGTCACATCGGCACCGGCCCTATCCCGCAACGCCCCGCCCAAAACGCGCCCAGCGCCGTCGATGAGCAACAGACCTTCGTTGGCGCCCTCGAGGCCGGCGAAGACTCGAGCTTCATCGAGGGCCGGCGCAGGGGGGGCGACCGGTTCCGGTGGGGGTGCCGGTGCGGGCGGACTCCCTCCCGCACGCATCATTGCAATCGCCTGGTCGATACTCGGGTCGTCGGGTTCGACTTTGCGCGCGGCCTCCAGATGGGACTCGGCCTGCGCCAGGTCGCCCACCTTGAAGTACAGAAACGCGAGTCCCTTCAACGCGCCGGTGTGATTCGGCGCGATCCGTACTGCCATGTCCCACTCGTCGAAGGCTCGCTCGTACTCGCGTTTGTCCGTCAGGATTCGCGCGTACAGATCGTGCGCGTCTCTGCGGATCCTGCGCCAGCTGCGCGGAGAGCGCGCGAATATCGTCAGCCATGCGCGAACACCCGCGCCGCCTGCCGCGCCCGTTCGACGTCGGACCGTTGCGCCTCCTCTTCGGGCGTACGACCGGCGAGCCGCTCCCACTGATCCCAGCTATCGACCGCCTCGGCGAACCGGCCCATCGAAACCAGCGCGTAACCCAACTGGCGCTGCGCGGCGGCGAGCTGCGGATCCAACCGCAACGCGCGCCGCAGCTCCTCGGCCGCGGTCGAGCTGCGTCCCTGGGCCAGGTGAATCCGCCCCAGCAGCAGGTGAATCGTCGCATCGTGCGGTTGCATGCTTCCCGCCTGCTCGGCAGCGGCGCGCGCTGCGTCCAGATCCTTCGCTTGCAGCGCCCGCTCGGCCCTGGCGACCAGCTCGGCGGCGTCGCCGACGGAGCTGGGCGCGCCGCCGTGCGAGCGCCTGGTGTTGCCGGGATCGACGAGCACGATGACACCCGCGCTCTCCAGGCCGAACAGCGTCTTCGCGACTTCGAAGTCGGAACGCCCCAGCTCGGTTGCCAGGCCGCGCACGGACCGTTGGCCGTCGACCAGCGCGAGCACCTCCCACTCGGGCGGAAGCAGGTCCAGCTCGCCACTGCCGCTTTCCGGCGGCGGCGCGAGCGACGGAATCACACCGACGTGGGGGATGCGGTTCTCGATTCGCGACCACTCATCGATACGCCGTGCGCCTTCCATCAGCAACGCCTCAACGGGAATCCGGACCGACACCTCGGTCGGGACCTTCGTCTCCGGCTGTTCGTTGAACGAGAAGTAGCCTTCGTTCCAGCTCATGACCTCGAAAACGACTTCTTCGATCTGGAAGCGGATCTGCCGCTCGACTTCGCGCTGCGTGATCACGCCCAGCGCGACGAGGATTTCGCCGAGGCGGCGCTTGTCGCCCTGGCGCTGCTGCATGTCACGGGAGCGCTCGAGATCGGCTTCGGTGATCTTGCCGGTGCGCAGCAACAGGGAACCCAGTGGATGCGGATTGCTGCGAATCTCCGCCGACACGATCACGCCGCTGTCGAAGTAGATTGTCCCCTCGTTATGGCGCAGCTCGGACGTGACGCGCAGCGCGCCCGTCTTCCGGCTCAGGTCGAGGAGCTGGAAGACGTCGTGAATCCCGAGCTCGCGTAGCGGTCCTTCGATCGCCATCAGGCCGCGTCCGACGTGGAGAAGATGTGTTGCAAGTCGACCGCGGTGCGTGCATGGATGCGCGCGCGTTGCGCGAAGGGACCGCCGGGATCGATCCGCGTCACCCGCTCCCAGGCGTCCACCGCCTCGCCGTAGCGCTGCAGCCGCGCGAGTGTCGCGCCCAGATAGAACAGGGCGCCGGTGTGATCGGTATCGAACTTGAGCGCGCGCCGGAACGCTTCCAGTGCTTCCGCGTTGCGCTTATCGTCGAGCAGCGCGCGTCCCAGGAGCAGCAAGGCGTCGAGGTCGTACGGATCCTGCTCGAGCATTTCGGCGAGGCGAACGATGGCGCTGCGGACGCTGCCCGAGCGGCGCAGCAGATCGGCGAGCGCCAGCGCCGCCTCGTGAAATGTGGGCAACGCCTCGAGCGCCTCTTCGTACGCGCGCCGCGCTTGCTCCCATTCCTCGTCCTGCTCGTGCAGGCGCCCGAGCTCGAGCCACACCTGCACGAAGCCCTGATCGAGCTCGAGCGCCGCGCGATAGGCGTGCCGCGCTCCCTGCCGGTCGCCGACCTTGAGCGCGATGTCGCCCTGCAGTTTGTGCAGATCGGCACGGTTGGGCGCTCGCGTCTGCGCCTGGCGCAGCGCCGTGAGCGCGCCGGCGGCATCGCCGGCGGCGGCCCGCGCCCGTGCCACCGCTACCAGCACCTCCACGTCCTCGGGAGACTTGGCGACCAGCTCTTCGGCCAGCGGCAGCGCTTCGGCCGGTCGCTGCACGGCGAGCAGGCTCTTTACCTCGCCGAGCGCCGCGGCGGCGTTCGCGCCGTCGAGCGTCCGCGCCTCGCGATAGCGCTCCAGCGCTTCGCCGTGCAGGCCGCGGCGCGCATAGATGTCGCCGACCAGTGTGGCGGCCTGCCCGCGGTCCGCGCCGCGCTGCACGGCGCGCATGGCTTCGGCGACCGCGAGGTCCATCATGCCCTTGCCGGCGTAGTCGCGCGCCAGCGCCAGTGGATCGTCCTTCGCCTTTTTGGCGAGCCCGGCCGGCACAGCCTGCGGTGTCGCGGCGGGAGGGGCCAGCTCCTGAAAAATGTTGTCCAAGAGCCGCTGATCGAACGCAAACTCGCCGCCCAGATTCTCCGCCTGCACGTCGGCCGAAATCTCCGGCACGATGCCGATCGAGACGGTCTCGTACTGGAGATCGATCGCGAGCGAGAACTTCTGCGACACGTAGTAGGGATCGAGCTCGAGCGCCCGCTTCGTCGCCCGCAGCGCGCCGTCGAAGTCCCCGAGATTCGAAAGCGTGAAGCTCAGGTTGTAATGCGCGCCGGCGTTTTGCGGATCGGCTTCGACCGCCCGCACAAAGGCGTTGCGCGCGTCGGTAAATCGCTTCAGCTCGACCAACACGAGCCCGACGCCGTTCCACGCCGGCGCGGACGCCGGCTGTCCCGCGAGCACCTGGCGGTAGGCCTCGAGCGCGAGCTGAAACCGCCGCAGGTGCGTCAGCAGCAGGGCGAGATTGAGTCGAGCGCCCATGAATTCCGCCGACAGCTGCAACGCTTTCCGAAACGCGTCGATCGCTTCCTCGGTATCGCTCTGGTGCGCGAGCACGACGCCCACGTTGTTCCAGGCGAGCGCGTAGCGCGGATCGACTTCGGTCGCCTGCCGATAGGAGGTCAGCGCTTCGCTCGTGCGTCCCGCCTGATGCAGCACCACGCCGCGCTCGTTCCAGAGCTTGGGCGAGTCGGGGACGTCATGGATCAGCGACTCATACAGCTCGAGCGCGTCGTCGAAGTCGCGCTTCAGGAGGTGAACTTCGGCCATCGCCTGGCGGACGAGGCGGCGATCCTCGCCGCGCTCGATCGCGAGGCGGTATTCGCGCAACGCCTCCGCGTAGTAGCCTTTCTGCCGGAATGCGAGACCGAGATTGAAATGCGCGAGCTCGGCGCCCTCGGCGACCTCCGGAGGCGGCATGTCCCGCAACCGCTGCTCGGCCGATTGCCGTTCGGCGCGATAGCGCTCGAGCGACAGGTTGGTCTGGGCGCGTGCCAGCGGCGGATTGAGCTGGATCGCGCGCTTGGACGCGGCGCGCGCATCCTGATGACGCCCCATGTCGCCGAGCACGAACGCCATCAAGTAGTGCGCATTGGCGTTGTCGGGATTGAGCGCGACCGCGCGCTCGAGCGCCCCTAACGCCGGTTCGTTGAGTCCACGGTTGTAGTAGACCTCGCCGAGATAGAACTGCACGACGCTCGAATCGGGCTCCGCCTCGGCGGCGCGCAGCAACCATTCCGTCGCGACTTCCAGCCGGCCGCGGGCTTTCTCGGCGAGGCCGAGCTGAATGATGGCCGCAACGTCATCCGGCTTATGCGCGAGCAGCTCTTCGAATTCGGCAACCGCCTCCTCGTACGCGGCCAGGATCGCATAGGTGCGGCCGAGCTCCCAGCGCGCGTCGCGTTCGTCGGGCGACCGGCGGAGTCGTTCCTGCAGCTCGGCGACGCGCCGGTCGTAGAAACCAGTGTTGTGGTAGGAGATCTCGAGGTTGCGCTGGGCGACCTGCATGCGCGGGTCGAGCTCGAGCGCGCGCGTGAACTGCTCGATCGCCTCGGGGACGAGGCCCTTCTGGTAGTAGAGGACGCCGAGGTTGTTGTGCGCGCCCGCGTCCGACGGATCGATGCGGCGGGCAAAGGAGCGGAGGACCGCGAGGTCGCGTTCGGAGACCGCTCCCGGGGACGTCACGGATTACGTGAGTCGAATGGCGTCGAAGATCGCTTTGAGAGACGCCAGGTCGGGCAGGAGCAGGAAATGGCCGCGCATCCCGTCTCGGGCGTCGATGTTGAACTCCGTCTCGACGCAAAACACGAAGTCTCGGTCGTGGCCGAAGTTCAGGTAGGTGGTCGTCAGGACGGCGGCCGAAACATCCACGACGAGGCTGGGCACGGACGGCAGCAGCAGCATCCCCATGAACTCCGAGAGCGCATTCATGTAGGCGCCCGACAGAATATTGCCGCACTCTTTGAGACAGGATTGCTCGATTGTCTCGAAGGCCGTGGTCGTGCCGAGCGGCCGCTTGAGCAGCATGTCGCACACTTTGCGACCTACGGACTCCGGAAACAGCAGCAGCGTGCGACCCGTGAGATCGCCGAGCATGTGCATCAGCACGGCGGCGACGACTTCCTGCGGGTCGCCGATCAGGCTCGGCACCTCCTCGAGCCGGGCGATGTTGATCTCGGGCACGGAGATCATGATGCGGCGGTGCGTCAGCTGCGACAGCGCCGTCGCGGCGTGGCCCGCCCCGATGTTGGCGACCTCTTTCAGCGCGTCGAGCTGCAGCGCTTTCAGATCACGGACATCTTCCATGATATCCCCCGACCTCTAGACCAGACCGGCGGCATCGAGGATGAGCGCCGGCACTCCATCACCCATGATCGTCGCGCCGCTGAAGATCGGCAGCGTGCCCTGCGGCGCTTCGAATCCCTTCACCACGATCTCCTGCTGACTCAGCATACCATCCACCACAATCCCGGCGCGGCGCTCTCCCATTTCCAGCACGATCACTGGGCGACGAGGGGGGGGGGGGGGGCGGCGCAGTGGCGGCGCCATTCGTTTGGAGAAGCTTTCTGAGATCCACTAGCGGCACGACGCGGTCGCGGAGTACAATCGCGTCGCGGCCTTCCATCGTCGTCAAAGGCACGGTCCCGAACTCGACCGTCTCGGCAACATAGGTGAGCGGCAGCGCGTACCGCTCCGCGCCGACGGCGGCGATCAAGGCCCGCACGATCGCGAGCGTGACCGGCAGCCGCAGCACAAAGGCGGTCCCCTTCCCCGGCTCCGTGCGAATCTCGATCGAACCGCCGAGCGTGCGAATGCGTGTCATGGCGACGTCGATGCCGACACCGCGGCCCGAGACGTTCGTGACCGCGGTCGCCGTCGAGAACCCGGGCCGCGCAAGCACGCGCAGCAGCTGATCGTCCGACAGCGATTCCACGTGCGCTCCGACGAGCCCCTCGCGCTTCGCCTTGTCGAGAATCCGCGCGCGATCGATCCCCCGCCCGTCATCGCTGATGCTGATCGCGACGCTGGAGCGCTCGCGCACCGCGGCGAGGACGATCTCACCTTCCGGATTTTTCTTGTGGCGCTTGCGCTCCGCCGGCGTTTCGATCCCGTGGTCGACGGCATTGCGCAGCAGATGCACCAGCGGATCGCCGAGCTCGTCCAGGATCGCGCGGTCGAGCTCGATCTCTTTTCCCTCGACGCGGAACTCCACCTGCTTGCCAAGCTGGCGCGCGACGTCGCGCACGAGACGCGGGAAGCGATCGAACACCTGCCAGACGGGCGTCATCCGGGCCTGGATGATTTCGCTCTGGAGATCCGCGGAGAGGCGCGAGACCTGAATCGCCACGTCGTCGATCGCCGGATCCTGCCCGACCCAGCGCGCTGCCAATTCGTTCAGCCGTCCCCGCGCGGTGACGAGCTCGCCGATCAGGTCCATCAGCGTATCGAGGCGCCGCAGATCGACCCGAATATGTTTGCTGCGACCAGCCACGGCAGCCGCGCTTTCAGCCGGCGTGACGTGGGCCTCTTCTCCGCCACCGATCGTCACCGCCTCGACATCGCCAACGCCGCGAATCGCCGTTTCGATTTGCGCGGCGGCAGCGCCGCTGTCGAGCTCGAACGCAAACCGTCCGTCGAAGTCGTCCGCTTCGAACGCCGCCAGCGGCGGCTGGATGCGATGCACGGCGCCGAGCTTCTGCGCCTTGCGGATGATCAGCATCGCCCGGCCGCCCTTGAGCGGGGCCTCGGCGCGGATGGTCACCTGCACCAGGCGACCGGAACCGGGTTCTGGGACGCCAGGGACGACAGGGGCGGCAGGGGCCGCAGCGGCGGCTTTGGGCGTCTCACGCGGCGCCTGCTTTGCCGCTGCACGATCGATCTCCGTCAGCAGCGCCGCGATGTCCAGCTCGCGCTCGCGACCGGCGACGGCGAGGTCGACGGACTTTTCCAACGCGTCGGTCGCGCGGAACAACAATTGAAGCGTGTCGTCGGTGGGAGGCTTGCCGCCGCGACGCAGATGATCGAGCAGATTCTCCATGCGGTGAGCGAGGTCGGCCACGCGGCCGTACCCCATCGTCGCCGCCATGCCCTTCACGGTATGGACGGCGCGGAAGATGCCGCCAACCGGTTCCGCCGCCGACGGGTGACGCTCCCACTCGAGCAACAATTGATTGCACGCGCTCAAGTGCTCGCGGCTCTCGGCCAGGAACAGCTCGGCGTACTGCGACAGGTCCATGGGGAGCTAGCCGAGCACGCGCTGGACGGCTTCGAGGACGCGGGAGGGTTGGAACGGTTTGACGACGAAGTCTTTGGCGCCCGCCTGAATGGCTTCGACGACCAGTGCCTGCTGGCCCATCGCGCTGCACATCAGGATCTTGGCGTCGGGATCGTGCTTCACGATTTCGCGCACGGCGTCGATACCGCCCATGTCCGGCATCACGATGTCCATCGTGACCAGATCGGGCTTGAGCTGCCGGTACTTCTCGACGGCCTGGGTACCGGTTTCCGCCTCGCCGACGACCTCGAACCCGGCTTGGGCCAGGATGTCGGTGATCATCGTGCGCATGAAGATGGCGTCGTCACAGACGAGAACCGTGTGGCTCACTGCGCGCTCCTTAAGTAGTCAGAATCGGGCCCAACAATGCCGCGACGTCCAACACGATGAACAGATCACCGCGGGCCCTCCGTCCTACCGCCCGTACCAGCGTGGGATCGACGCCCGGCAGCCCTTCGCGACCTTCGAGCGTCGAATCGCCTCCAGCCAGCAGGTCGATCACCTCGTCGACCGTAAAGCCTATCAGCTTGCGCGTTCCTCCCCCGTTATCCGCGTCACGTCCGGCGACTTCGAGGATGATGGTCGAGCCCGGGGCAGCACTGACGACGGGGGTTTCCGGGGAGGCGGAAGGTGGGGCCTGCCCTAACGCACGCCACCCTTCCACGACCGTCACCAGGGTGCCTCGGACATTCACGAGCCCCGCGACGACCGGGGGCGCGCCCGGAATACGCGTCGTTGGGAGGCGCGGGAGAATCTCCCGCACTTGGTCTACCTCGGCCGCACACGCCAGCGTTCCCACACGGAACACGAGCAAACGCGCGGTTGCGAGGCTTCCGTCATTCATCGGATGCGAAGAAGCCAAGATACTGCAAGGGGTTGCGCTGAGCAAGCAAATTCACATCACCCGCCGCTTCAGCGAGCGCGGGCCGCAAATCCTCCGGCCATTCCGATGTCAATGACAGCGCCACGCCGCTCACGGGATGCGCGAACGACAGCGCGGCCGCGTGGAGCATTTGCCGCGGTGCGAGCGCTTCGAGCCGCTCGGCTTCCGGCCGCGCTGACGGCGTGACGCGGCGACTGCCGCCGAACGTGTATTCGCGATCGCCGATGATCGGGGAACCGACGTGCGCGAGATGCACACGAATCTGGTGCGTGCGTCCCGTACCCAAGCGCACGCGCAGCAGATCGGCATGAGCGAATCGCGCGACGAGTGCGGCATGCGTGACGGCGTGTCGCCCCCCCTCTGCGACGGTCATGCGCTTGCGCTCTTTAGGATGACGCGCGATCGGCGCTTCAATGTCGACGGGACTCTTGCGGAGGTGGCCCCAGACCAGCGCCGCATAGACGCGCTTCACCTCGCGCCGCTCGATCGCGCCGGCGAGCCGCCGGTGCGCGAGGTCGCTCTTCGCCACGACGAGCAAACCGGATGTGTCGCGGTCGAGCCGGTGCACGATGCCGGGTCGGCCTTCGGTCGACCCCGCGGATAATTCGGTGCCCCGCCCCATGAGTACGTTGACGAGTGTGTCGTCCCAGTGGCCGGGGCCGGGATGGACGACGAGGCCGGCAGGCTTATCGAGCACCGCGAGGTGCTCGTCTTCGTAGACGAAGCGCAGTTCCGCATGAGCGGGCGCGTAGGTGCGCGGCGGCGGTTCGTTCGGAGCAAACTCGACCGTCACCTCGGCGCCGCGTTCCAGGATCGCGGATGCGCGCAACGCCTTCCCGCGCGCGCTTACCCGCTTGTCGGCGATGAGGCGTCCGGCCTGAGTACGAGAAAGGGCGAGCTGGTCAGCGAGGAATCGATCTAAACGTTCGGTGGGGGCAACAACACAAAAGGTGATGTTCAAGGTTCTGCGGCGCGAGCCTCCTTCGCGCGATGCTGCGCCCGGCCTTCCTGCCAGAGAGAAAGCCCGAGTGCGATGGCACCGATCGTGATCGCGGAGTCGGCCACGTTGAACGTGGGCCAGCGCCAGGAGCCGAGGCCGATGTCGACGAAGTCGACGACTCCCTGCGCGCTGCGAATCCGGTCGATGAGATTGCCGACGGCGCCGCCACAGACGAGCGCCAGCGCCAAGAGCCGGAAGCGATCGCCAGGCCGGGTGCCGCGTACCAGCGACGCGAGCACCACCAGCGCCACGATCGCGAGTCCGAGAAAGATCCAGCGGGAGTTGTCGCCGAGATGCAGTCCGAACGCCGCGCCTTCGTTGTACACCAGGCGCAGCTGCACGACGTCGTCGAGCACCGACAGCGGCAGGCGCCGCGCCAGGAACGATTCCGCGATGAGCTTGGTGGCAAAGTCGGAGACGACGACCGCGGTCGCCGTGCCCCAGAACAACCGTCGCTCAGCGGCGCTTTCCATCTTCCTCTTTGGCCTTGCACTTGATGCAGAGGCGGGCGTGGGGGAGCGCGTCGAGGCGATCGAAGCCGATCGGCTCGCCACATTGCTCGCACAGACCGAAGCGCTCCGGGGTGCCGTAGAGGCGGCGCAGCGCCTCGTTCACGTGCCACAGGTAGCGCCCTTCCTGCGAGGCAAAGAGGAACGCCTTCTCCCGCTCCATCGCGTCGGTGCCCTGATCGGCCATGTGGAACGAGTAGCTCGACAAGTCGCCGTCGGATGCCTGGAGACTCGAGTTGAACGACTCGCCGTAGTGGCCCAGCTCCTTGATCACCCGCGCGCGCTCTTCGAGGAGCCGCTTCTCAAGATGGCTCAACTGCTTTTTGTTGAGCCCCTTGCTCTTCGCTTTCGTGGATTTCGTCGGCATTATCTCGCTCCGCCCTTTCGTCCGTCGTGACGCCGAAGCGCGATCGTGGTCCGGCGCCCCTCGATATCTACGTCGCGCTGCAAATCGGGTTCGTCCAGCACGCCACCCAACACCATCCGCCGCGCCAATGTTTCACCTTCGACGAACCCCTGAAACGCGCGCGTCGCGGCGACCACATCAGCGGCGCCGGCGATGCTTAGCTCGATGCGCGTGGTGTATTCGTATCCCGCTTCTTTGCGGAGACGCTGCACGCGATTCACCACTTCGCGCGCCAGGCCTTCCTGAATCAGGTCGTCGCTCAATCCCGGGTCCAACGCGACGACGTACGGACCATCCGCCTGCACCAGCCATTCACTGGCGACTTCGCGCGTGACGGTCGCGTCTTCCGGCCGGAATTCCCACTCGCCGACCCGGACCGTTCCGCCCTGCTCCAACGTCTGCAGATCGGCCGCACCGAGCTCCGCCACGGCCGCGGCGGCCCGCGGCGTATCCTTGCCATAGCGTTTGCCGAGCGTCCGAAAATTCGCTTTGCCGCGCAACCGCACCAGATCATGATCGGAGGCGACGACCTGGACGTCTTTTACGTTGACTTCGGCAGCCAGAATATCTAACAGGTCTGACAAGGCCGGGCCCTGGGCGGCGGCCGGAACGGCCAGTTGCATCCGGGCGAGCGGCTGCCGGACCCTGAGGTTACGCGACTCCCGGGCCGCGCGGGCCAGCGAGGCAAGGCGCCGGATGGTCGTCATGGCCGTCAGGAGCTCGGGCTCACGGTGCCCCCGGTCCACCGGGAACGGCGCCAGATGGACTGACGTCCCGGTCAACGCCCGGTGCACCCAGTCGGAGATGAAGGGGGCGGCCGGCGCCAGCAGGCGCACCGCAGCGACCAGCGCCTCGTGGAGGGTCTCGAGCGCGACGGGGTCGGTCGCCCGGTCGGGGGCCCAGAAGCGCGGCCGGTTGCGGCGGATGTACCAGCGCGACAGGTCCTCGCCCACGAAGTCCATGATCATTCGCACACCGCTCGTGACGTCGTACGCCGACCACGACTGGCGCACGCTCGCGACCACCTCGTCCAGGCGCGCGAGCAGCCAGCGATCGGCCGCCGGCCGTTGCGCAGGAGGCGTGGCGTCCTCTTCTGCCGGTGGCTGCCAATCCTGCGCGTAGCGCCGGAAGAAGTCGTAGGTAGAACGCAGCGTGTTGAGGAACCCGCCCGAGACCTCGGGGATCTGCCGCTCGTCGAACCGCTTGGGCAGCCAGACCTGGCTCTGCCCCAGCAGATAGAGTCGCACCGCGTCCGCGCCGTGCGCTTCGATGACCGACCACGGATTGACGACGTTGCCGCGGCTCTTCGACATCTTCTGGCCCTGCGCGTCGAGCACGAGCTCGTTGACGATGACGTGCTTGTAGACCGTCGCATCGAACGCCGCGACGCCGATGGCGAGCAGCGAGTAAAACCAGCCGCGGGTTTGATCCACGCCTTCACAGATGTAGTCGGCCGGAAAATGCGCCTTGAAGTCGGCCTGATGCTCGAACGGATAATGCCACTGCGCGTAGGGCATCGATCCGGAATCGAACCACGCATCGATCACTTCCGGAACGCGCCGCATCGTGCCCGCGCACTCGCGGCACGCCCACGTATAGGTGTCGATGTAGGGCTTATGCGGATCGAAGTTCGTGGGCAACGCCTTGCCCCAGCGCTGCCCCAGCTCATCGTAGGAGCCGATGACTTCGCGATGCTCGCGATCGGCGTCGCACTCCCACACGTTGAGCGGCGTGCCCCAGTAGCGGTCGCGCGAGAGCGCCCAATCGACGTTGTTCTCGAGCCATTCGCCGAAACGCCCGGTGCCCACTTCCGGGGGATGCCAGTCGACCTCGCGGTTCACTTCCAACATGCGCGTCTTGACCGCTGTGGTTCGGACGAACCAGGAGGTCCGGGCATAGTAGATCAGCGCCGAATCGCAGCGCCAACAGTGTGGATAGCTATGGGTGTACGGCCTGGTTTCGATCCAGCGGCCGTCATGCTTCAGCCGCTCGATGATGAGGCGATTCGTCTCCTTGTCGGTGACGAGCTTGCCTACCAGCTCAGGCCAGCGGCCTCCGATCCCGCGGAACGTGCCATCGGGCGCGACCGGATTCACGAACGCCAGGCCGTACTGCTGCGCGGCGGCGTAGTCGTCGGCGCCGAAGGCGGGCGCCATGTGCACGAGCCCAGTCCCCTCGTCGGCACTGACAAACGCGCCCGCCACGATGACCGCGCGCTGGCCTTCCTGGGGCAGCGGCACCATCTCGAGCGGGCGCACGTATTTCTGGCCGACGAGATCGCGGCCCGGATATCCGGCCACGCGCGGCGCCTGCGCCAGCGGTTTGCCGTGCACATGCACGTCACCGGCCCGCTGAGCCGCGGCGATGTAGCGGACGCCCTCGATCTCCCATTCGCCGTATTCGATGTCGGGATGCACTGCGACCGCGACGTTGGCGAGCAGGGTCCACGGCGTTGTGGTCCAGATGACGAGCTGGCGCGCGGTGTCACTCGCGAGCGGAAAGGTGACATAGACGGAATTCGTCTGTACCGTCTCATAGCCCTGCGCCACTTCGTGCGACGACAGCGCGGTGCCGCAACGCGGGCAATACGGCAGGACCTTGTGGCCGCGATAGAGGAGCGCCTTCTCGTGCAGGCGCTTGAGCAGCCACCACACGGTCTCGATGTACGGATTGCTGTACGTGATGTAGGGATGCTCGTAGTCGAGCCAGTACCCGATGCGGTCCGACAGCGATTCCCAGTCCGTCTTGTACTTGAAGACGCTTTCCTTGCACAGCTTGTTGAACCGCTCGACGCCGTACGCCTCGATCTCGCGTTTGCCGTTGATGTGGAGCGCCTTCTCGACTTCGATCTCGACCGGCAAGCCGTGCGTGTCCCACCCCGCGATGCGCGTCACGCCCTGCCCCAGCATCGTGTGGTAGCGACAGATCAGATCCTTCAGGGTTCGCGAGAACACGTGGTGGATCCCTGGCCGGCCGTTTGCCGTCGGTGGGCCTTCGAAGAAAATGAACGGCGGGCCGTAGCGCGTCGCCTCACTGACGCGCGTGAACAGCCGCTCGAGCTTCCACGTGGCGAGCAGCTGTTTTTCCAGCTCGTCGATCGTCTGCGTTGGATCGGACGGCGGATACGTCATTAATTCAGTCGCTCCAACACGCCGCGTACCACGGCCGCGAGTCGCGGCTCGGCGCCGCGCGCGACCGCGATGATCTGCTCGACGGACGTCGGCTCGAGCGCGTCGGGCAGGCAAGTATCGGTGATAATCGAGAGGCCGAGCACGCGCATCCCCTGGTGCACCGCGGTGATCACCTCGGGCACCGTGCTCATGCCGACGAGGTCGGCTCCCATCGCGCGCAGCATGCGGTATTCGGCGCGCGTTTCGAGATTCGGACCGGGCACCGCGACGTAGACGCCTTCGCGCAACACGATCTTGTTGTCGAGCGCGACGGCGCGAGCGAGGCGGCGCAATTCCGGATCGTACGCCACCGACATGTCGGGGAAGCGCGGCCCTTCCGCGTCGACGTTCGGCCCGACCAGCGGATTGTCCCCGAGCAGGTTGATGTGGTCGGAGATCAGGACGAGGTCACCGGTGGCCCACAGGGGATGCATGCCGCCCGAGACGTTCGAGACGATCAGCGTCTTGGCGCCGAGCGCCTTGAGGACGCGCACCGGAAACGCGACCTGCTGCAGCGTGTAGCCCTCGTAGCGATGGAAGCGTCCCTGCATCATCGCGACGCGCCGGCCGCCGAGCGTGCCCAGCAGCAAGCGGCCCGCATGCGTCTCGACGGTGGAGGTCGCAAAGCCCGGCACGTCGGGATAGGGAATCGACGCCTCGGCGCGCAGCTCGTTGGCGAGTGCGCCGAGACCGGTACCGAGGATGACGGCGACGTCCGGAACGATTGCGGTCCGCGTCTTGACGGCGCGGACCGCGTCTGCCACGGAGACTGCGTTCAAGCTTTCTGGCTCCCTCCATCCAGCGCGCGCAACTCGGCGAGCTGTCGCTCCAACAGCGCCCGGAAACCGCCCATATACTGCTGAAACTGCCGCTCCGTCTCCGCCATCTTCGCCTGCACGACGTTCTCGGCGCTGCGCGCTTCGTCGAGCAGACGCTTGGCTTCCGCCTCCGCCTCGCGCACGATCACCTGTCCTTCACGCTCCGCGGCCGCCCGCGTATCCTGGCGCAGCTGCTGCGCGGCGACCAGCGCCTCGTTCATCGCCTTCTCACGCTCGCGAAACACGCGCAGCTGCTCGGTGAGCGCGGAGAGGCGCTCTTCGAGCACCTGGCGCTCCCGGATCGCGCGCTCCAGCGCATCGGCGACCCGCATCCGGAAGTCTTCGACACCCAGCGTGTCGTAGCCGCGGAGGGTCTTCCGGAATTCCTGCTTGCGGATGTCGAGCGGCGTCAGGGTAAACGCTTCGTCGTTCATCTCGGACCGAACAGCGCTGTACCCAACCGGATCACCGTTGCTCCCTCCGCGACTGCCGTAGCGTAGTCGCCGGACATCCCCATCGAGAGGCTCCCCAGCCATAGTCCTTCCTCCTCCTTGATTCTATCACGCAGGACGCGCAGTCCACGGAACGCCTGTCGCTGCACATCCACGTCGTCGGTAAACGGCGCCAGCGTCATCAGTCCCTCGAGGCGAAGATTGCCCAGCGCGGCGATGTCCCGCGCCAGCACCGGCGCCTCCTCCGGCGCGCACCCGCTTTTTTGCGGCTCCCGCGCCACGTTCACCTGCAACAACACCCGCTGGGGGGGGGGCGTCGATGATCTGCGATGCAATTCCGTCGCCAGCTCCAGCGAGTCGAGCGAATGCACCACCTCGAACCGTCCCACGGCCGCGCGCGCCTTGTTGCGCTGCAAGTGTCCGATCAGATGCCAGCGCGCCCCGGTGAGATCGCGCAGCTCATCCTGCTTCTGCAGCGCTTCCTGCACGCGGTTCTCGCCGATGTCCGGAAGTCCCGCGTCCAGCGCCGCGCGAACGGCGTCCGTGCCGAACCCCTTCGTCACCGCCACAATCGTCACGGCGTGCGGCGTCAGCTTTGCAATCGTGACCCTCACCTGATCCAGGCGCTCGGCGAGGGCCTCGAAACCCATAGCCGATCAATCTAACGCCTAAAGAGGGTCCGTATGATCTCGGCCAGTTGTGGGCTCGGATTGAGGTGGTAACCCCGTCGCAGATAGGCCAATGCGGTGGCTGAATCACCGCGGATTGCCGCCGCGTTGCCCAGCTCCAGGAAGGGCACCGAAAACGACGTCGCGACCTGTTGGGATGCAGGATCGAGCTCGAGCGTGTCGACGGAGAACAACTTCCCGAATTGGAAAACGGAGTCCGCCAGGTACCGCGTGCGAGCGGTATCCACCATCGTTCCCTGGATGCCGCGGATCCACTGGCGCACGGTGTCGGCGCGTGGCGAAACCTTGAAAACCAATCCTTGAAAGACGATGTGCGGATCCAGGCCCAGCCAGGAACCGCGGCCCGACGACACGCCGAAGGTCACCGCCCGCTTCCCCAAGTTGGCCGCGATCGCGTAAAGGATGACTTGGTCGGACGTCCGCAGGACCTGTCCCTTCTTGATCGGCAGGGCGAATGGGCCCGACTGGAAAACCTGGTCCTCCGCGGGACGAAACGGCTGCAACGTCGCGATATCGGCGAGCGTCAAGGGCAGCGCTGGACGGGAGGGCGGCACAGGGGGCGCGAGACTCCGATAGATCGCCGGCGCGTGGGCCGGATCGAAGGGACGGAGCGGGAGCGATGCGAGCTGCCTCAAGTACCACTCGAGATTCGCGAGCGAGAGATTGATGAGCGTGACGTCCTGGCGCACGCCTTCGACTTCCTGCAGGTACCAGACGGGGAAGGTATCGTTGTCGCCGTAGCTGAAGAGCACGCCGTACGGCTCGACCGCTTGCAGCAAGTTGTACGCGACGTCGCGGGCCACGGTCGCATCGGGACCGTGACGACGGGAGGCCGCCCGGAAATTGAAGACGAACGGCAGGAGCGCGATGACCGTCGCGAGTGCGACTGCGCCGCGGCGAGCGGCAACGGCGTACTGGCGCGACGCCCAGCGAATCAGTCGCACCAACCCGAACGCGGCGAACACGCCCCACACCTGAAAACTCACGACAAAGAAGTAGTCGCGTTCGCGCACCTCATGTTGGCCGATGGTCTGATACTGGTTCCAGAACAGCGAGAAGCCCGGCTTGAAGTTCATGTAGATGACGAGTCCGAATCCCGTCACCAGCCACACCGTGCCGAGGAGATAGGTGATGCCGGCATCGCTGCGGCGCGCGTACGTGACGCCGAAGAAGCCAAGCGTCGTGAACACCAACGCCACCGCCACCATGGCGACGAGCGGCAACGACCGCGCCCATTGCCACGAGCAGTACTGGAAGTAGTTGATGAATTGTTGAGTCAGAATCGTCGCGTTCCGTCCCGGATTCCCGGCGCCGGGAGAGTATAAGGGACTATCGAATATCCCCCGGCTGCCGAACTGCTCGCGCCGAATCACCGCGAGCAGATTGCCCCACGTCTCCGGATCCGCCTCGTTCAGGATGGGATGCAGACCGGACCGGATATAGAGGAAAGCGTAGATCGACACGCCGATGGCGGCGACGCCGAGCGCCACGAGCGGAAAGGCCCGCGATCCCACCATCCAGCATGCCACCGCCGCCCCGAGCACCAGCGCGCCACTCAAGATCAGCAGCATCGTGCTGCCGAGTCCTCCGGCGATCAGCGTCAACCAGAGCGCGGTCAGCGTCGCCCATTCGGCCCATTCGATGCGGCGCCGGGCCGGATCGAGCGCGGGCGTCATGCGCAACGTGTACGCCATGAACACCGATACGGCCGGTCCCACGAGCAGCGCGAGCAGGTGATTCCCGATCGATAGCGCCGCGATGTAGATGATCAGCAGCAGCATGTGAGTCGGCTTTTCGGTGCCGCGCAGATCGCGCCACCGCAGGCAGAGCCAGCAGATCGCGGCGATGCTGAACGTCGCCACGGTGTAGACCTCGGTCTCGTTGCTGTTCTGCCACTCGGTGAACGTGAATGCCGAGAGAATCGCCGCGGCCGCCGCTCCGCCGATGCGCAGCCACCGTTCTTCCCCGGCGAGCAACCGCTGCGCGACGAGGAAGAGGCACCCCGCGCCCGCCGCGGAAAAACAGGCGCTCATCAAATTGGTCCGCCACGCGTATTGGCCGAGCACGACGAACTGTGCCCACACGTGACCGAGCAGCACGAACAGCGGCGTCCCCGGCGGATGTGGAACGCCCAGGACTTTAGAAGCCGTAATGAATTCCCCCGCGTCCCACAGCGTGACGGTGGGCGCGAGCGTGATCACATAACCGATGAGGACCAGGAACGCGACTGCGGCCGCTTCCCGGTACGGAGGACGGGAAGGATCAGCTAACAGGCTGTGTCACGCGCTCGCCGCCCTCGAGATGAGAGACGGCACCGGAGAGCAGATCGCGAACCTGCGGCGGTGTGAGGTGGCGATACAGGAGCCCGTGACTCGCGACGGAGATCGTCGACGTCTCCTCCGAGACGACGAGCACTGTGGCGTCGGTTTCCTCCGACAACCCCAGCGCGGCCCGGTGCCGCGTGCCGAGGGACTTGTCGGCGACCTTGAACTGTGTGAGCGGCAGCACGCAGCCGGCGCCGATGATCTGGTCGCCGCGGATGAGGACGGCGCCGTCGTGCAGCGGCGAATACGGCGTGAAGATCGTGGTCAGCAGATCCGCCGAGACCTTCGCTTCCATGGGAACGCCGGTCGTGATGAACTCTTCGAGGCCGATGTCGCCTTCGACGGCGATGATCGCGCCGGTGCCGGCGCGCGACAGGCGATCGAGCGCCTCGGCGATCTCTTCCGCTACCGATTGGCGGTCGCCGCGCGAGAAGGCGCGCATAAACCGAGACTGGCCCAGTCGCGCGAGCGCGTTGCGCAGCTCCGGCTGGAAGACGACGACCGCCGCGAACGCGCCGTACGTGAACACGACGCCCAGCAAGGTGCTGATCATCGTGAACTTGAGGAACACGGCGACGAAGTAGGTCAGCGACAGGATGACGAGACCGATCACGATCTGCAGCGCCCGCGTGCCGACCAGGAACAGCAGGAACCGGTAAATCACGAACGTCACGATCAGGATCTCGAAGAGATCCGGCCAGAGCCGCGGCGACAGGAATTTGAAGGCGTCTACGTTCACGTTGAGCTGATCGTGGCGCTCGCCAGTGAGAGTGCTTCCCGTGTCAGGGCGACGTCGTGAACTCGGAAAAGCCGCGCCCCCCGCTCCCAGGCGAGGGCACAGGCAACGGCCGTCGCGCGATCGCGATCTTCGACCGGCCGTCCCGTCGCCGCGCTCAAAAAGCGCTTGCGCGACAGGCCGACGGCTACAGGATAGCCCACGCCGACGATCGTTGCCAGTTCGTCGAGCAAGCGAAAGTTGTGCTCGGCGGTCTTGGCGAACCCAAAGCCGGGGTCGAGCACGATCCGCTCCCGCGCAATTCCGGCGCTTTCCGCCCGCGTCGCGGTGACCGCAAGCTCCGCGGCGACCTCGGCGGCGACATCCTGGTACGTCGCCAGGCTGTCCATCGTCGCCGGCGTGCCGCGCATGTGCATCAGGATCACGCCCGCCTTCGTCTCAGCGGCGAGAGGCGCGAGACCGGGGTCGAAACCGAGCCCGGACACATCGTTGATGACGGCGGCACCGGCGTCGAGCGCCGCGCGCGCGACGGCAGCCTTCCGCGTATCGACCGAAACAGCGCCGATCCCGCGTTTCACGAGCTTCTCGATGACCGGAATGACGCGGGCGATTTCCTCAGCGGCGGGTACCGGCAGGGCGCCGGGACGGGTGGACTCGCCGCCGATATCAATCAGCCGACTGCCGTCAGCCATCAGCTTTTCGCCGAGGGCAAGTGCAGCGTCTACGGACTCAAGCCGGCCACCATCGGAGAACGAGTCCGGCGTGACATTGATGATGCCGATGATCACCGGCTTGTCGAGCGCGACTGCCCCGCCCCGAATCGCCCATGATCGCGGCGGCTCGGCCCGAGTCGCGAGAATTTGGCCGAGTGGCAGCGCGAGCCGCGCGAGCTCCGCGGGGGCGCGATCGTAGCGCGCGAGCGGGGCAAGCCGGCTCGCCGCCGCGGCGACGAGTGCCCATCCATCTCCGGTCAGCACATCGGCGCCGGACTTGGTCGCCCAGTGCACCAGCGCTTCGCGTTCTGTCTCGGTGATGGCTTCGATCAGCACGACGAGCGGCTCGATGCCCGTCGCGGCAAACCAAGCGGGCTGGGATTCCCAGCCGCGCGCCGCGAGCGCCGCGCGCACCGCCTCGGGCGTGTGCGCGGCGAGCGCGGTGACTTTCATGAGGAGATTATCGCAGCGCTTGCACGACGCGCAGCCGGGCCGCCCGCCACGCGGGGAAGAAGCCGCCGATCAGTCCCATCACGACCGCGAAGAGAAACCCGTTGAGCAGGAGTAACGGCGTCACCGCGGGCGGCGGGTCGTCGCGATTGATCCGGAGTTTTGAAAAGTCGGCCGCTGGCGGAGAAGCGGTCACGCCCCAGCTGGCTCAGGCGGCGGATTCCGCAACACGCCTCCTGCGGTGCGCGGCGCCTTCTCCCGCTCCGCGGGCTCAGTCTCGGCGCGCGGCGTGGGCGGCGTCGGCGGAGTGTAGGGCGGCAGCGGCTGCCCGGCGACCACCATCTCGACCTGCTCGCGCTCCAACGTCTCCCGCTCGAGCAGCGCGGCGGCGAGTCGATCGAGCGCGGCGCGCCGCTCCCCGAGAATGCGGGTCGCGTCGCTGTAGGCGTGCGTGAGGATGCTTCTCACTTCCTCGTCGACGAGCTGTGCCGTGCGGTCCGAAATCTCCCGCCGCTGCACCACTTCGCGGCCCAGGAAGATCTCCTGCTCGCGGTCGCCCACGGCGATCGGACCGATGACCGCGCTCATGCCAAACTGGGTGACCATGCGGCGCGCGATATTAGTGGCCTGCTGGATGTCCTGCGCCGCGCCCGTCGTCACCTTCTCCGGCCCGAACACGAGCTCTTCGGCGACGCGGCCGCCGTACGCCATCGCCAGTCGCGATTCGATCGAGCGCTTCGTGTACTTGTGCAGCTCTTCCTCGGGCAAATAGGCCGTGAGACCGAGCGCCCGGCCGCGCGGAATGATCGTCACCTTGTGCAGCGGATCGGCGTCAGGCACGGTGAGCCCGACCAGCGCGTGCCCCGCCTCATGATAGGCGACCAGGCGACGCTCCTCGTCGGAGAGCACGCGGCTCTTCCGCTCGAGGCCCAGCATCACTTTGTCCTTCGCGTCTTCGAAGTCCTGCATGTCGACCTGCGCCTTGTTGCGGCGCGCGGCCAGCAGCGCGGCTTCGTTGATGATGTTCGCGAGCTCGGCGCCGGCGAGACCCGGCGTGCCGCGCGCGATCCGCTCGAGGTTCACACCCGGCGCCATCGGGATCTTGCGCACGTGGACGCGGAGGATCTGCTCGCGACCCTTGAGGTCGGGCATGTCCACGACGATTTGCCGATCGAAGCGCCCGGGCCGCAGCAGCGCCGGATCGAGAATGTCGGGCCGGTTCGTCGCGGCGAGCAGGATCACGCCTTCATTCGATTCGAAGCCGTCCATTTCCACGAGCAGTTGGTTCAGCGTCTGCTCGCGCTCGTCGTGACCGCCGCCCAGCCCGGCGCCGCGGTGGCGGCCGACGGCGTCGATCTCGTCGATGAAGACGATGCAGGGCGCATGGGCCTTGCCCTGCTCGAAGAGGTCGCGCACGCGCGACGCGCCGACGCCGACGAACATCTCGACGAAGTCGGAGCCCGACATCGAGAAGAAGGGCCGGCCCGCCTCACCGGCGACCGCTTTGGCGAGCAGCGTCTTGCCGGTTCCCGGAGGCCCGACGAGCAGCGCGCCCTTCGGCAGCCGGCCGCCGAGGCGCTGGAATTTCTGCGGGTCCTTCAGGAAGTCGATGATCTCCTCGAGCTCCTGCTTCGCCTCATCGCAGCCGGCGACGTCGGCGAACGTGACTTTGGGCGTGTCGCCCGCAAGCAGCTTCGCCTTGGACTTTCCGAACGCAAAGGCGCGATTGCCGCCCTGCTGCATCTGCCGCAGCATGAAGATTACGAGGCCGAAGATCAGCAGGTACGGCAGGAACGTCAGCAGCACCACGCCGAACGACTGGCCCGCTTCGCGCGCGCGCACGTCGACGCCCTTGGTGCCGAGCGCTTCGACCCATTTGTTATCGGCTTCGAACGGCAGCAGCACGTTGAAGCGCTCGACCGTCTGGCGCTTCACGACGACGGGCCGCTGGAACGCGCCGCGCACCTTCTGCCGGTCGGCGATCTCCACGGAGGAGATGTTGCCGGCGTTCAGCTCTTCCATGAACTGGGAGTAGGTGATCTCGGCTTCCTCGCGGCGGCGGCTCGAGGCGAGCTGCACCAGCGCGATCGTCCCGACGATGAGGAGCGCCCAGAACGAGAGCGTCCGCAGCATCCGGGCCCAGTTGAATTCCCGCGGGGGCGGGGGCAAGCGATTGGCCATCTACGTCAGACTCGCGATATAAGGAAGGTGCCGGAAGTTTTCGGCGTGATCGAGGCCGTAGCCGACGAGAAACAGCGTCGGAGCATCGAATCCGATGAACTTCGCTTCCAGCTCCAGATGTTTAGCCACATGTTTGTGCAACAACGCGCAGATCTCCAGACTTTGCGGCCGGCGCTCACGCAACAGCCCGACCAGCTTGTTCAATGTCTTGCCCGTGTCGATGATATCCTCGACCAGCAAGATGTGCTTTCCTTCCAGCTCCGTCTCAGGGTCGTACACCAGTCGTACGTTCCCGCTCGACACCGTGCCCTCGCCGTAGCTCGATGCAACGAGGAAATCCACCTGCAACGGCCGCTCGATCCGTCGCACCAGATCGCTCAAGAAGATGAAGCTGCCCTTCAGGAGCCCGAGGACGAGCAGATCACCATCGGGATACGCATCGGTGATCTCACGGCCCAGCTCACGCACCCGCTCGGCGATCGTCTCCTCATCGAAGACGATGCGCTTGAGCTCACGCCCTCCGGTCTGCCTGAGCTGCGCCGTGCTCGGTAACATCCAACCTCACCGCTCGAGTTCCAGGCGCGGGTAAGCCGTCCGCACTGCGACAGATGCCCGGCACCCACAAAACCGTCTCACCCCGCGCCACCACCGGATAGTGGGCCCGCGCCGTGCGCGGTACGCGCGCTTCCATTAATAGGCGTCGCAGCGGCCGATGTCCGACGCCGCCCAGCGGAACCACCGAATCTCCGGGCGTGGGCGAACGCACTTCCCATCCGCTATCGTCCAGCCACGTCGTCCAGGTCGCGCGCTCGAATCGTTCCGGTGCCGGAGCCGGCGACCAGGCGATTTCATATTCCCAAAACAGCGCGCTGCCCCGTTCTCCTGCCGGCACGATTCTTTCGAGCGCGCAGCCGATTTCGCTGTCATTGCGGCTGACCCGCAGCCGGTCGAACGCGACTTCCGCCGACCAGCCCTCGCCGAGGGGAGCGCCGCGCCCTGACGGCCGTTGCGCCAACGCTAGGAGTCGCCGGGCTCGCGCGGGCCCCAGAACCAGCCCTGCCCGCCGGGCCGCCGCACGCAACAGCGCGACCGACAATTCGTTATCATAGCCGCACAGGACGGCGCGGGCAACGGCAAAGGCTCCATCCCGCACCTCAAGCGCCAGCTCCGGCAGCAGATCCAACACTCGATCCCACGCCCGGCGGTCACTCGCAAAGTGACGGCCCATTGCCAGCAGGTCGGCGTTCAGTCTCGGCCCGAGACGCGCGTCGAGCAGCGGCAGTAACGTCGCTCGGACCCAGGAGCGGAGGTGCCGCGGATCCCGATTCGCCGGGTCATCGTGGATCGGCAGACCGCGCGCGGTTGCGTACTCGAGAAGCTCGCGTCGCGTGAACGGCAGCAACGGACGAACCAAACCACCGCGGCCGCGTTGCGCGACGCCGGCGAGTCCCGCCGGTCCGCTGCCGCGCAATGCGCGCAACACGATCGTCTCGATCTGATCGTCCTGGTGGTGCGCGGTCACGAGGTATGTCGCGCTGCGACGGCGCTGCACTTCGCGCAGCCAGGCGTACCGCGCGCGGCGCGCCTCGGTCTCTGAAGTGTCTGGTCCGAGCTTCAGCTCCGTGCATTCGAATGGCAGCCGGTATCCGTCAGCAAGCTGCTGTACCACCTTTCCAACTTTCCAACTTTCCAACGCAATCCCATGGTCCGCATGCGCAACCACGAGCGACAGTCCGATGGTCGGGGCTACGGCGGCGAGCAAATCGAGGAGCGCGACAGAATCGGCTCCCCCCGAAACCGCCACGATCGCGGTGCCGGGTTCGCGGAAGAGTCTGCCGCGCTGAATGTGCGCGCGCACGCGCTCCGGAAGCGAGGCAATAGCTGACATGTATCTTGAAGTATGCTCCAACCCGACCTCACCTACCAACTCCTCCGCAATCTCACATCTCCAGTGGTCGCCATCACCGCGGAGCGTCGCGGCAAGGAGAACGGCATGATCTCCGACGCCGCGGTGCGCGCCTCGATTGTGCCGTCGATCCCGCGGCTCTCGGTCTACATCCACAAGTTCAATTACAGCCATGACATGATATACGAGACCGGCCGCTTTGGGCTTCACCTGCTTCATACGCAGCAGTTCGACATCGTGCGTCGGCTGGGCTTCTTCAGCGGCCGCGATCTGGACAAGCTGGCCGGTATTCCGCACCACCGCGGCACGCTCGGCGTACCGGTCCTGGACGAGTGTTTCGCGCATTTCGAGTGCCGCGTGGTCAACGTGATGGACACGGGAAGCTCAACGCTTTTCCTCGGCGATGTCATGGCGGTGGGTTGTGGCAGCACAGCGAGTCTCGAGCCGCAGGGTGCGCTGTTGACGGCGGCGTATTTCCGGTCCAAGATGCCGACGGAATGGCGGCAGGAGTACGAGGCAAAGCTCAAGGAGGCACAGCAAATCGCTGCCGAGACGTCACGACACCTCAAGCCCGTCGTTTGGAAAGGAAAGTGACTATGCGCGTACTGAGCGGAGTTCTCATCAGCGGCGTCGTGCTCGCGTGCCAACCCCAGGCGGAGCCGTTGCTCGATACCGACAAGACCGCCATGCGCGCCGTGACGGACAGTTTCACCGCATATGTCGTAATGCATCGGGATTCCATGGCGGCCGCACAGTATGCCGAGACCGCTACCCTCATGCCGCCAAACCATGGCATGGTGCAGGGTCGCGCAGCGATCCGCGCGTTCATCGCGGCATTCCCACCGCTCAGTCACTTCACGGCATCGCCGATCGAGATTGACGGCCGCGCCGATCTCGCGTATGTGCGTGGTACCTATCACATGACATTTGCATCCCCTCCGGGGCGGCCGGCCATCGAAGACCATGGGAAGTTCTTGGAGATTCGGCGGCGGCAGGACAATGGGAAGTGGTTGGTCGTAGCGGACATGTTTAATTCGGATCTGCCCGCGAAGCCGTAGGGGGAACGCGAACGCCCCGAGCCATCCTCGGGGCGTTCGCGCTGACAAGGTTTGCGGTTAGCGATTCAGTAACGCACTCACGCCGAGTCCGATTCCCCAGTTGCCATTGTAGCTGACCAGGTACGAGTGGTTGGCGGCGCTCGGCATGAAATCGGCATGCCCGTCGAGCCGCAGCGCGACCATGTTGCTGAAACGGTGCCGGATGCCGAACTCGCCGCCGACGCCACTGTCGTCCGCCTTGTAGCTGCCCGTGTACGAATTCCGCACATAGCCCACGCCGAAAAAGAGCTCCGCGCGACTCACGGGCGGAATGTCGTAGACGAGCCACACGTGAATGGGCTGGTACGTGGCGCCGCTCTTCGATGCGTGCGCGATGTCCGCCTCGAGCGCGAGATACGGCATCAGGTTCACGCCGGCGCGGGCACCGATGCCTACCGCGTTGCCTACGGGGAGAGAGTTGTCCGCATTGAGGTAGGCGGCGAAGGCGCCGATCTCAATGGAGCCGCGCTTCTGGGCCCGTGCAGGGAGAGAAGCGGTGAGCACTGCTCCGGCAGCGAGCACTAGGACGCGGAACGTCATGACGGCCCCCTTGTGGGTTGGATGACCAATAGCAGGGGCGGGACTCGAACCCGCGACCCCGGCATTATGAGTGCCGTGCTCTGACCAGCTGAGCTACCCTGCCAGGCTGCGGAGAAAAACCTAGCAAGGTCGCTAGTTAACGCCAACCCTCCCCTGCACCGACGCGAGCAGCTTGGCCGAGTCGTAGCCGACGCCGTCCTTGAAGACAATCGTGGCACCGCGAATGACCGACGGGTCTGCGGTCAGATCGCCATGGAGCACGACGAGGTCGGCCAGCTTGCCCGGCTCGACGGTCCCAAGCCGCTGTTGGACGCCCAAGATCCTGGCGCCGTTCAAAGTCATGATCTGGATCGCCTGGGCGGGCGTGAATCCCGCCTCGATGAGCAGCTCGTAGTTGCGCTGATCGCCGAACCCGGCCAGCGCGCCCCCGATCCCCGTCGGGTCGACCCCGGCGGCCAGCAATCCGCCGGCGTCGACGAAGGCACGCTCGAATGCCATCGCGTTCTTGAACGCCGGGAGCGACACCCAACCATTGCCGCTCGAGTCGATCTGGTGGCGCATCTTCATGTAGTTGTCGCGCACTTCCGGATCCATCGCCTGCAGTGTGCGCTCGTCTTTCGTGGGACGGCCTGCCACGAACGGCTCGTACACGGCGAGCGTCGACGTGATCGACACATGGTGCTGGACCAGCGAGCGAATAGTGGCCTGCCCGGCATCGCCCTTGGGATCCGAGGCGCTGATCTGCGTCATCAAGTTGACGGGGCACACGTCCGCCTGCTTGCCTGTCGTGAAATCGGACGCAGTGAGCATCCCGTGCTCGAGATTGTCGATGCCCAGCGCGACGGCTTCCTGGAAACTCACCGAGCAGAGATGCCCCGTGACTTTGATGCCGCGCTTGTGCGCTTCCTCAATGGCGGCGCCCAGCTCCGCGCGACGGATGTCGGTATACGCCTTGATCCACGTCGCGCCTTCCGACGCCCAATAGTCCACGAAGCGGCGCGCCGCCTCCGGCGAATTCAGAATCGCCATCGCCCCGCCGCCCCGCTCGCCGGTGATGTATGGCGCGGTGAGATGGATGCGCGGTCCCGGCGCGAGACCGTGATCGATCCAGTCTTTCAAATTGATTTCCGCGTATGGCGACCGGCTACCCGTCGTGCGAATCGTTGTGACACCCGAGCCAAGGTAGAGGTGCGATCCCGTGTAGCCCATCTGCACGGCCCGGCCGCCGGCCGCCGTATAGAACAAGTGATCGTGCATGCCGATGATGCCGGGGATGACGGTCGAACCAGTCATATCCATCACGCGCGCGCCGGCCGGGACCTGCACCGACGCGGTGGGACCCACCGCTGCGATTTTGCCGGCGCGAATCACCACCGTTTGATCGGTCTTCGGAGCTGATCCCGTTCCATCGACGAGCAGCACGTGCGTCAACGCAACGAGCGAGGTATCGACCGCGATGTACTCACGCACGCTGGCCGCGAATGAATCGGGCCGCTGCGCAGTCAGAGCGAGCAGAAGTGTGAGCGCGTACATAAATGGTCCTCGCTAATCCACAGTGAAGTGCATCATCATTCCGGTTGACAGGTGCTCAGCAATGTGGCAGTGCAGCATCCAGTCGCCGGGATTCGTGGTATCGAGCAGAATATCCACCACCGAACCGGCGGGCACCAGCACGGTGTCTTTCCACGACAGATCTTCGTTCGGCACGCCATTGACCGCCAGGACGAGAAAACGCTGGCCGTGCACGTGGATCGGGTGCTGCATGCCGTGAAAGGCGCGACGCTCGTTGACCAGCCGGATCTTCACCGCCTGCCCGCGCCGAAAGCGCCACGCGATATCCATGTTCTCCTTGCCCGTGGCAGGATCGCGCAGCACCCAGCGGACCTGCTTCCCGGTCGACGCCCAGTTCATCATCGGCATCGTGCCACCCCATTCGACCGGCGTGAAGTAGATCGAGTCAAGCTGCATCAACCGCTGCGTGACGAACGGGAGGTCGTGCGTTTCGAGCGTGAGCACCAGCGACTTGGTGGGCGGCCGGTCGACGAACTCGCGATACGGCTCGAGCTCGCGGGTGGTTGCCGGATCGCGGCGCAGCACGGCGAAGCGCACGCTGAAGTCCTTCGTGACGCGCTCGCCGCCGACGGTGATGAGGCCGAGCGTATCGACTTCCGGGAAAAAGCGGCCGAAGAGATGGTCGAGACCGCGAACTCGATTCAGGAGCGCGGCGCCGCCCGGTCGATCGAACTGCACGTCGACGACGTACCGCTCAGCCGGAGCAAGCATCACGCTCTGCACCGACGCTTCGCGCTCGAGCGGCCCACCGTCTGACGCAATCACCTTCATGCGCGCGCCCGCGAAGGACAGGTTCAATGTTCGCGTGTTCGACGCGTTGGTCAGATAGAAGCGCATCACCTCGCCGCGTTGCACGGACAATCGATAGCTCGGCTCGCCGTTCACGAGAAAGACGTTGCCGAACCGGCCCATGAGGGCGTGCGTCGGCGAGTCGCTGCCGAGTGGGAAGAGGCCGGACGGACCGACGAGCAGATCATCGAGGATCAGCGTCTCTTCACGGTTCACGGGACCGAAGCGGGTCGACTGGGGCAGGACCACGATGTTGCCGTAGAGACCCAGCTCCTGCTGGATGTCCTCGCGCACGTGCGGGTGGTACCAGTAGATGCCGGCGTCGGGAAAGCGCAGCTGATAGGTGAACGATGCTCCCGGCGCCACGGGCGCTTGCGTGTTGTCGGCGCCGTCGAACGCGTTATCCAACCGAATCCCGTGCCAATGAATCGTAGAAGGCTGCGGTAAATGATTACTGAACAGAACCGTGATCTCCGATCCGCGCATGACTTCGAGTAGCGGGCCCGGATACTGGCCGTTGTAGCCGTACATCGTGTACGTCCGGCCGTTCAGCGTGCGGCGCACGAGACCGGCCTCGAGCCGCAGCGTGTCGCCATCGGAGAGCCGCAGTCGCTCGCCCGCTCGGGCGGGAGGAGCCGCGCTGTCCTGAGGCGGGAGATACGGCGCAACCGCCGGTCGCAACGCCATCTCCGATGGCAGCATCGTGATCCCTGGTGGCGCGGGCACCATCGGCCACTCGGCACTGTCCATTTGCATGTGGTCCGCATGCTCCGCAGCCCGCTGACCGACAGCGCCGAGCGAGAACTCCATCAGATCCGGCGGGAAGAGCCGCGTACTCGGCGACTGCCCGCGCAACACGATTTTGCCGCGTGGCGCCCGCACACGTGCCGTTCGCTCGGCCGTGATCAGAACGATGAATTTCTCCAGATCGATTGCGGGAAGTTGTTCGCGACCGTTGCGCACCTGACCAAGCTTGATGACGGTATCCATCTGCGGCGGTGTTGCCCAGGCGACGTAGGCGGGACCCGATGCAAGACCTGCGAGCCAGGCAATCGGGATGTAGCGGGTTCGGCCATCGGGAGTCAGTCCGACGGTGAACGGACTCGACGGCAGCACCAGCTCGATTCGGCCCGAGACTCCGCTGATGCCCGGAGCCGCGATGAGCTCGATGCAATAGAGATCGTGACTGGGCCCAAGCGGGGCCGACGGATCGCAGGGACGGTCCTGGGCCGCGCACGGCGTCACGCCGATGATGAGCGCGAGCAGTGCGCGGCGCAGGGGAGGCTCTTGTGCTAGTTCCTGCGGGCCGCCGGCAGCGGCCAGTGACTGGGCATCGGTGGGAAGCGCAGCGGCTCGGGCCGCGCCTTCGAGCCGGCCGCCGTCGTGGTCGACGAAATGCTGAATGTGTAGGCGCCTATCTGCGTCGCACCCGACGACCCGATGAATATGACGTAGGTGTTGGAGCTCGGGACCGTGTAACTAATGAATGCGTCGGTCGTGCCTGCTGCGCTGTCGTCGTTGATCGCGACCGGTGGTAGGATCCCGAGGCTATCGCCCCGATACAACTTCAACTGCGCGTTCAGTGCCGTCGAGTGCTCCGAGATCTTGACGACCGATCCGGTACGGAGAAAGATCCCCACGGCATCGCCGTATCCTGCGTTCCCCTGAAAATCCGTCGCGCAGTCGGTCGTGGTGACCGAATCGCTCACCGCGATCCCGCGCGTCACCCAGAGCACCTGACAGCCGGAAATCGTCTGCGGGCGAACCGCTGACGTCAGTGTGTACGACCCAGTGGCATCCGTCCGGTTGCTGTTCGCTGCGAGCTCATACGCACCCGGCGCCACGATTGCCTGCACCAACGAATTCGTATTTGTCCCTGAGATATCATTGTTGGCGGCGACGAGATCAAAATGGGCGGTGTCGGGACCTCCAAAGACCTCGAGATACGTATCGAAGGTCGTCGAGGTCATCGTAGCGGTCAGTCCCTGCTGACTGCCCACCGTGAAATCGTAGTAGTCATAGTAGAAGGAGCCGACACCGGTAATCGAGACGTGACAGTCGTTTGTCGTCAGCGCGCCGTTGACCGTCGAGCCGATTGTGTACGGCGCGGCGTAGCTGCATGGGTCGACCGCGGCGAGATTGAAGGTTACCGGCGCAACCGTTCCGACGGTCCCCCGGACAACCACCGGCCCGATCGTGTTGCCCAGTGTGACGGTGGTCTTCGCCGTGCCGTTGGAGTCGGTCTTGCTGGACAATGCGCTGAGCGTTGCCGAGCCGGACACCACGTTCCAGTTGACGGTCGCACCGACGAGCGGTACGTCACCAGCGTCGAGCACCACGAAGCTGAGTGGAATCGGCAGAACCGTCCCCGTCGGCGCGGATTGCGAATCTCCCACGACTGCGGTCGTCCGTCTTGCCCGGACTTCGGGTCCAGTCGAATCACCGCCGCCGCAGGCAAGCGCGCCGCCCACGACCGTGGCGAGCGCCACCGGAACCCAACGAGACACGGTTTTCACGGCGGACCTCCTTGGCGCGGAACCACGCGATAGAGGACTTCCCCATCGCGGATCATGCCGAACTGTTCTCTTGCTACCCGTTCTTGCACGGTCGGATTCGTCTCGAGGTCATGGGCGAGCTTGCCGAGCGAGTCGAGCTCGACGCGCAGCGCGGCCGCCCGCGCGCGCTCATCCGCGAGCTGCCGGCGGATCGTGATCCAGTCCGCAGTACTGTATTCCCCGCCCCACAGCGCCAGCGCGACGAGGCCGATGCCTCCGCTGATGCCGGCAACTCGGGTGCGGGTCACAATCCGTACAGATGGCGGCCGGGATAATGAGCCACGTCGCCGAGCTCCTCAGCGATGCGCAGCAGTTGATTGTATTTCGCGATCCGTTCGCTGCGAGAGGCGCTGCCGGTCTTGATCTGCCCGACGCCACTCGCCACAGCAAGGTCGGCGATGAAGGTGTCCTCGGTTTCGCCGGAGCGGTGCGAGATGACGGCGCCGTAGCCGTTGCCGCGCGCCAGCTCGATGCACTGCAGCGTCTCCGTCAGCGTGCCGATCTGATTGACCTTGATCAGGATCGCGTTCGCCACGCCTTCCTCGATCCCCCGGGCCAGGCGTTCGACGTTGGTGCAGAAGAGGTCATCGCCGACCAGCTGCACGCGGTCCTGCAACGCTTCGGTGAGTTTGGCCCATCCCGACCAGTCGTCCTCCGCCAGGCCGTCTTCGATGGACACGATGGGGTAGCGATCGATCCAGCTCTTATATAGCGCAATCATCTCTTCGGCGCTTTTCTGGCCGCCTTTGCTCTTCTTGAAAACGTAGGAGCCGTCCTGATAGAGCTCCGACGCCGCCACGTCGAGCGCGATGGCGACGTCTTTCCCCGCCTCGAAGCCGGCCGCGTCGATCGCCGCCATGATCACCTCGAGCGCCGCCTCATCGTTGGGGAGATCGGGAGCAAAGCCGCCCTCGTCACCGACCGCCGTCGAGAGACCGCGCTTGCCCAGAACCTTCTTCAACGCGTGAAACACCTCCACGCCGACGCGCAGTCCTTCGCCGAACGTGTCGGGACCGATGGGCACCACCATGAACTCCTGCGAGTCCACGGTGTTGGCCGCATGAGCGCCGCCGTTCAGGATGTTCATCATCGGCACGGGCAGGACGTGCGCCACGGGCCCGCCGAGATAGCGATACAACGGCAGGCCCGCATCCTGGGCGGCGGCGCGGGCGACTGCGAGCGAGACCGAGAGAATCGCGTTCGCGCCCAAGTGACCCTTGTTGGGTGTGCCGTCCAGATCGAGCATCGCGTAGTCGATCGCGATTTGATCTTCGGCCGAGAGGCCCTCGAGCCGCGGGCCGATCACCTCGTTCACGTTCTTGACCGCCTCGAGCACGCCTTTGCCGCCGAAGCGCTTGGGATCGCCGTCGCGCAGCTCGACGGCTTCGTGCTCGCCGGTGGACGCGCCACTGGGCACAGCGGCCGTGCCGACGACGCCACTCGCGAGAGTGACGTCCGTTTCAACCGTGGGGTTGCCGCGACTATCGAGGATTTCGCGCGCGTGGACTGAGATGACCGTGCTCATTGTGGCCCGAACCCTACCGTGCCTTGGCCTGGAGAGCAACCATCGCCGCGCGCACCGCGTCGCGCAGCCGCTCGCGGTCTTCGGGACGAAGACCCGTGGTGGGAATCGGCGGGCCGACGACAAGACGAATCGGCCGCGGCCGCAGACGCCACGCGCCTTTCGGAAGGATTTCGAATGTGTGATGCACGTACACCGGGACGATCGGCACCTGCGCCGCGATGGCGAGGCCGAACGGCGCGTTCTTGAAGGGCAGCAACTCGCCGGTTCGGCTGCGCGTGCTCTCGGGAAACACGACGACGGATGTGCCCGCGCGGATCATGCGCGCCGCCTCATCATAGGCTTCGAAGGCGCGTTTGCGTGCCGTTCGATCGATCGGGACGTGCCCTACCGCCAGCATCGCGCGCCCCAGGACCGGGATGCGAAATAGCTCTCGCTTTGCCACGAAGCGCACGGAGCCTGGCAGCGTGGCGAAGAGAGCCCAGATGTCGAACATCGAGGAATGATTCGAGGCGTAGATGACGGGCTGGTCGCGAGGAATGTGCTCGAGGCCCGACGCGACAACCGGCGTGCCGGCGGCGCTGAGAATGTCGCGCGCCCAATCCGTGCCGCTCCAGTCGTACACGCCGCCGGGCCGGTTCTTGACGCGAAACAAGCCCGCGATGATCGCGGTCGATGCGTGCAGGACTGTCGTGAAGAAAAGAACTACGTAATACCAGAGGGTTCGGACAGTCACGCGAAGTGATCGTATCCGGCGGGCAACGCGACCGGATTGTTGTGATCGAGGAGACGCACGCCAACACGGCGCCCGCCGGAGCCGCGCAAGCACCTGCCGATGCGTGTCAGATGCACGCCGGTCTCGGCGCGGAAGGCAGATGCGGTCGCGTCGCTGAACGATGGCGGCATGGTCAGCAGGAGCTCGAACTCTTCCCCGCTGGCAATCGCCGCCATCGCTTCGACGCCCTCCCAGCAGGGTATCCGCTCCAGATTGATCTCCAGGCCGACTGCGGACGCTGCGGACAGATGCTGTGCATCGGCGGCGAGCCCATCGGAAATGTCGATCATCGCGGTGGCGCCACGCTCCGCCAACCAGCGCCCAGCAGTGATCCGAGGTTCCGGGCAAGCATAGCGATTCCGCAGTTGCTCCGGCATGCGCTTGCCCTCCCGGAAACCCTGGAGCGCGAGCGCTGCACCACCAAGATATCCGGTGACCCACAAGGCATCGCCCTCGCGCGCGCCGCTCCGCCGTACCGGACGCTCGGCGGTGCCGAGCACGCACACGTCGACGCTGTAGCGCTCGGCGCGCGTCAAATCGCCACCGAGAATGTGCGCGCCGAGATTGTTCGCCATCCTCGCGACGCCGGCCATGATCTCGACCGCCGGATCCGGTCCGTTCTTCCCATTCCGCGGTGGCACGCCGAGCGAGACGAGGAGGCCGAGGGGCGTCGCGCCATCGGCGGCGAGGTCGGAAAGCGCCGCGCCCGCGGCACGGTATCCGATCTGCTTGAAGTCGAGCCAGTCGGTGCGGAAATGGACGCCCTCGAGCGATGCATCGATGCTGACGGCCAATGTGGTGGTGCCGAGAGGAACGAGCGCGCAGTCGTCACCGAGGCCCTCGGCCTCCGGCGATAGCTCGGAGATACGATTGAATATCGCGCGGATGCGATCGAATTCTTTGCCGGGACCCAGGTTCATCGAATACGCACCAAACCGCTATCGGTCGCCGCCCACACATAATCGCGGTCAGTGGTCAGATCGCGGACCGCGGCCGGCATTTCGTAGGGCACGCTGTGCACTTGCACGAACGCGCGTCTGAGATCGACCTGGCCGAGCCCGCGTGTGCCGCCGATCCAGAGGCCATGCGCCGAATCGAACGCGAGCGCGGTGGGCGTTCCGAGCGAGAGCGGCAAAGCCACGGTCGTCCAACTCTTTGTCGCCGGATCGCGCCACAGCAGCTCTCGCTCAGTGACCATCACGATGGTGTCCCGAACTTGAGTCAACGCGTAGACAGGCACGCGCAGGCTGCTGCGATCCACGAGCTCCGCGGGAGTGGTGATCGCATCGGCTCCCGGAACCAACTGGCCCATCCCCAGCGATGTTCCCACCCACAACGTGTCACCAACCGCGAGCAGGCTGAGCACCGGCAGTGCGCTCGGACCGAACGTCGCGATCTGGTCGTCGGCAGTAATTAAGGAAAGGCCACGCGTGGTGCCGACCCAAACTCCGTTCCGCGCGCGCGCGAGCGCAGTGGCTTGAGGGAGATCCCAAAGGCGGGACTGGAAGGTCGCGGAATCGATTCGCAGCACGCCCTGCTCCGTCGCGAGCCAAAGCTGATTGCCGATCGCGAGTAGACGGCGAGCATAATGGAAAGCGAAACCGAGAGCGGCGCCGCCGCCCTCTGAAGTGCGGGTCGCAGAGAGGTCGCGCGCAACCCACGTCAAGCCACGCCGTTCGCCCGGACGCGCATTTGCGGCGGCCCAGATGCCTTCCGGCGTCGAAGCGACTGCTCCAACCCCGGGAGCGAGTAACCCGTAGCTCAGCACTTCCCACTCTCCTGTCAGCCTATCTACCCGCACCATGCCCAGACCGTTCGTGCCGAAGAAGATCTCGGGGCGGTCAGGAGTGGCGGCGGCCGACGTGAACTGATGCGTGCGCAAGCGCGCGTCAGTGAGGATTGCCGCACGCATCGCATCCGCAAGGGGCGCACGCGCCAAGGCAGCCTCGACTGTCAGAGTGCCGCCGGCTTGAGTGGAAGGTACGTCTCCCGGAGTCCATGTCTTTCCATCCACGTCGTAACGGATGTAGCTCCCAGGTCCGACGTCCAACCAGACGGCATTCCCCGCCGGATCGGCAACGGCGCGCCGCACCCTTCCTTGGGGGTATCCGTCGATCGCGGTGACGGGACGCCGGAAGCGGCGTAACCCGCGGTCGTAAATGAGGAGACCATGCGTCGTCGCCGCGAAGACGAGCCATGGTGACGCGGCCACCGCCTCGATGTCGGAAAAATCGGAGAGGAGCACGTGATTCTCCGGTCCCCAGATCCCACCCATTGGTTGGAGATTCGACAGTGGCGCAGTTGTACAGGCGACTAGCGCCGCCGCTACTGTTGCAGCACTACAGCAAAATTTTCTCCCGATCACGCGACGTCCGGGGCCTCGAGCTCGACGAGAATCGGTGGCCCAACGGGGCGTACTTCCTTCCACGCCCGCCAGACGTCGGGAAGCGCAGCGAGGACATCCGCGGGCCTGAGACTGCGGGCGGTCCATTGCCGCGCGCCACTCTCCGCGGCCCGGCCCAGCGCATGTGCGCCCAGCGCGGCGGCCTCGGCGGGCGCAGTCCCGCGCGCGAGGAACGCGCCGATGAATCCCGCGAGCAGATCGCCGCTGCCTCCTGTTGCGAGACCGGGATTCCCGCTTGCAACGACGTGCTCAGGACCGCGCAGGTCGGCGATGACGGTGGGAACGCCTTTGAGGAGCACGGTGCATCTGAGCTTCGCCGCCGCGCGCGCGGCCGCCGACCAGCGATCGTTCGCCGCCTCGTCCGCGAGGGCGTCGCCGGCGAGGGCGCGGAACTCGCCCAGATGCGGCGTGCACACGACGGGCCGGTTGACCTGACCCTTGAAATAATGCAGGGCGTCGGCGTCGATCACGGTCGGCACCGCGCGCCGGCTCAACACCTGCGCCACGAACTGCTCGCGTGCGGTCTCTCGCCCGAGTCCGGGGCCGAGCACCACGGCATCCGCCCACTCGAGTGCTTCGGCAGCGGCTGGATCGAGATCCTCACCGAGCGTCGATTCGACCGTCAATACATCGGGAAGACTCGCTTGCGCGGCGGCGATCGTTTCGCGGGCGGCGACCAGCTTCACGAGTCCCGCGCCCGCGGCGAGGGCGGCGCGAGCCGCGTGCAGCGCCGCGCCGCTCATGCCGTCGGCGCCACCCACGACGCACACGCGGCCACGGTCGCCCTTATGCATCTGCGGCGCGAGCCGGGGCAGCCGCTCGGCCGCCCACGCGTCGGTGACGAGCACGGGCCAGGCCGCGTCGGGCGGAGGAAAGCCGATGTCGACGACCACGACCTTGCCGCACCACTCGCGCGCGAGCAGGTGGCCACGCCGCGGTCCGCCGAACGTGACGGTGATTTGCGCACGAACCGGTCCATGCGCTTCTCCGCTCGTGAGGTCGAGCCCGGTTGGGCCATCCACTGCGAGGATTGGCGCGCCGTATTCGATCAACCGCTGCGCCAAGGCGAGCACGTCTCCCTTTGCCGGGCCAACGGCACCCGTGCCAAGGAGCGAGTCGACCGCGAGGGTCGCTTGGGGCCATGCTTCTTCGCGCCCCAGCTCACGCACGCCATCGAGCCGCGCCAAAGCGCGGTTGTCGATCGCGTCATCGGTCTTCGGATCGACTGCGACAACCCACACCGGAATTCCCGTGGCGTGGAGGGCGCGAGCGACCACCCAACCATCACCACCGTTGTTCCCCGCGCCCGCGGCGATCAGCACGCCACCTGAGACCACGTTCCGGAACTCCGAAACGAGCACCTGCGCGACGGCGCGGCCCGCGGTCTCCATCAGGACTCGACTCGGAATCCGATATTGCGTGCGCGCCTGGGAATCCCACGCCGCCGCTTCGCTTGCCGAGAGAACCGGAATTGGGTTCACGGAATCACCACCCCCGCGTATCCCACGACCCGCCCGTTGTCACCTGATGCCCAGCCGGAGTGGCGGTAGTCTACCACCTCCGCCTGTTTCGCGCCCAGCGCTCGCGCGGCGGCGATCACAACGGCGGCGGGGCCGCGCCCGCACATCGAAATGCCTTCGCGCTTACAGCGCGCGAGCAATTCGGCACCATCCAGGGCCGTCACCATCTCGAGGGCACGCGCATCCTTGCGTTCCGACACCGCTGCCGGCTCGTAATGGTTCAGGTCGCTCGACGCGAGGAGTAGAACCGGCTCGCCGGCTGAGCGCACGAGTTGGGCGAGTGTCTCCCCGAGCGCTCGTGCCTGCGGCCAGGAGTCCCAAGCGATGACGAGCGGAACGATGCGGACGTCAGGGCGGACGAGCTGAAGGAATGGCAGCTCGACTTCGACGGCATGTTCCCCACGATGCGCGTCGTGATCGACACCCACGAGCGGCGATGCGGCGAGGAGCGCGTCGCTGAAAGCAGCGTCGATGGGGACCTCGGCGAGCGGCGTGCGAAACGCGCCTGCTTCCCAGAGCGAGACGCCGCCCTCGGCAGCGCAGACGCCGGTGTGATTCGGTGCGACGATGACGACGAGAGCCGGGACGGTTACGCGCGCGAATACAGCAGCGGCGGTTGGCCCGGAGTACATGTAACCTGCGTGAGGCGCGATAACACCGACGGCCGGTCGGCCGGACGGCCCGGCGGTCCGACGCGCGTCGGCGAGGAGTGTAGCGACCACGGCCCGCAGCTCGGTGGGATCGGCAGGATAGAATCGCCCGCTGACGGCGGGCGGACGGACGCTCACCCCGAAGAGGAGACTCCGGGCCAGCGATAGCCGGCCCCTGCCTTGAAGACCTCGGCAAAATCGTAGACGCGCTCGAAGTCCTCGATGCGATCGCTGGGCTGCCGCGCCAGGAGCCCGACATCGATGAGCATGAATACGATCTGCCCGAAGTCGTCGGTGCTGGTGATGCCCCAGTGCGTCAGCACCGTCGCGGCGAGCATGCCGAACTGCTCGAGCGCGAAGTCGCGGCACGCCCACGCCAATTCGACGCCCGTCAGGTGCCGGCGCGCGGGCAGCCGGGTTTGCGCGAACTCGAGCGCGGCCAGCACGAAGACATATGCGCGCTCGTTGTACTTGCCGTCGCGGCGACGGATCTCGGCCAATGCCGCTTCGAGCGTGCCGACGCCGCTCATCGCCGGACCTCGCCGGGAGCCGGTGGGGTGGGTGGGCCGGAGGGGGGACTTACCACGCGGATCCCACCGGAACGGCGCTCGGGCCGCTCGTCCATCGGCGCGTCGAGCAGCGCCAACGCTAGGACGTCGTCAATCGTTTCCACGAGCTTGATGTCGAGCAACTTCCGTACCTCTTCGGGCAAATCGATCAGGTCATTCTTGTTGCGCTCGGGCACCAGGACCGACTTGACGCCCGCCCGCGCCGCCGCGGTCAGCTTCTCTTTGAGGCCGCCGATCGGGAGGACGCGGCCCCGCAGCGTCAGCTCACCGGTCATCGCGACATCGTGGCGCGCGGGCCGCCGGGTCAGCAACGACGCCAACGCCGCCGCGATCGTAATGCCGGCCGAGGGCCCGTCTTTGGGCACCGCGCCGGCCGGCACGTGCAGGTGCACGTCCGACTGCGTGAAGACATCCAGCGGGATGCCGAGCGTCGCGGCACGGGCGCGCAGCAGACTCCACGCGGCTTGCGCCGACTCCTTCATCACGTCGCCGAGCTGGCCCGTGAGTGTGATTTGGCCCTTGCCCGGCATGCGGATCGCCTCGATGAACATGATGTCGCCGCCGACCGGCGTCCACGCCAGCCCGGTGGCCACACCCAGCTCGGGCGCTCGACCCACAACTTCACTCTGCACCTTCGGCAGGCCGGCGTATTTCTCGAGATTCTTCACCGAGATTTTCACCGTCGTCGACTTCCCTTCGACGACCTCGAGCGCGGCCTTCCGTAGCACGCCCTGGATCTCGCGCTCGAGCTGCCGCACGCCCGCCTCGCGCGTGTACTCGCCGATCAGTCGCTCCAGCGCGGCATCGGCCAGGTGCGCTCGCTCCTCTTTGCCCCCAAGTCCCGTCTCCTTGAGCTGGCGCGGCAGCAGGTAGCGCTTCGCGATCTGAAGTTTCTCGGACGGCGTGTAGCCGACGAGTGTGAGCTGCTCCATGCGATCGAGGAGCGGATCGGGAATCGGCACGATGCTGTTCGCCGTGGCGATGAACATCACGGACGACAAATCGAACGGCACCTCGAGATAGTGATCGACGAACGTCGAGTTCTGGGCCGGATCGAGCACCTCGAGCAGCGCCGCGGTCGGATCGCCGCGCACGTCGGCACCCATCTTGTCGACTTCGTCGAGCATCAAGACCGGACTGCGGTTCTCGCACCGCTGCAGCGCGTGGATGATACGCCCAGGTATCGCGCCGACGTACGTGCGGCGGTGACCGCGGATCTCTGCCTCATCGCGCACGCCGCCGAGCGACACGCGGGTGAACTTGCGACCCAACGCCTCGGCGATGCTTTGACCGAGCGACGTCTTGCCGACGCCCGGAGGTCCCACGAAGCAGAGAATCGAGCCTTTGGCTTCGGGATTGAGCGTGCGGACCGCCAGGTACTCGAGAATGCGCTCCTTGATCGTCTTGAGGTCGTAGTGATCGCGGTCGAGAATCTCGCGCGCCGCCTTCAGGTCGAGCCGGTCCTGGGTCACGCGGCTCCAGGGCAGCGTCGCAAACACGTCGAGGTAGGTGCGCGCGACCTGGTATTCAGCCGACTGTGGCGACATCTGCCGCAGCCGTTTCAATTCGCGCTCGGCGACTTTGCGCGCTTCGGCGGGCAGCTGCGCTTCTTCGAGCCGCTTGGCGAGCTCGTCCAGCTCGTCGTCGCCCTCGCCTTCGCCCAGCTCCTGCCGGATGACTTGGAGCTGCTCGCGCAGCACATACTCGCGCTGATTCTGGTCGAGCCGATTCTTTACCTTCTCCTGGATCTGCGTCCCCACCTCGAGCACCTGGAGCTCCTGCACCATGAACTCGCTGAGCCGCTCGAGCCGGCGCGTCACGTCGTCGATCGCCAGCAGCTCGGCTTTCGCGGGCAATGCCAAGTCCAGATTCGCCGCAATGAAATCGGCGAGCTTCCCCGCTTCCGTGATGCCGGCCAGCACTTCGTGCAGCTCGGCGCCGAGGTACGGCGCGATGTCGATCACGCGGGAGAATTGCGCGATGACTGTGCGCTTCAGCGCCTCGGTGCGCGAGTCTTCGAGCAGGTTCTCGATGAGCGGCTCGCAGTCCGCCATCAGCCACTTCTCGCCCTGTGCCACTTCCGTGAGTCGCGCCCGCCCCAGTCCTTGGACCATCACGCGCACCGAGCCGTCGCCGAGCTTGAGCATGCGAACGATCGTGCCGAGCGTCCCGACATCGTAGAGCTGGTGCGGGAGCGTGTTCATCACGGCGCCCTCGAGCGGTTCCATGCCGCCCACCGATTTGACCACCCCGAGCAGCACCCGCTTCTCACCCTGGATCACTTCATCGATGAGCTGGACGGCCTTGGGATCGGTGAGGGCCAACGGGAGGACGACGTGGGGATAGACGACGAGCTGGCCCAGCGGGAGGACCGGGAGGCGCTCCATCAGGTCACCCGCACGGAGAGTGCGCCCGAGGCGCGCGTGACCGGCGGCGGCGGCTGTTTCGTGAGCCGGATCTCGAGAAAGCCGTGTTCGTAATTCGCGCGAATCGAATCGGGATCGACGACGACGGGCAACCGGAAGCGCCGCTCGAACGGACCGATCTGCACTTCCATCGAGTGGTAATGGCGCTTCCCCTGCTGCCGCGCGGTGCGCTCGCCGGAAATCTTGAGGATGCCGTCGTTCAGCTCGACGCTGAAGTCCTCGGCGTGCATGCCGGCGATGTCCATGTGGACGATGAGCTCGTTATCCGTTTCATAGACATCGGTGCGCGGCTTCCATTTGGGCGATGCGACAAAACCGACCGGGCGGCCGTGGGCGACTTCATTGAAATAGACGTCCAGCTCGTCGGCGAGATGAACCGTGAGCGCGCCGGAGCCGCGAGAGGGACGATTGGGGGAACCGCTGTCAGCCATGCTCAGCTAAGATAACGCGCCGCGCAATAAGAGCTATTTCAAGCACTTGGTCCAGATGAGCACGACGGTTCCTTGTGCCTAGGGCCGCACCGGTGTTAGGCGATCCGCTTTGATCCAGAACCAGTCATCGACCTGGCGGACGCTGGCGTCGCCCCGAATTAGGGCAGGATAGTCGTAGCGGGCGCTGTAGAAGACCTCGACCACATCGTCGCGGCGGACGCTCTCTTCAACCGCGGCGAACAAACCTTCTACCGTATACAGCGACCATGGCTCGCGCGGCGCCCCCATCGGAGTGCCGGTCGTATCCTCCAATGCAACCAGGACGCCGCCTTTGACTTCGAGAATCGCCGGTTGGCCTCCGCCCGGGCAGAAACAGCCAGCCGCGACGAGCAGGCGGTAGTCACTGATCTTGCGTGCGCGCCAGGCGTCGCGGTGGATCGCCATCTCATGCAACAGCGAATCCCGCTCCGCCTGCGTGAGCGGACCCCCCCCCGGTCCGCGTCGGGAGCCGAGGAGCCCTGGCTCCGTTGGCAGTTCTCGGGGCTGGAGCGGAATTGTCGGCGCGCGGGCGGCGGGTGGCGGAGGTACGGAGCTGACACGAGGGGCGTGTTTCGCACAGCCCATCGTAGTCAAGACAAGCGCCGCGGCCGCGAGTCTCACGCGCCCTGTTTCGCCTGCCACTCCGCGCGACGCTGCTCCACGGCGCTCGCGAACCCCTGCTGACTCTTGTTGAACGCCTTCGACAGCTCGTCGGAGTAGCCGAAGATCGCCCACGGCGCGCGCTGCTGCACGAACGCGAGCAGCTCGTGCACCTTCTTTTCCTTGCCCGAAATCGTGGCGGTACCACCATAGCAGGCGACGATCGCCTCGTAGGTCTTGCCGGTGGGGATGAAGTTCACACTATGCTTGGTGACCTTCTTGTAGCCCCACAACACGTCGCGAAACCGCAAGACGTCGAAACCGAAGAATTTCGCGCGGATTAGAAACTTGTTGCCGAAACGCCAACCGCCGCCGCCCTTCATCAATGGATTGTCGAACTCACGCTCGGCCTCGACCGCGACCCCCATCGGATCGCCCCACGCCGCGATCCGCGCCGCCAGCGGATGGCGCTCGGGATCGCGCATGGCACGCCAGGCCGGGACGACCTGCCAGACGAACAACAGCAGGAACAGCAGCCCGATGACGATGACGACATACCCCGGACGCCGGAAGGGCTCGCTGTCCATATAGAAGGGATAGAAGTTGCGGCGGAGCGACTGCATTTCCTTGCTGTCGAACAGCTTCGCTTCGAGCTCGGGCGGCCACGGCGCCAACTTCCCCTCGGCGACCGGCACGCCGGCGCCGGCCGTGCGCACGACGAGAAAGCGTTTGCCCAACACGAGCGCCTGATACGCCCCCGACACGGTGCGGCTGGTTTCGACGCCGTCCTTGGTATGGACCGTGTACTGCCGAATCCCGGTGTCAATGACTTTCTCGCCGTTCACACGCGCGTAGTAACGCGGCGTCAGCGTGACATCTCGGATGGAGTCGAGGTCGGCGCGAGCGAGTGGATAGGGGCCACTGAGGAAATTCGCGACGTAGCGATGATCGCTCGTCGCGAGCAGCACGCCCATCGCGAGGGCAAGTGTCCAGGTCACCACGCGCCGGACGGAGACGGCGCGAATGCGCTTGGCGATCCAGTTGTCCATGTGACGCTCGGGAGGATGGTGGCACACTATAGCGAACGCCAATGGCGCAGGCTAGCATAGCGATATGCGACACCTATCCTATTCCCTGATCTGCGCTGTGACCGCCGTCGCGGCGTGCGAGAAGCCGGCCGCCAAGTCGCCGGCGTCAGCTACGACGGCACTCCCGGACTTTCATAAGCCGGCCGATCCCGGCTTCTCCGCGCAAGCGCCAGACAGTTTTCGAGTCCGTTTCTCGACCACGAAGGGCGACTTCGTGATCGAAGTGCACCGCGCCTGGGCGCCGCGTGGCGCCGACCGGTTCTATAACCTGGTGCGCTCCGGTTTCTATAACGGCGTCCGGTTTTTCCGCGTGATGCCCGGCTTCATGGCGCAGTTCGGCATTCATGGCGATACGGTGGTGACCGCTGCGTGGCGGGAGCAGCGCATCCCCGACGATCCCGTGCGCCGCACCAACGTGCGCGGCACGGTCACATTCGCGACCGCCGGTCCGGGAACACGCACGACGCAGATCTTCATCAATTACCGCAACAACGACCGGCTCGACGCCATGGGGTTCGCGCCGTTCGGACAGGTAGTCGTAGGGATGGACGTCGTGGATAAGCTGTACGGCGGATATGGCGAAGCAGCACCGCAGGGCCGCGGGCCGGATCAATACCGCTTGAACGTCGAGGGGGAGAAGTACCTCGCCCGTCAGTTCCCGCAGCTCGACAAGATAAGGAAGGCTACGGTCGAGTAATCTGGCGTAACCGTCCCTGCGCCTCTCCGTTCGTCGAGTCGCGGCGCACCGCCTCTCTAAAAGCGGCGATCGCGGCGGCGGTATCGCCCTTCATCAAGCTGATGTTGCCGCGGAACGTCGACAGGTTCGACGACGTCGGGAATTGGTCTTCGTTCAGCTTCAGGATCGCGAAGGCCTCGGCGAATTTTCCGGCGCGCGCCAGCCGGAACGCCGCCACGTCCAGCGTCGGCTCCCCGAAATCGTACGCCGCACGGCCGTAATAGCGCTCGCGCAACGCGCGATAGGCGCGACTCGCCGAATCCGCGCCTGCCGTCGTCGCCGTCTCCTGAATGAGCTGCTCGAGCGGCATCGGCCGGCTCACACCGCGGTGGCACGTTACGCACGTCACCTCGACGTGCGAGGTCATCTTCTCATGCTCGGGCAGCGTGTCGAGCCGGTGATTGACCTCTTCCACCATGCGCATCATTTGCCGAGCCGTGAGTTTGGTGCGCTTCTCGTCCTTGGCGAAGTCGAAGGTGGCGAGCGGCTGGCCTTCCTGCCCGACGTGACAGAACGGGCAGCGGACGCCGAGCCCGAACGTGAAGTTGCGCATCATGCCGATGACTTGCATGACGGGCGTATTCTTCGGGATCACCTTGACGTTGATGAGCGAGTCGGGCGGAAAGTGGCCGGGGGCCTGCGAAGCAAGGACGGCAGGGGCGGCAGAGGCGGCAATGATAGCGACGCAGAGAGTCACGGGGCGGAGTGTCATGGCACACAATTACCACATGTCCATGCGTGGTGCCATCCCATGCCCTGTACGCCTAACAATTCCTGACAATGCCTTCCAGGGTTGGTTAACCCCGGGCTGCCAGCCCGGGGTTAACACACCCAATTAGAGTCCTT
>WNFF01000184.1_pt1 | contig 56981 bp, 64 predicted proteins | sample 5400441 | NCBI WGS metagenome assembly WNFF01 (sample SAMN13153345, study PRJNA577476) | soil metagenome | isolation source: 120 cm saprolite under Douglas fir tree site 2 hole 3 replicate 1 | place: USA:California | collected 2015-04-18 | reverse complement strand
CCACGTCTCGCTTCTCGCCTCCGTGAATAATCGTAAGCTTTGCCGGGTTCCCGGTCCGTAGCCCTGCCAGCGCTTCTTGCAGCGCCCTCAGGTCGCCGGCAGGCTTGCCTTCAATACCGATAATCACGTCGCCTAGCGTCACTCTCGCCTTGTTGCCTGGACCATTCGCCTCGACATGCATGACCAGCAGTCCGGTTGTGGACTCGAGTCTCAGTTTCTCGCGGAGGTCGTCCGGGATGGATACAGTCTGCATGGCGATCCCCAGATATGGCCTGCGAATGTGGCCATGCTCGAGCAGTTCTACGATCACGCGGTCAACGGTTGCAGTCGGGACTGTAATGGCTGCCATCCGCGCCAGCGCTACCGTGTTCATCCCCAGCACTTGGCCTTGCGAGTTCACAAGCGCGCCGCCGGATTGGCCGGGATACAGTGTGATATCTGGCCGTACCAGTTGGTCGATCTCGCCTCCTCTCCATGTCCGCCACTGACCACCCAAGCGCGCCACGACGCCGCCACTGGCGGAGAGATCTCCCAGATGCGATCTTCCCACTGCAACCACCACGTGACCAACTTTCAATCCCGCGGTGGAGGTCGTCTGTACTGGCGAAAGTCCCGACGACTCTTCGATCTTGAGCACACCAAGATCGGTGCTGGGGTCCCTTCCAACCAGTGTTGCCGACCCGGAGCGATGGCCGGGCAGAGTGACGACCAGTTCGTCGTCCCGCCGGATCATGTGGTTTGCGGTTACGATCAACCCTGAACGCCAATAAATTCCGCTGGCGGTGAGCCGACGCCCTCCCTGGACCGCCACAATACTTCCACTCAAGTTCTCGACCACACTTGCGATTTCCTCGGACAACACGCCCCATTGCTGGTTCTGCACCGGTAACGCCATTTAGATTTCCTCCTGCCCTCGCACATCGTAGCGATCGCGAAGACAACGTCAGAGTGCCATGCCTACACAAAGCGTGCATCGGAAGAAAGGCTAGGGGAGACCCAGAAATGTATGGCAAGCATCAAGGGCTTATTGGCGAATGACCCCAAATTAAAGGTAAGGCATCGAACAACAGTGAGTTGGGAGCTACAGGGGTAATCACAAGGCTCCGTGGTATTAGCTGCCTAGCGATTCGAGTCGACCTGCGTCTATGTAATGCGGCGACCACCTTTCGCAGCCAGGGTGGAGATGATTCCGTCGGTTCCGGACGGTCTGCTCCTGGTCCGGGTGGATCGGGCCCAGTATCGCTGGCCAAGCAGAAGCCTTATTGCGACTTGGAGGTGCCCCCTCGGCCCCGCAAGCCACTGACAGTCACTGTAAGCGAGGCCAACCGGCAGACGGATTCTACCTCCGCTTAGCAGAGGTAGGGCTCCCTCGTACCAGATATTGCTGATCCAGCGCTTGGCGTATCAGCGTCTTGATTACCGCTTGTCGACTGATGTTCAACTCTTTGGCGGCCCTGTCCAGTTCTTCCAACATGCCCGACGCTAGGTCAACATTCACCCTCTGTATCGGACTCATCATGCGCCCGTTATTGGTGAAAAACCGTGATACATCCCTCCCTTTGTCCGCAAGGCGGGCGATGGTTTCGGCCGACTCTGGTTTCCGACGTTTACGAGTGTTCCCCATAAAGTTGCTGCTCCTGCTTGGTGGCCTTCCAGAGAGTCACAAGGTGGTAGAACTCCCCTTCTTCGTCCTCCCGCACTTCGAAAATGACGGTGTACAACTGCTCCCCCACCCAGCCGATCGCCCGGTACTGTTCTTGTAAATCCGAGCGCTGGTCAAGGTAGTATGGGTGCGAGAACACTTCCTGCGCCTCTTCGAATCCGACGCCTCTTTTCGGGTTTGCTCTTTGCCGCCCGCCCTTCCGCTCATCAGATCCTGAAAGCGCGCATTTCCCGCCCGGCATTTTCCCGCGAACAGGGAAAAATGCAGGGAATCTGTCGCCTTTCCGGCTCCGACGATCCGTGGGAAGCAACACATCCTCTTTGTCGTCTCTTGTGCATTGCTTGAACCGAGTTCCATCCGAGCCGCCGAGAGAAAATCTCCATTCTACGAGTGGGCTCGGGAATACGTCCGGAGCTTTCGTGCATGGCCAGGATGGTGGATGCGTCGAAACTTGGTTCTTGGCATCTACGTGCATATCATCTGTTTGAAAATAGGAGTACCTGACTTCGTTTCGCAAAATCCGGCGGCGAAAAGAGGCAGCTTCCTCCTCTCCTGTCCACTTTGATGGTCACGGTAACCCTTGTCGCCCGATCTCCGTGGTTAGGGTCCTACTCCCCATGATCGGATGGCGAGACCCTCACGCGACTACGGATACTTCGCCGTGCGGCTTGCGGGTAGGTCGGACGGTGATCTCGACGTCTTGTCCCAGAGCGGTGAGAAAGTCCATGAGGCGTTCCACAGAAAAGGTGCCTGAGCGGTTGCGCATCAATGCCGACACAAGAGGCTGTTTGATCCCCAGGACCTTGCCGGCTTCAGCTTGCGTGACACCGCTCTTTTTAATGAGACGGTAAATCTGCAGCGTGAGTCTTGCTTTCAGAAGATCCTGTTCGGGATGGGGTAGACCGAGGTCGGCGAAAACATTCCCGCTGCTCTTTTCTACACCGACTCTCAAACCGGCACGCTTTTTCGTTCCTGTGGGCACGTTAGTTTTGCCTTTCCCGGTGAAGCAGGTCTGCCTCACCTAGCCGCTGGTGGATGAGCGCCACGTCCTTTCTTGGAGTTGCGATGCCGCTTTTCGACTTCTTCTGAAAAGCCTGAAGAACGTAGATTGCCTCCGGATAACGAACCGTGTACACGGCTCGCCATGTGTCGCCGCGATACCGGGCGATTATCTCAAGCACTGACCCTCCGCCAAAACCTCGCAATGGCTTGACTGCTGGATCGGTTTCACCCTGCTGGGCGGCATAGAGAGCCTGGCCGATGTCGCGCCCGACTTCGCGGGGACAACCATTTTGCATTCTCTTTGCCCAGCTGCCCAGCGGTGGGGTCTTGGTTTTGGCCCAGCCACTCCCTCATGCGGAATGGAGGCCACCTCCAAACCTTCTGCCAGCAAGTCTCCGCTCGAGGCGAAACCAAGGGACTGACCGCGACCTCCGCTACGGCCGGGCCGAACCTCCGATCTCTAGAGCACCTGCACGAAGTCGTCGATTGAGCGTAGATGCTTATCGAACCCTCGTTCTTGGCATTTACGCGCATAGCATCTATTTGAAGACAGACTACTTGTTGGCTTCGTTTTCTAACTCCGCCGCTCCCCGCGCGAATTTCTCAAAAGGCGGTTGTTGACAAATAGAACGATCGTTACATATAGTACGATCGTACTATGAAGACGAAGCCATTCATTCGCTATCACACCGAACAAGCTACCAGAACTCGCCGGGAGATACTCCGCCTCGCAGCCGATATCGCCTCGGCCGAGGGGCTCGAGGGTCTCTCGATCGGGCGGCTCGCGACCGAGTTACAGATGAGCAAGACAGGCGTGTTCGCTCACTTTGGATCCAAGGAACAACTGCAGCTGGCGGTGGTTGAGGCTGCCAAACAAATCTTCGTCCAGTACGTCGTGCAGCCGGCGGTCCAGCAGCCCCGGGGTCTACCTCGCCTGGGCGCGATGTTGGAGAGCTGGATCGGATACGTGGAAAGCATCGTGTTTCGCGGGGGATGTTTTTTCGCCGCCGCATCTGCCGAGTTCGACAGCCGTCCCGGCCCGGTGCGCGATGAGATTGCGGCCCTCACCAAAAGTTGGCTGGTCGCTCTTCAAGACGAGATCGGCTTCGCCCGATCGGCCAAACAACTCAGGGCTTCGGTCGATCCGGTTCAGCTGGCATTTGAACTCCACGCCTACGTGCAAGAGGCGAATTGGGCTTTCAAGTTGTTCAACGACAAATCCGCATTCCTGCTGGCGCGACGGGCGATCGTTGATCGCATCGCCGCCGCATCCGGCGAACAAGTCCTCGAAAAATCCAAACAAAAAGGAGAAAATGTATGAATCAGTCTGTAGAAAAACGTCAAGGTCTTCTGAAAAAAGCGCTGACCGGCAACGCAGTTTTCTCAGTTGTTTCCGGCGGGGCGATTCTGTTTGCCAATCGCTGGCTCGTAAAGTTTCTAGGTCTTCCAGATAAGGCCAGCTTAGCTATCCTGGGAGTCTGCTTGATCGTATACGCCGCGATTCTATGGCTTAATGCCCGCCGTCCGAAAATAAAAATTACCGACGCCTGGGTTGCGGTCATCATGGATGCGGTCTGGGTAGTGGGCAGTTACACGCTGATCCTGGTGATTCCTTTCAGCGTTGGTGGGAAGTGGGTTGTAGCCCTCCTGGCTGAAGTTGTGCTGGCGTTTGCTATCTTGCAATGGCTAGGCATCCGGCGGGTCCGAAAGAGCGAGCAGTATGCATAAGTTTTCGGTGGCCCATCCAGGGAAACGTGCCACACTACCGGTCGACAAGATCATCTTTGTTGGCCAATATCCGGGACTGCCTCGATGAAGCCGCGCCGATGGAACTGGTATCTGTGGGCAGGCTTTATAGTCTGCCTGATTGCTCTTGCCAGCTACTTTTTCATATTTGCCAGGTTTTCGGTTACGCGCGACGTCCCATGGGTGAACTTCCTGCTTTTCGGGATGGGCGCTGCATTTCTTTTTTTCGGGCTGAAGCGCGCCTACGGCGAACTGCAGCAATATCGCGGCAGGATCGCAGGCCCGATCTTAAGCCTCCTCAGCCTTTTCGCCCTGGGCTTCTTCTGCTTCCTGATCTTTTATCAGACCAGACAATTGCCAGCGTCTGCCGGTGCTCCGCGGATCGGACATAAGGCTCCCGAGTTTGTGCTGCTTGATGCGAACAACAAAGCGGTTTCGCTCTCCAGCCTGCTTTCCACGCCTCTGGCGAATCCGCAAGCGCCTCCCAAAGGAGTGCTCCTCGTCTTCTATCGAGGCTATTGGTGACCGTTCTGTAACTCCGAGTTACGGGGTATCGAAAGGCACCTGGCAGAAATTGAAAAGCTCGGCGTCCGTCCCGTGGCGATCAGCGTGGACACGCCCGAATTGTCACGCGACCTATGCAAGAAGGCGGGATACACGTACACGTTCCTCTCTGATCCGAAAGCGGAGGTCATTCTCCGCTATGACCTTGTCCATCCCGGCGCGGGAGTCAATGGACAAAACATAGCTCGGCCCGCGGAGTTCCTGCTGGATTCTTCCGGGGTAATCCGCTGGGTGAACCTAACGGAAGATTTGCGCGTACGGGCGCGGCCCGAGCAGATCATGGAGGCGGCCAAGGTGCTGAAATAGCACTGTAAGGCACACCGTTATCACAGATAAACGCTGCGGAACGACCCGAGAGCCTGAACATCGCTCATTTTCACCGCGCAAGAGGCCGGCTTCCAGACAGCCTTTTACTGTTTCGTCTCTCCAGCAATTGAGACGGCGGCTTTGATGCTGGGCACGGACAAGTCTCGAGGCTACTGTCTGGACATGATCTGGGCGGACTTCGTGGCAGGGCAAATCTCGACAATGAGGACCCCACGGTGCCCTTGCAGTCCATGTCACGGTTCTTCAAATTCCTGCCTGGCAAACAAATTCTTCATCCTGGTTCCTGCCGTCTTTCCCTTTCTCAGAGCGCGGTGTTCCGCCGGTGTTCTTTTCACCGCTATCAGACCGGGCTTTGGCGGTCCCCCGGCAGGGAGCAAGTTTTATATGGCGTGTTGAACTTCGTTACTTTATTAAATGAGGCGCGGTAAGGCCAATGAATTCTCGGGTCGTTATGATCTTGGTTTTCTTCCAGAATCTCGGGAAATGCTTCTGATTGCCCGTGACTAGATAGTCCGCACGGGCAGCATCGGCGCACTCAAGGAACATGTTGTCGTCGGGGTCGCTTGTGACATCCAGGCGGCGGGTCGGGACGACCGTATAGCTGTGGTTTTTGATGAGCTGCAGCAATTGCTGCCTGAGACCCTTGCGAATTCGCAGTTCCGGACGGCCAAGGACTTCGCTGTATTCCTCCAGGATGGGTCGGGACACATATAAGCGGGCCGGTCGGGTAATGGCGAGCAGCAAAACAGTGCGCTGCAGCCCTGCTGGCTTGATTGCTGCGGAAATCAGGATATTTGTATCGATTACGAGACGGAGCGGAAGCATTACCGCTTCGGCTTCTGGGACCGGGAAGTCTTTATGATCTGGTCAATCTGACGCGAGGTCAATGTGCTCGTCCCGTTCCGCTCCGACTCTTCACCGATGACCCTTAAGACCTCGGGCTCGGGGGCGGCAAGCTTGACGTAATCACGGATGCTGAGCAGCACGGCTTTGGGTGTCCCGCGCTTCTCGATCACAAGGGACCGGCGCTCGTCATCGACGCGGCGCAGAAGCTTGCCGAAATTCGCGCGGGCGCGCAAAGCAGAAACCACTATGGTGCCGTTCTTGCCAGGGGTTGTGGTGGCCACAAACTCTCCATTTCAGCTATCTGAACTGTACAGTTTAAGAGGAGTTGCAGTCAATGATTATTGGCCGGGGTACGTGATCACCTCCCGGTTACGGGTCTAAGTCCCGGTCGCAATCAGCACCTTCTTCGTCCGCCACATCTACCATCACAGCCAACAACCTATGCCCTGGCGCCCACTGGCTGAAGTGGCTGGTCGTCTAACAGGGAAGACTTCGTCGGGTGTGCCGTAACCGCGATCATAGGCTATTTTCGAGACTTCATAAGTTTTCACCTCGCCCCACCTCCATCTGGCGATTGCTGATCTCCCGCAGGAGCAATACAGCGTGTATTCCTCCCGTGAGCCAGCTATAGTGGGAACGAGGTAAGACCCGTTGCGGTAGGGACTGCAAGCGACCAAATATCGAGTGAGGCACTTCGGACATTCCACGCAATGGCGAATTCGATAACCCATAACACTCACGGGTACAGAGTCCGCGTCTGGATTCTTCATCACAAGGTGCCGGAACGTGCAGAGTCACCTATTATTGGCGATGCTAGTCTCGTCACGCTGGAACGCCGCGCAAAATCGGACAATTTTGAGCAGGTTCGGAGGAAAACCTGTGCCACTGAGTCGGGCTGGCCCTGGAATACATCCGGCTACCCGAATCAAAGACGAACATAAAGCGGCTAAATATGTATTCTGCGACGAACATCTCGGGGGCGAAGCATCCGATCTCCACCTCGGCTGCTGCAACCGTGGAAGCCGCTCGCGGCGGTGCTTCCGACCAAAGCCGGGATCGTCAAGATGGCTGAACGGTCTCTCAGCGTGAGGTGAACAGCAAAATGATTGCCCCAACTCTCGCATTTCCACCCAAGCCAATGACGCAGGTACGATTTCTGGACTCCCGGGAGCGGTCCGATGTATTGCGTGTGATTTTGCAGTCTGATGGCCCCGGCGTACTCGACGTACCCGAGCTGGATGTCCCGCGTATCGCAATTCACCTAGGGAGGCCGGTCAGAATGGACTGCAGGCATGGCCTACGGAGCCATTCCGGTCTTGCCATCCACGGAGACATCGACATTATTCCGGACGGAATTCCCTCCCGTTGGGAGATGAAGGAAGCCGATACGGCCCTGGTGCTCAAGGTTGGAGCGGACCTGTTGCGCCAGGTTGCCGAAGAGTCCGGCTTCGAAGACCACATTGAGATCCGCAGCCGGTTTCGGCTACGGGATTCACAGATCGAGCACATCGGGTGGGCGCTCCTGGCCGAGGCGCAGCACGGCTACCCCAGCGGGCGTCTGTACTTGGATTGCATGGCCACGGCGCTGGCCGTGCAATTGTTGCGGAACTACAGTTCGGTGGCAGGGAGCCGTTCATTGGCGGAGGGCGGCATGCCTCGGCACAAGCTGCGTCAAGTGCAGTCCTACATCGAAGAGAACCTCTCCGCCAGTCTCTCGCTGCGTGCCGTTGCGGACGCGGTCGGGATGAGCGCCTCGCACCTTAAAGTCACGTTCCGCGAGGCGACAGGGATACCAGTGCATCAATACGTGATTCACCGCCGTGTGGAGCGCGCGACTCTGCTGCTGCGAGAAGGCATGCTGTCAATCAGCCAGATCGCCCTGGACGTCGGCTTTGCTCACCAGAGCCATTTGGCTATGCACATGAAGAGGCTACTGGGGGTGTCACCGAGCCACGTGCTCCGTTCAGTGGAGTGATTCTGTCATCACGGCTGTATTGCGTAAATGCTCGGGAGAGAATGGTAGGCACGTGGGGACTCGAACCCCAGACCTCTACCGTGTCAAAGCATCAATCAACCGTAACCTATTAATCTTTAACGGCACTCACTGCCAGTTTGACGCCCGTTAAAGCACTCCTTGGGAAATCTTATTGGACCCTTATTGGACCCAGATTTCGAGCCCCCTAAGAACTCCGGAACGTTTGCGTGGAACTCTTTTCTGCTCCTCATTTCTTGACAGGACACGCGGACACGCTAAACGCCGCATGCGCCGGGCCATGCAGACGGCGCTGATTTCACGAGACCGGGAAGTGCAAGCCGTTCGCCAAGTCAGCAACCATCAGCAAAGCCAACGCTCATCGAGACATCAAGACCGGGAGGGCCGCCTCGCGCAGCACCGTACGTGTGACGCTACCGAAAACCCACTCGCTCAGATTGGAGTGGCCATAGGCGCCCATGACGACGAGATCGGCGCCAAAAGCTGCAGCCTGCGACAGCAGAAGCCTGCCCACTTCTTCTCCGCCGGACGACACACGTCGCACCTCCACTTGCGCGCCATGACGTGCCAAGTGGCGCGCGATGTCCGCACCTGGTTCCTGGCCATGATCCGTCGCGTGGCGTTCATGGTCGACGACCAAGACTTCGACCGCCTCGGCCTTCACAAGCAGCGGCAGGGCGTCCGCCACCGCCCTGATGGCCTCGCGCCTAGAGTTCCAGGCCACCACGATTCGGTTGACCCGGGACACCGTGTTGCCTGGAGGGAACATAACGATCGGTCGGCCGGAGCTCAACACGAGGGACTCCGCGAGACCAGGAGGGCCGGCCGTCTGGCCTGCAGGGTCCGGGCGGGCAACGATCACCAGATCCGCGTAGTAGGCATGCACACCGACCTCATTGCTCAAGTAGGGCAACGATCTCCACTCCGACCGAATTCCGCAACGACGGACGATGTCCTCGAACTGGGCGTGGTGGGCCCCCTCGATCCTCTCGAGTTGTGCTCGGTGCGCCTCGATCACGTTAAAGATGCCCTCGCCCCGGGCAAACGTCTCCGACGGGCTAATAGCGGGCCCCGGCTGCATAAATACGGCGATCAAGTGCGCACCATGCTCCTGGGCGAGCATGCCGGCGAACTCGAGAATGCCTGCACTGTCGGTCCGCCCATCGACGAAGACCACCATTTCCGCGAGCTCAACGGTGCCCTTCCCAGTGCTCAAAGGGGCGGGCTCAGACTGCGGAGACCGCGGCAATTGCACGCTGGCCATACCTACTCCTCCTTCTCGTCGTGAGTTCACTTCAAGGGCAAGCGCCTTGTTCTTCTCGTCAGTCTTCTGACTCATTTTCATCCTCCAAATCCGTGGCTATCGTTCTGGTACTGCGGTTGGTCTTCAGCCGAAGTTTCGCTCCACACTGCGACTGGCTCTTTTCCACTCGCTCCTATGGCCAGATTCTGGCGGGGCGCGATGCACCTGGCCAACAAACGGGGAAGAGCGGTGGCCAATGTGCACCGCAATTCGCGCCCCACAGTCACTGCATAAGCTCTGGAATTCGGGAACCCTTACCTCAAGTCAAGTCTCCAGCCAAAGCCAGTCAATTCCAGCCGCGTCCTATTGCTGCCAGCCACCACCGAGGTTTCTGTAAATGCGAACCAGACCTGCAAGCTCATTCAACTGTGCTTGAGCGAGTCCCAGCTGGGCATCAAAGTAATTGGTTTCGTTGGTCAGCACCTCCAGGTAACTGGCGGCCCCGCCTCGATAGCGCATCTCAGAAAGTTGCGCAGCGTCTTGGGCCGAGAGCGCCAGTTGCTGCTGGAACTCCCGGAACTCCCGGTCCTTGCGGTACTCAACCAGCGAGTCCGAGACCCCACGAAAAGCCTGCTGGATGGTCTGCCGATAAGTCAGCAGTGCCTCCTGTTGCCGTGCCTCAGTGAACCTGACGTTGGAACGAATCCTTCCCCCGGTGAAAATGGGCTGTACCAACGATCCTCCGAAACTCCATAGCCCAGCCGGACCGGTGAACAAACTCGTAAGTGCTGAGCTCTGATATCCAGCGGCCGCGGTCAAGTTAATTTGTGGGAAGTACGCCGCTTTCGCGACTCCAATTTGAGCGTTGGCTGCGATCAACTGAGCTTCTGCCTCGCGAATGTCGGGCCGTCGCTCCAGCAGGCTGGAGGGAAGCCCCGCCGGAATGTCCGGCACATGCGGTTGCTCGGTCAACGTCATTCCCCGCGCGATGGGACCAGGATTATTGCCCAGAAGCGTGCTGAGGAAATTCTCTTGCTGCTCAATTTGCCGCTCCAGATCGGGGATGGTTTCAGCCGCGGTAAACACCAACTGCTCCGCCTGGCGGACGTCGAGCATGGACGTAGCCCCACCGTTTGCTAACAATTGCGTGAGTTGCAACGAGTCTTGGCGCGAAGCCAGCGTTCGCCGCGAGATTTCGAGCTGCAGGTCGAGCGAACGAAGCTGGAAGTAGGCGGTGGCAACGTTACTCACCAGTGTGCTAACAATCGCTTCACGCGCCCACTGGGTGGTTAACAGGGTTGCCCGCGCGGACTCGGTGGCGCGGCGATACTTCCCCCAGAAATCCAGCTCCCACGCTAGCGAGAGATCCACCTGGTTCGCACTGGTTTCGTATTGAGGGAAAAATTTTGTGCGCGGATTGCGTTCATTGACAGCCTGAGCCCCCGCGCTGATCGTAGGCAACTGGTCGGCGCGCGTGATGCCGAGTTGCGCCTGGGCTTGCAGGATTCGCGTTGCCGCAATGCTAATATCGTAATTCTGTTGAAGAGCGGTGTGGATCAGGTCTTGAAGCTGCTTGTCTTGAAACACCTCCCACCATTTTCGCTCTCCGAGCGATTCCGCCGCCGGCTGCACTGCGTCTTGCGGCGTAGTTCCACGGTACATACCAGGAACGTCTACGGTCGGCCGCTTATAGTTCGGTCCCACAGCACAGCCCGCACTCAGGAGCATCGTTAGCGAGAGGCCCATCAACAGGGCTCTTAGTTTTGTCACCTTAGTCTCCTTCCGACGGGCTTAGCTGCGGAACACTCGCATGGCCGGGTGCTTCGCCGCTGCGACGGCTCGCCAGACGCTCGACCAAGACGAATAGTGCCGGAATGATGAATATGGCAATGCCGGTGGCGGCCACCATGCCACCGATTACGGTTGTACCCATGATCTGGCGAGCCACAGAGCCGGCGCCAGTTGCAATCCATAGCGGCACGCAGCCCAGAATGAATGCCAACGAGGTCATCAGGATAGGTCGCAGCCGGAGTCTGGCTCCTTCCAGAGCAGCATCCACCAACGGCTTACCCTTCTCGTATTCCTCCTTAGCGAACTCGACGATGAGAATCGCGTTCTTGGCCGCCAAGCCGATTAGCATCACCAAGCCGATCTGGGAATAGACGTCATTATCGATTTGCACCATGTACGCCGGATAGAAAACGCTGAGCAGCGACCGGCGCAGCCACAACACTCCAAAGGCGCCGAAGACCGCGACCGGCGTGCTCAGCAACACGCTGAAAGGCAATGACCAGCTTTCGTAGAGGGCCGCAAGAATCAAAAACACGAACAGCAGCGAGAACCCGAAGATGACCGAAGCCGGAATCCCTTGTCGTGCCTTCTGCTCTTGATAAGACATGCCCATATAATCAAAACCCATTTCGCCCGGCATCGTCTGCTTGAAGACGTCTTCCAGGGCCGCCGTGGCTTGCTCTGAGCTGTATCCGGGCGCGGCGCTGCCATTGATCTGCGCTGACCGGTATTCGTTATAGCGCATCGTAAATTCGGGTCCGTCACGCGACTCGAACTTCGTGAGCGCGGTCAGCGGAACCATTTCCCCCCTGTTGTTGCGCACATAGAACTGTCCCAGGTTCGCTAGATCCGATCGGTAAGCTGCTTCCGCTTCCACGTACACCTGCCAGGTCCGGCCGAAATCGTTGAAGTAGTTAATGAACAGGCCGCCCATGAAAGTCTGGATGGCTTGGTAAACATCGTTGATGGCCACACCTTGCTTCAGCACTTTTTCTTGATCCACCTGCACGAATTTTTGCGGCACGCTCGGTAGAAATGTGGTGCTGATCGCGCCGATTTCGGGACGCTTGCGAGCTGCCCCCAGGAACTTGTCCAGGTTGTCGGACAAGAACTGAACGTCCCGTCCTGCGCGATCTTCCAGCACGAACTGAAATCCGCCGGAAGTACCGACTCCAGGGATGGCTGGCGGCGAGAAGCTGAAAGCGGTCCCTTGCGGGAGCTTACTGAGCTGCTGGTTCAGGCGCGCCTTGATTTCCTGATACTGTTCCGCTCTGGTTTTGCGGTCGCTCCAGGGCTTAAAAGTCACGAAATAGAAGGCGTTGTAACTGGTCCGGACAGAGCTCAATAAGCTGTAGCCAACCACGCTGCTGTAGTACTGAACCCCGGGGGTGTTGCTCAGGATTGTCTCAACGTCTCTCGCGGCTGCTGCTGTACGCTCCTGCGAAGCCGCATTCGGAAGTTGCATGTTGATGAAGACATAGCCCTGGTCTTCATCGGGCAGGAAGCTTGATGGCAGGAAGTGGGAAAAGACAAGCCCGGCAATGCCAAAAATCGCGAGCACCACCAGCGCCAAAACGCTTTTCCGGATTAGCGCGCCGGACAGTCGGACATAGCCCTCCGTGGCGCGCTGGAAAACACGATTGAACCAGTCAAAGAACTTTCGCAGCGGCCCGCGGCTCTCCTGCTTTGGCCGGAGCAGCAACGCGGCCAGCGCCGGGCTCAGCGTAAGAGCATTAAAAGCTGAGAGGATCACTGAGATCGCGATGGTCAAGGCGAATTGCTGGTAGAGCCGTCCCGTAATGCCTGGGATAAAGACTGTGGGCACGAAGACCGCCGAGAGAACAAGGGCGATACCAATGACCGGACCAGAAAGCTCTTCCATCGCTCTTCGAGCCGCATCCTTGGGAGCCAACCCCTCCTCGATGTGGCGTTGTACACCTTCGACCACGACAATGGCATCGTCCACCACTAAGCCGATGGCGAGCACCAGTCCGAACATCGAAAGGGTATTAATGGAGAAGCCGAACAGCGGAAAGAGAATAAACGTGCCCACCAGCGACACGGGCACGGCAAGCATCGGGATCAGAGTAGCGCGCCAGTCTTGCAGGAAGAGGTAGACCACAAGGATCACCAGCACGATGGCGATCACGAGGGTCTCAATAATCTCCTTCATGCCTTCCGTCACGGCGCTCGTCTGGTCAAGCGCTATGGCGTAGTCCATGTCTTGCGGGAAGCGCTGCTTCATCTCCGCCATCAGCTTTCGAACGCCGGCTGCCGTTTGGACCGCGTTGGAACCCGGCAACTGATAGACGGCGATAATTGCAGAGGGCTGACCGTTCAAGCGACTGACAATGCTGTAATCCTTCGTGCCCATTTCGACTCGGGCTACGTCTTTCACTCGGACGATTCCGCCATCCGGAGCTTCACGGACGATCACGTCCTCAAATTGCTTCGGAGACGTCAGACGACCCTGAGCAAGAACGGAATATGTGAATTGCTGGTTCTTGGGAGCGGGTTCGCCGCCTAGTTGACCAGCCGGGTTCACTCTGTTCTGCGTCTGGATTGCGTTGACGATCTCAGTGACTGTAATCCCCAGTTTTGCCAATTGGTCAGGCTTTACCCACAGCCTCATGGCATAATCGCCTGCTCCGAAAACCTGCGTCTGACCGACACCGTACAAGCGCGCGATGGGATCGTTGAGGTTGATGTTGGCGTAGTTGGCTAGGTATTTCTCGTCATGAGTACCCTGCGGCGAGGATAAGGCGAGCAGCATGAGCGGGGCGGTCGTCGATTTTTTAATGGTGACCCCATAGTTGTTAACTTCGGGCGGAAGCTGAGCAGCGGCCAGTTGCTCGCGCGACTGCAGGAGAATCAGGTCTATGTTGGGGTCCGTTTTGAGATCAAAGTCAGCAAATAGAGTGGTCTGCGAATTGCCCGTGGCGTTCAAGGAATACATGTAATCCATGTTGTCCACACCGTTAACCTGCTGCTCGATCGGCGTGGCCACAGCTTGCTCGAGGGTCTTTGCGTCCGCACCCACGAACGTGGCTTGCAATCTAATCTCGGGCGGCACAATGTTAGGAAACTGCGCTATCGGCAGGCTGGCGATGGTAACCGTGCCCACAATAACCATCAGGATGGAGATCACCATCGCGACGATCGGACGGTTGATGAAGAACTTCGACATAGCTCAGTTTCCTCCCCCGGAAATATGTGCTGGCTTGGGAGTAACCAGAGTTCCTTCCTTGAGCCTTTGCATCCCTTCGGCTACAACTTGCTCACCCGGCTTTAGGCCACTGTCAATCACCCACATCGTCCCGACCGTCTCGCCGGGCTTCACGGTGCGCATACTGACTTTGTGGTCGCCGCCGACAACCGCCACCTGATAGCTTCCTTGTGATTGCGCAACGGCGTTCTGAGGTATCAGCAGAGCACCTCTTTTCATGTTGGTTTCGACATGCACACGCCCATATTGGCCGGGACGCAGAATGTTGCCGGGATTCGGGAAGGCAGCGACGATGCGGATCGTTCCCGTGTTTGGATCCACCTGCCGGTCGGCCAGCAGGATTTTGCCTTTTTGAGGGAAGATACTGCCGTCAGTCAGAATCAGGTCGAGCGAGTTTCCGAAAAAACTGATGGCGTGCTTGGAAGAAACGGCGCTGCTCTGTTTTTGTGCGAGGACATACGCCTGTTCACTAATCGGGAAGTAGGCTTTGATGGGGTCCACTTGCGAAACAGAAGTCAAGATAGAATTGGATCCCACGAGGTTGCCGATCTGAACTTGTGCAATTCCCGCAATCCCATCTACCAGCGAGGTGACTTTTGTCCACTCAAGGTTGAGTTCCGCCTGCTCCACGGTTGCCTTGTTCGATTCGACGGCGGCCTGGGCTCCGAGTTTGGCTTGAATCTCGTTATCTAATTGACTCTGAGCGATAGCCCTGGCCTTCGCAAGAGGTGTGTCGCGCTCCACATCCAGAGTGCTCTTGCCAAGTTGTGCTTCTGCTTGCGCAAGGTCGCCCTTCGCGCGGTCGAGCGCCGCCTTGAAGGGCCTCGGATCTATTTCGAACAATACCTGGCCTTTGCGGACCAGCGAACCTTCTTTGTAGTTTTGCTTGATTATGTAGCCTGAGACCTGGGGTCGCACCTGGGCGTTCACGTAACCGTCCAACGTCGCTACCCAGTCGCTGTACACCGGGACATCTTGCTGGATAGGGGGAGCAACTCTCACTTCAGGGGGTGGCGACGGCGCTGCTGCTTGAGTTCGCCCGCACCCAATCATCGCCAAGGTGGCACCGGCAACAAGACTGAATAATAGAAGTCTGTTCAAAATGGATCTGCTGCTCTTTTGCATTGAGTCCCAACTCCTGGTTGACGTGGGCAGAATTTCCCGTCACGGAGCAGAGGAGCAAGGCGCGTGCCAAAGCTCACAGCTCTGCATAAATGGTTGAAATGCAAGGAAGACTTAAAAGATGAAATGCGGCAGCGCGTGACAACTGTTGAAGCTGTCGATTTAGTTTCAACAGCGCGCGTCACGCCGCATCGGCGACGATCGACGATGATGATGTTCTAGAGGTTTTCCGCTGAAAGCGACCGCGGCCGCCGGCGTTTTTTCTGATCACAACAACCTCCGCACCGGGCGGTGTGCCTTGGCGCACTTCTTTTGCATGCGTACTACCGTCCCACCTCGTTCGAAGTGAACCTCATCCATCAAAGTCTTCATCAGGTAGATGCCGCGGCCATGCGTCGACTGGAGTTGCTCTACGCCAGTGGGGTCAGAAAGCTCGGTGCTGCTAAATCCGGCGCCTTCGTCCTTGACCACAATGGACACTTCCTCATTGGGGACACAGCGGCAGTCGACGTAAACGTGCTTGCGAGGGTCTTCGTGATTGCCATGAACCACGCTATTTGCCAAGGCTTCTCGCAAGGAGATTTCAACGTCAACTTCGTTTCCAGCAACACATCGGCATTTCTTTATGAAAACCATTAGTTTGTCTACGAAAGGTGAAATCGCAGCGACTTCACTTCTCATGGACCGTTCGATCTGAAACAGAGGGCCAGCAGAGTGCAGAATGCCGGTCGAAGGTTTTGGGTCGCACTGTTGGCTCACTTCTCTAGTGTCCTTTCCGAACGTGAAAAAGCACGACGCGAGCGGCGCTTCTCTGAGTTTTCAGATCCTACAATCCGCGGAAGTGAAACAACAAAACGACCATACAAACTATGCAAATTACCGCCACCACGGCGATGATTGCCGCGATGTCACACTCCCTGAGATTTGATTCTGGATCCAGATAACGAATTGCAGACCAGATCTCGCGGTCAGAAATGATTTCACTGTCGTTCGCTTCCTTCTGCTCGTTGTTCCTCGGCACGTTCTACCTCCACCACGAGTTCGCCGGCCAGAAACGCCGACTGAAAACCGGTGTTCAATCGCCAATTGTTGGCTCGTCCATCTTTACCATTCGGTAAAAGACGAGTGGGTCAATCCGCCAGTCTCCTTCCTCACTTCATCAAGCTTTCGCTGTTGCTCGACCGTGAGGATTTTGTAGATTTCGGTCTGCAGGCGGGCGTTCGCGACGACAAGTGGCTCCAGGATGCGGGCCTGTTGCGCCGCGAGTTTGCGCACCTGACGAATATCGAACTGTCCTTTCAAGGTGATCGCGATGAGTTCCCAGCGATTGTTAGTGAGTTGTTGGATCAGCGCTTGCACTTGGCCTCGTTGTACTGCAATTTGCGCTTGGATCGCGGCAACCTGCAGCGGCGTCAAATCCAGGTATTTGACAATAGCTGTTGGCACATCGGGCGACGAGTCCGGGGGAGAGACAACCAATGTGTCGCCTGAGACCTGCACCTCAGATACTGGTTCCGTTTCTTCCTGGGGTTGCCTGCCGAGCATCGGGTGACCCGTGAGCAATTGGAATCGCATGAATTCTGACGCATAGGGCTCGCCGACTTGGAGAAGGCAATCCCGTCCGGGCGACAACGCTACTTGGGGTTCGAGGGTTGCCGCGATGCTCGAGTTATCATGCGAGACGGTCCCCGGCACGCTGTGGGTCACTGTAGTTTGCGGGCCAACGCCACTCTGGCCAAAGGCCGAAATCACCAGCGCCCCCGTGCCAAGAATTCCTATCCAGCAACCTTTCATCTGAACGTACTCCTTCGCGTTCGTGTCAGAACCGACCTGTTTCCTTCCGACTTGGGATTCTTAAGCCCGGCGGCCGATTTCAACCATTGGAACGCAACCAGGATGCCAAGAGGACGTGCAGGATCGCCGGTCTAATTTGCTGAAAACAGGAAGTGTTGGAAAGAAGTACTTTAGGCGATGGTGTTGAAAGTCGAAGGTGTTGATGTTCTCTGACACGAGGTCGGCTTGAAATATCTGCTCGTCTGGGTCTTCTCCGCTAATTGTTAACTGCGGATTTCACCGGAGGACTTGATCGCCCTTGTAGCCTCCCTGAAATCACGACGGACCTGCTCTTCGTGTTTTAAGGCTTTGTTGAGTTCCTGCACGATCTCCAGCAATTCGTTGGGATCTTTGGCTTCCAGTGCTGCGTGGCACAACTCCCTCCAGTTCTTATGCTCTCCTATACCCATACTGAACTTCCTCCAAAGTTTTCCCTGCAGAAACACTTGACCAATCGGCCCACCATCTAAACGTGCAAGTCCTCACGGCAAGCTTCACTGAACGCCCGAAGCACATCGGTGTCGTACTCCTGCCTGTCTTCGAGATTACGGAAATCTATATTAGGGAGGCTGTAGGTTTCGACGATCTGCCGCATGACCTCCTCTGCCTTCACGATCACGTTAGCAGAGGCGCAGAGCCGCAAATTCCCGACAAGCGCGTAAAGCCGGACAAACTTTGATGGCTCCTCTAACTGATGGGTCAGGGCATCTGTAAATAGTTTCGAAGCTTCCTCGATGAACTCTCTATACAGATGTTCGCGGCGAGTCATCGCCTGGGCAAAGCGTTGTGCACGCTCCTGCGAGTGCTGTGTCAGCCAAGTCGTCGCGAATGACGCTAATCCACCGATCGCTGAGCCTGCGAGAGCAGCGATAGCCGACATATAAGCATTGTCCATCTCGCCTCTCAACCAGTATTGCCGCGGCTCCTTACTGGGACGTTGCAAATTCACGATGGCGATTGCTGCCACTGAAAAATACCCTCACCTCAGAAACTCCATCCCCAGCACGGGCGTGCACCGCAGCGATGCGTTCAGTGGAATGCCCTAACTCACCGTCCCCGAGAAATCGCTTGCGGGGCTGTCCTGGCCTCATCCTCGAGTGCGGCATTTCGCTGTTGGCTCTCAGAGGTCTGCTGTAGTGCTCGCATTCGTGCTGTCCTGACGTCCTCTCGTGAGCAACTGAGAAGGATGGAACAATCCTGATCTGAGTATCGCTCGAGAGCAGACAGAACAAAGACAAACCGTTCGAAGTCTCCCAGGGCGAGTACAGTCGCGATTGCGGCAGGTCTAGCTGGAGTGCTTTGGAGTTTTGCATCAGGGTCCGGAGAGACTCCGGCCCAAGCTGCGTGGTCGGGCCGCGGAGCCATCATACGAATTGCACTTTGAACGATCGTGCGCTGAGCCCAGGAGCGCGCCCACTCTTTGAAGACGGAGTTATTGTTTACACTGTCCTCGAGACCAGTAACGAAGCACTGCTCCGCCTTTTCTTGATCGCCCGTTAACAAATATGCGAGCAGATGCAGTGCCGTCATGTCTTCAGTAAACAATTCTCGGAAGTCATCGCTCGTTGCATAGCCTTTTGCAATAGAAGACGTGCTCCGGTTTTCGCATAGCAGATTCATTTTTGCCCTTGGTCGTCTTGGATATACCGGTGCGATCCCTGGATCGGTTCGCGCGAGTTCCTCTTGCGTCTGCGCGCGAGCTCGTGAATCAGGTGCCTGATGAGCACACCGCTGCAGCGAAACTTCGCACCGTCACTCATTAATTCCAAGAGAGCGTTTTCTCCCTCTTGGCTGATGACGGTCACGTTCCTCAGGTCAACCAGCAATGCAGGACCCCCGACCTGCCCGTTGGCTGCCTGCCATGCGGTCCTCAGCTCTGCGACCCAAGGGGCTATTAGCTTGCCTTCAAGAACCAAGCGGCGTTCTGTGCGACGATCGATGACAGAAATCTTCAACATGCCGTTTCTCTTCGCGCATCAGGGAAGGGCAAATCGCATGCCAAACTTTGGGCAGCGTAAGTCCATGCATTCCAATGCTGGGCGGGGAAAGTGAGCGTTGTCGGTGTCGAGGCTGACGAAGCCGTCTTCAACAGTTCGATAATTGCGCGTCGCTCAGAGATTGCGGTCAGGATCAACGCAATCGAAATGACTAGCCATAGAAAAAAGAACATCGCACAATCCGCGTAACTTTGGTCTTCCCATAGGCGCAAAAGCGTTTATCACTGTTCGCACGAGGTTTACTGGTCGAGCCTCGCATCAGGCGGCGTGACCTCATTTCGCCCATCCATACTCCATGACAGAACTTTTCAGCATCGTGCTTACCCCCGACAAAGGGGAATAAGCAATACGCATGCCAAAAGAGAGCTGCCGTAAGTCCGTGAAATTCAGAGTTGAAGTGCGAGAGGCCGGTTCTGTCGTGTCGAAACTGTCGAAATCAATCTCAACGCCGCCAACTAGTTGTTGGTGTTTGGGTCTTAGTCGCGATGCGATGTCTGAGATTGAAGTTGGACGGAACAAGATGGAAGCAAGAAAGTGCGTTTCGGGTTAGACAAAAAGTCTCGGGTCAATGCCAAACTTCTTCATGCGAGAGATCAGGGTAGTCCGATTGATTGCCATACGTTCGGCAGCGCCGTCTGCGCCTCCAACACGACCTTTCGTCTCGCGCAGTACGCGCGTGATCTCTTGTCGCTCCTTTTCGTCATGCTCCTTAACTGCGCTCCTCGTGGTCCCCTTACCGATTTCGCTGATCGTTTCTCGCACAATCCTGGAAATCTCGTCTTGCGTGCCGTTGTGGTTCAGCCGGGGTGAATCAACTGCCGATTTGCGCAATTCTGAAATCGGCACCTCAAGCGACTTGCCGCGCGTGAGGATGACGGCCCGCTCGACGAAATTCTCCAGTTCCCGAATGTTCCCCGGCCACTCCCAATTCGTCAGAGCCTTCATTGTGGCGGCTGGAATCGTTTCGATGTGTTTTTGCATTTGCCTTGCGAACCTGTGGACGAAGTGGCGAACCAGCACAGGAATATCCTCCTTCCGGTCTCGTAGTGGAGGGATGCGAATGGGGAAAACATTTAGCCGGTAGTACAGATCGCTGCGAAATTCGCGCGCGGCGATCATTTTTTCCAAGTCGCGGTTAGTTGCGGCAACCAGCCGCACACTCACTTTCCTCGTTTGGGTGCTGCCCAGGCGTTCGAATTCTCGCTCCTGTAGAGCACGCAACAGCTTTGGCTGGATTTCAGTCGGGATGTCGCCGACTTCATCAAGAAATAGCGTGCCCTGATGGGCGAGTTCCAGCCGACCGATCTTTTGGCTGATGGCGCCGGTGAACGCCCCTTTTTCATGTCCAAATAATTCGCTCTCGAGCAGACCGGTCGGAATGGCAGCACAGTTGAGTTTGACAAACGTGCGGTCCTTACGCTGGCTATGGTCGTGAATGGCGCGCGCGATCAATTCCTTTCCCGTACCCGTATCGCCCAGCAGCAGCACGGTAGAATCGCTTGTTGCGACCGTCTCCACCAATTCCAGAACCTGCTTCAGGGCTGGACTGCTTCCAATGATGTGCTCAAAATTCAGCTCGCTGCGAATCTCTTCTTCGAGATACAGCTTTTCCTGGGCAAGTTTGTCTTTGAGTTCAGAGATCTCGCGGTAGGCGAGGGCGTTTTCAATGGCGATTGCAACTTGGCCTGCTACCTCGGAAAGGAACTCCGCATCGTGCTCGCTGAAAAAGTCATCTTTCTTGCGCGCAAGACCCAATACACCAATGGCACGTCCGCGATTGACTAGAGGAGCCATACAGAGGGTCTTGAGTCCTTCACCGATGACGATCTCAGACGCCTCGGGACTAGAGTCGGCTGAGTCAAATTGGTTCACAATGACGGCCTTGAGCGTTTCAAAAGCTCTCGCACTAGCTACGTCGTGAGAAAAGAGCTGTTCCTTACGTATAAATCCCTTACTATTCGGGAAATCAAGGGTGTAAATCCGAAGTTTGCCGGTCTCCGAATCCAGTAGGCTAATCACCACGAGATCGCACTCCATAACCTGCCGAACGCTCCCTGAGACTGCACACAGTAGTTCAGTTAGGTCCAGGTTGGAGGTGATCCGGTTCGTCAGATCCAGGAGCAGTTTGAGCCGAGCATTTTGGCGTTCCAGTTCCAATCGTGCGGCTTGGGATCTCCTCAGGTTAAGGACATCATCAATGGCCAGCGCGAAACCACGCGAAAGCAACTGCAAGAAGCGGACGTCTTCCGAACGGTACGCATTGCGATCACGACTGGCGATACCCAGCGTTCCTAAGCGCCGGTGCCGAGTGGTCAATGGCACGCGAATGACAGAACCGAGCTTGACGCCGTCCATCTCCAGCAGCCGTTTCAACCGCGGGAACCTGCCATCCGCGTCCCAATCAGCGACGTGGGACGGTTCCTGGGTATTGTAAACATGCCAACTTGACGTCTCCTCGACCGGGAGATCGGGAAAGGTGAACGGCTTCGTCCCCCACCCATGCCATTCGATTTCGTTGGAATCTTCCTTAAAGATTTGCACGTCGAGATGGTCGAAACTGATGAGTTCGCGCAACTGGTCAGCAAGAACTCGTGCCAATTCTTCTGGCTCCCCGCAAGCCGAGAGCGCCTCAGAGATGCGAAGGACAGCTTCATTGCGTTCGGCATCAGTTCCCAGCGCGAGCTGTGGTTCTAGGCTCATATGCTACACAAAGGGCGTCGTCCCCCGGGGTCTGCCAAGAGTTTCCTTCAACATCACAGATGACCCTTTTCTCCAAACCGTCGCACTTTTTCACCAATCCGAGAGGCCCTTGCCAAACCTTCGACTGCTCAACTCGGTGCCGACCAATAATCGCTGACCGTCCGGCAAGGGTGCAAAAGAAGGCGCCACCAAAAGTTATGGATGAAGTTCAAGATGCCCCGGTGGCATTTCGTCGATACTCCCTTGGTGCGACACCGAATACTCGCTTGAACGCTTTGCTGAAGGCGGCGTCGGAATCGTAGCCAACGGACTTTGCCACTTCGAACAGCTTCTGATCACCTTTCTGCAGCAACCCTGTCGCCTTCTGCATTCTCCAACTCGTCAAGTATTCCAATGGTGTTTCTCCGACCAGCTCCTTAAAGCGAACTGCAAAAGCGGAACGCGACATACCGCAGGCGGTAGCCAGCGATTCAACCGTCCAAGGATGCTCCACTTTCTCGTGCATGGATTTTAGAGCAACACCAATTTGCGGATCGAAAATCGCCCGCAGCAAACCGCTCTTGCAGGCTTCCGACTGCGCTCCGATGTGGACACGGATCGAGTGTATGAACAACATATCTGCCAATCGGTTCACGACCAGTTCCGACCCCGGCGCTGAAACCGCCGTTTCCGAAGCAAGCATATTCAGGGTTGTGTGCAGCGCCAGGCTCTGGGCTTGATCGGCCTTGATGAGTATGAGCGGAGGAAGCAAGCGTGTTAGTGGTTTCACGCTGGTCGCGCCCAATCTGAACCATCCCGAAATGATCGTGGTCGGCGCTCCTCCGCCACCATACTCGATCACCTGGCTTCCATTTCTCGGTGCGACCTCACACAAACTGCGGGTGCGTGTGCGTGGATTGTCCCGCAAGGAGTATGCGCTTCCGGGCGCAAGCAAGAAGCAATCCCCTCCGGCTAGTGGTATCGGGTCGGGAATGCCCTCGACGCTGAGCCAGCAGTTGCCGCGGGAAAGCATTCCGAAATGAGCGAAGTGGAAAGGCGAACCTGCGGACTCGGCCGAATGTTTGTCTTTCGAGGTTCCCTCCGCGACTTCGGCATCGCTCTTCAGCCCCCAGGGCGCAGTGGCTTCCAGCCGAGCATGAACCACGCTCACGATTTGCATGGTCTGAAAGAGATCGGTAATCGGGTCCAATTCTGACCTCCAATCTGGACTCCTGGACAAGTTATGCGGACGAACTAACAGGTCAAGTCCAGAGGCACGGACATCTACTCCAGAAGGTTAGATGAATTCCCTGGACGAGGAGGTTCAGATGAAACTACTTCAAATTGACTCCAGTGCGCGGCGGACCAGTTCCGTGACCCGGCAACTCACCGCTAAATTCGCCGAAGAATGGCGAAAGAGCCACCCGGATGGCGAAGTTATTCAGCGCGACCTTTCCACAACAACACTTCCACTGATTACGGATGACTGGGGCGCCACCTATCTCGAAGATTCGCAGCTGACGCTGGCGCAGCGGTCGTATCTTTCCACCTCGGATCAGTTAATCCAGGAACTCGCGGCGGCGGACACGGTCGTCATTGGCGCGCCGATGTACAACTTCACGATCCCTTCGTCACTTAAAGCGTGGATCGATCAGGTAGTGCGGCTGGGGAAGACGGTCAGCTACGGGCCAAACGGCCCGCAAGGCCTTCTCGGAAGAAAGAAAGTTGTCGTCATCACTTCCCGCGGGTCTGCCTATGAAAAGGGCACGGCGAGGGAAGCTTTCGATTTTCAGGAACCCTACCTGCGTCACACTCTGGGTTTTATCGGACTAACGGACATTACGTTTATTCACGCAGAGAACCAAGCTCGCGAGGAAGCCGCTGTCTTTTTCGCAGCCGCTGCAGAACGTATCGGCGGAATCGTCATTGAGCAAAATCAGCAAGTAGTCGCTCTTTGAAAGGGTGAAGACAGCCTGATGGGTCGGACGGTACTGCTGGCATTTGACGTCCTTTGTAGGGATGAACGCTATATCACCAAGGAGATTATATGAAAATTGCGATTTTGATCAGTCGGTTCCTTCTAGGTATGGGTTTCATCATTTTTGGACTTAATATCCTCCATCCCTTTATGACTTCTCCGCCACCGCCGGAAGGCTCATTAGCTGCCCAATTTGTTGCCGTCATGGTTCCAAGTCACTGGATAGCACTCGTGGGGGTTTTGCAGTTACTGGGCGGACTCCTGTTGGTAATCGGTCGGACCGCGCCGTTGGGCCTGGTTGTGCTCGGACCCATTCTCGTTAACATTCTAGCGTTCCATATCTTTTTACAAGGCGGTCAAGGGATTGCACCAGGCTTGGTATTTTCCGTATTGGAGATCTTTCTTATTCACGCTTACCGCGGTTACTTTCGCGCAATTGTTACGGCCAACGCTTTGCCGTCATAAAGCGGACTGCGAGCAAACAGTCTTTGTGACCGCGCCCACGCTGACTTCGATGGGAGCGATTAGCGTCAGAATTGAATTGGAGCATTTATGAACCTGGTTAAAGAAACTCTTGCTGCACGGACCTCCGTGCGCCGCATTGCGCGTCGTACTCACGGTCAGAACCATGGCCTCGTCACGCGTTTGATGAGCCCGTCCGACTTCGGCGAGATCCTGAAGCCATTCGTGTTTCTCGACCTTTTCGATCATCAAGGCGCCCCTTTCAATGGAGGCCTCCACCCCCACTCGGGTATTGCCACCCTGACCTACGTCGCGGAAGGCGCGGTCAGCTTTATCGATCCGGACAACGTGAGTGCCACACTGTCGGCCGGCGGCGTCGAATGGATGCAGGCTGGACGCGGCATGTGGCACGGCGGCGGACTTGACAAAGGAGGCCGGACGCGCGGCTTCCAACTGTGGATCGCCTTGCCTCCGGAACTCGAATTGGGTCCGACCATAAGCATCTACCAGGCCCGTGAAGATGTGCCGCAAGACGGTCCGGCACGCGTCCTGCTCGGCATCTACGGCTCCGCTTCGAGCGCCATCGTGTCCCCCTCGCCGATCAACTATCTCGCGGTACGTCTCAAGGCCGGCGAGCGCTGGCGCTACGAACCGCCAACGGCCCACACCGTCCTCTGGATCGCGGTCTTATCAGGCACCGTATCGGTCCCCGACGAGTTGCGGCAGGGCGACTTGGCGGCTTTCGAGGCATCGAGCGAAGCGGTCGAATTCGAGGCGCGGACCGACGCTGAATTCGTTCTCGGCTCGGCCGTCCCGCACAAGCACGATCTCGTGCTCGGCTCTCACTCGGTTCACACAACGCCTGCCGCGTTGCGCGATGCCCAGGCGCACCTTTCGGCGCTTCGGACGCGCCTGGCGCAAGAAGGGCGACTGTAAACACACTTGCTCAGAGAAGAGATTTGTTACGCCTTTGCCTCAGGATGCTTCGAGGCGGAATTCTTCAAAAGTTCTGCCACGGTCTCTAGTATTTCGCGCGAAAGCGCCTCATCCGATACGGCGCGTGCTAGCGACATCGCTCCCACGAGCGCACTAAAAATCAAAATCGCTCTCGATCTTGCCGTCCGCTTGTCTCTGCCTGGAAGCAATGTGGCAATCAACTGAATGTCGTTCCGGACCTGTTCGGAGGTAAGCGAACGGGTTCGCTCATCGCTGCGCCCGATCTCCGGCGCCAGAGCACTGAAGGCACAACCCGTGCCTGGATTATCTCGGTGCGCTTCGCTCAGATAGTCGTCAATGAGCTTTTCATAGGACACCGGCGGTCCACCAGATTTGGCAGCGTCCAATCGACGCTGCCACCCGCCGAATGCAGAGTTGACCGCTTCGGCCACTAAGTCGTCGCGCGAATCGAAGTGCTTGTAGAACCCGCCTACCGTAAGACCTGCTTCCTTCATTAGCTCGGCGATTCCAAATCCCGCGAGGCCCTTTTCGCGGAATCTCTTTGAGGCAATGCTAACGATGCGCTTATGAGTCCTCGTTTTTTGCGCCTTGGAATGGCCCATGTAGCCCTCCACAAAATAAACTGCAACTAAATCAGGATTACGAATCTAATCCTGTACATGGATTATAACAATAATCCAGATCGCTCGTTTAGCAAAGGCTAGGATTCGTGTTTTGACAGGGCCGCGAATATCAGGAAACAGTCGATGGATCCGAAAGCGGAATGCTAAGGACATACGCCACAGAAAAGAGGGCAAAATGAGCAAATCAATAGCCGCAAAGAATAAGGCCATCGTTCTGGAAGCGTTCGAAACCCTGTTCAATAAGCGCGATTACGCGGCGGCGGAAAGGTTCTGGTCGCCGAATTACATTCAGCACAGTGCCCACATTGCTCCGGGACGCGACGGACTGTTCGGACTCATTAAGAGTCTGCCGGACACGCTGAAATACGAGCACGACATGATCGTGGCCGAAGGCAATCTCGTGATCGTTCACGGACGCTTTTCCGGTTTCGGCGCTCCCGCCAGTTGGATAGCGGCCGACATCCTCGTAATGGAGGAAGGGGTTTTGGTCGAACACTGGGATGTCATTGAAGACGAAGCAACACGTGCGCAGTCCAAGAGCGGGAATCCGATGTTCGGCAGTTCATTCCCCGGATAGGCACATTCCGCGATCTCGACCGCCGGTTTTCGGCGCGCGCGGTCAAACCGCAAACCGTTTCGAACGAAAGGAGTTTTCTTATGCGGCAGTTGCAACTTATAACTCACGGCGAACCTTCAGATGTCATCGAACTCAACGCGGTCTCCGAACCGGCTCTTGGCCAGGAGGATGTTCTTATCTCGATGGAAGCGGCCCCGCTCAATCCATCGGACTTTCTGTTCGTCCGCGGCAACTACGGCATCCGGCCGGCCTTCCCATCCTCGGTAGGCGCGGAGGGTGTTGGCCGAGTCGCCAAGATCGGATCGAAGGTTGCTGCTGGTCTGCGGGGCAAGCGAGTCCTGATTCTTCCTACTTACGAGCAGGGCACCTGGGCAGATGAAGTTGTCGTCCCGGTGCGCAACCTCGTGCCGATGAGCGAAGAAGCGGATCCCCTGCAACTCTCGATGATAGGGATTAACCCGGCGACCGCCTATCTCTTGCTGAACCGATACGTTTCCCTGATGCCCGGTGACTGGATCGGTCAAACCGCAGCCAACGCGGCCATGGGGCAGTACATCATTGCGATCGCGAAGCTTGCAGGAGTCAAGACGCTGAATGTGGTCCGGCGGGAAGAAGCTGCCGAACAGGTGCGGCAGTGTGGAGGTGACCGCGTGGTCCTCCAAGGCGACAACCTGCACAAGGATATTGAGGAGGCTCTCGACGGAAAGAAACTTAGCCTCGTCCTCGATATGGTGGGTGGAACTCCCGTGGGCGAGTTGGCAAAATCGCTTAAACCTGGTGGCTCGATTGTCGTCTACGCACTTCAAAGTGGGCAATTCCCGGCCATCTCGCCCGGAGACCTCATCTACCGTGGTCTTAGCCTCCACGGATTCTGGCTCATCAATTGGATACGCAACGCGCCCCGCATAGAGATCCAGGAGATTTACCAGAAGCTGGGAGACCTCGTAGCTGATCGATCGCTCTCCGCCGCAGTGGAGCATGTGTACCCGCTCGCCCAGTTCAAGGAAGCGTTCAGACAATCCTTGAAATCGAATCGCAGTGGCAAGATCCTGTTCCAGTTTGGGGCTACTGATCAGACCGATCGTGGCTAAAACAAATCTTTGTCGCAGAAATACAGAATGTTCAAAAAGACATAGAGGATTCAAATGACAGGCACATACAAAGCAGTGGAAGTCTCCGCAGCGGGCACGCTTCGAGTAGTGGAACGGCAAGTCTCCGAGCCTGGAGCGGGACAGGTTCGGATTCGGGTGGAAGCATGCGGAATCTGTCACACCGATGCAGCCACCGTCACTGGCACTTACCCGGGTTTGAAGCTGCCGCGCGTTCCTGGACATGAAGTGGTGGGCCGCATCGAAGCCTTGGGCAGCGGAGTATCCAGATGGAAAATCGGTCAACGCGTTGGTGTCGGCCTTATTGCCGGAGAAGATGGGGTGTGCGAGCCGTGCCGACGTGGAGACACTGTGAATTGTCAGAACCCGGTCGCATCGGGAGTAACCGCGGACGGAGGATATGCGGAAGTGATGATCGCTGAAGCACGCGCCCTCTCTTCTGTTCCCGATGAACTTACATCAGCAGAAGCCGCGCCTCTCCTGTGCGCGGGCGTCACGACTTACAACGCTCTTCGCAACGCCGGCCTGCGTGGTGGCGATCTGGTTGCTGTGCAGGGCATTGGCGGCCTTGGGCATCTGGGTGTCCAGTTTGCGCGGCAGATGGGATTCCATACTGTTGCGATCGGACGCGGACGCGAGAAGGAGAAGCTTGCGAAAGATTTGGGCGCGCACGTCTACATCGATAGTACCAGCGAGGATGCCGCAGCGGTGCTGCAGCGTATGGGCGGGGCCAGAGCGATTCTGGCAACAGGAACCAGTGGTGATGCCATGGGGCCACTTGTGGCCGGTCTTGCAGCACGAGGCAAGCTGATCATAATCGGGGTTCCAAACGACGAAATTCGGCTGAATGCCTTCCCGCTTGTCTTTGGAGGGCGCTCGATTTACGGGACACTGACGGGTACGCCGATTGATAGCGAGGACACACTTGCCTTCAGCGTCCTGGAGAATATCCGACCCATGATCGAGACATTTCCGCTCGAACAGGCTGCTGATGCGTACGCTCGCATGATGCAAGGCAAGGCGCGCTTCCGCATGGTGCTGGTCACAGGGCAATAAATAGGGACTCTCAGAATTAAGGAGGAAAATACATGAACAAACTCGAAGGAAAAACCGCCCTCATTACTGGTGGGACTAGCGGGATTGGTCTCGCTACGGCAAAAGCGTTTATCAACGAAGGCGCGTATGCCTTCATCACGGGCCGACGTGAGGCGGAGTTGGCTGCGGCGGTAGCAGAAATCGGCAGAAATGTAACAGGCATACAAGGAGATGTGTCGAATCTTGGCGACCTTGACCGTCTCTATGAACAAATCAAGCAAGAAAAGGGGCGACTCGATATTGTGTTCGCCAATGCCGGGGTCGCGAGGTTTGCCGCTTTGGGCACGATCACCGAGGAACTCTATGACTGGACCTTCGACATCAACGTCAAAGGCCTGCTTTTCACGGTGCAGAAGGCGCTTCCCCTCTTGCCGGATGGCGCTTCTATCATTTTGAATTCATCCGTCGTCGCAAGCAAAGGGTTGCCAATCAATAGTGTTTACAGCGCCACCAAGGCCGCCATTCGTTCGTTTGCGCGGACGTGGACAACCGACTTGAAGGACCGCCGCATTCGCGTGAACGCTGTGAGCCCAGGCTCCATTGACACGCCTGGACTGAGCGGCCTCCTGGGTTCCTCAGAAACGGGCCAACAACGCTTGAAGATGATCTCCAACAACGTCCCGCTCGGCAGGCTGGGCACGCCCGATGAGATCGCCAAGGCCGTTGTATTTCTCGCCTCCGACGACGCAAGCTTCGTCACAGGAGCGGAACTGTTTGTGGATGGCGGTTTCGCGCAGGTGTAGGCCAATCAATTCGAGAACAGGGATTCGCTACCTAAAGGAAAGGTCCTTCGCGAAACCTAGAGTTTGTAAATGCGGGCCGAGCGAAGGACTGCCTTTCCATTCAGCAACTCAGGAATCGATTCCGTTGTTTGCCGTATACAATCGGCTGTCGAAACGTCCATCTTCAAAAACCGTTGAAACAGTGAGATGCCGCCATTTCTCGGCCTCGCTCGCACGCGCAGCTTCCGCCTGTTGCACCCGCTTTTCCGCATCTACACCGAGGATCAGCCGCACTGGCACCTCGTCGCGATTTGCCAGTTGCACAATTACGTCCGCGATCTTCCGCGGATCGCCTTCCGAACGTCCTTCGAGGCCTCGCAATAGCTTGAGTATCGAACCGACCGAGGACTCGTAGTCGGGCAGCAGGTCCGGCGCATTCTGACCGGCGCGTCTTGCCCAGTTGGTCCGGATACCTCCCGGCTCCAGTGTGCAGAGCTTGACCCCGAACGGCGCGACTTCCATCGCCAGAGCATCGCTGAAACCGCCCACGGCCCACTTGGCCGCGTGATATGGCGTATTGCCGGCAACCGCGAGGCGACCGCCGACCGAAGATACCTGAAAGATGTGACCACTCTTCTGCTTGCGCATCACTCGCACGGCGGCGCGTGTTGTGTACACCACGCCGTAGAAGCATGTGTCCACAACAGCTCGGAAGTCTTCCGCACTCATCTGCTCGAACGGCGCAAACTGCCCATAACCAGCATTGTTGACCAGAATGTCCAGTCGCCCGAAGTTGTCTACCGCTAACTGTACGGCTGCCTTTGCTGCGGCCTCGTCGCGCACTTCCAGCGTAACCGGCTTCACCCGCTCGCCGTACTGCGCCACCAGAGGAGCCAGTTCCTCCGTCCGACGCGCCCCGGCTACGACATTATCTCCCGCGGCCAGCGCCGCCTCGGCGATGTCCCGCCCCAACCCGTTTCCGCTTCCCGTAATCAACCATACCTTAGCCATCGCGATATCCTCCTGGGCATAGGATGATGGAATGAATGATTGGATGCTCATTTATTTGCTCCGCAGGCCCAGTCTTTGCGTGTATAGTATCGAGGAGGTATTTGGTTATCTAGGAGCTCAGTGGCTCGTCCCAAGAGCGAAGACAAGCGGAATGCGATCCTCGACGCCGCGACCCGCGTATTCGCGGAGCGCGGTCTCACGGCTGCCCCGACCTCCGAGATATCCAAAGAGGCTGGCGTCGCGGAGGGAACTCTGTTTACCTACTTCAAGACCAAGGACGATTTGATGAATTCCCTTTACCGGGAGATCAAGTTAGAAGTCGCAGACGCGATGATGTCAGGTTTCCCGCGCAAGAAGAGTGTTCGCACCAGGTTGCAACATGTGTGGGACGGCTATGTCAATTGGGGGGTGGCCAATCGCGAGAAGCGCAGAGTGTTGGCCCAATTGCAGGTCTCGGGAATGCTTTCAAAAGAGTCGATCGAAGCGGGAAGCGCGCCCTTCGTCGAAATGTACAACACGATTCATGATGCGATTGAGCGACATATTCTGAGCGCGGACCCTCCGATTGAGTTGATTTCGAAGACGATGGCAGCCTTGGCGGAAGCGACCATGGATCTGATCGTGCTGAAACCAGCCAAGGCTAACAAGTATCGCAACAGCGGATTTGAGATCTATTGGGCCGGGATCGCACGAAGGTAAGTCTTTTCTTGCATCCAATTAATGAGTGAGTAATCAGATACTAACGCGGACGACAAGGAGCGCAAATATGAAATACAGATTGCTTGGCAAGAGCAGACTTCGGGTCTCCGAAGCGGCTCTGGGAACGATGACTTTCGGCGACGAGTGGGGTTGGGGGTCACCGAAGGAGGAAGCGCAGAAAGTCTATGAGACCTACCGCGAGGCAGGTGGAGACTTCATTGACACAGCGAATTTCTACACCAACGGCACGAGCGAAAGATTCGTGGGCGAGTTCACTCATGGCCATCGCGAGAGCGTCGTTTTAGCCACGAAATATTCCAACGCCGCGCCCGGTAATGATCCAAATGCGGCGGGAAATCACCGCAAGAGCATGATGCAAGCAGTAGAAGCCAGTCTGAAACGATTGCAAACCGACTACATCGACCTGTACTGGGTGCACATCTGGGATGGGATCACACCGGTGGAAGAAGTCATGCGGGGTCTGGACGATATGGTTCGCCAAGGCAAGGTTCTCTACGTCGGCATCTCGGACGCTCCCGCCTGGTGGGTCGCCCAGGCAAATACTCTGGCGGAGCTTCGAGGCTGGACACAGTTCGTAGGGTTGCAGCTCGAGTACAGCCTGATTGAGCGGACGGTCGAGCGCGAACTGATTCCCATGGCGAAAGCTTTGAACTTGGGGGTTCTGGCTTGGTCTCCGTTAGCGCGTGGCGTGCTCACAGGAAAGTATCACGGTGAGGGTAAGGCCGACGGCGCGCGGATGACCAATGAGGGAATGAAAGAGTTCCTTCCCGAGGAACAACGCGCGGCGCGGATCATCTCGGCGGTGAAGGCGGTCTCCGCGCAGGTCGGCCGCAGCATGGCCCAAGTAGCGCTCGTCTGGCTGCGCTATCAAACGGTGCCAGTAATCCCACTCATTGGAGCGCGCAAGGTATCTCAACTCCAGGACAATCTCGCCAGTTTGGATCTCGAGCTCTCCGCCGAACACTTGAAATCCCTCGACGGAGCAAGCCAAATCGAACTCGGATTCCCACAGAGTATTTACGAAAGAGAAATGGTTCGTGGAATCAGGTATGGCGGTATGTGGGATTGCCTCCTGCTTGAGGGCGACAGTTTCGGGCACGATACGATGCACCACGACAATCAGCACCGCCGTTTGAGCTTTCCGCGCGCTCTCGAGTGACGGGCAACGGAAGTTAGGAACGAGAAGCCGACTTATCGTTTACCAATCTCCATTTTTGATAGCAGGCGCGTCTACCGGTCGTGGGTGATCGTCTCCCGTTCGGGCGACCAACCTTCGGCTCTCATGCAGCCGCAGGGACTCGCATAGGGACAAGAAAGTCGCTGGCGAGGAGATAGGCGAATAGATGTCCTAAAGGCGGCGCGCAGCGCAGCTGGCTGGCAGAAACCCATCCATTCGTCTCACTCCACTGCCAACCGGTAATGGAGACACTCTTCAGCCACTCGCGCAGATCCGTGGCGGTCATGGGATAAACGTAGATGCGGACATTCTGAGCGAAGAGACGCGCGAGGGCCTCCAGACGTCTGCCTTCAAGATTGCCGTAAACGTCTTCGGACGCTCGAATCATCAGGGAAAGACCTGCGACGAAGCGCACCGGCGCGTTCGTATGGCGGTTTACGAGAGCTGTCATGTGGTAGAGCTCGGGTTGCCGAAAAAGCAACACGTCGCCGCCAGCGGCGAGAAGCGCGTCGATGCGACGAAGCAAGTCGGGAATCTCCGGGGCTGGTTCGTCCGGCCTGAACGGAGCGACTGTCAGACAAAAGAAGCCAGCGGTAGCCGAGCTTGTTTCGCTAACCTCCTCCTGAAGCGCCTGAGTGGCCGAAGCCAATAATTGCAAATGAACTAGCGAGTGAACTGGATCCGTGTGGCCAAAATATCCTGGTGCAAGCACGACGGCTTTCTTATGGAGAACCTCTACAGGGGGAACGAGGGAGCCCTTGGAGGAAAACAATACAGCCTCTGCGAGTCCCGCACGCACCAAGTGGACTAACAGGGCACGGCAATCCCAACTCTCGAATGCTGGCCCGCGAAGATCTACATAGTCGATCTCGATTCGCTCCGCGACGACGTCTTGTGCCAAACCTTCCAAAAATGATTCCTTGGTTTGCATTTCATAGAATGCGGCATAGATGAGGTTGACGCCCAGAATGCCGATGGCTTGCTGCTGGAGGACATTGGAAGAATCGCGCATATTGATGTGCAGCAGGACATCGTTCGGAGGACCGCCAGGTTGCAACTGGAACCGGAGACCGATCCAGCCATGTGAGTCATTGGTTCCGGCGAAGTTACGGGCGGAGACGGTATCGACAAAGCAGAAGAAACGAGTGTGCGCTCCACGGGTTTTGCTTAATTGCGTGAGAAGCTGGGTCCATTCGTTGTCCAACATTGCCTCGAGTCGCTGTTTGGATACGTAGCGCGATCCGGATCCGTAAAGATCATCGCTAACTCCCTTGTCGTAAGCGGAAATGGTTTTGGCCACCGTGCCCGATGCCCCTCCCACGAGAAGGAACCAACGCGCGACTTCCTGTCCGGCGCCGATTTCGGCGAAAGAACCGAAGGTGGATATATCGAGATTCAGGGTGAGGGCTTTGTGGTGGGTGTCGAGTTTTTGAGCGGAAGGCATAGCCAAGGTCCAGTCGAGCAAGTGTCTTAGAGGTGTGAAGCGTTCGTGATAGCCACCGAAACTATACGCGCCAAGAAATTCTATCGCCTTTGAGAGATTACCAACTCCTCGTCTCTTAACCTCATTTTCGTCCAAGGCCGGTTTGCTTCCAGTTTGCCATCATCCGCTAGGAACTTGCTGTCACCTGAACTATGCACAGATTCATGGTTCACGCAGATCCCGCCTGCCGAATCGGGCTGCTGTGGGTCACCCGAATGGTGATGCGCTGAAGGCGCGAAGGTCATAGAGAGCGCGTCGAATAAGGCTCCCGGGAAGTTATTGCGGAGCCCAGTAAAAATCGCATTTTCCGTTCAGTGCTGATGCGCGGATTCTATGCATAGAATTCTATGCACATATAGCCCTGTAGTTTCAATAAGTTGCAGACGTGCTCATTTACGTAGCTACGACGGCTTCAGAACTCAGCTCGGGCGGATCTGCATAATTTAGGTGTCACTGCAGGGACGATCCGATAGTCCGCGCGATAGACCAAATTGTGCAGATCGCTAGACGCGATGGCCCGGAGTATGGATAGCTGGGCCGCGGCATCCTCGTCGCTGAACACGTTCAGCGGCCAGTCGTGAACTGTCGTTCCTCGAAGATGAGGATGGTGGAAGCCGCCTCCGAAATAGGCTTGGAGCACGATCGGTTCGACCCCGGCTGCCTGCTGTTCAGGCCAGCTCAAGGCCCAGGACGCGGTCAACCCTCCATCGGCTGTACGTCGTAGTCCCGTCTCGGTGAGCTGCCCGGTGTCGAGCAGCAAGCTCGTGTTCATTTCGGTGAGAACCTGGCGGGCGATAGGGGCCAGCAGTTGCACTGCCTTCTCGAAATGGGCCTCCTTGTCCTTTCGCCTTGAGGAGCCGCCGTGGGTACCGTCCCGAAGGTCCTCAAAATGGCGGACTAGACTCGTGATATATGCGGGTACCGTGCTTTCTGGCATTGCCTGCCTCCTACTAAGAATACCCATCAGTGCACGCACGGTTTTTGAGGGCTATGAAACCTTCTCCAAAATGCTAGCGCCACACTGAGTCGTCCTTGCCGGAAAGGACCCTTTCCAGAAATGTTGCGGTGCTGATCAGCGCCAGATGCGTGAGCGCCTGTGGGAAGTTTCCGAGATGTTGGCCGCTGGAGCCAATTTGTTCCGAGTAGAGCCCAAGATGGTTTGCGTATCCCAAAAGCTTCTCAAACAACAATTGAGCCTTTTCCAACTCTCCAGCGCGCGCCAGGCATTCGACGTACCAAAACGAGCAGGCAGTGAAGGTACCCTCCCCGCCTGGAAGCCCGTCTACATGCGTGCGTTCCGCTTCGTAGCGACGGACAAGGGCATCTTCGACGAGTCGTCCTTCAATGGCTTTCATTGTGGAGCGCCACATCGGATCGACTGGGCTGATGAACCGCATGAGTGGCATCAGCAAGACCGACGCATCCAGGTCCTTCGTCCCCTTGGACTGCACAAACGACCGCAAATCGTCATCCCAGAAGTTCGTAAAGATGTCCTGTCGAATTGCATCGCGGGCACGCTGCCAGGCATCGAGAGGCCCCGAAAGCGAGCGTTTTTGGGCGAGCCGTAATGCTCGGTCGAAAGCCACCCAGCACATCAGACGGGAGTGCAAGAATTCCCGGCCCCCGCCACGCACTTCCCATATGCCTTCATCGGGCCGTTGCCAGTTCTTGCCTAGCCACTCCAACACGCGCTGAACTTCCTGCCACCCCGCGTGCGAAATTGGATCTCCGTATTTGTTTGCCAGATAGATGGAATCCATCATTTCGCCATAAATATCCAGCTGCAACTGCTGATAGGCTGCGTTTCCGATACGCACGGGCTTAGAATCTTCATACCCTTGCAGATGATCCAGAGTCAGCTCATCGAGCTTCTGCCTGCCGTCGATCCCGTACATCACCTGTAAGGGGCCACGCTCCGCATCGTCACCGAGGCGTCCCTTCAGCCAGTCGATGAACGCCTGCGCTTCTTCGACAAAACCCAGTCGGATCAGTGCGTAGAGCGTAAATGTCGCGTCCCGCAACCATGTGAAGCGATAGTCCCAATTGCGCGGTCCGCCAATTTGTTCTGGCAAGGAAAATGTCGGCGCCGCTATCAGCGATCCATGTTCCCGGCTGATCAGGAGCTTCAACATTAGGGCCGAACGGTTGACCATCTCGCGCCACCGGCCCTTGTACTTTGATTTCGCGATCCATCCCTTCCAGAAACGTGCTGTCTCGTGGAAGCGTTGCTCTACGAACTCCATCTCGGGTTGTTGTCCTTGGGCGCGAACTCCACCAAAGACAAACGTCGCCCTCTCGCCGGCTCGAAGGCTGAAATTGGAGATTACATCTTGGGATTCTTGTCGCAGGGCAGTGGTGGAATACAGTGCCATCGGCGGGCAAGCATCGCCCGCCGGTGAGAAAATTGCATATCGCTCGTCGATATTCACGGTGTGCCCACACATCGCATAGTTGAAGCGGGGCTGGCACCGCATCTTGAAATCGACCTGTCCCCTGATTACGGCCAAGGAGCGGATAATCTCATTCGGTTGTTCCCCGTCGTTCCCAATCGGCGTGTAGTCAGTCAGTTCTGCCACCCCCTCCTCCGCAAGAAATCTCGTGAGCAGAATGTTCGTGTCTGGCAAATAGAGCTGCCGTACCCGCCTTTCTTTGAGTTGGGGCTGAATCTGAAAGCAGCCGCCTCGCTCATCATCGAGCAGCGCCGCAAACACGGTGGGGGAATCGAAATTTGGGTAGCAGAGAAAGTCAATTGAACCGGTTACACTCACGAGGGCAATCGAGCGCATATTGCCAATCACGCCGTAGTTCTCAATCGGTTCGAAGCTCATTGGTGTGGGTTCAGTTCCAAAGGTGAATTCTAGCTGGTCCGAGACAGGCCGCCCAAACCGTGAGATTCATCGTCGCGAGTGTCCGCATTGCGCCTGCCGACTCATGAGTCTCTCATTTGGGGATAATCCGGTCCTTCGCTGCCCGCGGCATAGTTGGGGAAGTCCGGCGCCGGTAAATGCGCCCACGCTTCTTCAATCGGCGTAATGATGCGCCACTCCGCCTCTACTTCGTCTCGGCGCGTAAAGAGCGTTGCATCGCCACGCATCGAGTCGAGCAGCAGAGTTTCGTACGCAACTGGACCCTTCGACCCGAAGCTCGCTTGATAGGAGAAGTTGGCCTCAACCGTCACGGTACGCACCTGCGTTCCTGGTCGCTTCGCGTCGAACGCGATCGAGATTCCCTCGTCCGGTTGAATGCTAATCGTGATGACATTGGGAGCAATGACGGAAGAAGTACTGGCAAACAATGCCTGTGGCGTCGGTTTGAGATGCACGCGGATCTCCGTTAGATTTCGTGCAAGACGCTTGCCACTCCGGATGTAGAAAGGAACTCCAGCCCAACGCCAGTTCTCAATCTGAAATCTTACCGCTGCGTAAGTTTCCGTTACGGAGCTGGGATTCACGCCTGGCTCTTGCCGATAGCCCGGCTCCCGTTTCCCGTCAATCACGCCGGAACCATACTGCCCGCGTACGGTGCATCGTGCTACATCCTCGACACTCATCGGCCGGATCGATCGAAATACCTGCACTTTCTGTTCACGCACCGAATCCGCGTCAAAGGCGACTGGAGGCTCCATCGCAGTCAGCGCGAGTAACTGAAGCAGATGGTTCGCCACCATATCGCGGAGGGCGCCCGTCTCTTCGTAGAATGACGCGCGGTTTTCGACTCCCACCATTTCAGCCGCGGTGATCTCTACATAGTCGATGTAGTTCCTGTTCCACACCGGTTCGAACAGCGAGTTGCTGAAGCGGAATACGAGGATGTTCTGAACTGTCTCTTTGCCGAGATAGTGATCAATCCGGTACACCGTTTTCTCGTCGAATACGTCGCGTATGACCTCATTCAGCGCCTGCGCCGATTCCAAGTCCCGACCGAAGGGCTTTTCCAGAACGATTCGCGTCCACCCGTGGTCGCGGCGGTTCAGTCCAACCGCTCCCAAACCTTCAATGATAGGCCCCGCCACTGACGCGGGCGTCGACACATAGAACAAATGGTTCGGGCTAGAACTATTCTTCTCCATCTCCTCCAGGCGAACGAGCAAATGCGGATAGAAATTCGGATCGTTGATGTCACCCACCATGTAGTGCAGCCGAGTTTCAAAGTCTGTCCATCCTGACTGGCTGAAGTCGCGTGTGTCTTTCGACTTGGCAGTTGCCTCCCCGTTCTTCTTACGAAACTCTTCAGAACTCATCGGCGTGCGGCCGATACCGAGAACTTCGAACTGAGGGTTCATGCAGCCCTCACACGCGAGGTTGTACAGCCCAGGGATCAGCTTTCGCTTTGTCAGGTCGCCCGAAGCTCCAAAAATAACCAGGACGCACGAATCTCCGGTTGGCAGTCGTTCCTGCGACAACTTCTCGACTGGATTGGCTTGGACAATGGCAGACATAAATCCTCTTCCTAATACGTGATTGCTTATAGATGCTCTCGATGTCGGTTTCGAATCGTAATCGGAAACTGACCTACTGCGGCGAATCCTTCAGGGCATTTTTGGCTGAGGTTTGGCCGGTGCTCTTTCGCATATGAACGACAACTCCACCCTCTTCGAAGCGCACTTCATCCATCGGCGCTTTCATCAGGTAAATCTCACGACCATGAACGGATCCGGTATTTTCGGGGGCTGTAGGATCTGCCATCCTAATTAATGTCAAATCCTCGTCCCTGGTCCTTTACCGCAATTGAGACTTCATCAGGTTTACAGCAGCAACGAACATGGACGTATTTTCGGGGATTCTCATGATTTCCGTGAATGATCGCGTTTGCGAGGGCTTCCCGCAATGCGATCTCAACGTCGCTCTCGCCCTCCCGAACGCACCCGCACTTCCTGATCAGGAGCATGAGCTTATCCACAAAGGGAGAAATCGCAGCCACTTCGCTAGGCAAAGAGCGCTTCACTTCGATGCAATGGCTGCCTTGAATATGGGCTCGGTAACAGACTCCGTCCGTCGGACGCAGACTCGTTCTGCTGAGACTTGGCTTGACCGCCGCTAACCCCGCTTTTCGGTCTTTGCGAAGTCTTTTGATGGGGCATTGAGACGGCGACAAACAGTAGCAGAGCCACTACCAGCGCCCCCGCTGCGATGATTACGAATCGGTTCTGCTGAAACTTCTGCTTAGCTCGCAGCTCTGTTCGTGTAGCTGGGTTGGTTATCTGTGGAGTGGTTGTTGCGGCCGGTGCGTTGGGCGATGGTTCTGGAATCACGTCTGCAACTGTGGTGACGCTACCGTTTCGTCCATTTTGAGAAGTCACCTCGATCCTCCTTCCACTAGTGCCACAAACGGAATCGGGACAAGGACCGGCCGGTCCACCTCTTCCGCCTGGGCTACTTGGAGCAACATTTGTTCTCTAGATTCTTTGAAAGAAGGACGGTCGAATACCACAACGGCGTCTGCTCTGGCGCGAGGCGGCAATCGCCGGGCCGTCGTCGCGTAGTCTTTAACTGCGACTTGGTCAGCCTTCACGGATTTCGCGTGTTTGCCCCTCGACACACCCGCGAGTTGTATCTGTGGTGGCAACAATTCGATGGTTCTCGGCGAAGCGTTCAGCACCGAGAACGCCACAATCATTTGCTGATTGCTCTCGGTGACCCGTCCCACCGCTACCCGTAGCTTTTTACCTTGCCACTTTGGTCGCTGCTCGTGTTGTTGTCGCAGAAGCTCCCGGTTGATTGTTGCAGAGGGACCGCTCGTAGGCGTGGCTGGCGCGGAATCGGCTGTGAGACTGTGGGTGTCCGCAATCACGAAGCTAGGCACGGGACGGTCGATGAAAAAGCTCCGGGGGCTCTCGTATTCGAGAACGAAGTCGACCGCACCTCCACGATTTAAGTTCCCGGCGCTGACCAGTTGCAAAGAAATCTCGTGGCCCGTCTTGGTAGTTATCAATGCATTGGTTTCGCTGGGAGACGTGGTTGTCGGTTTCAGAAATACGAGCCTCGGCTCGACGTCGGAATGTTCCGCCTTGAACGTCCCTGGATTCCCCAGTACCACGGAACTCACGTCCTCCGGGACACGCACCGAGCTGATATACCCCGGCCGCAGACGAAGGACGGTGACGATTTGCGAGTCCAGAGTAAGCCGCGCGATCCGAGCCTCCGGCAAAACCGGTGGCGACGGATCCACTTGAGTGAAGCCGGCAGTCACGGTTGTCAAATACACAAAAAGCCAACAAATTTTCATCGGACTCTCGTACTCCTCAATGCGGCGACAAATGTCTCGTTGTCCTCCGCAAGTTGTCTCTGGTAACTCTTTCTGATTCGAGCTACATAGGCCACGACCTCGCGGTTCCGATAGAGAAGCCCGCGGCGGGCGATGACTTCTTCACCGGCCAGATAAGCCGCGGCGGCCAATCGCAGGTCGCCTCCGAACTTACGCATGAGCCAAGCCAGATAACGAACCCCGCCTGAAACGTTCTGGGCAATCTTGCAGCGATCGCGGACTCCCAGCCTGGCGGCCGTCATTGGCATTAATTGCATGAGGCCAACCGCGCCCTTCGAAGAAAGCGCACACGGGCGCCAGCCCGATTCCTGCTCGACGATCGCCCGCACAAAGCTCACTGGCACGTTGTAGTGTCGGGAATATGCCGCCACGTAGTAGTCGCCTTCGGGCCGGGCGGTCGGCTGGCGCGATTGCGCCCGGCCACTGGCTGTCGCCCAAAGCACTGTCATCAGAATGAGCGCTGGTTTCATGCGGCGCTTCTCCGCACTGCTTCGGCGCTGTATTGCTGCGCGTCATAGACCAGGCTGGCAAACCCGTCTCGCAGAAGCAACTTACGTCGGTCGGCTTCGGTCTTGGCGAGCAAGGGCAGCAAGAGGTCCCTCATCTCTGCTGTCACTTGTGCTGCCCCGAGAACCTTGAGCGCCTGCGCGAGATCGAGAATCTCTGACACCGAAGGTGGTTTTTCTAAACTCCAGCCACGCAGAGCTTTGGCGAGTCCTGCCATTGCAGCATGGAATTCGGGTGTGGAATCAGGCGTTCTCAGCGCCACGATCTCTGCTTCGCGCTCTGCAGTGGGGTGTTCAACACGAAGGTAAAAGCTGCGCCGGCGCAGCAGGTCGCCGATCCGCCTCTCCTCGTTGGATGTGAGCACAACAAATGGAATGCTCTTGGCCCGAATCGTGCCTAGCTTGGGAATGCTCAGCTGCCATACGCTGAGAATCTCCAGCAACATTGCCTCAAACTTTGGGCCCACCTTATCCAATTCATCGATCAGCAGTACACAGGGCTTTTCGTATTGGAGTGCACGCAGCAGAGGGCCAGTGCTGAAAAACTGCTGGCCGTGCAATTCTGTCCGCACGCAATCCCAGTCAACACTGCTGAATTTCGACTTGAGTTCGATGCAAAGCCTCTGTAGCGCTTCGTCGAACTTACCAATGGCCTTGTGTTCATTAACGCCGTCATAGCATTGCAAGCGTTCGACAGCAGCGCCGGCCGCTTCGGCAACCGCATACGCCAGTTGCGTTTTGCCGCTGCCAGGTGGACCTTCGAGCAATAAGGGCTTGTGGAGTTTGGCCGCTAAATAAACAGTTGTCGTGGCGACTGGATCGGCGATATAGCCAGTGTCACGGAGCCGTGCACTGACGTCTTCAATCGAGAGAAACACGGTCAGATCCTAAGCGCGAGTCGAGCATTCTGTCGCGAGCGTGAGAAACCTAACCCCGAATAACATTTCGGTCAAATCCGCCGCGGAGGTGAAGAGGGGAACAGGAAAAGCCGGATTCGACGGGCGTTTTGACTGAATGGCTGAACCGGCTTAGAAGCAGACTCACCAGAATGCGCGTCTATGCGCATGACATTTCAACGATGGAGCAAACCAATGCCAGCCAACAGCAACGGGAGAAAATCTGCCAGTCTTGGAAGTGTGGTTGAGGAGCGCATTTGCGACGTCGAGAGCGAGTTTGAACCGCTTCTCGATGTCACGGAGGCCGCAAAACTCCTGAGAATCCACCCAAAGACGCTGCGAACCAAGGCGCGCCATGGCGAAATTCCCGCGAAGCAAATCGGAAAACTATGGCGATTTCGAGCGTCCGCCCTTAACCAATGGCTCGACACGATAGCCAGTTGAGGTTCTGTAAGCAGTGGAAAAAACCTCGATGCTGTGCCCTGGCCTGGGATATTCTGAACCCGGCAGTGAGTGCCGTTTAAACCAAGGGAGGAACCTTGTTTAAACGGACACGCACAAGTTATCAAACTGGAAGCCTCAAACTCGAGGAGAGAAAGAGGGGCCCCGCGATATGGGTATACCGATGGTGGGAGAAGGACACCAACGGCGAGCCTGTACGCAGAAAGCAGCAAGTCGGGACTTTAGAACGGTACCCGACGGAGTCTGCAGCGCAGGCTGCTTCAGACACTCTTCGGCTCACCATTAACGATCAATCGAGGCGTCAGTGCTCGCCTCGAACTGTCAGTGACCTCTGGGAGCATTATCGTTGCGAAGAATTGCCGCGGAACGAAATCACAACGCAGGACACCTACACGGTGTACACAAAGACGTGGATTCTCCCGCGCTGGGGCAACATGCGCCTGGAGCAAGTCAAAACTGTAGAAGTGGAGCGATGGCTACGGACGGTCGAGAGAGCAAACGGAACCAAAGCCAAAATCAAGACCGTCTTTTCGGCGATTTTCTCTCACGCCGTTCGCTGGGAGTTTTGTCCCTGCAACCCAATCTCATCGGGAATCCCGGTTGGGAGCGGGGGGAAACGAGGTCCCAGCGTTGGTGTGCGGGTCAGCGCCAAGCGGCAAAAAGAGCCCCTGGTGTTGTCACCGGAGGAAGTCAAACTGGGCCTGGCCGAGATGCAGTTCCGCGACCAACTCCTGGTGTTCCTTATCGGAGCGCTGGGAATTCGCCGCGGAGAAATGGGAGCGCTTCGTTGGATGGAGTGCAACTTTTCGAAAGGGGTCTTTCATATCCGCCACTCGTATTACTGGCGGCGGGGAGGGCATCTGAAAGACACCAAGACCGAAGGCTCGGCCAAGCCTCTGCCCATGCAGCCGGCATTGAAGAATGCGCTTCTCGAATGGAGAACGCTGAGCCGTTATCGGCAGGATGCGGATTTCGTGTTTCCGTCACTTCGCTTGAAGGGACGGAAGCCGCTGGACCTCTCGGCAGTGCTAAACCGCAAGATCAAGCCCGCGTTTGCCAAGTTCGGCATCCACGGAGTCGGCTGGCATACCTTCCGGCACACCGTCGGAAGCATGCTGGCCGAGATGGGCGAACATCAACTCACCATCCGCGACTACCTGCGCCACAGCAATCTGAACGTGACCAACAAGTATTTGCAGGCCACCTCAGACAGCAAGCGCCTGGCGCAGGACAAACTGGTGGGTGCCATTCTGCCTACGGGTTTGTTGTCACAAAGCAAGACCACTCTCATCCAATAATTCTGCCACGACCGATGCAGGTCGTAGCAGAAGATGCGCTGCTCTGCGTCGAGCGTAGCAGTGGATTTGTCAACGCGCGCCTCTGAAGTAATTCATTGAACCTACAAGGCCCTGGTCGCTACCAAGAGCCTGCAGGCTACGGAAGTTCAGCTTATCGTGTCTTACAAGTCGGTTACGCTGGGTGTATCGTTGGTTCCGCAAATTTTCCGTATCTTCACAAACGGGGTGAATTACATGTCCGTCTATCGAACCGCTCTGGTAGCCCTCCTGGCGTTCAACACCATTGCGCAGCGAGCGACGTCTGCCTCAAACCCCCCAGCATCACCGCTGGCGGCAGACGCAAGATCGGCACCGGAGCGGGTGGCGTCTGATACGCCGCGGGTAACGCCGGGCGGAGCGACTTTCACGGCTCCTTCCGGTTGGTCGATCGTGACCGACAAGAACCTGGTCATACTGGAGCCGCCCGAGGCCGATACGCACATTGCCATTGTCGACTCCCAGGCAGCCGATGCCAGTGCGGCGGTCGCGGCCGGCTGGGCGGCATACAAACCTGAGGCGAAGCGGCCGCTTAAGCTGGTTACGCCACGCCCTGCGCGCGAGGGCTGGGATGAGCGGCAGGTGTTTGACTACGAGACCTCTCCGAACGAGCGTGCCGTTGTACAGGTTGTTGCGATGCGGGCCGGTAGCATGTGGACCGTGTTCATTCTGGACGGAAGTGAACCGACAGTTGAGAAGCGCGGTGCACCGATTGGGCTGATCTTCGAAAGCTTGCGGCCGAAGGGCTACCAGCGCGAGTCTTTTGCCGGCCGTAAGCCGCAACCGCTGGATGCTGCACACATCGCTCAGATCAAAGCGTTCGTTGAAACCTCGATGCAGGAACTTGGCATCCCCGGCGCATCAATGGCGCTCATTGAGGGCGGCAAAGTCGTGTATGAGGGCGGGTTTGGCGTGCGCAAGCTGGGCAAGCCTGAGCGGGTGGACGAAAATACGGTGTTCATGGCGGCGTCCAACACAAAAGGAATGACGACGCTGCTGCTGTCAGAGCTGGTCGACGAGAAAAAGTTGAAGTGGGATGAACCGGTAACCGACGTCTACCCGAGCTTCAAACTCGGCGATGCGGAAACTACAAAAAAGGTTCTGGTCAAGAACCTGATCTGCGCGTGCACCGGGCTGCCCCGGCAGGATCTCGAATGGATATTCGAGTTCAACAATGCAACGCCGGAGTCCACCCTGGCTTTACTCGGGACCATGCAACCGACCAGCAAGTTTGGCGAGGTCTTTCAGTACAGCAATCTGATGGCGTCGGCTGCGGGATACATTGGCGCACACCTTGTGTACCCGAACCGGGAGCTCGGGGCCGCCTACGACGAAGCGATGCAGAAAAAGATTTTCGATCCGCTGGGGATGAAGTCGACGACCTTTAATTATGCGCGCGCCCTCGCAGGCAACCATGCGAGCCCGCACGGGGACGATGTGGATGGCAAGCCCACGGTGGCCAGCATGGCGTTCAATTACGCGATCGTGCCGGCCCGTCCAGCTGGTGGCGTGTGGACCTCGGCCGGCGACCTGATCCGTTACGTGCAGCTCGAACTTGCGCTGGGCAAGCTACCCAACGGCAAGCAGTTGGTTTCGGCGGAAAATTTGCTGGAACGCCGTGCGCCGCAGACTGCCCTCGGCGAGGACGCGAGTTATGGGATGGGCTTGATCGTAGACCGCAGATACGGAATTCCGGTTGTGAGTCACGGCGGCAGCATGGCGGGCTTCAAAAGTAACCTTTACTTTCTGCCGGACTCCGGCATTGGCGCCGCCATGCTCACAAATTCGGATAATGGGGGCATGCTTGTGGGTCCGTTCGGGCGTCGCTTGCTGGAGGTCGTCTTCGACGGCAAACTCGAGGCAGCCGGCGACGTTGCGGCCCAGGCCGCACGCCATAAAGCAGCCCTTGCCAAAGACCGGGAACGACTCGTAGTGCCTGCCGCACCGGCGCTAGTGACTGATCTGGCAAAGCGGTATTCCAGTAAGGAACTCGGTGAGCTTGCCGTGCTGAACCAGGACGGAGTAACCACATTCGATTTCGGCGAGTGGAAAAGCACGGTGGCATCGCGGAAGAATGACGATGGCACGATTTCGTTCATCACGATCGATCCCACCAATGACGGATTCGAATTCGTGGTGGGTGAACGTGCCGGCAAGCGGGTGCTGATCATACGTGATGGCCAGCACGAGTACATCTTTACGGAGGTTGCCTGACTGTGCCGGGCAATTCCTTCTGAGTCCGATCGCACAAAGCAATGCTTGCCGGTATGGCTGCACAAAACGCGCTCCCTGCCAAAGGATCAGTTCAAGCGGGAGTGGAGAGGGTGCCCCACGTCTCGCGATCGAGACGTGGGGATTTTGACGGATTCCACCCAAACAGCCTCGCGTGCGGCTTGATCCCGAGTTGTACGAACAACTCCGGGAGCAGGTGCTGCGTCGGGATGGCTGGAGATGCCGATGTTGTGGGGCCAGGTTAAATCTGGGAGGTTCACCACAAAGAATTTCGCAGCCAGGGCAGTGATGATTCCGAGGAGAATCTGATTGCTCTATGTGCCGGTTGTCACGCGCTGGTGCATTGCTGTTCCGATTGAACCGGTACGCCGCACCATCCGGACTGGACAGGGCCCAGGCTCCGCCTCACGCTCGCTCACCATCCTCAAAGCAAGTAGTGCCTAAGAGGCCGCAGAAATCTAAGCAAAGATCGATTCGAATCTAATCGAGCAGCCTGCGAACGAAACCTCCTCAGGCAGAGTTTTCATCGCGAAAGAGGACTTATCGTTCAAGGGCATGCTTCTCAAAACAAAGGAAGATCGTCGTTACTTTGGTGTTCTTAGCCAACGGTACCTCCGTTAGCTACCCTGTTGTGCCTCTCCGGACTATCTTCATTGTCAGTCATCACAGTTGTCGGGAATGTTGACGAGGCTCCCAAATGCGCGCCAAGGCTGCCACGAAGTTTGAATGCGGTTTTTCCTTACCGGAACTGTTGATCACGCTAGCAGTGGGATTGATTCTCGCCGCTACCAGCATTCTTTTCGCTTCGACAGCAACCAATGAAGTTCGCCTGAGTTCCTCAGGCACGAACTATGCGAATCTTCTGCAGAGTGCGCGCATGCGAGCGGTTCGAGACGACGCCTTCTACCAAGTGCTCGTGGATTGCGGCACTGTGGGCTCGTCGGCGCCCTGCACCGGACCCACCCCAGCGAGGGCATTTGTGGACATCAATGGGGACGGCAACTACACCTCTGGCGAACCCGTGATGACGTTTGCAACCGGAGTGAGTCCCCAGGCATTCGGCTCTGGGCCCGCAGAGGGCAACCTGGCGTCGCAATTTTTGCCGGCGACCGCTGTGACCACAGTCGCGACCGCCTCCATACCGGTCTTTGGCACGCGTGGCCTGCCCTGCAAGGTGTCGGGTGGCGCGTGCCCATATCTCGATCCCAACGGCCTCCCAGTCTCGTACATCACCTTTATCCAGAACACACGAGGGAAGTGGGAAGCGATCACTGTAAATCCGGCGGCAAGAATTCGTGAGTGGGCCTATGACGGCTCCACTTGGACGCCACTGAACTAGCCCATATGTTAACTTTCAAACCAACTTGCAGGTCTGCATCACTTCGCCGTGAGCGTGGATCCTTTCTGATCGAGGCCCTGATTGCGATGGTGGTCCTGGCGATCGGCATGGGAGGACTCTTCAGCTTGCTGATGACCTCGCTCTACACCAACAACCGGTCGAGCAAGGACACATCGTCCACGATGGTAGCTGAGCATGTGCTGGAGCAGATTAGTGCTCAGCCGGCAAATTCAGCCACCGCTCTTTCAGTGACGGATTGCGCCGGAACAGCATGGACCATCAACACGCAGGCACACGCACTTGGTGCTGGAAGCGGGGGTTCCTTAGGCGGGGATGGCGCCAGGCTGACCTCCAGCGGAGAAATCGATTGGAGCCAGGATTACTCCAGCGTGCCCGCAGGCTACGCGATGCAGTATGTCGACTGTGGAAGTGGCGGAAGCGAAATAGCGTACGACGTGCGCTGGAACCTGATTACCATGAATGGCAATGCAGCTACGCCGAGCAGCTACGCTCGCATGGCCATCATTTCGGCGCGACCATCCGGATCTCCGGCCAACGGCGGGCTCAGATTTGTAGTGCCCGCGAATCTGCGAACCATTGGGGGACTCTGAGCATGCGAAACTTTGGTTCGGCTGTACGCCCGAATGCTGGCTCACGTGGCTTCTCGCTGATCGAGATGCTGGTCGCCGTGGCCATCGTGTCTGCCGTATTGGGTATCGTTATGAACGGCATCCTGCGGATGCAGCAACGCAGTAAAACCGAAAGCACGAAAGTGGATCAATCGCAACAGACCCGTGACTTCATTGACCAAATGGTGCGGGATATCCATAACGTGGGCTATCCGCCTCCTCAGGTGATCAACGGCGCACCGGCTTGTGCCGGTAGTGCCTCGATCGCCTGCGGTGTGGTCTCTTACACTCCTACGCGAATCATCTATGAAGGCGATCTGGACGGCAGCGGCATCGTCTACCAGGTCACCGTTCAACTGCAAGCGGGTACCGGAGGAGTCTGCCCCTGCATTTTGCAGCGCGGTGTCGTCCGAAAGTCCGATTTGCCCAGCACGCCAACTTACTTCGCGGAAGTAAATGGTGTGCTGAACAGTGGCAATGGCTTGGGCGGGGCAACATATCCGATCAGTCTTCCCGGCCCAGGCTCGTATTCATCCTACGGCACAGCGGACATATTTGGTGCCTACGATGTAAGCGGGGGGGCCGTTGGCACCTGCACCACGATCGCCGCCTGCTCCAGCATCCACAGTGTGCAGATCACTGCCAACATTGCTCCCGCTTACGGAGACCCTACCACGAAGACATATCAGGTCTTTTCGATCACTTCGAAGGCCAGGATGAACAACAACAACCCCGTCATCTAAGGAGAGAAAACAGATGTCAAAAACGAATCATCGAGGCGAGCGCGGAATTGCCCTATTTGTGTCGATTCTTGCTCTGCTGCTGCTGACCGCGGTGGCCGCTGGCATGATTTATCTTTCCTCCACTGAAACCTCGATCAGCAGCAATTTCAAGGCCGAGGAGACCGCCTATTTCGCGGCTCGTGCCGGGGTGGAGGAAGTCCGCGACCGCATGCTTCCCACCACAGTCTATGCCGCTCCCTACTCCATCGCCACGCAGGTTGCAACGCTGGCGCTACCCCCTGGCAATCCTGCGGCCCTGTATGTGATGCCAAGTAACGTGACCATGACCGATGTAACCAACACGACGTCGCCCAATCCTTATTTCGATAATGAACTTTGCCATGATCTCACCATCGGCTCCATGACGCAGAGCACTTCAGCGAACGTTCGCTGCACGACTTTGCCCAGCGGAAGCAGCTGGTACCCGTCCACCCAGCCGGCCAGTGCCGCGCCCGTCGCTTTGGATTACAAATGGGTGCGCGTGACTTTGAAGGCGAACAATAGCAATACCGCGGTCCCCGTGAATGGCAGCTCTACCAACGCAAACATAGTATGCTGGAACGGCATATCAGAAGTGACCGCCGCGTCCACCGCCGCCTCCGCTTGCAACAGCCTGACTCCCATCGCCAACCCCGTGTATCTGGTCACCGCACTGGCCGTCACTCCAAGTGGCGCGCGGCGCGTGGTCCAGCAGGAAATAGCTCAGACTCCGGTGGGGGGACACCCCGGCGGCTTGTTCGCAACTGGAACGGGATGCGGCGCTCTTAATATTCAAGGTAACGCAAACACTGGCAGCTTCAACTCCGCCGCCGAAAGCACTCCCACCAACCCACCCGGTAATCGGACAAACTCTGGTGGAAACGTGGGGTCAAATGGAAATATCAGTATCGGCGGCACCAGCACAAGCGTGAACGGCAGCATCTCGACCTATCAGCCGCCCACCGTAGGTTCTTGTCCCGGCAATGGCGTGTCGAAGAGTGGCAGCCCAACTTACGGCAGCGTGGTAGGGCTTCCCGCCCCTTACACTCCCCCTGTACCGCCGATACCCAATCCACTGCCTCCCCAAACCAGCACGACCTATAGAAACACAACCCTGAGTCCGGGCTCTTACGGTAATATCACGATCCAGGGTACGGTTACGCTGACGGGTGGAACGGTTGGCAGTCCGTACGTTTACACGATCAACAGCTTAGCCCTCAACGGCAACGCCACCCTGGCGATCACCGGCCCCGTAATCATCAATCTTGCCGGCCAGCCTAACCTGACGAACGTGCTGGACATGACTGGCGGTTCCTTTTCCAACAGCACCTATATGCCCAATGAGTTTGTCATCAATTACGGCGGCTCTGGCAGCATGAAAGTAAGTGGCGGAACCGATGCATTCGCGGTGATCAACGCCCCCAACGCCAACGTTACCTTTATTGGTGGTTCGAACTTTTACGGTCAGGCGATTGGCAAGACGATTGACAACCAAGGTGGAACCAATTTTTATTGGGATACTTCTTTGACTTTGCCGCCTGCTAACACCAACGCATTTTTCGAAATCAGCATGCGAGAGTTGAGTTATTAGAGGGTCATACAGCGGCACTGTACAACTTAGTGGACACAAATTGCGGATCTGATCCAGGCGGTTGTCCGGGATAATTTTCACGAGGAGTCGCCGCGAGAAGAGACACCGGGCCCCGGCGCAAGGTCCTCCGCTTCCTGCCGTCGCAGGGCACTAAATCGGCAGAGACTCACCGGCCTTCACACGTGCGATTTCCTCGGACAGCACGCGCCATTGCTGGTTCTGCACCGGTAGTGCCATTTAGATTTCCTCCTGCCCTCGCATATCGTAGCGATGCGGGCATCGCGGAACCGTGGGAGATTATCTCTTGGGACTTGTCCGTGCCTAAACATCAAAGCTGCTGTCTCAATCGCCTGCTCGATGACCGGAATCTGAGTCTTGTACAGGCACATAGGCGCATATCATCTATTTGAAAACAGCCCGGGGGGCAATTATCCGGTGATCGTCTGTCTCTTATGGCTTGGTGCACTGTATGGGGCACTCGCGCGTGCAATCGTCCACCATGGTCAACATACGAATCACTTTCCCCACTCACACAATCACTCACGAAATCGATCGACCACCGTTGATTCGGCCTCCCCGCTGTCGGGCTGGTTACCGTTCCGTTCCAGCGGATCCGCCGCCGATTGGTGCGCTTGCTAGGGATGATGGAACCAACAACGCGCATCTTGGAACAACTCCCAGATATTGCACGGCGCGAATGGTCTACCGAAGCAGGCTCCTTAACCCGCCTCATCCTGAGCTTACCGTTTCTCCTGGGGAAGTGGCGCTGTGTCTCTTGTTGTTACGTCCGTAATCTGGCGTGTGACCTGCTGGCCAAGATACCGTCCTTTGGGGATTAAGTTATGAAATGCGTTTTTGCTGTGATTCTTTGTATCGCGATTCCGTTTGCCGTGTTCACTGCTGATACCCAGAACTGTGCGACTGGTCAAGGATAATACTGACATCGCCACCATTCCTTCTTCGGCGATTACTGAAATCAGTTACGGGCAAGACGTTCATCGTCGAGTAGGAGCGGCTATCGGTCTAGCCGTCATCAGTTTAGGTATCGGCGGATTGATGGCTCTGACCAAGTCCAAGAAACACTACGTCGGACTCACTTGGGTTGACGGTGACAAAAAGGGCGGGTTCGCAATGCAATGTGACAAGAACGAGTACCGGGGGATTCTGGCCGCGCTAGAGGGAGTGTCCGGGAAGAAGGCTGTAAACTCCGATGCCATGACCGTCAAGAACTAGCCTACTGTCGTGCACTGAAGGGTTAGATCATCTCTGTACCGTCGCAGCAGCCTTCAGTCACGATACTCTTCTCATGTCATGCCTTTCAGGGGGCCACTATGCCCGAGTACATCCAAGCGATTGAGAGATACCTGCTGGACAACCCGAAGTTGAGCAAGCCAGCTCTTGTGGAATTGTTGACGAAGAGATTTTCCAATCTTTCCGCAGACGAGGCTTGGATTATAGTGTCACGCTATTTCAACAAGAAGGCGTAAAAACTGGCCACCGTCCCACCCAAGCCACTGCCCGGACGGTGTTACGCCTGAAACGGCGTGCTTGTCTGTTTCTTCGGGTCAAATTCTTCGGTGCAGGCGTCAAACTGCTTCCGGGGAAGCCAGTACCATCCTTTTCCGTCTGCTCCAACGGTGATTAGGACCACAGGGACATGCTTGCCGCCTAGCGTCCGACTCTCAGTACCTCGGACAGCGGCGAAAATGACGGCACCAGTCGGAAGCGTGCCCGCTTCGGACTCATCGCCTTCCTCTCCCATGTAGAGAGTGACATCCGATAGGATTTTCAAGAACGCTGAGCGGTCTCGATTGACTTTGGCCATAGCAAACCCTCCAGAGTGCAGAGTTAACATAACGGGGCGGATGGATGCAAATGTGGCGGATAAAAGTTCTGAGACATGTCAGCTAATTCGATTCCTCGATAGAAACACAACGAAGCGCGTGCTCTTTATTGCCTAAATCTAAGAGTGCGCGGCCAGTCCTGCGGTTAAAGTTCAGCGTCTCTACGGCACCTTTGGCATTGTTCATCTCCAACCGGAGCGTCACCGTGTCGCTTTCTACCGAGGCGTGCAGGCGGGGAATGTGCAACAACTTCCAATTGTCCTCAGACAAGACTGCGGAACGAGTGATTTTGTTTCGTCACTCCATGTCATCATTTGAGCATCGCCGTGCCCGAGCCAAGTTCCTTCTGACCAGAGGAACGGGTTCTCCTTAGGGTACTGCGTCCACACCATAGGTGTGTAGCCCTTATTGAGTTGAACCCCTCCGAAAAATGTTTGGATCGAAGCGCCCCCGTTGTGTTCTTTGTCATCGGTGAACTCAAATACGCCTCCCAGAGCGGCAAAAATGAAAAGGTCTTGGCCTTCTTCTGGAAATGTTGTGGCGAAACAAGCATAGGACTTCATTCCCTTGCCTTCGGTGATCTTGATTCCTCCTGCTGCCTGGAGTTCGTTGAACGAGCGACAACCCTTCATTGTGTACTCGGGAGGTTTGGCTCCCTGTTGCTCATCGAATTTCGCGCAAGAAATTTGTTGACCAAGAGCGAATGGGGGTCGAAGCATCAGAGTCAACAATGTTAATTTCATTGGCTCCCTCTGAATTTGTTTTGCGGCGTCCCGAGTTAATTGCTTTGCCGTCGCAGTCTGGTCAAAATCTCTGATTTTTCGTTTTGCAGGACAGTTATCTTGTCGGCTTGATCGAAGCTGGCGTATTTCTTCGCCGTGATGTACTCGTCTTGAAGCGTATAGTTCTGTAGTTGGTGACCGAACACATACGTGCTGATGCGAAAGCGGTGTGCGGAGAAATGTGTCTCACCGTCACCCCATTCATAGGTTGCCGTAACGATTATCGGCAGGTCAGAGATTAGTGTCTCTTTCCAAATTTGATGTTCGCTCTGCTCGGAAACCTTCACCTCGGGCAACAGATTTTCTAGTCTTCCACGCTTGACCACCAGCAGCGCAAGTATGGTTGTGCTTCCACTGCCTCCACCAGATGCTGTTGCCGTGAACAGCAGTGCGTCTACCCCTTGCTTAAGGTTCACGGGGTAGGCTTTCGGGTTCAACCCAAAGGGTAGGTCGTTTTTCGGTGCTGTGTAGCACTGGCGTGTTGTGCCAGACACTAAGCACACGGATGCAGGCTCGGTCGCTACGCCTTCGGCATCAGTTGTTGGATGTGAGACTTCGACACGAGGTGCCGTTTGCGCCGAGGCTGCCACAGTGCATAGAACAATCAGAATTGCCAGCTTCATATAATCCCCGAGGGGCTCTAGCCGATGCAGCACGGGCCTGGGTCTTCTTCGTGATTGTGAAGCCCCGCGTGAGTCGCTTAACACCGAAGATCAGACCGAACAGAAGAAGCGTGGCTCCTACGCCGATTCCAGCACCTTGCTGCAAGCCTTCCGTGTGTGCGGCAGTCTTTGCTTGGAGCACGGCGGTTGCATAGTCGGACTTCGCCTGAAGCGCAGCGGAAGAGTCTGACTGTGCTGGCTGGCGCGACATCCGCGTTTTCATATGCACTTCACGCCCACCAGCGCGTCGTGGTTGAACATGGTGGAGCGTTTCTTCCGCGATCTCACGCAGAACCGGCTGCGGCGCGGCGTCTTTCGCGATCTGGAAGAGCTGATCATGGCTATCGGCACTTACATCGACCGTCACAACGAGAGCCCCAAACCATTCATCTGGACCGCCCGCGCCTCCGATATCCTAGAGAAAGTCAAACGCGCCCGCCGAACTCTGAATACACGTCGATCTGTTTGACGCACTACACTAGTTCCTTCTGCCGGTTGACGTAAGTTGCAACTCTTCACGTGTGCGTTGCTGCACAGCTTGGTTGTAGTTCCTCCATAGGTCGGAACACGAGCCAGTATTGAATATCAGCGTACAGGTGGGCTTCGGCGGTACCTGAGTGAGTTGTACTTGGGCAGCGGACTGCATAATTCCCTCCAGCTTGAGGCCAGTTTCTACTTCTGATCTGTGCAGAGAGTCCGAGCCTTTGCAACGTCCTCTTGCGTGTAGGTCTTGTCCACAATCGTCACATGTACGCCCGCTGTTTGCATCGTTTGGAGATCGTTACCGTGGAATTTCTGGCCCTCATGGGCGGGGTAGTTCACACTGTCTATAACTTTGTACTGTGCCTTGCTTATTACGGCTCCGGCGATTCCGCCGAGCATGATGTTTCTAAACGCGTGTGAGCCAGCATTCACCACGGTAAGACACTGCTTCTCTTGTTGAGGGGCAGGCTGAGTTGGTTGCTGTTGAGCCAAGAGCGGCACGGCGAGCAGTAGAGCCAAAACCAGTTTTGTCATGAGTGGTTCTCCCCAGTTGAAACGATTTCGGGCCAACACGGAACCAGAACTCCAATTACAAAGGTCACCGCGATTGCAGTCTGATTCAAGTACCTTTCCGGTGTCCTGATGAAAAAACCCTCAGCGTTACTGCGGTCTGACCAAAGCGCACTGATTTTCAATAAGACCCGCTAGGCTGCGCGATACAGCCGTAGACTTCTGGTTGGGTGCCGGGCGTTCGATGATGGAGATTGCCTCGTTGCTCGAAGATCCTCCTCTCTTAGTTGATCTGCACTACCGGGACTGGGCCTCGAAACGGATGGAAGATCGGCTCGCCAAACTGCCCGTCCCGTACTTGGTAACTAGTCATCCGTGCCCTTCTGCGCTACAAACGGTTGAGTAGAGATAGCCAACGAAGCCCGGGGACGATTCAATGAAAGAGCCGATGGATTTGCACGATAGAATTTTGGAAAGGCTGCAAACGAAAGGTGACACTGAAGCCGAGACTCTGGCGAAAGAGCTACAAGAAACGCTCACGGCGGTGCTGATCTGTCTGCATAATCTGCTGAAGCAAGGGTTTGTTACAACCTCCAATGGCGTCGTATGGTCCGCGAGGTTGCCCGAATGACCCGACGTACACCCCACCAAGAACTTCGCATAGCAACAATATTTCCTTCAGATCCAAAGAAGTAACGGGAAATTCGCAGTAGGGGAAATTCGTAATTGCGTCGAGGGTCGGGATTTGGTATAAACTTGCAGTCATATGAAGGAAAGCAGCGGACTGCGCAAGATTTCCGACCTGGCGCTGCGCCATCGGCGGCAGGGACTGGTGAAACTTCTGCCCCCGGCGGAGGAAATCCTGCGCGGGTCTTTGATCGAGCGCTATGTGACCTGTGGCAACCCCAACTGCAAGTGTGCACGTGGAGAGCGGCACGGACCGGTTTGGTATTTGACGGTGACACTCGGTCCGGGTCGCACCACGGGAGGAATCATCGCCCGCGAGAAGCTAGATCAAGTGCGGCGCTGGATCGCAAACTACCAAGCCTTCAAAGAACAACTGGAAAGAATCTCGGAAATCAACCGCGAACTACTGCGACGGGAGCGGGCGCGGAAGCGGGGAAAATAATGAAGCCGCTGCCCCGCGGCAAAGGGCTTGACGTCGCTATCTTGCATTTATGAGAAAGCAAGAAGAACGGCCTAGCCACGAGCTCTGGTCCTTCGCCCGCTACCTGAACAAAGTCTTTGCTTTCCGCTCCGCTTCCGACCGGCTTACCGATTCCCGCCACCAGCCGGAAATCTCGGCCCCCGCCGTTTTCCGCGCGGTGTTTTACGGCTTGGTGTTCCGGCTTACCAGTTTTCAGCAACTCCAATCCGATATCGCCCAACCTGCTTTCCAGCGCTGGATCGGTGTCGAGCGAGCCTTCGGCGATGACGTGCTGCGCTATAGTCTGTGCGGCTTTGACCTGTCCGCCCTGGAAACCATGTTGGTCCAGGTCAATCGGACTTTGAAGCGCAACAAAGGCTTGGACTCAGGACGAGTACAAGGCCGTATCGTGGCCGCCCTGGACGGTATCGAGGTCCTGTCCAGCTATAGCCGTTGCTGCCAAGCCTGCCTGGAACGCCGCATCTCGTATGCGCAAGCGGATGGCACCCCGTGCGAGCGTATTCAGTATTATCACCGCGCGGTGGGATGCCAGATCGTCAGCGGTCCGGTAAAACCCATACTCGCCATCGAATGGCTGCGGCCAGGCGAGGGCGAAGATACTGCCGCCCTGCGCTTATTCCGGCGTATGGCCGAACTCTATGGCAACCGCTTCTTTGACATCCTGCTGCTGGATTCGCTTTACGCGCAGGCTCCGGTGCTTCGCTTAACCCAAGAACTGGGCTGGGATGTGGTCATTGCCCTCAAGCAAGAACGGCGGGAACTCTATCAAAATGCCATGGGGCTGTTTCAGGCCCGCCCCGCCGATAGCGAGTTCGAGCGGCGGCAGGAGGGAGAGTATCGCCGGGTACGGCTGTGGCAGGCGGCGGATCTGCCCTTTACTCAAGACTGCCCTTTGCCGGTGCGGGTGGTGCGCTCCGAGGAAGAGGTTACGCGCCGGAAAATTCAAGGGGGCAAACCCTGCCTGGAAACCACTCGCCAACAGTGGCTCTGGATCAGCACTCTGGAGGACCAGGCATTCCCCGCCCAACTGATCTGGCAACTGGGACATCTCCGCTGGAAAAACGAGAATAATGGTTGGAATGATCTAACTCAGAACTGGGCGCTCAAGCACGGCTTTTTGCATGCCTGTAAGCATCGCCCCAAGACCGTCGCTCCCAGCGGTAAGCTGCAGTCCGTACCCAATCGTGGACTGGCGGCGGTGGTGCTGATCCTTTGCCTGGCCTTCACCTTGTTCTCCGCCTTTGCCCTGCTGCATTCCAAACTGTTGCGGCGCTACCGGCTGGCGCTGGTGGAGGTGGCTCGTCAACTCCATCGCTCGCTATGGCAACTCTCCCCACCCATCCGATCCCCGGCTCACTCAGTCGGCTCCTGATGACTGGCTGAGAAGCTGTTCCTACTGCTTCCGTTCGGCGGTCCGGATTCGTATTGCTTGCGCCCGTCTCCGCCGTCGTCATTCTTGCCTCCAAAACCCTTCATCCCGTCTCGCGAATCTTCCCAATCGATGTTCAACGGCTTGGAGACAGACTAATCCGTCTCTTCGGCCGCCCTATCCGCCGGTGTGCGAAGTTCCTG
>WNFF01000183.1_pt1 | contig 57425 bp, 51 predicted proteins | sample 5400441 | NCBI WGS metagenome assembly WNFF01 (sample SAMN13153345, study PRJNA577476) | soil metagenome | isolation source: 120 cm saprolite under Douglas fir tree site 2 hole 3 replicate 1 | place: USA:California | collected 2015-04-18 | reverse complement strand
CGAGACGCAAGCGGGCCGAACAGAGGCCTCTACTGCCCGAAGTCCCGTCGCCGGGACGGTGGAGCTGGTGAAGCCGTTACACGCCCAGTGGCCGTCATCCGACGAACCACGCGTATCTAGATAGGCTCACCGTTCCTTCCGACAGCATAGTGTGGCGGCCTCGGCGCCGACCACGGACAGAAGCGTGAGCTCGGCGGCGTGACATCACTCGGGGAGACTTGACATCACCGGGCCCATTACAGAAGGGCGTGTACTCATAAAGCTAGGTAGCCAGAATGGGGCGCACCTGATGTCCGCTTGTCCACCAACAGCGGCGCAAGAGCGGACATCGGCGGACTTCCGAGAAGGGCCAATAACGGAATCAGAATTGTCGCCGATGCCGGTTTGAAAACACTGGCGCAGGCAAACACGATCATCGTGCACTTGCTGAAAACAAACCGTATGAAAGATCAGTCTCCAAAACGGTGCTCTTTCGCAAGATCGTAGCCAAGTGCTTGAAAAGCCTGGTGGCGCGACTCAGCCTCGTCCCACCCGCCTGTCGGTCCGCTTGCGCTTCGAAACATTTGATGGCGCACGCGCAACTTTTCCAAACATCGGGGGCCCGACACTGTCGATGCATTCCCGGCGGATCCATTCGGTAAACGCAGACACATCGCTGCGGCGTTCGATGCCGGGCCTGACCACAAGCCAGTACGCAAATCGATCCCGAATGGCGAGGTCGAACAACGGGACGAGGCGCCCGGCCTCGATGTCGGATCGGGCCAGCAGGCTGCGCGCCAGCGCAACGCCCTCGCCGCGCGCCGCCAGATCGAGAGCCAGGCCGGCGTCGTCGACCGAGGGACCGCGCGGCTTGATGTTCGGGACATTGGCCGCCGCGAGCCACGGCTGCCAATCCTGCAGCGGGTTGCGAATGAGAAGGCAGGTGTCCAACTGCTCCGGTCGTGTCGGCAACATGCCGCCGCGGTAGTTCGGGCTGGCGACCGGAAAAACCCATTCGTCCGCAACGTGCGAGGGGTTGGTTCCCGCCCACCGACCGGCCCCCCAGCGGAACGCTACGTCGATCCTTTCGATGTCGAGGTCGAGCACACGCGCCGCCGGTCGAATGCGCAGATCGACGTCCGGGTGGATTCGCAAGAATTCCGACAGCCGCGAAATAAGCCAGCGCTGCGCCAGCGCGGGTGTCAGTGTCACACTCACCGAACGGTGTCGTTCGCCGCGTGCGTCCGCGATGGCTTCGCGCAGATCATCGAGGGAACGTGCGACCCGCCTTGCCAGCTCTTCCGCGTCCGGGGTCGGCACGGCGCCGCGTCGATGCCGATCGAACAATTTCGTGCCGACGGCGTGCTCGAGCTGCGCCACATGGTGGCTCACCGCTCCATGGGATAGACCAATTGCGCTGCCGGCGGCGAGAAAGCTCCCGGAGCGCACCGCGGCCACGAACGCGCGCAAGGCTTGAATCGGCGGCAGCCATTCGCCCATCTGCTATGAATCTCATTGACAGGTTGCGTCAATCGATAGCGCGAGACAGGCCATGTTTGCAAGGCTAACGTCCGCGGCAAGCCTCGGAATGATGTGGGCGGATTTCACAGCACCTGCCGCCGGCGCGGCCGGCAGAGGCGCGAGCGGCACGCTCCGGATCGGAATCTTTTCGTCTATCGACTCGACGTTAAAGTCAACGAAAGGACCCAATGAGCTACAAGTTAGACGACTTTCGGCACCAAATGCTGCGCGCCGGCGACGTAAAAATTCATGCTGTCGTCGGTGGTGATGGGCCCCCGCTCGTTCTTCTCCACGGCTTTCCGCAGACTTGGTGGGAATGGCACAAGATTATGCCAATTCTCGCCGAACAGCATACCGTGGTGGCCCTCGATTTGCGCGGAGCAGGTCATTCCGACTCTCCCCAGGGGGGCTATGACAAAGCAAGCCTTGCCGAAGATGTGCATGGCGTGATGGGAGCACTCGGTTTCGAGCGTTACACTATCTGCGGGCATGACATCGGAGCGATGGTGGGCCTGGCCTTGGCCTTCACGCACCGCGAGGCCGTGACGCGCCTTGCGATCCTGGATGCACCGATGCCGGGGTGGAGCCAGTGGGAGGCTAATTTCGTTGACCCGATGGTCTGGCATTTCGCGTTCCACATGAAGCGCGATCTGCCCGAACGCCTCATCTATGGTCGCGAGTTTGATTATGTGTCCGTCTTCTTCTCTGATCGCACATTCAACCATGGTGCGCATCCGATTGAGGAAGTTGAAGTATATGCTCGCGCCTTCGCTCAACCCGGGAACACCCGCGGCGGCCTTGAGTGGTATCGCGCCTTCCCGATGGACCACGCAAATGGTCTCGTCTGGAAGCGAAATCCCTTGACGATACCAGTCCTCGCATTGGGAGGAGATCACAGGTGGGGGCCGAAGATCGTCGCTATGCTAGAGGAATTCGCCACTACTGTCTCAGGTGGCAGCATTCCATATTGTGGCCACTGGGTAGTAGAGGAGCGTCCGGCGGAGACGGCGGAAGCACTTCTCAAGTTCTTAGCGCAGTGAAGCTGTGAGGCTGGGACTAGGGGAAGACCACGCACTTCAGTCCAAGCTCCTTGGCGTGGTTCACGACGGAGAGTCCACTTCGTTTGCCGAAGAGCTAATCGCGCAATCAGGTAAAAGGAAAGTTTGAGATGGCTTCACGCGTTGGCATCATTGGCCTAGGCACGATCGGCAAGGCACATTGGAGGGTTGTTCGAGAGTCGCCGCAGACGACATTGATCGCAGTTGCCGATCCCACGCCTTCGGCCGTGGATTTCGCCCGCGCTGAGAGCATCCCAGCCTACACTGACTACCGGGAAATGCTGGAAAATGAGACGCTCGACGGAACAGTTGTCGCTGTGCCGAACGCCGAGCATGTACCGGTGGCGCTCGCCTGCATTGAGCGAGGTATCGCAGTGTTGGTCGAAAAGCCGGTGGCCGATTTGGTCGAGGCCGCGCGCGCGATGTGTAAAGCAGCTGCGGCGCGTGATGTGCCGGTGTTGGTCGGCCATCATCGTCGCCACAATACTGCCGTCCAGCGTGTGCGTCAGGCCATCCGTGATGGGCTCATCGGGCGGCCAGTAACAGCCACGGTTATGTACAACCAACTCAAGTCGGCGAGCTACTTTGATCTTGATTGGCGGCGGAAGGTCGGCGGCGGACCCATCCTGATCAATCTTATTCACGAGATCGACCTGATCCGCTTCATGTTCGGCGAGATCCGCTCGCTCCAGGCCGTCAGCTCCAACGCAGTGCGTGGATTTGCGGTTGAGGATACTGCCGCGGTGCTTTTGCGTTTCCACAGCGGCGCCATCGGCACGATAAGCGTTTCAGACACTGCGGTCTCACCATTTTCATGGGACCTAGCCTCAGGCGAACTAGACCTGATGTTAGGAACTTCCGATCAAATGAAGCGGCAAAAGGTCAGCTCACATGTTTTCGCTGGAACGGAGGGCTCTCTAACGCTGCCGACGTTGCATTACTATAACTACCGCGAGGTCGCCGAGCCAGGTTGGCGCAGCGATCTCAACGCGGAAGTCTTGGTGGCCAAAAGCGCTGACACCTATTTGCGCCAGATCGAGCATTTCGCCCGCGTCATCCGCCGCGAAGAGGCACCACTAGTGTCGGGCGTGGACGGAGTGCGTACGCTCCAGGCGACGCTTGCGGTTAAGGAAGCGGCAGCCACCGGTCATACGATTATGCTGAGTGAATAGACAGTCAGGCCGCGCCCCGGCCATCTCCCCCCGACGAGGACAAGGTATGCCACTTCTTTCTTTAGCCCACTTCACTGTCGTTGAAGCAGAACCGATCACACTGATCGAGGCCGCGCAGGCGGGAGGATACGATGCAATCGGGCTGCGCATCGTACCGCTTTTTCCAACCGATCACGTTTTCCCAGTGATAGGCAATCCGAACTTGGTCCGCAGCATCAAGCGGCGGCTCATGGAGACAGGTATCCGGGTGCTCGATGTCGAGGCGATCTGGCTCACGGCGCAAAGCGATATCGCGACGCTCGAACCCGCTCTCGACATCGCCGTCGAGTTAGGCGCTGGGTATGTGATTGTAGCGGGTAATGACCCCGATTGCGGACGGCTCGCGGGAAATTTTTCTCGCCTCTGTGCGGCAGCCAACCTGAGGGAGGTACGGGTGATGTTGGAATTCAACCCGTATTCTCGTGTCCGCTCGCTGGCACAAGCTGTCGCACTGCTTGCCGATGTCGAACCCGCGAATGCCGGCGTGTTGGTGGATGCGCTGCACCTGAGCCGTTCCGGCGGGAGCCCGGCGGATCTGGCGCAATATGATCCCGCGCTGTTCTCCTACATGCACTTGTGTGATGCGCCAGCTATCCCCCCGGGACCCGATGGGCTGCGACCCGAAGCGCGAGAAGGGCGACTCTATCCTGGAGAAGGTGGGCTTTGGCTCGCTGATTTCATTAGAGCATTTCCCCAGGACACACCGATCGCCATCGAGGCTCCGAGCGCCCATCGGGCTGGATTGCCAGCCGCGGAACGCGCGAGCTTGGCTGCGTCCGGGACAAGGCAGTTGCTCCGGGAGTTAATCGCGAGATGAGCACGACCTTCAGGCTTCCAGTTACCAACGAGCAAATTGACGGTCTGCGGACTCGACTGCTGGCAACGCGCTGGCCGTCCTACGACTCGCGCGATGATTGGTCACTCGGCACAAGCTCAGATGATGCCAAGCGCTTGGCGCAGTATTGGGCCACCCAGTTTGACTTCGATTCTCTGCAGCAACGTCTTACTGCACTGCCACATGAGCGCGTCGTCATTGATGATGCGGCGATTCATCTCGTCCATGTCCGCAGTCCGCGTCCGCAAGCGGTACCCGTAATCATAACCCACGGCTGGCCCAGTAGCTTCCTGGAGATCGTTCCGCTGATCGAGCGGATGACTCAGCCGGAACGGTTTGGCGGGCGTGCCGAAGATGCTTGCCATCTGGTTATCCCGTCGTTGCCAGGATTCGGGTTCTCTTCCCCAGCACGAAGCCTCGAAGGATATACTGGTGCTGCTATCGCCGACCTGTGGGCGCGCGTGATGTCGTCGCTAGGATACGAGCGATTTTTTGCCAGCGGCGGTGATATCGGCGCGCGGGTGACGTCCTGGCTGGGTGCGCGACATCCGCAGCGCGTGAGGGGGATTCATGTTAGCTCGAATGCGCTCCGGCTGGTGTTGCCGGGCGAGGCGATACCGACAGAGGACGAGCAGGCCTATCTTGCCCAGCGCAATCGATGGGCCACCGAAGAAGGCGGCTACATGCATCTCCAACAAACCAAACCGCTGAGTCTCGCCTATGGACTGAGTGATTCTCCCGCAGGGCTCGCCGCTTGGCTGGCGGAGAAATGGTCGTCCTGGAGTGATGGGTTAAATTACGCACGCTCAGAGGTCATGGACATCATCCTTAGCCATGCCACCCTCTATTGGGTCTCCAATACGATTGCCACATCGTTCCTGCCATATTTTGTCTACGATTGGCCGCCCGGCGGACGGGCGGATGGCGCACAGGTTAAGGTGCCGGTGGGCTTCTATCTATCGGCCGCGGAGATTGGTGGCGTACCGCCTGAATCCTTTGCCCGCCGGCAGTTCGAGATCGCGCGTTGGAGTGTCTTACCGCGCGGAGGTCACTTCATGGCTACCGAGGAGCCCGAGTTACTAGCGGATGATTTGCTGGCCTTCATCCGGTCCTTCCGATGACTTCTCGCCGCGGAAGAAGTTGACCCGATTCTGTTCATACATGTGAAGAGGTCCACATGAGCCAAACCTTCATCCCGCGCCTGTTCGAAGGATTTTCCGCGCTCGATCGCCAGACCTCACGCGTGCGCTTCGCCGGCGTGATAGGCGGAGAGGGGCCGCCAGTCCTCTTGTTGCATGGCTATCCGCAATGTCACGCCACTTGGCACGATGTCGCGCCAACGTTAGCGAAGCGCTACACTGTTATTGCACCCGATCTGCCTGGTTACGGGAAGAGCCGCGTTCTAGACGCCGGGCCCTGGCACAAGCGAGCAGTCGGCACGGAACTTGTCGCAATGATGCACGCGCTCGGGCACGATCGCTTTGCCGTTATAGGACATGACCGGGGAGCGCGCGTCGGTTATCGGCTCACGCTCGACCATCCGGATCGTGTGAGCGCTTATTGTTCGCTCGCCGTTGTGCCGACGCTTGATGTTTGGCCCGCTGTCGACAGGCAATTTGCTAAGGGAGCCTTTCACTGGTTTCTGTTCGCCCAGCCGGGCGATCTACCGGAGCGCATGCTGGCGGCCGATCCGGATGCCTTTCTTGATGCCACATTTAACCAGATGGCTGGTGGGATCGAGAACCTCCATCCCGCCGCTGTGGCCGCTTACCGCGAAGCGTTTCGTGAGACTTCGGTGCGCCATGCGATGATTGAGGATTATCGGTCCGCTTATGACGTCGATGCTGATCATGATGCGGCTGACCGGGCAGCGGGACGTAAGATTACTTGTCCCGTAATGGTGCTCTGGGCTGATGAACGGCTTGTTGCCAGCGGGATGGAAACCGGCGAGTTGACACCGTCCGACGTCTGGCGCCGCTGGGCTGACGACGTGCGCGGATTTGACATAGTCAGCGGTCATCTGTTGCCGGAACAGGCAGCCGAAGCGGTAATCGAAAAGATTATCCCATTTCTCGATGCTTCCTGCAGAGCGATGTAAATAATTGAGCGGGCTCTTGAACATGGAGATGAAAGTCGTTGCCCCGATCCGGGTTGGCGATTGGCTGCGCGTTAATGAAGTCCACGTCCTAGATCAATAAGTTGCTAGTGTCCTTCGATTCCGAAGTTCGCAAACGAGGCTGCGGCACAATGATGCGAACTTCGGAATCGGGACACTAGCGCGAATCTCAAAAGCGCGAAGGCGCAAGGGTCGATCTGCGGGCGACCGCGGGCGTCAGGCGGGCTTTGCGCCCTCCTTCGAGGCGGCCGGCGCGAGAGCTTCGCGCAACCGTTCGGGATCCACCGCGATCTCGACACCCGCGCGTTCCTGCTGCAGCAGCATCACCGAACGCGAATCGCGGCCGCCCCATCCGCGCGCGAGAGCTTCCGTCATCTCGGCGAGCGTGAGGTTGCACATGCGCATGGGGACGCCCAACTCGCGGCCGAGCGCGTTGGCGAGCGAAACGTCCTTGTGGGCGAGCTTGAGCGCGAAGGTCGGCGGATCGTACTTGCCGGGCAGAAATTGGTCGATCAAAGCGTCGAACGTAAAACGGCGCCCGGCCGCGCCTTGGCGGACCGCCTGCCACAACGCGAGCGGGTCGATGCCCGCCTTAACCCCCATGGTGAACGTTTCCGCGAGCGCACAAACGATTGCATAGCCCGACATGTTGTGAACGAGCTTGGCCACGGTGGCGCTGCCGATTGGGCCGATATAGGCGGCCTTGTCGCCGATCGCGTCGAGCACGGCCTTGTGCTCCTTGAAGGCGCTTTCGTCGCCGCCGACCCAGATCGCGAGCTTGCGGGACGCTGCGCCCGCCGGGCCGCCGCTCACGGGCGCGTCCAGCATGTGCGCACCCTTCTCGGCGAAGGCAGCGCTGAGCTTCTTCACGACGCTCGGCGAATTGGTCGACAGGTCGAAATAGGCGGCGCCGGGCTTGATGCCGGCAATGAGCCCATCTGGCCCGAGCGCGACCGCCTCCACATCGCTCGGCTCCGGCAACGAGGTGAAGATGACGTCGGCCTGCCTTGCGAGGGCAGCAGGGCTCGCTGCCCAGACGGCACCGTCGGCAAGATGATGGCTGGCCGCCTGCCTGTGCAGGTCGTGGACGATCAGCTTGAAGCCGGCGCTTTGCACGTTGGCGGCCATGCGGCCGCCCATGGTGCCCAGTCCGACGAACCCCACCGTCACGTTGTCCTTGGACATGCCTTCACCGTCGCTGCAATCCGATTTTCCGATCGGCACGGTACAGGCTAGTCGTGTGGGCGGCATTGCGGAAGACCAGCGCAGACAAAGTGCGATGCTCGCTTCAAGGCTAGGCTGGCGCCGGCTCTTCCAAAGCGAATTGATCTGCACGATAAATATCGTCCCTCCCTCCAAAACAGGGAAAGCGCGATGAGGCCTCTCGAAGGTCTATTTGTCCTCGATTTCTCGACCTTGCTGCCGGGGCCGCTGGCGACGCTGCTGCTGGCCGAAGCCGGCGCGGAGGTCATCAAGATCGAGCCGCCACGCGGCGAGGAGATGCGCGGCCGTGCCCCCAAATGGGGGCGCGACAGCGCAGGCTTCGCGCTCCTCAATCGCGGCAAACGCAGCGTTGCCCTCGACCTGAAGAACGCCGATGAGCGCGCCCGGCTGCAGCCCTTGGTGAAACGCGCGGATGTCATCGTCGAGCAATTCCGGCCGGGCGTCATGGAACGCCTCGGCCTCGATTACGACGCCGTGACCAAGCTCAATCCCACGGTCGTCTATTGTTCAATTTCGGGATATGGGCAAACCGGTTCCAAACGCGGCGTCGCCGCCCATGACCTCAACTACATCAGCGATGCAGGTCTGCTGGCGTTGTCGATGGGCGACCTGTCGCGGCCGGTGCTGCCCCCGACGCTGATCGCGGACATCGCGGGGGGCGCATACCCGGCGGTGGTGAACATTCTGTTGGCGCTGGAGGAGCGTCGCCGGACCGGGCGCGGGCGCCACCTCGATGTGGCGATGGCGGAGAATCTTTTTCCGTTGATGTTCTGGGCAATCGGCCATGGTCTGGTTGCGGGCGCTTGGCCGGGAAATGGGGCGGGGTACGTCACCGGCGGTTCGCCCCGCTACGGACTCTATCCCACCAAGGATGGCCGAGTGCTGGCGGCTGCGCCGCTCGAACAGAAGTTCTGGGAGACGTTCTGCGACCTCATCAATCTCGAGCCCGAATTTCGTGACGATGCGAAAAATCCCGCGGCGACGAAATCGCGTGTTGCCGCAATCATTGCGACCGAGCCGGCAGACACCTGGCGTTCGCGTTTCGCCGGAAAAGATTGTTGCTGCTCCATCGTTGCGAACCTCGCTGATGCATTGACGGACCCGCACTACACCGCTCGCGGCGTGTTCGACCACGTGCTCACCAACCCCGAGGGCGCCGCCATGCCGGCGCTTCCGGTGCCGCTCGATCCTGCCTTTCGCGCAGCACCCGCAGCAGCAATCGCTTCCCCTGCACTGGGCGCGGATAACAAGACGTACGTGGCCTGATGGGTCGCAGCGAGCAGCAGAGCAAGGTCATGCAGCGATGTCCGCGCTACGTGACCTTTCCCAAAAAGAGACGCCTGCGTTGGGCGCGTATCACCAGATGACGAAGGCAACCACCAATGCGAGCGGGGCGACCACAAGGCCAAGGTAGACCCAGGTCCGGTATCCCTCGGCGTCCTTGGGAAGCATGAAAAGGTGGATCACGATCCACAGACACACCCCTAATCCCAGCGCAAGCCTGATGAGGTCGCCGGGGGTCTCGTAAACGGACGAAAAGGTCTCGCTCTGGGGACTGCTCACGCGCACGGTCACGACCACGAGCGCCCCGATAAACACTGCACGCAGAGCCATGGCCAATACCCGCAGTCCCATCGGGATGGTCGATGGCGGCGTCCCGACGTTGGGGGAACCGAGCTGCTGCGGTTTGGCGCTCATGGAGTGGCTCTGACCGATCCCTCCGTTTCCGGCTCGAGACTTTATGTACATGGGATGTATGTAAGGTCCGTTGCGCCGCCCGCAATGCCGAGGGCGCAAAACCGGGGACAAGTTCCCGGCGTGGCGAGGAGTAGCCGGACACCGCGCCGCGGCCGCCAAAGCGCACTTTGATCCAATGGGGAGCGCTTTCGCCTTGCTGATCGGTGCTGCCCTCGGCCGCCGACCTCCCGCTTAGGGGGGACGTCGGCGCTGTCCCGGAACGCAGTCTTGGACGCAGCGCCTAAAACAGCCGTTAATCGCGGCCTCTGATCGCCGTCGCCTTGTCGATGATTTCGCGCATCGACGAGGCGCATTGTTCGGCAGTTTTCAGGTCTTCAAAGATGATCGTCAGCGAGGGAGACCGGCCGTCTTGTTGGATCGTGAATCCGGGACTGGAAATGAAGCCCGACCCGATGTCGATGTTCGCTACCTTCCCCACTCTCCAAATCATTCGATTGCTCCGTCAAGTCGACCAATTCCCGCCTCGGCCCGTTGCGTCGCAGCTGGAGCGCAGGTCGATCGTCGCAACATGAAACTCGCATCGATCACGGTTTTCGGTCAATTGCGATAGGATCGGATTCCAAGGACGTCTACTCGGGAAAGATTGCTGCCGAGCTTCGAGTGGCGCTGACCAAGCGGCATCGAATTTCCATGGAGCGCCTGCCAGCGCCAAGAGTGCAAAATGATGGACATCGATATCCTTCCCGTTCAACGCCTGGATTTTCGTGTTTTTCCCCTGCCATGGCCATTCGCTGCGGACCGCCGCACCGAGATCGAAGACTATTTTACGCATTTACGGCGCGAAAAGCCCCAATTGTGGAACGGACGTGTCCTGCTCCTGCGCGATTTTGAGATTTCGGACGCCACGCTGCAGGGCACTATGTTCGAGACCGATTACGCAAGTTTCATCGCTTGGCGCGACTGGGGCTTTCCCGACCGGGACGTCCGCGCGTGCTTCGCGATGGGGGCGTTGCTATCCCGCGATGGTGCGTTCTTGTTGGGCGTCATGAACGCCCATACCGCCGGTGCCGGCGGTATTTACTTTCCGTCCGGCGTGCTCGATCCGGGAGATGTGGTCTGCGGCCGTGTCGATTTCGATCGCAACGTCCGGCGGGAGATTGTCGAAGAGACCGGTCTCGGCCTTGACGATGCTACAACCGATCCCTGGCTCCTTGTGCTCGCGCCGCAACGAGTCGCGCTCATCAAGGTATTCCGCTTCCGCAAGTCGGCGAGCGAGATGCGCGCGAGCACTCTCGATCATCTGCAAAAAGAAACCCTATCTGAACTTTCCGACGTTCACATTGTTCGCGATCCCTCCGATTTCAAACCGGGCATGCCTCCATTCGTCAGCGCGTTTCTTCTGCATTTTTGGGCTTGCGACCGCGAGCGATGACGTCGGTTTTCGCTCGGGGCGACGGCATGGTCGCGGCTTTCGCTGCGATGTAACATCCGAGGAGATTCGCTTGGTCTGCGCGGCATGACCCTTGTGGTTGTTTCGATCTATCTTGCAGCCGTTCTCTTCTGTGTGGGGACGACGGGTTGGATTTTGCGAGCGTGGACCCGCAGACGGTATTGGCATAAGAGCCCGAGCGATCTGCACTACGTGGTCGCTGGAGCGGCGCTGCTGCTGAGCGCGGGAATTGGAGTGGCAATCGCATCACAAATCGTGGTGGCGCTCGGCTACCCGCCAGCACCCTAGCGGCTTGAGCTATCTTGGTTGCAATTCCTCCCATGAAAATCGGTTTGGTCGAGGACGCAAAGCCGCGCAAGAAGGTGGGTTGACCGCGGAGCCCGAATAACGCCAACTGGCGCGAGCAGTAACGCGCATTGGCGCCATTGCAAAATCAACGAGGAGGGGTGGAGTGAGCGAGCTGGTACAATTTCTCTGCAAAGGCGATCATCCGATCGAAGCGAGGCTGCGGGAAAAAACGCGGGAGGCGTTGAAGGAATCCATCGCAAGCGGTCATGTTCGCATCAAATTCACCGACACGCGAGGAGGCACCGAGCTCGGCGTGGCGATCGACCGCAGCCGCTCCGACTTGCGCGCCATCGAAAGTGACAATGGGTCGGCGGAGATCAAAGTGGTGGGAGACCTCACGCTCGATTACGTTCAAGTCAGCTGCGTCGCCCGCATCGATCTGGCGACTCTCGAAGGTGAGGGACATCTCGAACTGCGGTGAAGCACGAATCCGGCGACGAGAGACGGCGATATTTCAGCGACCGAGTCCAGCATGCGCCCACCCGCGCACGCGGCTGCGACGGCGGACGTCGCTGCCGTCAATCCGACGTCTAGCAGGGACACTCACCGCAGACCGCCCAAAATCCCCGTGGGCATGGGGGCGGCGCTCTGCGATAACCGTTGCCGGCCCATTGTGGTCGTATGGTCGATTTGGCGGATTTGATGATCGTACACATCCGACCCGGATACTCCCACCAGCATACCAGGATACGGGCCTCGGCTCCCGACGATAGCAAACTGCCGAGCAGAATTGTTGCCGTGAGGGCGGCGGTCAGCCGCCAAAGATTCGTGACTGCAGCGACCCGGCGATAACCGCGTGGGGACTGCCGCGCGTGGCCCAGCGGCCGTGAGTCCGTCGGAAATAGGATGAGCTCTCGCCGCCTCACGTCGGGCATGATTCCCCGCCTACGATTCGCCGCGCCCGTCACCATCGGCCAGGATGCGGATGCGGCGGACGGCGCACTCGGTTGGCTTTCCCACTTTAACACGAAGCGCTGCAAGGGCACGTCTGGGACATTCCGACGTTCGCTGGGTGCTGGCTATCGGCGTCATAACAGCAAGCCCTCGATAGCCGACTATGTGCAGGTGCTGATCGCGCGCGTGCCATCGGCTTGAGGCCATGAATTGCCATCCCGGCATCGCTTTTCCGCCCAAATCATAGGTAGCATAGGCGCCATCAAGTGGGGGCGCGTGATTACCACGCTGGGGAGCGCAGTAATCCGCCGGGATTGGGGATCAGCAAAATTGACACGACACCGCTCAGCACTCGTTGCTGTACTCGCTTGCGCGAGTCTGCTCGCAGCCAGCCATTACGCCGCGGCCAGGACCACTCACGGCGGCAAAGGCTCGTCCGCCGCGACGGCGAAAGCCGCGGGCAAGATCGCGAAGTCCGCGGGAAAGAAGGCGGCCGGGCGCAAATCCAAATCAAAGGACGATCAGTCGGATTCCAAAACCGCGGTGCCGCAGATACCGCTGTCGACGGGTCCGACGCCGCAGACCTCCGCCGCTGAAATTGCGCATGTCAAGAGCGCTATCGAGGCGCTGCGCCACGGCGGCGCCAGCAAGGCGACCGAGGTTGCCGCTACGATCTCCGACCCGGTGGGGCGCAAGCTCGTCGAGTGGATGATCCTGCGCAGCGACCACAGCGGCGGCGACAGCAAGCGCTTTCTCGCCTTCATCGCCGCCAATCCGGGCTGGCCGAACCTCACCATGTTCCGCAAGCGCGCGGAGGCGATGCTTTGGAACGAGAATCCCAAGCCGGCGCAGGTCTTGAGCTTCTTCAAAGACTCGCCGCCCCAGTCGGGCACGGGCCACCTGGTGCTGGCGCGCGCGCTCATCGCGGAGGGCGACACCGAAGGCGCCAAGCCGTTGATCCGCGAGGCCTGGCGCTACCACAAGCTCTCCGCCGAGGTCGAAAAGCAGGCGCTCGAGCGCTATTCGGAGTTTCTCAGCCGCGCCGATCACAAGGCGCGCATGGAGAAGCGGCTGGTCGCCGGCGATACTGAAGAGGCGTTGCGGATGGCGCGCCGGCTCGGCGGCGCCGATCTCGCGATCGCGCAAGCGCGCGTCGCGCTCATCCGCAAGGCCGGCAATGTCAGGAAACTGCTCGACGCCGTACCGGCCGATGCACGCCAAGATGCGGGCTATCTGTTCACCCACGCGCACGTTCTGCGCCACGAAAACAAGTTCGCCGACGCGGCGCAGGTGCTGCTGTCCGCGCCCTACGACTCCGCGCAGGTCCCCGATGGCGAGGAATGGTGGATCGAACGGCGCATCATGGCGCGCAAGCTGCTCGACATGGGCGACGCCCGCTCGGCCTATCGCGTGGTGGCGGAGGCCGCCGAGCCGACCAAAGAAAACTCGCGCATCGAGCGCCAGTTCATGGCGGGCTGGATCGCGCTGCGGTTTCTCGATCACCCGGAAACTGCGGCAACCCACTTCACGCGCATCCAGGACGTGACCCGCCATCCGACCTCGCACGCGCGCTCCCACTACTGGCTCGGGCGCGTGGCGGAAGCGTTGCACCAGCCGGAGCGGGCGCGGGCCGAGTATGAGACGGCGGCGCGCGGTTCGGCCGCCTATTACGGGCAGCTCGCCCGCGCGCGGCTGGGGCTTTCGGCGCTCGCGTTGGCGCCGCCGCCGCCGAAGCCTGACAAGGAGGCCGAGGCCGGACGGGTCGAGCTCGTGCGCGCGGTGGAGATCCTTTACGCGCTCAAGGAACGCCAGCTGGTCATCACGCTGATGGCCAGCATCGGGGAGTCGAGCAACGACGCCGGCACGATGTCCGCGCTGGGCGAATTGGCGGAGCAGTACGAGGACGCGCGCGGCATGCTGCACATGGGCAAGGGCGCGCTCGCGCGTGGCTTGCCGCTCGACTACTACGCGTTTCCGGCCGTCGGCGTGCCGCGCTATTCGCCGCTCGGCCCCGGCATCGATGTCGATAATGCGGTGCTGTTTGCCATCATTCGCCAGGAGAGCGCGTTCGATCCGTCCGACTGGTCGCACGCGCAGGCGATGGGTCTGATGCAGGTCACGCCGGAAGCCGGACGGGATACCTGCAAGCGCTTCAGCTGCAAGTACGACTTCAAGCGCCTGAGGACCGACTCGCCGTACAACTTGCAGGTCGGTGCCGCCGAGCTCGCCGGCTTGCTACAGGACTATCGCGGCAACCACATCCTGACGTTCGCGGGCTACAATGCCGGGCGCGGGCGCGTGCAGGACTGGATGGCGATCTTCGGCGATCCGCGCGACCCGAAGGTCGATCCGGTCGACTGGGTCGAGCGCATCCCGTTCATGGAAACCCGCAACTACGTGCAGCGCGTGATGGAGAACATGCAGGTCTATCGCGCGCGCTTCGGCGACCAGCCGCCGCTCGTCTCCGATGCCGACCTGCGGCGCGACCTGCGCCGCGACGCTGCCGCGCACTGATCCGGGCGCCGATCCTCGCTTTGTCGGCTCCCGGGGTCAGTTGATGAAATCGACCTTGATTCCCTTGTGGACCAGTTTCGCCAGGGCCTGAGCATCCCAATTGGTGAGGCGGACGCATCCGTGCGACTCGGTCTTGCCGATGTTCTGCGGCTCCGGGGTGCCGTGGATGCCGTAGCCGTCGCCGAGATCGATCCAGGTACTGCCAACCGGATTGTTGGGACCGGCGGCGATGGTGAAGGGCTTTTTCGTCTTCACGCCCTTGAAGTGGAGCTTGGGCGTGTAGTGATAAGTCGGGTTCTCGACGACGGAACGAATGGGCAGCGTACCGCTGGGGGCGGGCCGCTCCTCGCTGCCGACCGACGCCGGATAAAAGCTGACCAGCTTGCCCTCGCCGTCCAACGCGCGAACGGTGCGGTGGGATTTGTCCACCACGACTTTTGTGACCTTCGCCTCCGATGGCTTCTTCGCAACATTCGGTACCAGGATTTTGGTGCCGGCGGTTTCGAGCGGCGCCTTCGGATTGAGTTGCGTCAATAGACCCGGGTCGATGTGGAATTTTTCGGCGAGCAGCTCACGCGGCCCGGTGTAGTTGAGGGTCTTCAGCTCCGCTTTTTTTTCCAACCCCGACGGAATGGTCGTGTTGAAAGGGCCCTTCACGTCCGCCGGCTGAATCTCGTAGTCGACCAGCACCGGGTCGCTGGATGTCGCGGTCAGGCGCTCCCAGGTCTGCGGGTCGAGGTTGCCGCTCGGCTTGATTCCGTTGGCGTCCTGAAACGCGGTGACAGCCTTTTGATAGTTTGTCCCGGTCTTGCCGTCGATCTGGCCGGGCGAGAAGCCGGCGCGATCGAGCAATATCTCGGCTTTGATGAGCACAGCCGCGCTGGGAGCGCGCGCGCGTCCTTTGCCGGACGGCGCCGGCAGCTGAGCCGCATCGACGGCTTGCGCGTCGAGCGCCGGAGGAGGGCTCGCCTTAGCGCCCCCCTTGCGCGCCTTGGCGCTCGCCGCATCCGACATCATCAGCGCCGCGCCGGCGCAGATGAGAACCGCGATCAAGCATTTGCCCACGGACATTCCGGTCGACGAAGGATCGCTGCCGCGCTTACCGTTGCGCCTCCTCCAGAGCGTGCAAATCCGGTTTTTGGCGCCCGGGACAGCGGTCCCGAGGACGTCATCGAGCATTGTCATGGCCAGCTCCTGGTTTTTTGGAAGAGGGTCGGTAGGCACGTGCACGACGCCGGGCATGCGCCGCTGCTAGAGATAGCCCCGCAGCATGAGAGAATGACGACGATGATACCTAGCAGCAGCCCCGGAAGCGACCTTTCCCCACGGCATAACGCGCCTGCTGGCGCTCCCGGAAGAACTCCACATACGTCATGATCGGCTGGTCCGGATGGTTGGCTCGCCGATGCGCGACGTAGGTGTCGTAGTCGGGAACGCCGATCATCAGGCGCGCCGTTCGTCTGGTCCAATAGACGCTCGCGCTCGCCGCCCTCGCAGAGCGATCGAACAAGTCCTGCAAGTCAGGCATGGCCACCTCCCGCGGCCGCGCCGGCAAGCCCGATTTCCACCGCGGTCGCCTGCGGGCTGGCCAGCGCCTTCCAAATGTCGATCAGGGCATAGATCACGGTCGCCACAACGACCAGCACGAACACGGCGGCGAGCGTCGCATCGATGTAGTCGTTGACGACGATTCGGGTCATCTCGGCGACCGACTTTGCCGGCGCCAACAGCTGGCCGGCTGCGATCGCCTCTCCGTATTTGAGCGCGTGGCTGATGAATCCCACGTTCGGATCTGGACTGAACACCTTTTCCAATCCGGCGACCGTCGTGCACACGACGAGCCAAGTCGCAGGCGCAATGGTCACCAGCGCGAAACGCTCGCGTTTCATCTTGAACAGCACGACCGTGCACAGCGTCAACGCGATCGCCGCGAGCATCTGGTTGGCGGTGCCGAACAGAGGCCATAGCGTCCAGATCCCGCCCAATGGGTCGATCACGCCCACGTAGAGAAAATATCCCCACAACACCACCGAAAGCGCCGACCCGATCACGTTGTTGGTCCAGGACGAGGTCTCCCTGAATGCCGGCACCGCATTGCCGATCAGATCCTGGATCATGAATCGAAGCACCCGCGTTCCGGCATCGACCGTGGTCAGGATGAACAGCGCCTCGAACAGGATCGCGAAGTGATACCAAATTCCCATGACCGTCGGGCCGCCGAGGAAGGACGATAGAATGCTCGCCATGCCGACGGCGAGTGTCGGCGCTCCCCCGGTGCGCGACATGATCGTCGTCTCGCCGACATCCTTGGCCATCTGGGTGATCTCGTTCGGAGTCACCACAAACCCCCAGGAGGAGATCACCTGCGCGGCTTGCTCGGCGGTGGTGCCGATCAGCCCCGCCGAGCTGTTCATCGCGAAGTAGACGCCGGGATGGATCACGCTTGCCCCGATCATCGCCATGATGGCGACGAACGACTCCATCAGCATCCCGCCGTATCCGATGAACACGATCTGGCGTTCATTCTCGATCATCTTCGGCGTCGTTCCCGAAGCGATGAGGGCATGCCATCCGGACACCGCTCCGCAGGCGATGGTGATGAACAGAAATGGGAACACGCTGCCGGACCAAACCGGCCCGCTGCCGTCGATGAACTTGGTCACGGCCGGCATCTGCAGATCGGGACGCACGATGATGATGCCGACGGCCAGCAGCGTGATGGTGCCGATCTTGAGGAAGGTCGAGAGATAATCGCGTGGCGCCAACAGCAGCCAAACCGGAAGCACGGAGGCGACGAATCCATATCCGATGATGATCAGTGCGAGCGTCTCGCCCTTGAAGTCGAAATAGGCGGCGAGCGCAGGCGTCTCGGACACGGTCCTTCCGTAGATCAGCGCCCCGAGCAGCAGAACGCATCCGATGAGCGACATTTCGCCGACATGGCCGGGGCGGATGAACTGGTTGTAGATCCCCATCAGCAACGCGATCGGGATCGTGCAAAACACCGCGAAGGTTCCCCACGGACTGCCGGTCAGCGCCTTGACGACGACGAGGGCAAGAACCGCCAGCACGATGACGCAGATCAGAAGGATGCCGATGCCCGCAATCGTGCCGGCGATCGGCCCCATCTCGGCACGGACGATGTCGCCGAGCGAACGGCCATCGCGCCGAGTCGAGAGGAACAGCACGGTCATGTCCTGGACCGCACCGGCGAACACGGCGCCGGCGAGGATCCACAGCGTGCCCGGCAGATAGCCCATTTGGGCGGCGAGCACCGGGCCGACCAGCGGACCGGCCCCTGCGATCGCCGCGAAGTGATGCCCGAAGAGTACGTAGCGGTTGGTCGGGACGTAATCGAGACCGTCGTTATGACGAAAGGCGGGCGTCGGCCGCGTGCCATCGACGCCGAGCGCCCGCTCGGCGACGAAAAGGCCGTAGAACCGGTAGGCTATGAAGTAGACGCAAACCGCGGCGACGACCAACCACGCGGCATTGACCGCTTCGCCCCGATTGAGCGCGACAATCGCGAACGAAACCGCGCCCAGTACAGCGGTCCCTGTCCATAAAGCCTTCGTCTGCCATCCCGTCGTATCGGTGAAGATGCCCATCGCTTTCCTCCCGTACTGCGGCCGATTTTCCAGCGGCTCGTTGGACGAATATTAGCACACTCGGCGCGCAGTGAGCATATTGCGTCCGACTTCCCCAGGAGCGGTCAGTTTCGCGGTTGCACCTCGGGATTGGCGAGCCGCAACGGGAGGCCTTGCTGATACGCGACGATCTGCTCGAACGCCTCACGGAAATAAAGTTCGAAGTTCGTCCATTCGGCCCAGCCCAGATGGGGCGTGCAGAGAACGTTCGGCATGGACAAGAACGGATGATTTGCGTTGGTGACCGGCTCGTGCTCGTAAACATCGACCGCGGCGTAGCCCGGTCGGCCCTTGCGCAACGCGGCCAGCAAGGCTCCCGGCGCGATGAGCTCGGCCCGCGACGTGTTCACGATCAAGGCCGTCGGCTTCATCCGATCGAGATCGTCTGAACCCACGATGCCGTAGGTGTCGCGAGCGAGACGCACATGCAGCGACAACACGTCGGAACGTTCGAACAGCGCCTGCTTGCTTGCGGCACTCGCGTATCCGGCGGCGGCGGCTTTCTCCAAGGAGGATTTTCGGCCCCAGACCAGCACATCCATTCCGAGCCCGTGGCCGCCCTGCGCCACCAACTCACCGATGGCGCCGAGACCGAATATGCCGAGCGTCGACCCGCGCAGCCGATGCGAGAGCGTGCAGGGCCATTGGCCGCGCTTCATGCGTTCGGCTTCGAGCGCCACGTTGCGGCGGGACGCCACGATCAATGCAAGCGCGAGCTCCGCCGGCGCCACCGGTGAATTGCTCTTGCCGGTGGCGACCGCAATTCCGAGCTCGGTGCAAGCAGCGAAGTCGATCATCTTGGAATTGCGGCCGACGAGGGCGATGAGCTTGAGCTTCGGTAGTCGTTCGAGCAGTGCGCGGGAAAATTCGACGCGCTCGCGGATGGCGACGACGACGTCGGCATCGCAAAGTCGCTCGACGAGATGGGTCAAATCGCGTGCCGGCTCGCGATAGCGTATGACATCGTGGTGGCGGATCAGCGAAAAACATTCAAGCTGATCGACCATGTCTTGGTAGTCGTCGGGAATGACGATTTTCATGAAGCCGGCTCGCCTTGATCCACGACCCATTACTAATGCGGCAGATGATCGCGAAGGAGGCGGCCGTAGCCGGGAATGTTGTCGCCGGTCTTGAGCAGGCGCAGGCCCGCCCACAGGCTGACGGCGTTGTTCGCGAGCACCGGCTTGCCGAGCTCGCGCTCCAGCCGTTCGACCACGCTCATGGCCGGCCAATTGCCGCCCGGCATGATGACGGCGTCGGCGTCCGGCCGGTCTGCGCGGCGGCCGAGTTCGTAGGCTCTTTCCGGACCGACCCGGCCGAGCTCGATCGAAGCCACGAAGCCGACCACCTCGCTGTGGACGACCTTGAAACCGCTCATCTCCATGAAGTCGACCATGGGCTTGTCCATGGTCTTGCTCCACGGCGCGCCGATGGCGATCCTCTCGACGCCGAGCCGCGTGAGCGCGTCCACGAACGCGGTCGCCGCGGTGGTGGCGGGCCGGCCGGAAGCATCCTCCATGCGCTTGATCAGCTCGCGGTCGTAACCCTTGCCTTTGGCGAGGGTGGGGGCGGTCGCTGCAAAAACGATGACATCGACCTCGGCGTCGGCGAGCTTGCGGCTTTCGCTTTCGAGCTCGAGGACGCAGCGATCCTGCTCCTGCGGGGTGATGTCGCGGTAGGCGACGCGCGCGGTGTGCAGCGAGACGGTTGGCGGCAACGCCGCGGAAAATTCCGGCTCCTGCACGGTGTTGGAGGAGGGCGTCAGTAGGCCGAAACGATGGATCTTTTTGACGTAAGTCATCCGTTCTACTGCGAACCTTCGAGGCCGGCGGCCTGGATGACAGGATAAAATTTCTCCGCTTCCGATTTGATGTAGCGCGCGAATTCTTCGGGGCTCTTGCTGCTCACCGCCTTCGAGCCTTGCTTCAATATCGCCTCCTTGACGTCGGGCATGGCCAGCGCCTTCGCCATGCCGCTGTGCAATTTGCCGATGATGTGCGCCGGTGTGCCGGCCGGCGCGATGAGCCCGCTCCAGCCGACCACGACCACACTCGGATAGCCCGCGTCGGTGGGGGTCGGCGTATTGGGAAACTGCTCATCGCGCTGTTCCCCGAACGTGGCGATCAGGTCGAGCTTTCCCGTTTCCGCCAGATCCGCCACGCCGGCCGTGGTCGTGAATGCGAGCGGAATCTGGCCCGCCACCACGTCGGTGATCGCCGGCGTCTGTCCCCGGTAGGGGACGTGCGTCATCTTGATGTCGGCGGCGAGCGATAACAGCACGCCCATGAGATGGGTCATGTTGCCGATGCCGAACGAGCCGTAGTTGATCTGGTCGGGATGCGCCTTCGCGCGCGCGACGAGATCCTTGATCGACTTGATCCCGGACGCGGGATTGGCCACGGCGCCGAGCGGGTTGGCGGTGGTCTGGGTAATCGGGGCGAAGTCGCGAAACGTGTCGTAGGGCAGTTTCTTATAGATGAAGGCGTTCGTCGTCACCGCGCTCACCGGCGCGTAGATCAGCGTGTAGCCGTCGGGACTGGCCTTGGCGCCGGCCTCCATTCCGATGATGCCATTGGCGCCCGGCCGATTGTCGACGACCCCCTGCTGGCCCCAAAGCTCGCCCATCTTCTGCGCGAGAACGCGCGCTTGCAGGTCGACGCCGGAACCCGCCGCTTGCGGCACGATGATGCGGATGGGACGGTTGGGAAAATCGTCTCCCGTCTGCGCGGTGCCGGGAGCGGCAGCCGAAAGCAGCGCGACACTCGTCAGCGCCGCAAGTAGCATGCGTCTCGTCATCGACGCTCCTCCCCAATGCTTTTGTCCGCGCCGTGGTGGGCTGCGGTTGCGTTAGCGTACCAGCGCCTGTGGTCTCACGGTCTCGGCTAACCCCGAGCCGCGGCCAACGTCGCGCGCTCGGCTTGAGCGCGTCGGGGTGCCGCGCGCAGCATGTCCATGAGCTTTCGCACCGATCCCAGGCTTTCCAGATCGCCGACGGCGTCGATCGTAGCGGCGATGGCGGCCGGGCTGAGCACGCCGTCCGCATAGGTGCGGAATTTGCCCTCGATCTCACCGCGCGACAGCGGATTCTCGGCCGAACCGCGAGGGTGCTCGCAGCGCGCCTTAAGCGTCGTGCCGTCGCTCTCGATCTCGACTACCGCCTGCACGCCGGTGAGCGCCGCATCGGGACGAATCTCGATCTGCTCGGCGGCGGCGCGCCGCATCTTCGCATCGTCGTAGCGAGCGGGCTCGAACTGGGCGAGGGTGAGCGCCTGGTCGTGCAGGATCACCGCCGCGGTGTAGTGGCCGGAAATCAGCGCGTCGAACTTTCCCTTGTAGCGCGCGAGCTTGCCGTGCAGATCGAACGCCGCTTGGCTCAATGCCACGCGAACCTTTTTCACCCTGGCGGGATCGATCTTGTGCCGTTCGATGAGATCGAACATAGCGGTGTTCATGCCCTGGATCGACGAGGCGGACGGCCACAGGCGCAATGCGATCTGTTCGAGCTCCCAGCGTTTTCCGAGATCGGCGGTGACGGCCGCGGGGCGGCCGCCGTTCGCGTAGACGTTGTACAGGCCGCCGTCCTCGGCGGTCAGAAATTCGCGCGTCGCCAGAAATTTCTGCTCGGCCAAGAGCGCGGCGATCAGGCCCGAGAGCGCGCCCCGGCACTGGTGGAACTTGACCGTCGGCGTCCCCCACGCGGCGAAGGTGCCGGCGGCCTGACTGCCGGCGAGGCCGAACGCTCTCGCCATGGTGTCGGCGTCGAAGCGGCGAAGCCTGCCGACCGCCGCCGCGGCGCCGAACGGACCCAGCACGCCGGGGCCGTGCCAGCCCTTGGCGCGGAACGCGGGATAATCGAGGCCGATCCCGATCCGCGTCGTCGCCTCGCATCCGGCGGCGATGGCGACGAGGAGGTCGCGGCCCGACAAGGCGTCGCGCTCGGCGATCGCCAAGGCGGGCGGCATCACTTCCGGCGTCACATGGGTCAGCGTCGAGCGGTGCACGTCGCACATGGTGACCGCGGTGACGAGATAACCATTGAGAAGTGTCGCGCCGGCGAGCGACAGCCGGTCGCCGCCGATGACGCTGCTCTCGTCGGATTGCGCCAGTCCCGCCGCGAGCGCGGCGAGCTGTTGGGTCTCTTCGCCCCGGTGCCCGGCGACCGCGCACGCCAACGTATCGAGCAGGAGATTCTTGCAGTGATCTCGCACCTCTGCGGGAAGATCGTCGTATTGCAGCGAGGCCGCAAAGCTGGCCAGCACCTCAGTGACGTTGCCCGACATACAATTCTCCTTTGCGCGGCGTTTTTCTCGGAGATCGCGCCTCCCACGATCGATCCGCATGCATCGTAATGGGAATCCGAAGCCGCAAGCAACCTCGACATCGCGCCGGCAGGACCAGGGCCGTAAGCCGGCCGTGCGCGCTATTGCGCGCTCATGCCGCCGTCCAACGTGAGGATCGTGCCGGTGGCGAAGCGGCTTTCGTCGCTGGCGAGAAACAGGATGCCGGCGGCGATCTCCTCGGGCGTGCCGAGGCGGCCGAGGAGCTGGCGCGCCGCGAGCGCCTCGCGCGTGGCGCCGGGATCGGGGCTCTTTCTCAGAATGTCGTCGAAATACGGTGTGTCGATGGTCCCGGGCGCGATCGCGTTGCAGCGGATGCCGTCGCCGACGTGATCAACGGCAATAGCCCGCGTCAGCGCCGCCACCGCGCCTTTCGAGGCGCAATAGGCGGCGCGGTTGCCGATGCCGACGGCGGCCACGACCGAAGCCGTGTTGACGATGGTGCCGCCGCCGTTGGTCTTCATCACCGGGATTGCATATTTGCTGCAAAGAAACACGCCGCGCACATTGACCGCCATCAGCGCGTCCCAGGCGTCTTCGTCCGTCTCCACGACGCTTCCGGGAATGCCATAGCCCGCATTGTTGACGAGGACGTCGAGGCGCCGGAACCGCTCCACGGTCGCCGCGATCATGCGCTTGACGTCGGCGGTGCTGGCGACGTCGGCGGCGACCGCAATCGCCTGCGTGCCCTTGCTTGCGCACTGCGCGGCGACGGCTTGCGCGTTGGCCGCGTGCTTGTCGGCGATGACGAGCCGCGCGCCTTCGTCGGCGAACAGCAGCGCGGTCGCACGACCGATGCCGGAGCCACCGCCCGTAATGATGCAGACCTTGTCCTTGAGGCGCATCGGTCAAGCGCCCCGTTGATCCAAGTTCTTGACCCAGCGCAGAATGTGGCGCGCGACCGCCACCCGCACGCCGTTCTGATTCATCACCTCGATGTCGGCGAGCGATTGCCCCTTTTGCGGATCGACCTCGGCGATGGTGTAGGTGAGCGTGACGGTGTCGCCGATGAACACCGGAGCGAGGAAACGCACCCGATCGTAGCCGAGCGACACCGGCGTCGTCTCGCGCGTGGCGCCTCGGCATTTGTCGATCATCATGGTCGAGCAGGTCGACATGTAGCCGACGATCAACGCGCCGTGCGCGATGCGCCGACCGAATTTCGACTGCGCCATGTATTGCTCGTTGACGTGGTTCACCGAAAAATCTCCGGTGATCCCGGCAAAGAGGTAGATGTCGGTTTCACCGACGGTCTTGGCGAAGGTGACGGTGTCGCCGAGCTTGACGTAGAAGTCCTGCATTGCGCATCCCGGAGCTTATGCGGAGCGGCAACTTGGGCCCCGTAGTATCTTGGGCCCCTTAGTATAAGGTCGTTGCGTGGGGTTGGGCATCACGGCTCGTCGACGCGTACCACGCCGTCGCGCGCGAGCGCCGCAATCTCGGCCGCCCCGAGCCCAAGCTCGGCGAGCACTTCCCTGGTCTGCGCACCGAGCTGCTGCGGCGGCAGTCGAATGGCCGCCGCCTCGCCGTCGTAGCGCACCGGATGATTGACCAGCATGACCGGCGCGCCGGTTTCGCCCGCGCCTTCAACCGTCACCAACGCCTCCATGTGCTTGACCTGCGGATCTTGTGCGAGGTCGGCATAGTCCTGCACGCGCGCGTGCCAGATTTGCGCCTGCTCCATGCGCCGGCTCCAGTCCTCGGTGGTTTTCGTCTTGAGCCGCGCGGCGATCAACTCGCCGATCTCGTCCTGCCGGGTCCATGCATCCTTGTCGGAGAACGAGGCCAGCCGCGGCTCCGCGATGATGTCAGCGAGCGCCTGCAACGGGCAAAGCGAGACGGCGACGTGGCCGTCGAACGTGGCATAGACGCCATACGGCGCGGGGTAGTACCAGCCGGCGATATGCTGGCGCGCGTTCACGGTCGCCGGCCGGTTCGCCGCATTGAGCCAGGCCACTAACGATTCCGCCTGCAGGTCGAGCGCCGCCTGCATCAGGCTCGCGTCGACGCGGCAGCCCTTGCCGGTGCGCTCCCGGCGCACCAGCGCGGCAAGGATTCCCATCGCGAACAGTGCCGCGCCGTGGTGGTCGACCGCGGATACGCCGACCGGACGAGGGCCGGTCGCCTGCTGCCCGGTGATCGCCATGACCCCGAACAGCGCCTGCGCCAGCAAATCCTGGCCGGGCCGCTGCGCATAAGGACCGTCGGGTCCGTAGCCGGACGCCGACGCATAGATCAAAGACGGTTTGCGCCGCCGCAAGGCGTCATAGCCGAAGCCGAGCTTGTCCATGACACCGGGGCGGAAATTCTCGGCCACCACGTCGGCGCCGTCGATGAGCTTGAGCGCGATCGCTCTGCCCTTGGGCGCCTTCAAATCGAGCGCCACGCTGCGTTTGTTGCGGTTGCTGCACAAGTGCAGCATGCCCTGGCCGTCGTGCCAGATGTCGCCGCTGCTCCAGTGGCGCTGCCAGGCTCCCCCCGGCGCCTCGACCGCGATCACGTCGGCGCCGAGGTCCGCCAGCGCCTGAATGCCCATGGGGCCGAGCAGGAAATGATTGAAACTGATGATCCGAATTCCTTGCAGCAGGTCGAGCATCGGTTTCCTCGCGATAGGTCAGCGACGCACTATGCGCGATGCAAACGCCCCCTCGCAAATGGATGATGTCGGCAACGAGCGGGCCTAACGCGTCTTCTCGAGATCGTCGAAGAAATGCAGGTTGTCGGTTGCAACCGCGGCTTCGATTTCCGACCCGGCAGGAAGCGTCAAATCGGGATCGACGCCCGCGATCCGGAACTCGCTGTCACCGAGTCGAATGGCAAGAAGTTGCTCGTCGCCGAGCTGCTCGGTGACCATGACGGTGCCTCTGAAGGCAATCTGATTGTCGTTCATAGGCGCTCCCAGCCGAACATGTTGTGGGCGCATGCCGATGCAAACCGATCGGCCCACGCGCGAACCGAGATCGGGAAACCGCGTGATCGGAAGCCTGAACTGCCAGCCCCGGCAGGCCAGCAGGAAATGGTCGGCTTCCGCCGTCACGTCGGCGGTAATGAAATTCATCGACGGCGAGCCGATGAAGCTCGCCACGAACCGGTTTGCCGGTTTGCGGTAGAGCTCGAGCGGCGTGCCCACCTGCTGCACGAAGCCCTCCTTCATGACCACGATTCGGTCGCCGAGCGTCATCGCTTCGGTCTGGTCGTGAGTGACGAAGATCGAGGTCGTTGGAACCCGCTGCCGCAGCTCCTTGAGCTCGAGCCGCATTTGGGCCCGCAGCTGCGCGTCGAGATTCGACAGCGGTTCGTCGAATAGAAAGACCTTGGGGTTGCGCACGATGCAGCGGCCGAGCGCCACGCGCTGCTGCTGGCCGCCCGACAATTGATATGGACGACGGTCGAGCAGCGGCTCGATCGAGAGAATCCTCGCGGCGCGGCTGACGGCCGCCGCGATCTCCGCGTCGGGCACGCGGCGGTTGCGCAGCCCGAAGGCCAGATTGTCGTGCACGCTCATGTGCTGATAGAGCGCGTAATTCTGGAACACCATGGCGATGTCGCGGTCCTTCGGCTGCAGGTGGTTGACGACCCGCCCGCCGATGGCGATGGTGCCGCCGCTGATCTCCTCGAGGCCCGCGATCATGCGCAGCGTCGTCGATTTGCCGCAACCGGACGGGCCGACCAGCACGACGAACTCGCGATCCTTGATGTCGAGATTGATGTCCTTGACCGCGACCACGTGGCCGTAAACCTTGTGCACGTTGGTCAGGACGACGGCGGCCACGGCGTTAGATCCTGAGCCCGCGAATGACGTATCTTTGCCCGAACAGCGTCACGACCAGCGCCGGCACGAGCGCAATCACCGCGGTCGCGCTCATAAGATGCCACTCCATGCCGAGCTCGTGAACGAACTGCGCCATCACGACCGTCAAGATCGGCGTTTCATGCGCCGTCAGAATGAGCGCGAACAGGAACTCGTTCCAGGTGTAAAGCCAGCATAAGATCGCGAGCGCGGTGAGGCCGGGAATCGCCGCCGGCATGGCAACCCGCCAAAACGCGCCCCAACGCGAGCAGCCGTCGATCATCGCCGCGTATTCCATCGAGGGATCGATGCCGTCGAAGAAACCTTTCATGATCCAGGAGAAGAAGCAGATGTGGACGGCGATGTGCGGCAGCAGCAGCCCCCAATAGCTGTCGAAAATATGAAGCTGCTGCGTCACGAAATAAAGCGGGAGCACCCAGGCGACGTAGGGCACGCAGCGAAAAATGTAGATCAACGAAAACCAGGTGTTCGGGATCGGCCCCTTGAAGCGCGACAACATGTATCCGGACGTCGCCGTGACGCCGAGCGAAAGCACCGTCGCCAGCGTCGAGATCATGAAGCTGTTGAACAAGGCCTTGATGACGATCTCCTGCGTCAACACGTCGTGGAAGTTGTCGATCGTGAATTCGGTTCCCCGATGCACGTAGTAGACGCCGGTGCCGGGACGCAACGAGGTCAATACCAGCCAGAACGCGGGGAACGCGAACAGCAGGCAAACTCCGATCGCCGTCAGTGCGAACAACACCGCCTTTCCCCGCGGCGCGAGCGCTGCGAAAAAGCCCTCCGATCGGACCGGCGCCATCGCAATGTCCGTCACTTCGACACCTCCACGAAGCGATTGAGGAGACGGTAGAGCAGCAGCGCGAAGATCACGATGATGACGGCCCCGATCACGGCGGCGGCCGAGCCGCGGCCGAGATTGAGGAACTGGAAGGACTCGACGTAGGCGTAGAGACTGAACAGCTCGGTGGCGCGCGCCGGCCCGCCGCCGGAAATCGTCCACACGATGTCGAACGTGCGGAACGCGTCGATCGCGCGGATCACGACGCACACCACCATGACTGGGCGGAGCATCGGCAGCGTGATGTGCCGGAAGGTGCGCCACGCGCTGGCGGCGTCGATGCGCGCTGCCTCGAACGGCTCGGGCGGAAGGCTTTGCAGCCCGGCGAGCAGGATCAACGCGAACCAGGGCGTCCACAGCCACACGTCGGTCAGCAGAATCACGAAGAACGTCGTCCAGCGCTGCGTCAGCCAGGAGATGGGCGCAAATCCGAGGCCCTCGAGCGCCGCATTCACGACGCCGAACTGATCGTTGAACATCCACCGGATCATGATGGCGGCAATAACCGGCGCGACCATCAGCGGCAGCAAAACGAAGGACTGAACGAGCCAGCGCCCGGAGAAGCGCTTGTTCAGCATCAGCGCGATCGCGAGGCCGAGGAGGAGCGAAAGAGTGACGCTCGCGAACATGAAGCCGAACGTGTTCGGAAGCACCATCCCCAGGAATTCCGCGTCGCGAAGCACGTGGATGTAATTGGCGAGCCCGATCCAGGTCCGCTTGGGATCATACAGCGTCCAGTCGCGGAAGCTGGCGTTGGCCCCGGTCAAAATGGGGACGACCTGGAACAACACAAGCACGAGCGCTGCCGGCGCGATCAGCGCCAGCATGAAGCGCGTCTTCTCGTTCATCCGGATGAGACTTCCATCAAGACCGCCTCAACACGCCATGGCCCGGAGCCACCTGCTCCCGGGCCATCGCGTCGACGCGTCCAGTTCAGGACGAAAATAAGAGTCGTTAGTTGCCGGTCGCGGCCCGGTGGATTTTCTCGACGTGTTCGGCCAACACCTTCGGTATGTCCTCGCGCTTGCCGGAGAGCGCCGCGATCGCCATGTCGGAATATGCTTTGTGCACGGCCGGCCACTCGGCGAAGTAATACGCCGAATGCGTGATCGGTGTTTGGTCGAACACCGCGTGCTTGAGCGCCGCGAAGTCCTTGTCCTCGGCTGCGAGCTTCGGCCAGAGCTTGATGTTCGGCGGCGGTCCGCCGGTCTTCTTCCACATCTCGATCTGCCCGGCCTCGTCGCTCATCATCGCGGAGAGCATCTGCTTGGCGAGCTGCTTGCGCTCCGCCGGTACGCCCTTCGGGATCGCCCACCCCCAGATTTCGTTCCACGACGTAGGCTTCTGCGCCCGTGGGCCCACCGGGAACGGCGCCATGCCGATCTTGCCGACGATCTTGGAGCGCTTGGGATCGTTGAACTCGCCGAAATGGGTCGAGTCGACGAGGGTGAAAGCGGCCTCGCCCGCCATGAAGATGGCGTTGGCCTCATTACGCCCATATGCGGTCATGCCGGGCGGACTGATTTTGTGGGTGTTGATCGCGTCCCACCAGAATTCGACGATCTCCCGATGGCAGGGCTCGGTCACCGCCGGCTCGAACTTGGCGGCCGCGAGCTTATCGTTGTCGCGCTCGAACAGCGGCCTGAGGATGTCGCAATTGTTGGCCCACATGGTCCACCACAAGCTGAACCAGGTGTTGTTCATGCTCATGCCGCCGACATAGCCCCATTTGACCTTGCCTTCCTTTTGCAGCCGTTGGCTCACCGAAACCAACTGCGCGAACGTGGTGGGAACTTCCTCCGGTTTGACGAGGTCCGAGCGGTAGAAGAACGTGCCGACGGTGTGTGCCATGGGCACGACCGTGAGCTTCTTTTCATCGTTCCAGAACGCGAGCAGCGGCCATCGGTCCGCGTTCTCGATGCCCTTGACGTCGTCGGTCGTGTCCAGCCACTTCTTCCAGAGCTGCCCCCAATCGTCATTGTGCCAGATGATATCGAATTGATCGGTCCCGCCTGTGAGCGTCGCGGTGACCTTTTCCATGAAGACGCTGTAGGCCATCGGCACGCGCGTCAGCTTGACCCCATGGGCCTTCGCCCATGTCTCCATGGAGTCGAGCGAGGCATCTTGGATGGGATTCTTCATGTACCCAACCTTGAGCTCGCGATCCTGCGCCTGAGCGGAAAAAAGGCCGGTCGAAACGACCAGGCCGATCGCAGTCGCAACGCACAGCCGAATGAAGCGTTTCAGTTCGGGCATTGATACCTCCCTGGCCGAGCCGTTTTTTGAATGTCAGCGGGGCTTGACCATCACACACCTTTGCCGACGCAGAGGCAATGTGCTCGTCAGCCCTCGAGGGCTCTCTGCTGCCATTCAAGTCCCGAAACACGGCCCGTTTCAAGGGCGATCAGGCTAGCGTCTGACGTTTTTGCCCGACAGCATCTCAAGCCGCTCGCGGGTTTCCAGGGCCGAGGTTGGGGACCCCGCAACGGGTCACCTCGACGCGAGCGTCGTGGGCGCCTCGCGGCACGAACGGAGCGCTTTCGCCGGAATGAGCGAAGTTTTTCTGTGCGTCGCGAGGGGAGGGGCGCGCCGCAAAAATGGGTGCTGCACGCGATCCGCCGTTCGCGCCGGCGAGGGTTTTTCCGAAGTTTTTATTATATGATCTTCGATGTGAGCGACGCCGAGGCGAAGCGCGTGGCTGCGGCATCACCGACGAGATGACGGTCTACGAAATGCCGTGAGCCGCCCCTAGACGCAGTCGCAAGGAGCAAGCGATGTGGTGGCGCTTGGCATGCGTTGTGGTCGCCGCCGCCTTGGCGCACGGGCCGGCGAGCGCGCAAGATTCAGCCGCGCGGTTCTACAAGGGCAAGCAGATCACGGTGATCGTCGGCTCTTCGGCCGGCGGCGGCTACGACATCTACGCGCGGCTCCTGTCGCGGCACATGCCCAAACACATCCCCGGCAATCCCGCCATGGTGGTGACCAACATGACGGGCGCGGGCAGCAACGCCGCCGCCGCGCACCTCTTCAACGTCGCGCCGAGGGACGGCACCGTCATCGCTGCGCTGCAGAACAGCGCCGTTCTCGACTCGTTGCTCGACGCGCTGCTCGGCGACACCCGGCGGCTGCGGCACGACGCCACGAAATTCGTCCATCTCGGTTCCGCGACCATCGACCACTACGTCTGCATCGCCCGCGCCGACGCGCCCGTGAAATCGTTCAAGGAGCTGCTCACGCGGGAACTCATCATCGGCGCCAGCCAGCCCGGTACCTCGACGCGCGACTATCCCGCGATGCTCAACAACTTGACCGGCACCAAAATTCGTCTGGTCAGCGGGTATCCCGGCACGCGCGAGATTACGCTCGCGATCGAAAAGGACGAGGTCAAGGGACTGTGCGGCTTCAGCTGGTCGAGCCTCAAGGCGCAACGTCCGGACTGGCTCCAATCCGGCTTCATCCGCGTGCTCGTCCAGGAACACGACAAGGGCCATCCCGACATCAGCAAGATGGGCGTCCCGCTCGCCGTCGACTTCGCGACGACGCCGGAGAATCGCCAGGTGATGGAATTGATCTACAGCTCCGAGACTTTCGGCCGTCCCTACATGATGTCGCCCGGCGTGCCGGCGGAGCGGGTCGCGGCGCTGCGCGAGGCGTTCATGAAAACCATGCGCGACGAGGAACTGCTCGCCGAGGCGCGGAGGATCGGGGTGGTCATCGATCCGATCTCGGGCGAGGAATTGCAGGCGCTGGCCGAAAAGATCTTTGCCACGCCAGCGGCCGTGGTCGAGCGCGCAAAGCAGGCGATGGAGTACAAGGCGCCGTAGCGAGGCAATACTCGCTTCAGTGCGGGCCAGTTGCAGCCAAAGGATTTTGCGCCGCCGGCAGATCGTGCAAGTGGCAGGCGACGAACTGCCCGTCTCGCATTGCTCGCAATTCGGGCTCCTCCACGCGACAGCGGTCGAAGGCGTAGGGGCAGCGGGTGTGAAAACGGCAACCCTTGGGCGGGTTGATCGGGCTCGGCACATCCCCTTTGAGAATGATGCGCCTGCGCCGCGCGCCGGGCTCGGGCGTCGGGACGGCGGAGAGCAGCGCCTCGGTATAGGGATGCTTGGGCGCGGCGAAAATGCTCTTCTTCGGGGCGAGCTCGACGATCTTGCCGAGATACATGACCGCGACCCGATGGGTCATGTGCTCGACGATGGCGAGATCATGACTGATGAAGAGGAGCGCAAGGCCGAACTCGCGCTGCAGGTCCTGCAGCAGGTTGACGATCTGCGCCTTGACGGAAACGTCGAGCGCGGAGACCGCCTCGTCGCACACGACGAGGTCGGGCTCGGCGGCGAGCGCGCGCGCAATGGCGATGCGCTGGCGCTGTCCGCCGGAGAATTCGTGCGGCCAGCGCGTCTTGGCCTCGCGCGGCAACCTCACTTTTTCCAGCAGCAGGTCGATCCGAGCCTCCATATCGGCGGTTGATTTGGCCAGGGCGAAGTTGCGGATCGGCTCGGCCAGGAGATCGCGCACGCGCATGCGCGGATTGAGGCTCGAAAGCGGATCCTGGAACACGACCTGCATGCGCCGCCGCAGCGGCCGCAGCGAGCCCGCCGGCATGTCGTCGATGCGCCTACCGTCGAGCACCACCTGCCCGGCGGTGATGTCGAATAATCGGAGGATGGCGCGGCCGACCGTGGACTTGCCGCAACCGGACTCGCCGACCAGGGCCAGCGTCTCCGCCTTGTCGATCCGGAACGACACGCCGTCGACCGCGTAGACCCGAAGGCCGCCGGGTCGCAGCAAGCTGCCGCGCAGCGGGAAATGCTTCTTGAGATCGTTGACTTCGAGCAGGACCGGGCTCATGCGGCCACCGTTGCCCTGGCGGCGAAATGGCAGGCGGCGAAATGCGCCGGCGCCTTCTCCTCCAGCGCGGGCGCCACGTGCCGACACAAGTCGCGGGCGAATGCACAGCGGCTCGCGAATACGCAACCCGCGATGCGCTGCTTGAGGTTCGGCACGACGCCTGGGATTTCGGCCAACCTGGTTTGCGTTGCGGCGAGGGAGGAACCGAGTTTGGGCACCGCGCTGAGCAAGCCCCGCGTATAGGGATGCCGCGGCGAACGGAACAGCTCCGCGACCGGCGCCTCCTCCACCTTGCGGCCCGCGTACATCACCATGACGCGTTCGGCGATTTCGGCCACCACCCCGAGGTCGTGGGTGATGAGAATGATGGCGGCACCGACGCGCTGCTTGAGGTCGGTCATGAGATTGAGGATCTGCGCCTGGATGGTGACGTCGAGCGCGGTGGTCGGTTCGTCCGCGATCAGGAGCTTCGGGCGGCAGGCGAGCGCCATGGCGATCATCACGCGCTGGCGCATGCCCCCCGACAGCTGATGCGGATACTCGCGCGCGCGTCGGCGCGGCTCGGCGATGCCGACGAGGCCGAGCATCTCGACCACGCGTTGCTCGACGCTCTCGCGGCTGAGTCCCTGATGCAGCCGCAAGGGCTCGGCGATCTGCCGGCCGATGGTGAGGACCGGATTGAGGCTCGTCATCGGCTCCTGGAAGATCATGCTGATATCGTTGCCGCGGACTTCGCGCATGGCGCGCTCGCTGAGCTTGAGCAGATCGCGGCCCTGAAAACGTATCGCGCCCCCGATCTTCCCGGGCGGCTGTGGCACCAGCCGCAGAATGGAGTTGGCTGTAACCGACTTTCCGCAACCGCTCTCGCCGACGATCGCCACGGTCTCGCCGGCCTCGACCGCGAAGGAGACGCCATCGACCGCGCGGTTGACCCCGTCCGGCGTGCGGAAGTGGGTTTGTAGGTCATCGACTTCCAGCAGCGCCATACCGCGAGCTCTTCACAATCGCTTGGCCAGGCGCGGATCGAGCGCATCGCGCAGGCCGTCGCCGAGCAGGTTGACCGCAAGCACCGTTACCGAAAGGAAAACCGCCGGGAAGAACACGATGTAGGGTTTGACCTGCCACAGCGCGCGGCCTTCGGCCATGATGTTGCCCCAGGATGGGATGGTGGGCGGCGTGCCCGCACCGATGAAGGAGAGGATCGCCTCCACGATCATGGCGCTGGCGCAGACGTAGGTCGCCTGCACCGTCATCGGAGCGACGGTGTTGGGCAGGATATGGCGCAGGATGATCATCGGGGTGCGGGTGCCGGCCGCGATCGCCGCGTCCACATAGGGCTGCTCGCGCAGCGACAGCACGACGCTGCGCACCAGGCGCGACACGCGTGGAATATCGGCGATGGTGATGGCAATGATCACATTGCCGACGCTGCCGCGGGTCAGTGCCATGAGCGCGATCGCTAGCAGAATGGGCGGGATCGACATCATGCCGTCCATCACGCGCATGATGATGCCGTCGCTCCAGCGAACGAACCCCGATACCAGGCCGATGATGAGACCCGCCAGCGACGCCAGCAGCGCAACCGAGAAGCCGACGGTGAGCGACACCCGTGCGCCATAGAGCACGCGCGAGTAGATGTCGCGTCCCAGCATGTCGGTGCCGAACCAGAATGCGGCGGACGGCTCGCGGGTGCGCCGCGTCGGCGCCAGCGCAGTGGGGTCGACCGTGCCCAGATAGGGCGCGAACACGGCGATCAGCACCATCGCCAGCACCAGTGCGCCGCCGATGGCGATCGCCGGATGTCGGCGCGCAAAGCCGAGGATGCCGCCGCGCAGCTTGATCGGCGGCAGCAGGTCCGGCAGCTCGGGCGCGGCGCGGATGAGCTCGGGCGCGCTGGTGATAGTCGCGTCGGTCAATACCGGATCCTCGGGTCGAGCACGGTGTAGAGGAGGTCGATGAGGAGATTGACGAGCACGTAGAGGAAGCTGAACATCAGCACGACGCCCTGGATCACCGGGTAGTCGCGGCGCAAGATGGCATCGACGGTCAACCGGCCGATGCCGGGGATCGCAAACACCGTCTCCGTCACCACTGCGCCGCCGATCAGGAGCGCGACGCCAATGCCGATGACCGTTACGATCGGCACCGCGGCGTTCTTGAGCGCGTGCACGAACAGGATGCGGGTCTGTCCCACGCCCTTGGCGCGCGCGGTGCGGATGAAATCCTGCTGCAGCACCTCCAGCATGGAGGCGCGCGTGATGCGGGCGATGAGCGCGATATAGACGCAGCCGAGCGCGAGCGCAGGCAGGATCAGATTTTCGAACCACGGCCACAGGCCTTCGGAGATTTGCGTATAGCCCTGCACCGGCAGCCAATCGAGCTCGAGTGCAAAGACATAGGCCAGCAGATAGCCCACGACGAAGACCGGCACCGAGAAGCCGAGCACCGCAAACGCCATGATGGCGCGGTCGATCAAGGTGTCGGCTTGCCAGGCTGCGACCACGCCCATGGGCACGGCGAGGCAGATGGCAATCACCAGCGTCACCGCCATCAGCGACAGGGTCGGCTCGACGCGCTGGGCGATCATCGCGGCGACCGGCAGGTTGGTGAAGATCGACGTGCCCAGATCGCCGTGAAGAATTTGCCACAACCACTCACCGAACCGGATCAGGAACGGTCGGTCGAGGCCAAGGCTCTGGCGAATGCGCTCGACGTCAGCCGGCGTCGCTTGATCGCCGGCGATGATCGCCGCCGGGTCGCCCGGCGCAATGTAGAGCAGGCTGAACACGAACAGCGCAACCACGACCATCACCGGGATGGTGGCCAGGATGCGACGGATCGTGTAGCTCAGCATGTGCCGATGCTAGCAGGTTTCATGCCATTTTGCCGATCTGCCGGCGATGAGTGGCGTCTCAACTGAGACACGGCCCAGCGACGACCGATAAGACACCGCGTCAAGTCGAGTCATTCGGCGCGGCAAGGGTTCGTTCGCGTTGCGAAGGGCGAAGTTTGGCATCCGCGTGGGCCGTGGGGCGCAGGGCTGGAACGCATTCAAGCTGCTTTGCTCACGCCCCAGAAGAATGGTAGCGGCCCCTTCACGATCCCGTCGACATTCTTGCGCCAGGCCTGATAGGCCAGGAAGAAGCCGGTCGGCGCGTAGACGACGTCCTCGAGTGCGGCCTTGTTCAACCGCGCGATGGCGGCTTTTTCCTCGTCGAGGTTTCTTGCGTCGTACCAGGCGGTGATCTCGCTTTCGACCTTCGCACTGGTCGGCCAGCCGAACCACGCCTTGTCGCCGTTGGCGCGGATCGCCGTATAGGACGACGGGTCGATACAAACCGCGCCGGCATGCCAAGTATGGAACATCTGCCAGCCGCCTTGTCCCGGCGGCGATTTCTGCGCTCGACGCGCCGCGTTCGTGCCCCAGTCGACGGCAGCGAAATCGACGTTCACGCCGAGCTTCCTGAGCAGGTCGGCAGTGACCTCGCCCTGAGCTTTGGTGATTTGCAAATCCTGCGCAACCACGCAGGTGACCGGCTGACCGGAATAGCCGCTGTCCGCCAGCAATCGTTTGGCGGCATCGAGACGGCGCGGACCTTTGAGAATTTCGCCGCCGTCCTCGCTGTAGAGCGGCGTGCCCGGCGTAAAGAATCCGGGCAGCGGTTTCCACAGGGCGTCGTCACCTACGACCGCGCGCATGTAATCTTCCTGGTTCATCGCCGTGAGGATCGCGCGTCGCGCCCGCACGTCGTTGAAGGGCGGATGCAGGTGGTTCATGCGAAACGAACCGATGTTGCCGAGCGGATCGGCAATATCGACCATGACGTTGCGGTTCTTTTTCAGCACCGGCACGATGTCGGCTATCGGGGTTTCCCACCAATCCACTTCGCCGTTCTGAAGCGCGGCCGAGGCGGTGGCGGGGTCGGGCATCACGATCCACTCGATGCGCTCGAGCAGCATGTGCTTGCCGCCGGAGAGCCAAGAATTCGGCTCCTGGCGCGGCGCATAATCGGCGAACCGTTCGAACACCGCCTTGGCGCCGGGAACCCACTCGTTGCGCACGAACCGCATCGGTCCGCTGCCGATATAGTCGCCGATCGGTTTGAACGGATCGGTCGCCGCAATGCGCGCCGGCATGATGAAGCAGGACGGGGTTCCGACCTTGCCGAGCGCGACCAAGAGCTTCGGATAAGGTTTTTTCAGCACCCAGCGGAAGGTGCGATCGTCGACGGCGACAAGTTCTTGCTCGATCTCCTTGGTCATCAGACCCATGTTGTCGCGCGCTTGCCATCGCGCCAGACTCGCCACGACGTCCTTCGCGAGCACGGGCTCGCCATCATGAAACTTGAGCCCTCCTCGCAAACGGAACGTCCAAACGAGTCCGTCCGACGAGGCTTCCTCGCTCTCGACCATCTGGCGCCGCGGCTGAAGCTTGTCGTCGACGCCGTAAAGCATGTCCCACACCAACGCGGCGCCGTTGCGCACGACGTACTGGGTGTTCCAGATCGGATCGAAATTGGCGAGGTCGGCCTGCGGCACGAAGCGCAACACGCGCGCGGCGGCGCGCTGCGAGATCGCGGGAGTGGCAAGCGCGCCGGCTGCGGTGAGGACGCCGGCGTTGGCTACCGATTTCAGGAACGCCCTTCGATTCATGAAGCGCCCATCCCGGTCACGGCAAGTCATCAGGTAGGGTACATGACCGGCGCGCGCGTGTCGCCGGTTACGCCATAGCCCGCGAAGACGGGCGTAGACGCCCTTGAGGCCGCACCGGCGCGGCTCAGGCGACCTTCGCGACGCCCCAGAAGAATGGCAGCGGCCCCTTCACCACGCCGCTCACGTTCTTGCGCCAGGCCTGATAGCCGAGGAAAAAGCCGGTCGGCGCGTAGACCACACTGTCGAGCGCGGCCTTGTTGAGCCGCCCTATCGCCGCTTTCTCCTCGTCCAAGCTCTTGGCCTCATACCAAGCCGTCACCTGCGTTTCGACCTCCGGCGCGTTCGGCCAGCCGAACCACGCCTTCTCGCCGCTGGCGCGCACCCCGATGGCGACCGCCGGATTGATGCAGTCGGCGCCGGAATGCCAGGTATGGAACATCTGCCAGCCGCCCTGGCCGGGCGCCGTTTTCATGGCGCGGCGGGCGCCGACCGTGCCCCAGTCGATGGCGGCGAAGTCCACGTTCATCCCGAGGCGCTTGAGCAGGTCGGCGGTGACGTCACCCTGCGCCTTGGTGATCGGCTGGTCCTGGGCGACCAGACATGTGACCGGCTGGCCCGCATAGCCGCTTTGCTCCAGCAGTTTCTTGGCGCCATCGAGATTGCGCGGGCCCTTGAGGATCTCGCCGCCCTCCTCGGTGTAGAGCGGCGTGCCCGGGGTGAAGAAGCCCGGCAGCGGTTTCCAGAGCTTGTCGTCGTCGCCGACGATCGCGCGCATGTAGTCTTCCTGGCTCATCGCCATCAGAACCGCGCGCCGCGCCCGCACCTCGTTGAACGGTGGGTAGAGGTGGTTCATGCGGAAGCTGCCGATATTGCCGAGCGGATCGGCGATATCGACCGCGACATTGCGGTTCTTGCGCAACAGCGGCACCAGGTCGGAAATCGGATTCTCCCACCAATCGATCTCGCCGTTCTGCAGCGCGGCGGCGGCGGTCGCGGGGTCCGGCATCACCACCCATTCGACGCGCTCGGCCAGCATTCGCTTGCCGCCCGCGAGCCACGAGCCAGGCTCCGAGCGCGGCGTATAGTCGGAAAATTTTTCGAACGCGGCCTTGGCGCCTGGAACCCACTCGTTCTTCATGAAGCGCATGGGGCCGCTGCCGATATATTCGGCAATCTGCTTGAACGGGTCGGTCTTGGCGACGCGCTCGGGCATGATGAAAGCGATAGGCGTGCTGATCTTGCCGAGCGCCAGCAGCATCTTCGGGAATGGTTTCTTGAGCACCCACTTCACGTTGCGGTCGTCGACAGCCGTGAGCTCCTGCTGGACGGCCTTGATCAAGAGGCCCATCTGGTCGCGCGCGCTCCAGCGTTCGAGGCTCGCCACCACGTCCCTTGCCAGCACCGGTTCGCCGTCGTGAAATTTCAATCCTGGCCGCAGGCGGAACGTCCAGGTCAGTCCGTCGGACGAGACCTCTTCGGCTTCCACCATCTGGCGCTGCGGCTCGAGCTTTTCGTCCATCCCATAGAGCGTGTCCCAGACCATGGCGGAGGCATTGCGCACCACGTATTGCGTGCCCCAGATCGGGTCGAAATTCGCGAGATCGGCTTGCGGCACGAAACGAAGCGTGCGCGCGGCAGCGCCCTGCGCGAGCGCCGGGGCGGATAACTTGCCCGTTGCGGCCAGAGTGCCTGCACCTGCAACGGCCTTCAGGAGTGTCCTGCGATCCATGACTTGATCTCCCAGTTGCGCCGGTCAATCGCTTAGATTTGCGCCACTCTGCCCATTTTATTGGATGCTTCTCCCAGGGTCGAGGGATGACGGAATAACCGGCCGATCTGTCGCGGCCTCGGAGCAAGCGGCGTGCCACAGGAGATCGCGGACACGGACGAAGGGCCGCATCAAGCCGTTTTGACCGGCTGCGATGGTTTCGGGTGCCACCACCGTCCGGCGATCACGACCGCCTGCGAGGCGATCTTGCGCTCGCCCGTGAGGTGCTCGCCGACGACGTCGACATAATCGAAGCGCCCGTCGCTGACGGACAGAATCGTCGCGTCGCCGACGCTCCCCGGCTTGAGGCTGCCGAGCTCGGGCCGCTTCAATGCGAATGCCGCGTTGACGGTCGAGGCGGCGATCACATCGGTCAGCGGCATGCCGAGGCAAAGAAACTTCGACATGGTCGTGACCTGGTCGAACGCCGGCCCGTTGATGCAGAGCGCGTGAACGTCGGACGAGATCGTGTCGGGCAAGAAGCCATTGGCCAGCATGGCGCGCGCGGTCTTGAACGCAAACGAGCCCTTGCCGTGCCCGATGTCGAACAGCACCCCACGCTGCCGCGCTTCGATGACCGCGCGTTTCACGGTGCCTTGCGCCGTCGCCGGCGAGTTCGGGAACGGACGGAACGCGTGGGTGAGCACGTCGCCCGGCCGCAGGCGCGCGATCACCTCTTCGTAGCTCGGCGGCGGATCGTCGATGTGCGCCATCACCGGCACGCCGACTTCGTCCGCGACCTGGAGCGCGATGTCGAGCGGCACCGTGCCCGAGCGGCCCGAGGCGCGAGCGCCCACGCGGACCTTGATGCCGACGATGATGTCGCGATTGGCATTGGCGACCTCCACCGCATCGATCGGCGCCATCAGCCGGATCTCCTCGCTCTCGCCGACCATCACCCGCGGCGAGAAGGCATAGATGCCGGCGAACGAGACATGCAGATAAGCCAGGATGCGCACCTCGCTGCGTTCGATCACATGCTTGCGGAATCCGGCAAAGTTGCCGGGGCCGGCGCTGCCGGTATCGACGGCGGTGGTGACGCCTGACCGGCGGCAGAAATCTTCCGCGTCGACGCCGAGCGAGGTCCCGCCCCAATAGACGTGGGTGTGCAGATCGATCAGTCCCGGGGTAACGATGCGGCTGGATACGTCGCGGACGTCGGTCTTGGCGTCGGGGCGCAGTCCCGCGCCGATGCGCGCCACCTTGCCGTCCGCGAAGGCGACGTCGGTCACGGCGTCGAGTTTCTGGGAGGGATCGACGACGCGGCCACCGCGCAGGATGAGATCGTAGCTCATAGTAGAACTCTCCGCACGCGTCGCGCCCGCGCCGCCATCAATCCCTCAGCTTGAAGCGCTGAATCTTGCCGGTCGCGGTGCGCGGCAAGTCGGGCCGGATGTCGATCCAGCGCGGATATTTCCACGCGCCGGTGCGCTCCTTCACATGCGCGCGCAGCGCTTCGAACAGCCGCTCGTCGGCGCCGTAGCCGTTCTTGAGCACGATGAAGGCTTTCGGTTTGACCAGCCCGTCGCCGTCCTCCTTGCCGATGACGGCGGCTTCGAGCACCGCCTCATGGGAGACGAGCGCCGCCTCGACCTCGAATGGGGACACCCACATGCCGTTGACCTTGAACATGTCGTCGGTGCGCCCGCGGTAATAATAGTAGCCATCAGCATCGCGCAGGTATTTGTCGCCGGTATGGGTCCATTCGCCGACGAAGGTGCGCCGGCTTTTCGCCCGCTGGTTCCAGTAGCTTTCGCCGGCGGAGGGCCCGCGCACCACGAGCTCGCCGATCTCGCCATCGGGGAGCTCGCGCCCGTTCTCGTCGACGATCTTCACGTCGTATCCCGGCACCGGCTTGCCGGTCGATCCGTAGCGGATGTCGCCCGGCCGGTTGCTCAGAAAGGTCTGCAGCATTTCGGTCGAGCCGAGCCCGTCGAGAATGTCGACGCCCACGACCGCGCGCCAGCGTTCGCCGAGATGGGCGGGCAACGCCTCGCCGGCCGAAATGCACAGCCGCAGGCGGTCGGAGCCCGCGCCGGGGCCGAGGTCGGGGTGCGCCAGCAGGGCCGCATAGAGCGACGGCACGGCGTAAAAAATGGTCGGGCGATGACGCCGGAGCGTCGCCAGCACCGCCTGCGGCGTCGCCCGATCCGGCAGCAAGACGGCGCTCGCGCCGACCGACATGGGAAACGAGACGGCATTACCCAGCCCATAAGAGAATGAGAGCTTCGCCGCCGAGAACGCGACGTCATCCTCGCGGATGCCGATGATGCCTTGCCCCATGAGCTTGGCCGTCGCCATCAAGCTGGTATGAACGTGCCTGACCGCCTTGGGCTCACCAGTGGAGCCCGACGAGTACATCCACAACGCGACCTCGTCCGACATCGTCGGCGCGGTGAACGGCGTTGGCTCGGCGCTTGCCAGCATATCCTCGAACAGATGCACGCCCGACACCCGCTCCCGCGCGCTCGTCCCAACGACGATGACCGAGTGCAAATGCGGCAGCCGATTGCGGATCGACAGCACGGTCGAGACGAGCGGAGCGGCGACCACGATCGCCGCCGCGCGGCTGTCGGCGAGCAGATAGGCGTATTGTTCAACGGTAAGCAGGGTATTGAGGGGGATAGGGACGATGCCGGCGCGGATCGCCCCCCAAAAAGCAACGGGGTAGTCGACGGTGTCGTGAAACGCCAGAACGACGCGATTCTCTTCGCGTAGACCCAGCGCCTTCAACGCCGCCGCGAAACGGTACGAGTTTGCTTGCAGCTGCGCATAGGTCAGCGAGCGCTCGGGATCCGTGAACGCGACCTTGTCGCCGCGGCCGCGCGCGACGTTGGCATCGACGAAATCGGTGGCGGCGTTGTAGGGCCGACGTTGCAACAGGTCTTCGAGTATCGACGTCATGGAGCGACGATGGACTCACATATGATCAGATCTGTCGACCGGTGCCCTGACTCGCGCGGCACTGCCTGGGACCAAGCACATACGAATGTGTCTTAGTTTGAGCAGGACTATAGCGCCAGGGGGGCGCCGGTCCCGGAACAATATCGGGAGACGATGCGCATTCGGCCGTGTTCCGGCGGGTCGGGGGTCATTCCGCGAACAGCCAAGCGCCGCGCCCGAGTTCCTCGGGGAAGATCGCGACCAAATCTTGCTCGCTCCGACGCGTCCGCAGCCCGGCGCGCTTCAACATGTCGCCGACGACGCCCAGCGACGCCACCCTGACCGCGTAGGCGCCGATGAACGGCAGCGAGGGGATCGCTACCTCCGGCACTTTCCTTGCGAACGCGTCCGCCGTCACCAGTTGCACGCGGCCGCGGTCGAGCTCGATCGTCTGGCCAAGCGGCGAGGGCGTCGCCCGGCGGTCGGTGAAGCGCGCGAAGCGCCGCGCGGCTTCCTCGATGTCGGCGACCACGATCATGATGCTGGTGAGCGCCAATGCGCCGTTCGGATGCGACAGCCAGCGCGGCTGCCAGACCATAGCCTCGGTGCGGTGGGTGAGGATTTGGATGCGCCCCTCCGGCATTTCCCCCGGCTCGACGCGCGCCAGCGTGAAGGCCGCGGTTCCGGGCGCCGCGTCGGTGTCGACCGGGCGCTGCATGTGGACCAACGGCCGCACCCGAAAGCCGTTCTCGGCGAGCCGGCGATGCGCCGCGGCGGCATCCGCGGCGGTGAAGGCCGCGAGGTGGACGCCGTGATAGCGGGCGCGCGCCGCTTCCAGCTCGCGGCCGAGCGGCGTGTCGGCAGTCTTGAACAGCACCTCGATATAACCGCGCGCGAACATCGCCGTCACGTTGCCGGTTCCGGTCGGACGCAGCGCGCCATCGGGACCGGGAGCGACCTGAATGGAAATCGCCGTCGGGGCAAAGCCTGCGCGCGCGAGCGCGCGGCTCGCGGATTGCGGCTCGCGCACGAAATGGCCGACGTGATCGAGGAAAATCTCGTCGAGAATAGGAAGCTGGCGGTCCATCGCTGGTCTGGCGCCTGGCATGGGCCACTCATTTCACCGTTGTCCCAGCGAGGCGCTCCTGCGCGAGACCGTGGAGCAGCCCCCGATCGACCTTGTTGGTCGACGCGAGCGGCAATTCGTCGACAAACCAGACGAAACGCGGATGTGCGTAGGCGGGTGCATTGGCCAGCGCGAAGCGCTTGATCTCGTCCTCGCTCGGGCTGCGTCCGGGTTTCGACACCACGAAAGCGACCGGCTTTTGCCCCTTGATCTCGTCGTCGATCGGAACGACCGCGGCCTGCGCGACGTCGGGATGGCGTTCGAGCATGCGCTCGACGTCGGCCGGATAAATGTTCTCGCCACTCGAGACGAACATGTCGTCGCTGCGGCCGATGAAATAATGGAAGCCGTCGGCGTCGCGCCGGAAGACATCGCCGGTGATGTAGAATCCGTCCGCGGTGAACGGCGGCTTCACGTCCGGCCGGTTGTGATAGCCATTCATGAGCGCCGGGCATTTCATTTCCAGCACGCCCTGATCCGCGTCGCGGTCATCGCCTTCGACCAGCCGGAGCTCGACCTTCGGATGCGGATAGCCGACCGACATTTCCGGCTGCGGCAGGCCTTCGGGATGAGGGCCGAAGACGACGGGACCGGCCTCGGTCGTGCCGTAAGCGTTGGTGACCGAGGCCCGCGGCAAAGCCTGGCGGATCGCCTCCATGAGGGCGTGGCTGACCGGCGCCGAGCCCATGCGGATGAACTCGACGCTGGAGAGATCGGTGCAAGCGAGCAGATCTTTCTCGCGCAGCATCATGGCGATCATCGGCGGAACCGCGGTAAGCCAGGTGCAGCGGTCGCGTCCGATCGCCTCGATATAGGCAGGGGCGGTGAATTGCGGCAGCAGCACCGATGGTGGCGTGCGCGGCGCAGGCGAGTTTGGCGAGCGCCAGCGCGTTCATGTGATAGAGCGGCGCCGCGATGAGATAGCGGTGGCGCTCGAGGTCGCCCGTCAGCCGCGTCTCGACCACCCAGAGGTGGCTCTGGTGCGAGAGCACGACCCCCTTCGGCATCCCGGTCGAGCCCGAGGTGTAGAGGAACATCGCGGGCGCGCGCGGACGGGGCACGATGGCGTCAAACGGCCCGCCGTCGAGAAAACGATCGAAGCCTTTGGCTTCCTCGTCGCCGAAATGCACGGCCGGAATATCCGGCGGACAGTCGCCCGCGCGCGCCATGTCGCAGAACACGAGCTTGGCGGCGGCATCCCGCAGGATGAAATGAATGGTCGAGCGAGGAAACTTGAAGCTGACCGGCACCGCGACGAGACCGGCGCGCATGATGCCGTAATAGGCGGCGAGATATTCCGCGCGATTGGCGGAGAGGATGGCCACTCGCTCCCCGCGCGCAAGGCCGCGCGCGGAAAGCGCGCGGGCGACGCCGTTAGCCATGGCGTCGAGCTGGCCGTAGCTGACCTCGCGCGCGAGCTTGCCGCCGAGATCGATGATCGCGATCTTGCCGAGATCGCGATCGCGCGGGATGAGATCGCCGAGGTTGGTGAACGCGGTCATAGGAGCCAGTTGTATCTGCATCACGTCGCACGAAGCACGGCGCGTCGGTTGCCGATCGCGCGCCCCACAGGGCACCTCTCCCCGCTTGCGGGGAAAGAGAGCTCACGGAGTCCGAGGCAGCGTCGGTGGCTTACGCGGAACCATTATCCCTTCGGCGCCGCCGTGAGATAGGTGCCGCGGCCGCTGGCGATCAGCTTGCCCTGCGCATCGAACACCTGCGCCTCCGCGGTCGAGAACTGACTTCCCATGCGCACGATCTTGCCGCGGATGGTGAGATCGCCGGGCATGGCCACGGCATGATAGTCGACGTGCAGATTGATGGTGGGCACGCCGCGGCCGGTCTTCTTGACCATGGCCCAGTCGCCGCCGAGATCGATCAACGTGGCGAGAACGCCGCCGTGGGTATAGCGCCGGTCGGGATTGACCACCCACTCCTCCCGCCACGTCGCCTTCAATTCGATGCCGTCATCGGAAAGCGCGACGACTTTCAGACCGAGCCATTGATGATAAGGGGCGCGGGTGACGAGCGCCTGCACGCGCTCGAGCGTGATCTCTTCGCTCATGGTGCGACCACGACCTTGCCGATGACCTCGCGGTCCTGGATCAGGCGCAGTCCCTCGCGCGCCTCGGCGAGCGGCAGCACCTTGTCGATCACCGGCCGCATCTTGCCGTCCGCGATGAGCGCCATCAGGGCGCGCAGATCGTCGTCATAAAAACTGTTCGAGCCGATGATCTTGAGCTCGAAGCTCCACACGTAGCGTAGGTCCTCCTTGGGATCGTAGCCGGCGGTGGCGCCGCAGACCAGAAGCTTGCCGCCGCGTTTGAGACAGCGCAGCGAAGGGTGCCAGGTGTCGCCGCCGGTGAAGTTGATCACCACGTCGACGCCGCCCTCGTAGCTGCGTCGTTGCGGCTTGCCGTATCTCTCGATCGCCCATTTCGAGAAATCGACTTGTTTGACGTTGACCACCTCGTCCGCCCCGAGCTCTTTGAGCCTGTGCATCTTTTCCGGGCTCGACGTGCACGCGATCACCTCGGCGCCGAGGTGCTTGGCGAGAATGACGCAGCCGGTGCCGACGCCGCCGCTGGCGCCGAGAACGAGCACCCGATCGCCCGCCTTGACGGTGGCGTGGGTGATCAGCATGCGGTGCGCCGTGCCGTAGGCGACCGGCAACGCCGCCGCTTCCTCGAAGCCCACGCCCGGGGGCATGGCGACGAGTTGGTCGGCGGCGACCAGGCAATATTCGGCCATGCCGCCGTCGAGCATCTCGCCCATCAAGCCCTTCGTCTTGTTGAGCGGGTTGATCAGGACGCGCTCGCCGACCTTCCAGCCGGCGACGCCGGCTCCGACCTCGGCGATTTCGCCCGCCATGTCGAGGCCGACCACCACCGGCAACGGCACCTTGATGCCGGGCATGCCGCGCACCGTGAACACGTCGTGATAGTTGAACGACGATGCCCGCACGCGGATCACCACGTGGCCTGGGACGGCGGCGGGCAGCGGATGGTCGCTGACGACCGCGAGCTCGTCGAGCCCGCCGTGCTTGCGCAGAACGAGCGCTTTCATGGTCTTCTTGCCGCTCACCGTATCTCGCCCTTTGCCGCCTGGATTGTGGTCCGATGCCGGTCTAAGTAGCTTAGGCCACGGCCGCCAACAACCTCTCGCCGCTTTCGGAGCGCCTCGATGCAGGAGAACTTTCGCCAGTTCCTCGATCGCCTGCGGCAGACCGGCGAGCTCGTCGACCTGCACCAGCCCGTGGACATCCGCCACATCGCGACGCTGGTCGATCAGGCCGACACCGCGCTCTATTTCCACAACGTGATCGGCTACGAGCTGCCGGTGGTCTCCGGCCTCATCCGCACGCGCGAGCGCTCCATGATGGCGCTCGGTTGCGAGACCTACCGCGAGATCGAGGACAAGCTCACGCAGGCCATCAACCACCCGATCCCGCCGAAATACGTCAAGACCTCGCCGGCGCGCGAGGTGGTCGTCGTCGGCGACGAGGTCGACCTCTACAAGCTGCCGATCCCGATGTCCTCGATCTTCGACGGCGGTCCCATGATCACCGCCGGGGTCGTGATCGCGCGCGACCCCGAGCTCGGCATCAACAGCGGCATCTACCGCTTCATCGTTAAGGAAAAAAGCCTCACCGGCATCGACATCGTCACACCGAACAACATGCGATTGTTCGCGCAACGGGCCTACGAGAGCGGGCGTGCGTTGCCGATCTCGATCAGCATCGGCACCCATCCGATCGAGATCACGGGCTCGGGTTATCGCGCGCCGCTCGGCGTCGACGAGATGGCGATCGCGGGCGGATTGCGCGGCTCACCGGTCGAGTTGGCGCCGTGCACGACCATCGATCTGCCCTACGTCGCCGACGCCGAGATCGTGCTGGAGGCGGAAATCCTCCCGACCGGCTGGACCTGGCCGGAGGGCCGCTTCGGCGAGTTCACGCGGCTGATGGGCGGGCTGCACTGGAATCCGCTCGTGCGCATCAAGGCGATCTCGCGGCGCAAGGATGCGATCTACTACAATCTGCACATGCCGTGGGAGAACACCTGGCTCGCCGCGCCCACGCGCTATGCCGCGATCCGCCAGGCGCTGCGGACCGCCGGCGTGCAGGTCAAGGACATCAACGTCACGCTCGGCGGCTGCGCGTTCTGGCACGCGGTGATTTCGATCAAGAAGCAGCCGGGCGAAGGCAAGAACGCGCTGCTCGCCGCGCTCTCGGTCATGGACCTCAAGCACGTGGTCGTGGTCGACGACGATATCGACGTGTTCGACCCGACCGAGGTCGAGTGGGCGATCGCCACCCGCGTGCAAGGCGACAAGGACGTGATGGTGGTCGGCAATGCGCGCGCCAAACCGCTCGACCCCAGCCTGCCGCAGGGTTATGGCGTGGTGCCGACGGGCGCCAAGGTCGGCATCGATGCTACCATCCCGGAAGGGATCCCGCGCGAATATTACGAGCGCATCACCTACGCCTATGCCGACCGGGCCGAGATCGCCGACTACATCGGCGGCAAGTCGGACGAGGCGGGCATCGCCGGCGACGACATCGAGGTCGCGTCCTTGGCGAACAAAATATTGGGGGCGATCGGCAAGGAGCCGCTCTACTACACCGACATCGCGGAGCGCTTCGCCGCCTATGACTTCCGCACGGTGGCGCGCGCGCTCGGCCATCTGCACGTGGCCGAAAAGCTGTGGCAGGACCCGCGCGGGCGGATGTGCGTACGAGGCTCAGAGTTCGCGGCAAAGCCGCTGCGGCGGTGACTACGCGCGCGAGGTGATCGTCACGGTTTCGGCGCAACTTCAACCGAAATGCGTCGGATCTCGGCGTTCATCGCATTGGCGTTGACGATGATTTGCGCCATCAGCGTGAAATGCCCCGGCGGCAGCGCGCCGGCGAGGTCGATGGAGAAGCTCGCGTCCTCCGCGGGAGAAACCTGGCCCGCCAGCACGACGTGGCCTTGGCCGTCGGTCACGAGATATCGGCATTCGGGCGCCGAACGCCTGAGCGCGTCGGGCGCGATCGATTGCAACGGCTTGCGCACGATGTCGTAACTGCGCTGATGCTTTTGAACGAGTTCGATGTCGCCGAACAGTCTGATGCGATCACCCTCGCGCTCGATCTTGGTGATGAAACCACGGCGCGGGACGGCGTACGCGTCGTAGGAGCCGACGCCCAGCGGATAGCTGAGATCGCGGAAGGCTTCGAGCGTTACGCTGTCGGCCGACCAGCGTTTGAGCCGATACGGGCCGTTGGTCACCAGGAAGTGGCCGCGCTCTTTGTAGAAAGCCTTGAGTGCCGCCCAACGTTTGCGGGCGTCCTCCGCGCTGACCAGCAATTTCAGCGCATCCGGCCGGTATCCTTCGCGCTCGAAGCTCTCGAGCAAGCCGGCAAGGCGCTCCTTGGTGGCGTCGGAGCGCACGAGATCGAGCCAATCCACGCCCCGGCGCCGAGCCTCGGATTGCGAAAACGCGGCCCAGCCGCGATCGACGGCCTCTTCCATCAGCACCAGCAGGTGCCAGGGCAGCGTACTCCAGGGCGGCGCGATGACCGCGTCTTGCTCGGGCTCAACCGGCGGAACCGAGGTGTAGACGTCGATCACGAGCAGTTCGCGAACGTATTCGAAATCGCCGAACCGAAAGGATTTTGACGTCGTATCGGTGCCGACAACGCGAACGCCCAGAAGATGCGCGCGCATGACCGCAGTGGCGGCCGCGACCAGCGGATCGTAATGCGAATCCTCACCGTTGCCGCGTGCACCCCAGCGATAGGCGAACGCATAGGAGTAGAGGACGTCGGCGGCGCTCATGCGCGTGCCGTCATGGAAGGCGGAGCCCAGCACGCGGTAGGTCAGCTTCTGCTTGGCGACCTTGCCCGCGCCCACCTGCTGCAATCGGCCGGTCCTCGGCTCGGGCAACAGCGCATCCTCGGGCACGTCGATCTCGACGGCAACGGGCTGCGCCGGCGCGCGGCGTTCGACGATCGGCTCGGCCAGAATCGAGAGGCTCACGAAGGTATAGACCACCATCAGCGCGGTCAGCGGCACTTGGGAGCGCAACGCGGCACGTCGCGTGTCGAGGACCTGCATGGCCTTGACGTGCGCGAGATAGACCGCCGCGATGTGGCCGATGAGGATCGCCGCCACCGCGGTCAACCAGGCAAACCGCGCGTCGACGATCGCAATATCCACGCGGTAGCCCGCAGTGCCGAACAGATTCCAGCCGAAGCCGAACGGGTCCGACGCCAACGGAATGATGTATTGCCCCTGGATGAGCAGGAACGTGAAATAATGCGCGAAGTGATAGCCGATCGCGATCGGAACCAATGTGAAGGCGAAGCTGCGCGCAAATTCGAGCGGCGCCAAGCGTTGCTGCGCAACCGCGCTCATAATCGCGCTGACCCCGACATAGGCGCCACAAAACACCAGCCAGAAGGCGAATAGCCCGGCCGTCCTGATCGCCATCAGCTTGAAATCGCCCAAGGCGGAAAGGTGTGCAGCAATGGCGACCTCGAGCCTGCCCCATTCCGGCGTGCCCAATGCGCCGTCGTAGAGCACGCTCGAGAGCAGCAACAGCACGAAAGCCATCATCGAGGTCGAAACTGAGCCGCCTTCGATCAGTCCGGCGCCGAATGGCCGCAGCCAGATTCCGCGACGGGCGCCGGTTCGTATCTCGATTGGCGCAAAACGCGCGAATGTGCCGAACACCGCCGTGAAAACCTCGCCGCGTTCGAGCCAGCACTCGCGGCCGAACAGGAACATGCAGGCGAAGGTCAAAAGGGAATAGGCGAGGGCGAGCCACGCGATGAAGTACGGCACGGCGGGGTTCGGGTAGACGAGCTCGATCCACGAGAATGCGAGCAGCAGAATGAACGCGGGCCAGACGCCGAGCGCGGCCGGATAAGGTAGGCGCAGGCCGAATTCGGGTCGACCGCTGATCCCGCGATGGATGGTTTCGATCGATTCGAAGATCGTCCGCCAGGGATTGATCACCGCCCAGAGATTGCCGACGAACGCGCAAACATAGGCGAGACCGACCCAGGCGATGGTCCACACCATGGTCGGCGCGATGTTTCGGTAAGGATTCTGGTCGCCGCGAAATCCCGCGAGGATCGTGATGATGAAACCGGCGAGCGCGAGGGACTTGAGCGCAAGCGCAAGCGATGGGCTCGCGAGCCATCGGCCCAATGGGGCGGCGATGAGGTCGATGCGCGGATAGGAGTGAACGCGCGGCGCCTCCCGCACGAACAGTCCGACGATGAGGAACGACACCACGACGGCGGCGGCCGCGCCAACGAGGTAGAACGAGAGCGGGATCGGGAGGTCGTAGCGTTGGCCGAAGCCGTGAGCGGCGGCCGGCGTTGCAAGACATGCGGCCGCGAGGGCAGCCGCCAGGGCGCGCAATGAAGCCGCCCTTGCGCGCGGTCCGGTGCGCTTATGGATAGACCTCGATGGTGACAAGGACGTCCCCATGCGCATGCCCGCCGGACGGCGTTCTCCCGATGTGGGGCTCGACCGTGAATCGTCCGGTCGCGCGCGCGGTGAAGGTCATCTCCGTGACCGTGCCCGGTTTAAGCTCCTGCTCGATGTCGTAGCCGTGAAGGTGCACGGTCAGCGGCTTGTCCGTGCGCCATTCGAGCTTCACCACGTCGTTTTGCTTGACGCGGATGAGCCGCATGTTGTCGGGGACGCGGCCGTTCGCAATGGTCAACGCGTAGGTCACCTCGGCGGCGTCGGCGGCGACGGTCAGCGCGCCGCTCAAGGACAACGCCAGCATCGATACTCGCAGCCGCTGAAAGGAGCAGGTGGTTGCGCGCCGCGTCATTCATCGCCCCGGTGGCAGGTCGGCGATGCGATTGAGCATCCAGCCGGCCTCGTAGGGCGACGGCAGCAGAGCCGGGTCGCCGACCGTAAACGCTAGCAGGCGGCCGAACGGATCGATCATGCCGCCGATCGGATTCCAGGCGGCGGCGGGCTTGCCATCGATGCCGAGCGCGAGCCAGCCGTTCCAGGGAAAGTCCTTGAGCTTCACCGTGCGGATGAATATCGGCGAATGCAGGCCCGTCAGCGAATCGTAGCCGATGTTCTCGATCCCGGCGGAGAACTCGACATTGACGTATTCGCGCTTGAGCGTATAGCCGGCGACGATTTTCCGGCAATTACCGGTGAGCAGCGTGACGAGATCGCGCTCGAGATTGATGCGCTCCGCCAGCCCGGTGAAATCGCCGGCTTTGAGGCGTTGCAGATCGGATTCGATTCGCTCTCTGCCGGCGGGCTCGCGCGCGGCATCGGCCAAGAGACGCTCGGCGTGGAACCAGCCCGTCCGCACCCACGGCGGCGCGAGCCACCCGTTCACGGAGAATATCGTGGAGGCCACGAGCTCGGCCGCGTCGACCTCGTCGACCTTGGCATCCCAATCCGTATCGTGGGCGGACCATTCCGGGTGGCTTGGTGCAAGGCTGCCGCGCGCCGCGATCTTGAGGCCGTCGACCGGCGTTTCACCGAGCGAGAAGCGCGCCATGGCGGCGGCCGCGAGATCGGCGTGATGAAGGTAGTCGCCGTGGAACGGCGTGACCGGGTAGGGATGCGCAATAAAATCGCCTTGCGCCGCAAGGGCACGCATCACCGACTTGACGACGGCGCAGGCCGAAGCGTCATCCTGCGCACGGGCGGAGGCTGAATTGACGTGCACGACGATGAACGAGCCAAGCGATTCGATTGCGCGGATATCGGCCGGCGGCGCGCCGGCAAAGCTCAAGCCCGGGCCGACATAAGCCTGGATCTTGCCGTCGCGCAACGGTTGCGCCGCTTCCTCGGGAGCGAGCGACTTGATTTCGATCTCGTGGGGATAGAACGAGGGATAGATCGGAAGCTCGTGCCCGCCACGCGCCACGGTGACGATTGCCGCCGTTCCGAGGATGAAGAGAGTTGCAGCAAGCCGTTTCATGTCGAGGTGTCCTCGCCGGCCGCCCAATACCGAAAGCGCGCGGGGCACAGCGGTCTCACCCGCGCAGCGTCCGCATGACGCTCTCGTTCGCCAGCGCCTCCTTCGGAGTGCCCTGGAAGATGATTTCGCCGCGATCGATCACGTAGAGCCGATCGGCGATAGCGGCTGCGCTGGTGAGATTTGATTCCGCGAGCAGGAGCGAAATCCCCAAGCCCTTGATCATCATGACGGCATCGCGAAACCGCCTGACAACCACCGGCGCCAGCCCCTCGAAGGCCTCGTCGAGGATCATCAGCGAGGGGGCGAGCGCCATGGCGCGCGCGATCGACACCATCTTCTTCTGCCCGCCGCTGAGATTGAGCCCGGGCCGCTCCAAGAACTTGGCGACTTCGGGAAACACCGTCAGCGCTTGCGCCTCGGCATCGACGCCGCCGGCGGCGCCGCGCGCGGTCTTGTCGGAGAGCCAGCGGCTGATCATGAGGTTTTCGGCCACCGTCAACTCCGGGAAGATGCCGGAATTCTCGGGCGCATAGCCGATGCCGCGCCTGGCGCGCTTGTGCGGCGGGAGTTTGGTGATGTCCTCTCCGCGGAAGCGAATATGACCCGAGCGCACCGGGAGGAGGCCCGTGATGCTCTCGATGATGGTGGTGCGCCCGGCGCCGTTGCGCCCGACCAGCGAGACGACCTCCCCGTCGCCGACGCTCAACGTGACGCCGCGCAGGATGTGCGCGGGCCCGCGAAAGGTATTGATGGCCTCGACCTCGAGCAGCACTCGCTTGTCCTTTGCGATCTCAGGCCGACAGCGGCGCGCCGAGAAGGATGTTGGCGACGTCCTTGTTCGCCTTGATCTCTTCCGGCGTCCCGTCGGCGAGGAATCTGCCTTCGTGCATCATCACGATGCGGTCCGAGTAGCGGAACACCACGTCCATGTCGTGCTCGATGACAACGGCCGTCACCGCACCCGCGCGCACGACCGAGGATACGGTATCCATGATCTGCGTCTTCTCGCGCGTGCTCACCCCGCTCGTCGGCTCGTCGAGAAAGAGGAGTTTCGGGCGCAGCGCATAAGCTACCGCGACGTCGAGGAGTTTGCGCTCGCCTTGCGCCAAGCCGCCGGCCGGCACGCTGCTCTTGCCGTCGAGTCCGAACCGGCCCAGCACGTCGAAGGTCTCGCGGCGGACATCCTGGTCGTGGTCCGCAAGCGCCGCGATCCTTGCGATCTTGCCCTCGCGCGAGAAGATCGACAACGCGACGTTGTCGAAAACGCTAAGCCCGTCGAACAGGTTGACGATCTGGAAGCTGCGAGCGATGCCCGCCTTGATCCGTTCGTAGACGGTCGCGAAGGTGACGTCTTGGCCCTGGAACAGGATGCGGCCGCTGTTCGGCTTGAGATGCCCGCTGATCAGATTGACGAGCGAAGTCTTGCCGGCGCCGTTCGAGCCCACGAGCGAGAGAAATTCGCCCTTGTTGACGGTGAAATTCACGCCATCGCAGGCTCGCACGTCGCCGAACCGTTTGCTGAGATCGACCGTCTCGAGAAGGATCACGAGGATTTCTCCCGCGGCCGCAGCTTGCCGGCCACCGCCGAGATCGCACCTACGATGCCGGTCGGCAAGAGCATGACCAGGAGCACGAGGACGACGCCGAGCAGAAGCTGCCAATATTCCGTGGTGGCGACCGCGTAGGTCTTCAGATAGGTGAAGAGTACGCCGCCGACGATCGGGCCGGTGAAGTTGCGGAAGCCGCCGAGCAGCGTCATGAACACGATCTCGCCCGAGAATGGCCAATACATCACCTCGGGCGTGGTGAGCCCATTGAGCGGCACCCAGAGAATCCCCGCGAGCCCCGTGAACGTTCCGGAAATGAGGAACGAGACCCACCGGAACCGGCTGATGCGCAAGCCGAGGAAGGCGGCGCGGGTTTCGTTGTCGCGAATGGCCTGCAGCGCCTTGCCGAAGGGGGAGTGCACGATCACCCACATGATCACGACGCAAATCGCGAATACGCCGAGGACGTAGTAATAATAGGCGTTGATGAATCGCTGGAACGACCCGCCGCCCGTGAAGGTGAGCGTGCCCGCGAGCAGCGTCGGCCGCGCCACGCGCAGGCCGTCCGAGCCCCCAGTGACCCAGAAAAACTTGTAGGCGAGGGTCCACAGCACCTGCGACAGCGCGAGTGTCAGAATGCCGAAGAAGATTCGGGTGTGCCGCACGCAGATGTAGCCGAACAGGGCCGATATGACGGCCGCGATCGGCAGCCCGATGAGGATATAAAGCTCCATCGAGTGAATGCCGGCATCGCGCAGCAGAAACGCGACCGAATAGGCGCCGACACCGAAAAAGGCGGAATGACCAAACGACAACAGCCCGGTATAGCCGAGCAGCAGATTGAAGCCGAGCGCGGCGATGGCGGCGATCAGTCCATAGATCAGGAGCTGCGTCTGATAGAGGCCGATATAGGGAGGCAGCAGCGCCAGCAGCACGAGAACGACGGCGGCGGCGGCGAACAGCAGCAGTTTGGGCCGATACTGGGCGTGGCTGACGGCGGTGGCTGTCATCACGCGGTTCCGAACAAACCGGTCGGTTTGAACAGCAGTACCACGGCCGCGATGAGATAGAGCACGGCAAGTTCGATCTCGGGGAAGAACTGGATGCCCGCGGTGCGTACGAAGCTCACGATCAGCGCCCCGACCAGCGCGCCCTGCAGACTGCCGAGCCCGCCGATGACCACGACCACGAAAGCAAGAATGAGCGCCTCGATGCCCATCCCGAGCACCGCCGCCTGGCTCGGTACGATGATGGCGCCGCCGAGCCCCGCCATGAAACAGCCGATCGCGAACGCCGAGACGTAGATCAAGCCGACATTGAGTCCCAGCGCCGAAGCCATGCGGCGATCCTGCGAGGTCGCGCGCAGCATGACGCCGAATTTGGTGCGGTAGATCACCGCCCAGAGGCCGACCGCGGCGGCGGCGCCGATCGCGATGACCACGAGGTTATAGCCGGGATAGATCAAGCCGCCGATCCGGATGCTGGGCAGCACGTCCATCACCGGGTCGGCGGACAGCGGCAGACCGCCCCATAGCAGGCGAATGACGTCCTCGAGGATCAACAGCAGGCCGAACGTGACCAGCAGCTGGTATTCCTCGGCGCGCCGATAAAACGGGCGCAGCAGCGGCTCGATCACGACGCCGAGCAGCCCGACCGCGCCAGCTCCGACCGGAATCAGGAGAAAGGTCCATCCCGCGGGTACGCCGAGCGCAATCGCGCGGCCAACCAGCCACGCCGTGACGAAGGCGCCGACGGCGTAGAAGGTGCCGTGCGCCATGTTGACGATGCGCATGACGCCGAAAATCAGGCTAAGGCCGGCAGCGATCAGGAACAGAACCGAGGCGTAGAACAGTGAATTGAGGATTTGGATGATGAGGATCGTCACCGACACGCCCTCTTACAGCCAGCCGCGCCCGCCGAGGACGGGCGCGGCTGATGTTGTCGCAACACTCACGGGTATCAGAAAATCTCAGCCCGTCGCCTTGGACCAAGTCTTCTTGATCCAGTCGGCCGCGGCGGTCGACTCATTGTGCCCTTTGCCGGGCTTGGGCCAATTCGCCGGCGCGGTGATGTTGCGGATCGGAATGGTGATGACCCGGTCGGGGTCCCAGGTCGCGAACGGATAATCCGGCAGGTTCTTGCTGAATCCGGTCACCGCGTCCTTATAGCCCTGGTGATTGTCGGGCCGGATGTAGAGGTAGCCGGACGGAGTATCCATGCCGAGGCCTTCGAGCTGGCTGATGATCGCCTCGTCCTCCGGCCAGCCGCCGGCGAGCTTGTTGGCGCGCTCGATGGCGGTCTTGAGCATGTACAGCGCGACATAGGCGCCTTCCGACTGGAAGTTCGGATATTCGTTCCAACGCTTGTGGTAACGCTGGACGAACGTCTTATTCAGCGGCCAGCGGTCGCCGCCTGGATAGGTGAAGTAGTAGTTGGAGTGGACGCCCGAGAGCACGCCCTCGGGGTGATCCTTGCCGATGGCGTGGGGTGCGACGCCCATCGCGAGCGTGGTTGCGACCTTCATCTTGTCGAACAGGCCGTAGCGCAGCGCCTGCTTGTAGAAGGCCACGTAATCGCCGCCCCAGACCGAACTGTAAAGCAGGTCCGGCTCCGACGATATGATCTTGGTGATGTGCGCCGTGAAGTCGGTGGTGCCGAGCTTCGGCCAGCTTTCCGATACGACCTGAGTGCCCGGCAGCAGCCGTTCGATCGCCAGGGTGAAGTGCTCGGACGCGTTGCGGCCGTAGCTGTAGTCGGGGTGGATGTGGGCGATCTTGCGCACATTCGGCCAGGTCTGTGCGGTGCCGATCGCCGCCGTGATGCCGTCCGCCGACTGAATGTTGGTGATGCGGAACACGTATTTCGGGTTGGGGTCGGCCACGTCGAACACGAAGTCCGTGCAGCCGTCGGTGAACATCGTCAGCACGCCGAGTTCTTCGGCCACTGGCGCGAGCGCCGGGCTGTTGCCGCTCGAGATCACGCCGGTGAACAGGTCGATCTTGCCCTCGAGCTTCATGCGCCGAAGCTCTTTGACGTTGGCGTCGGTGCCGGCGGCCTCGTCGGCGGTGATGGTCTCGATCTTGCGCTTGCCGAGCAATCCACCCTCGGCGTTGATCTCTTCCGCCGCCATGATGTGGCCCTTGTGCGACGGCTCGCCGAGCACGGCCGCAGGGCTGGTGAAGAACGTCATGTGACCGGTACGATAGGGGGTGTCCGGAATCTTGCCTTTGGCCGGCTCGGTCGCGGCTTTCACCAGTTGCGGTCCGGCAACGAGGCCGGCACCGGCAAGGCCGGTCCCGCCGACTGTGACGCCGAGCGCGCCGAGAAACTTACGTCGATCGACTGTGGTTGGTTTGTCCATGGGCTCCTCCCTGAAGCGCGTTTGACTGACGGACGGCGAACGGATGTTGCCTCCGCTACGCCCCTCGCGACGATCCTAACACGCAAGCTTCTCGCGCGCGACTTGCGCAAACGGTCGCGCGGCGGCAGCGCCCGGTCCTTGCGCGGCCGCCGTCACGATCGATGCCGGGGCTAAACCACGGCGTCGCGGGGCTCACTCCGAGAACAAGCCGCCCATCCGCAACCCGTTGCTCCGGTCCGCCTTAATTGGCCGCCGCCGGCCGAGGCCGCCCGCAGCTTTCCCCATGATTTCAAGCCATTGGCCCATTTCGGCGGCGATGGCGAGCGGCCCCGGCCGAGGAGTGAGTGCGGGTTTTGCCTAACGATTGGGCGTTTGTCTATTTTGACGGCAAGTGGCGGTCCGTTGGTTGCCCGATCGCGCTCGTCGATGCCGGATCAGCGAGGGAACGCAACGATTTACTGCCCCGTGCGGGCTTGGCATGCCGCTTGCGATTCAGCTCTCGCCAACGGCTTTGAGCCGTTTGCCGCGCGTCAACAGAAGGACATCGCGATGCACACATCCATCGGTGCGGTCGCCGAGCGACCGTTCACCCGCCGCTTGCTTGCCGCCACGGCGGGGTTGGCATTCGGCCTTGCGGCGGCGCTTCCCGCCGAGGCCCAAGACACGATCAAAGTCGGCATCCTGCATTCGCTCTCCGGCACCATGGCGATCAGCGAGACCACGCTGAAGGACGTCATGCTCATGTTGATCGAGGAGCAGAACAAGAAGGGAGGCCTGCTCGGCAAGAAGCT
>WNFF01000093.1_pt1 | contig 57472 bp, 83 predicted proteins | sample 5400441 | NCBI WGS metagenome assembly WNFF01 (sample SAMN13153345, study PRJNA577476) | soil metagenome | isolation source: 120 cm saprolite under Douglas fir tree site 2 hole 3 replicate 1 | place: USA:California | collected 2015-04-18 | reverse complement strand
GTTAAGACGTTTATCAAAGAACGCGCCATGCGCTAATTCAAACATCTTCACCATTTTTCCACCTCCTTTTAAGACATTGTCCACACCAAATACGGCTTTTTAAGCTATATTGCCACATTTTACCGAACCAACATAGCTATAAATATACAATGTATAACCAAGAATCAACTAAAAACCGATAGCATCACGCGTTTGTGATCAAAATAGGTGTTATATTGCCTTTGTCACCAGTTGTCACGGGTGCCTCCCCCCATTCCCTATAGCTGCCATTTCCTACAAAAAAGAGGACAATATTACTGCCTCTATGCTGCCATTATGCCCTTTATTATATCTTTTCTGAGCCCTAATTGCAAAACAAGAAAGACTGGTGACAGTGGTGATACCCCTGCAGGGCAGGGGTTTCTTTTGTCACCACTTCCATGCACCAGCAAAAGACTGGTGACAACTTTACTGCGTGCGCACGACAATCCAGTTCTCGCACGGCATATCCAGCATGACTTGGAACCGCATGTTGTAGGCCCCCTTGGCGTGCTTGACCGCGCGATATAGTCTGAATTCTTCCGCTTTCGGGACGCTGATCCATTGCCCGACAACTAAGTCTTTCAAAGGATAGGCCGCTTTACGTCCACGCTGCTCAACCCGCGATTTCGTTGCCGGGGGAGGTCCGCCATTTATTTCATAAGTCATTGCTATCTCCTATTGCCCCTTGCATCTCCCCATATACAATGTATAACAAGCTGAAGCAACCAAGAGGAAATCGCTCAATGTCTAATCTGCTATATGACGCGCGTCGCGGACTTATTGGTGATCACGAACGCCTCGCCACTTTGCGCAGGCTTGGTCAACTTAACCAGAATGATCACGATTTGCTGCGACAAGCCGAAAGCAACTTCTTAGCCTCGCTTGATCGCGTCTGGCTCGTACAAGCCATGTTCGATTCGTCGCAGGCCTAGCCCACAACCAAACATTGCTTCAACATTACGCGCTGCAAAGCGCAGCGTAGCATTGATGTTTGCCGACAAGCTGGCGAGTTCTAACAACCGTTTTGACCGGCGCCGTTTCCTCTTGGCTTGCAACGAATCCGAATGAGTCCCGCTCTCGCCTTCCTTCTCACGCTCTGGATATCGCCGGCCGTCGTGCTGGCAGTGTTCAAGACATATCTGCTTTGCAGCCGCGCAATTCCGCGCATAAAGGGGAGATTGAAATGAATTGGACAACCGATGACCAAAATCATGCTCTTGCCGAAGGTTGGGGCATTTTCGATAACTCCGATCACGGCATGCGCATCGAACGCCACGATACCTTGCAGCGCTTCGATTGCGATGCGGCAGCACAAGCTTTCGTCGCGGTGCGCGCCATATTGGGGGACAAGCTGGCGCAGTTAGCTTGGGATGAATTGGCTTGGCATCATGCCGTGATGGATACGGCGCACCCCGAAAATGACCGGCAAGAGGCATCCCAATGACTAAAATCACCCTCGTCGGCCAGCCTTGGCGCGTCCACTCCCCTTCCTTCCTGCAACATGATACCTCCCCGCTCCAGATAGCTTACAATGGCCGCTCGTGGGTTATTTTCGTCAGCGGTGTTTGGTCGCTCCGGGAGTTCGCAAGCCGTGGCGAGGCCGCGCTGCTAATCGGGCGGGCCTTCCAGAACGCTTATTGGGAGTGCCGCGCATGAAACCGCTTCACGCCTCGGTTACCCGGCTTTGCCGCTGCTCCTGCTGCCAGAGCAAGTACAACAAGAAGAATTCGGGCGGGAAGAAAGCAGGCAAAACCGCCGCGCGCCAAAAAGCCAAGCGAGAACTTCGCAAAGAGCTCTCATCTTGACCGCCTTCCTGCTCCACGGGCTGGCCGGCGCCGCCGTCGGCTGGCTGCTCTGGCGGATATCGCCGCCCTGGCTGAAAGGGAACTAAGGCATAGCCAAGGCGTTCCGCCCATGCTACACACTAGGTTCACCCGAAAAGCCGAGACCCGCCCGCATGTCGTGGAAAGATCCTTCCGAACGCCACCATGAAGCGATGGTCGAGGCCATTCACCAAGCCTCCCACCGCATTGTCCACGCACTCGAACAAGGATTTAGAATCATGGCCGACGAAACCCAGGCTCTTGCCGACCTCACTGCCGCCATCACCGCGATTGGCGATGCTGTTACCGCCGAGATTGCCGCCCTTACTGCTGCTCTTGCCAATGCTGGCGTCAACAACTCCCCGGCGATCGAGACCGCGGTTACTAATTTGACCAACCTGACCGCCAGCCTGAAGGCCTCGCTCCCGGCGCCCACGCCGACCCCCACGCCAGCTCCCTAAGTGGGCAGACGATAGCGCCAGACCCGCTGGCCATCTGCCAGCCGCTTTTGGAATCTTACGAATTCCAAGCCGCGCAAAATACTCGCTGCGCGGTTTTGTTCGCGCTGGCCGACTTCGCCGGGCTTGAGTTGCAGGAATTGGTTATCGACCAGCACTTCCATGATTCCGACATCCTCCCGAGATTTCAGGCTGAGATATTGCAGGATCGGCTCGCGCCACGCATCGGTCGTCATGCGGCCTGCCTGTTCTTCGCCAGCTGCTTTCCACAAATGCTCCGGCAACAGGTGGCTCTCGTGTCTCGCTTCCCTTGTTGCGGCTTCAGCCCACAGCTGATCACGGTCGCGCGCTAAGCCAGCAAGATCGATGTGTCCGGTTAGCACTGGCCAGAATCGGCGGTTGCCGGTGTCGGATATTAGATAGTCGGCGGTGCGGTTGGTCGAGGCGAAGAACACCGTTCGGCGCTTCTGACTGACTTGGAAGCGGCCATAGGCGGGCCTAGCGCGGTCAGTGTCTCGGGAGGCGAACGCCTTGACGTGTTCCACTTCGGCGCGGTTCATGCCGGTCAGCTCGCTGATCTCGTACAGCCACACGCCTTCCGTTAGCTCTTGCTGCTTGCGATCGTCGACCCCGAGAATCTTTTGGTCGCTGAAATTCTCCGCGCCGGCTAGTATCTTGATGGCGGTTGACTTGCCCTTGCCTTCGGTCGGACCTTCCAACACGATAATTTGATCGAACTTTGTGGCCGGTTCGCGCGCACGCCGCACCGCAGCGATCAGGGACAGGCGGGCGACGGCGCGGGAGAACTCGGTGGAAACGGCGCCCATGTAGGTTGTCAACCAGTCGTCTAGGCGGGGCTGGCTGTCCCATTTAAGCTCGTCCAAGTAATCAAGGATCGGGTCGAAGGCGTTCTTTAAGCAAAGGAATTGGCAGGCATCGGCGGTATTTATCTTGTTTGGGTCGAAGCCGAATCGATGGCGAATCAGGGAGCGCAGGATGTGCACGACATTGTCCGAGAGCTCGGGCGTGCTCCATTGCACCAGTGGTTCGCCGGCCACCAGCATGCGGTTATGGAACACATCGTGTTCGCAAATGATTCCAAGACCTTCAACCGCGACGATGGCGTTGGTGTAGGTTGGCTTGGGTCGCCCTTCTTCGGTGCGATCGGGGAAGAAGATTGGCTGTAAGCCGCCGAAGGCCGCAGGGAGCGCGGTCGAACCGTTGACGCCGTTTGCATGTCCATTCAGGGTTTTGGACGTCGGATCTGGTGCGCCGCCGTTCCAGCCTCGCTGCTGCGCAAGGTGGTAAAGGGTGCCTATATTGATGTCACCGCGCGCAGTGCGGTCGAAGTTTTTCCACTTGGCCTCGAGGCCGGCCTTGTTGTAATGCTCACTTTGAGCACACCACTCATCCCAGATATCGAAGGCGATTGAGGTGCCGTCGGAACGGTCCCAGCCCAGGCTGTGAATGGCGAAGCCGATGCGCAGGTAGTCCTCATAGCCGCAGGACTTGACGTCAATCGCGGATAGGGCGCTGATCAGGCGAGACTGCTCGGCCGGTGACCATACGGTTTTTAAGGCTTCGCTTGCGCTTTGCGTGATATCTTTTTGTTCTGCCTGCAAATACGCTGGTAAACGGCCAATATTTTCAAAAATAGAATCACGCTGAATCCTATTGCTAGTATTAGTGATTTCATAGCCTTGGCTCCATTTTCTCATCCATTCGGGAAGTACTGCTATAGGATTTTTAGCTAACCATTTGTATTTGTTTCCGGAAATGTGGTTGGAGGGGGGCAGGATGACGTAGCCACCTTCGCCGCGGACGTGAACTTTTCCAACGGCCGAAGACCGTACTTCAGGCGAATCAGGGCGTGCGTGATAAAAAAGATGAACACCGCGTCCTGTCTGGCTGGCGAGTGTCGCAGGGGATGCACCGTGCGCCGCAACCAACGCTTTAAATTCATCTTTCCCCTCCTGCCCGTCGATGTCGAAAACCACGATCCCCGAGCCCGTTGCCAGCGCGATATTAGCGTGCGGCCAAGTTGTCCACCAACGTCGGATTGTGGTCTCGTCGTCGGTTGCGTCCTTGAATCCGCCTTTTGTGCGTGGGTGCTTCGCCGCACTGCCGCAATCGGGTTTGCCACAACTGCAACGACCCTCGATGATCGAGTAGCAGGGGAAAATTCTCCAATGCATGCGGGAGTAAGCAAGTGCTGCTTCAAGTTTTACATTCACCCCTTGCCTCGTGTTTTTGCTGCTGTTACAAGGGGGTTGTCGGCTTGATTTCCCCTTGGGCCGTCGTTGACGATCATCCCCCGTCCAATTCAGCCCGGACGGGGGATTTTTTGTTCGAGGTCGGACATACGGTGCCTCGCATCCCCCGGTTTCGTCAAGACAAATTATTTTTTCCTCTATACCATTTACATTTCCCGAATCGCTGTTATACATTGTCTTAGTAAGGGGAAATCATGCAACCGCATTTCAGTGACGCCGAACGCCCGGCCCTCAACGACATGGCCAAGTTGCGCATGGACCAATGCTGGCGTCGGGGCGAAATCGGCGATTCGACGTACCTTCGCAGCCTTTTTATCATGGGCTTCCTGCCCGATGTGGCGCACAGCGAGCTCAGCCTGCTCAAAATGGAAAGTCAGCGCTGATGGCTCGTTCTTGCGAATGTCCAAAATGCGGACAGGATATCAGTCACACCTACGAATCATACGATCCTGACGTTGGCATCATGTCGGGCGGTTGGTATTGCGAAGCCTGCAACATAGCGATCGCCGACGAAGATGAACCGGATTACGACGAATGAAACCCCACGAATCGGCCAAGGCATGGCGTATTAAACGCAAGCTCAGCCTCGACCAGTTGTCGGAATTGACCGGCTACTCGGTTCCGGCCCTTTACAAATTCGAAGCCGGCGCCCGCCAGCCCGGCCAGAAGCACTCGGAATGGACCTGGCAGCGGTTCCAGATGGCTTGCGCCGCGGTCGACGCCCAACTTCGCACCGGGAGGGCGTTCGAGTGGTGATTCGGCACAAAGGTATTGAAATAGACCAGAAAAACCGCACCATTAAAGTTGGCGATCGCCTGCGGCATTTTACTCGTATCGGTGCGCATTCTTGCACTCCCAGAAACGATGGGTATTTTTTCAAAGCCGTTTGCCACTTAATTCTTAATGGGTGGACAAGCAGGCAAGAATTATTCGACTATATTTTTGGTGACGATGAAAACGGCGGCCCTGATAGCGGATTGAAAAGTCTGGATGTCCAGTTCCATTATTGGCAACCCAAATTGAACGCCGTTGGTATGCACATCGTCCGGGATAAACGCGCCGGCTTATTCTGGTACAAAATTCAGGAGCTCCCCGTTGATGGCTGATTTGAATCAAGACGAGCTCACCGTACTCCTGATCGCCGCCAAGGGCGAACCGATGATGCCGATTGGCCGCTGGCGCGCGCCGGCCGAGTCACTGATCGCCAAAGGCTTGATCCAGCCGCGCCCACATGCCGGCGATCCCACTGGTTTTTTCAACTTGCACATCACTGCGGCGGGTAAGGCGCAAGCGGCACAGGAGGAATCTGACTTTGACGGCCAGTTGCGCATTATGATCGACATCAACAACCAGATTCACCACGCCAAGACCCAGGCGCGCGCCGCGGCCGAGCAGATAGCTGTGCAACTAGTCGACCTCACCGAGTTGTCGGTCAAGGTGACCGGTGACGACAAGACCAAAGCGCTGCGCGAGTGGTCTAGAGTGATTTTAACCCGAGCCTTGGAGATGATGAAATGATGGTGGATACGCAAAGATTCATATTTGGCTGGAGCATTATTTTGCTATGGATATTTGTCGCAACGCAAGTGTTTGCGGCTGATCTCGCGACACCGCGTCGGCAAAACCTGACGATCGTACCCCTGCCCCGCTTGTCCAATCCCACAATCGCACCGTCAGCGCCGCAATCAGCCGTCTCTGCACCGATATCACGTGCGCTCGAACCATGTCTCGCCCCCGATGTCAAACCGGTATCCGGCCAGGCTCTGCAACCCGACCAGACCTGCCCAACCGGCCTGCGGTGGAAATACCAGAAATGAAGGTGTGGGCGGTCAGTCGGGACTACTGCGTCCTTCGTGTTTTCGATAACAAGGAAACCGCCGAGCAATATTGCAGGGCGAAAAACGATGCTGATCGCAAAGAGCATAACGGCGGTATCTGGCATGTCTATCGAACCGAGGAATTCGACGTTGAACACGATTGATATCCAGTTCTTCAAGGATCATCCCGACCGCAAAGCCCGCATACGCTTACCGCAAAAACAGACGCATATCGATCAACAACGGGCGGTCCGGTACCTAGACGAACAAGAGCTGGCATTCCGCCAACTCGGTCCGCACGACGTCAAGCGGCGGCGGATCATCGTTTACCGAGTACCCGCCGATCATCCGGAATATGCGAATCACCTGATGCAGATTCCGTTTTTGCTGTTTGCCGATGAGACGATCGAGGATCGGGATGATGCGCTGTTGCCGATCGTGCACCAGCTCATGATGGAAGCGGCGGGGCGATGAGACCAGTCGTCCTTGATTTTGAATCTCACTACAGTGACGAGTTCACGCTGAGCAAGCTAGGCACGGAGGCTTACATCCGTGATCCCCGCTTCGAGGCACATGGCGCTGCAATAAAATGGAGTGCTAGCACGTCAGCGGTCTGGTACGATCAGCGTGAGTTGGCCTATGTCTTGAAAGAAGAGGATTGGTCTGATGTGTTCCTCGTATCGCATCACGCGCAGTTCGACCATTTTATACTTAACCACTGGTATGGTGTGCGTCCTCGAATGTCCGGATGCACGCTGTCCATGGCGCGACTCATGCTTGGCAATCACCTATCTGTCTCCCTCGACAACGTTCGTAAACACTTCGGCCTGCCGGCGAAAACTACCCCCTATAACCTCTTTAAAGGAAAGCACTGGTCTGAGCTTACCCCCCAAGTACAGCGGCTTGTAGGCGAGGGCGCCTGCGACGAGGTCGAATCGATCTGGAAGATATTCGGCCTGTTAATGAAGGCGGGTTTCCCCCCGGCGGAACTAGACGTTATCGACAGCGTGGTCCGGATGTTCACCGAGCCGGTACTTGAACTCGACACCGACACGCTCGCAAAACTGTGGGAATCGGAAAACACCAGGAAGGCTGAAGGCAACGCGGCGCTGGGGGTGGACGGTAGCGACCTACGATCGACCGAGTTGTTCTGCAAGCTGCTCGAGGATGAAGGGATAGAAATTGAATATAAGGACGGTAAAAAAGGACCAATTCCCGCCATCGCCAAGAACGATCCATTCATGCGGGACTTCCTCCGTGAGCACGACAACGAGCGCGTTCGTGCGCTGGCGGAAGCACGCCTTGCGGAAAAGTCCACCTTACTGCAGACCCGCGCGGCAACGCTGGGCTGGGTGGCGTCAAGGGGACCTGCACCTGTTTACTTATTTTACTCTGGAGCTGGCACGCTACGACCTTCGGGCGGTGACGGATGTAATTGGCTCAACTTCAAGCGTGGTTCCGCTATTCGTCGAGCGGTCAAGGCGCCGAGTGGATTCTATCTGGCGCCGGTAGACGCCTCGCAGATCGAATGCCGCGTGCTGCATTATTTGGCCGGCGGGCCGCAGGACGAGGTGATCCAGAAGTTCAGGAATAACGAAGATCCTTACGTGGACCTCGCAGCGCATTTTTACAAGGAAGAAGTCTATAAGCCGAAGCCGGATGATCCGCGTTATGAAGAAATGACGGCAAAGCGAGGACTTGGTAAGCAGGGCCGACTCATGTGCGGTTATGGATCATCCGGCAAGATGTTCAAGGCTACGGCGGCATCCGGCACTTATGGCCCACGCGTTGACATGTCGATCGAAGTTGCCAACCAATGGGTTGATACCTATCGAAACACCAATCCGTCTATTTGCGGCCGCGGCACCGGTTACTGGGCCCAGTGTGAACGGATGCTGGCGCGGCTCGGCGGAGGTGATCCGATCCAGTGGGGACCGTTGCTCGTAAAGGATCACCGCATCTTTATTCAGGGTGCACCGATGATCTACGACACCATCGAGTATCACACGCCACAGCCGGATGATGAGAATCCCAAGACCGGCTGGCGGGTCAAGAAGCGGGATGGTTGGCGGTTTATTTGGGGTTCGAAGTTGACGCAGAATATCTGCGAGGGCGTGTCCCGCATGATCGTGTCGCAAGCCATGATTCGGATCAAGAAAAAATATGGCATAAGGACCTTGAACTGGCCTTACGATGAGTTATTGTTGCTGATACCTCGTAATGGTCGTGAAGAAGAAATGCTGCAGTTATGCTTGACCGAGATGACGCTTGAGCCGTCATGGTTGCCGGGCTTGCCACTAGCGGCGGAGGGAGCACTAGGAGAACGCTATGACAAATAGTCTTGTCGTACGGCATTCGTTCGCCAATCCATGCTGGTGGGGGGTGCACCGCGCACTTTACTGGTGGCATTCACAAAATGGAGTGCGGTACTGATGGCGTGGACCCTCACCGATGACGTCGACGATATCATCAATGTCCGGGCTATTATCAGCACGGTTCACCAGCAGGATCAATTGCGTGACTTGATCGTCGCACTCGAAAAACGCCTGCAACTAGGACGCCAACTAGAACCCAAGGAGAACACCGATGGATGAGATGCCCGACTTCGATACCTCGCACGAAACTCCCACGGACGCACCGAAAAAGCCCCGGCGCAAGCCGATGAAGCGTCGGAAGATGGCGAAACACCGCACGCCAATGCCAAAGCGCTTGAAACCGGAAGCGCCGAAGAAAACACGCAAGAAGTGGCGAAAGGCGCGTAGTATTCCCGCTGGCCGCAGGGTTTTGGCGGAAGCGCGCGGCATGAATCACACCGAATTCATGGCCGCGTTCGGCGTCGTGACCGCACTGGCGAAATTCTACAACGATGCCAAGAAGCGCATCTTGGCCAAAGCTGCGGAGGCGTGGACATGAATGACTTCTCAAGCGAATTGCGCGATCTCATCGACAAGTGGCGGGACACGCCAGGGTACGCTCTTCCCGATATCGTCGATGAGCTCGAGGATGCGGCCGAAGCCTTGGTCGAGGAAGTCAATGCTCAAATCTGACTTCCCCGATATTCCCGATTTCCTCCGGCGTCCGAAAGACAACCGCATGCCTACACCTGCGTTCAAGCCGATTGTCTATTCGTACACGCTGTTGAAAACGGCCGATACCTGCCTGTACAAGTGCTTCCGGCAATACGTTAAACGCGACCTGCCATTCGACAAGACGCCAGAAATCGAATACGGCAACGCAGTTCATGAAGCGATGGAGTACCGGATCGGCGGCAAGCCGCTGCCCTTGACCATGCAGCACTGGGAGCCGTTGGTGTCGGCTTATGTTGAGCGCAAAGCGAAGTCGGAGAAGAAAACCGGCATTACCAAACTAGGCAAGCCGACAGGATTCTTCGACAAGGATGTCTGGCTGCGCTGTAAGATCGACGTCACGATGCTCAACGGCACCGCAGTGTTTCTCAGCGACTTCAAAACAGGAAATAGCAAGTACGAAGATCCATTCGAGCTTGAGATACAGGCATTGACGTTGAAAGCGGCAATTCCAGCAATTACGAAGATTGCCGGGCATTTTGCGTGGTTGAAAGAAAACCGGATCGGAGCAGTACACGACCTTTCTGATTTCAGCGCTACATGGGCCAAAATCAACAATAAGGTCGAAGTGATCGAGGACTGCATGGCGAGCGGGGACTGGCCGAAGACGAAGAATCCGTTATGCGGTTGGTGCGGAGTTTTGGATTGCGAGAATAATCCTAAACGGACAACGTGAATGCGCTATTACAAATACGCCAAGACGGAAGTCGCCTACACGCCGAAGGCGATGAAGAAGGATGAACGATGCGCGCTTTGTGAGCATTACGAAGGCGGCAGTACGTGCGATATTGTGAGTGGGAACATCAATCCGGGCGGATGGTGTAATAAATTTGAGCGGGATACGACATGACAACCCCCGAGGGATGGGAAAAACGGGATGTCGATGCATTCCTGAAAACGCTGGGCCCGGATCGCGTCTATATTTTCAAGCCGTTCATGGCCGGCTACGGCAAGGGCGGAGTGGCCGATTACTGCTTGTGCCTAAACGGCGCCTATTGGAGTCTTGAGATCAAGCGCCCAGGAAAAGAGGCAACAGCGATCCAGACACGTCGCATGAACGAGGTGCGCGCGGCCGGCGGCCATGCCGTGGCTGGCACTGCCGAGGTAGTGATTCAGGCGCTTAGGGACTGGTTGGCGGTGAGAGGCGTCGTCGCTTGACATTTTGGCTCGACGATCAGCGCCAGCTCGTGATCTATCCGGGCCAGCCTGGTGTCCTCACGCAATACATCCCCGAGCTAAAGACGATCAACAGCAGTTATTTCACCATCCCCCGCAAATTGCGGCCGTTAATGACCGCAGCTTATTATAATCTGCCTGTCCCGCCGATCATGACCGACACTAATTATGATTGGCCGATCGAGCCCGGCAAGACACCCCTGCCGCACCAGAAGCTGTATGCTAATTTCACCGTGCTGCATCCCAGAATGTTTAACCTCGGCGATCCCGGGACGATGAAGACGATCAGCACGTTATGGGCGATGGACTATCTCATGCTGCAGGCGCGCGAGCGGTTCCGCTGCCTGATCGTCGCCCCGCTGACAATTCTAGAAACAACATGGGCCGCCGCGATCTTCCGCAACTTCCTCGGCCGCCGCACCTATGAAATCCTGACCGGCTCCCCCGAACGCCGCATCAAGCGCCTCGAGGCCGATGTTGACGTGTATATCGTCAATCACGACGGCATCAAGATCGGCGCGCACATCCGCCGCAAGATCGACCCGCGACGACCGAAGCAGAAGAAGATCGAGCTCGACGGATTTTCCGCAGCGTTGGCAGCCCGTGACGATATCAAGATGGTGATTGTGGACGAAGCGCACGGCTTCGCCGATCCGTTTTCCGGCCGCTCGGGGGTCGCCCAGTTACTGTTCGGGGTCGGCAAGCGGCCGATGTTGAAGCAGCTCACCGGCACCCCTAATGCCACCGCGCCGACCGATGCCTACGGGATTGCAAAGCTGTCGAACAATGCTTTTGGCAAGTCCTGGACCGGGTTTCGGCTTGAGACGATGGTGAAAATTACAGATTTTAAATGGATTCCGCAAAAAGATGGTTATGATAAAGCGCGTCGATTACTAACCCCCGCCATACGATTCGGACTTGATGAAATCTGGGATGGCCCGCCAATGACGGTGCAGCGCCGCAAGGTCGAGCTGACCGAGGGGCAGAAGAAGGAGATGGCCCGGCTCAAGCGCGAGTTACAGGTGGTAATGCAGACCGGCGGAGCAATTAGTGCCGCCAATGAATCGGCCGCCCGACAGAAGTTGATTCAGCTCTCTCTTGGCGCGGTGTATGATGGTGATCACGTCGCCCATCTGATCGACGCCACGCCGCGGTACCGGGAGCTAGAGGCGATCGTCGAATCAACCGAGCGCAAGGTGGTGGTGTTCGTGCCGATCACCAGTGTGGTGCACTTGGTCGTGAAGTACTTACGCGCCGAGTGGAAGAAGCACAAGAAGCCGTGGAAGTGCGACTTCATCAATGGCGAAGTGAAGGCCGGCAAGGAACGGGATCGCGTCATCAACGAATTCGTCAGTGATCCTGACTTTAAGTTGGTGGTGGCTGATCCGCAAACCGCCACCGAAGGCATCAACGAGTTCGTGATCGCGGACACCGTAGTATGGTTCGGCGCTACTGACCGGGCCAAGGCGTGGATCCAGGGCAATGCGCGCGTGCGGCGACCGGGGCAAAAATACCCGTCGACCTGCTTCCAGTTAGTGTCAAACAAGCTCGAAGAAGAAATCTTCGACAGACTCGAGAACAACACTTCGATGCAGGGAATGATGCTGGATGCTATCCGGAAAGGTAAATTTTAGTTCGTAATAATTACGAACGCTAACTTGACAAAAATTACGAACGCATTAGAAACATCCTAAAGGAATTGAAATGCCCCCTCGCACCAAACGCCAGACAGTCGAAACCGCGGCTCCCGAAACCAAGGTCATGCTGCCGGGCGATATACACATCCCCCTGCCGACTGACAACGACCTGATCGCCGAAAACCACAAAATCACCGATCTGATCAAGGCGGCGCAGGCCAAGTTCGACGAGTGGTCCAAGCCTCACAAAGAACGGCTGAAGGCGATTGAGGATGACCTGTTTGCCCGCCTCGCCGAACGCGGCGCCGACTCAACCAAGACCGATGCGGGCACCGCTTATATATCAAATCTCGCTTCGGTGAAGATCGAGGATGGCGAGAAACTGTTCGACTTTGCTGCTGACCATTGGGAGGTTTACGGCGACGAGATCAAGCTGTCGATCGGCATCAAGGCCGTGCGCGCCTACATGGACGAACATGACGGTCAGTTGCCGCCTGGCGTGTCGCTGAGCAAGTATTCCCGACTCAATGTTACAAGGAGCTAACGATGACCCTTCCTGCCCATCTCCAAAATCTGCAAACCCCTGACATCGGCGGCGTGCTGTCGGCCAATCTCGGCTCGGCCATGCCTCCGCATGTGTCGATCGGCGGCGGCCGGTTCACCTTGATTGACGCCTCGAACAACGAAATTCCGGTACCCACTTTTGATCCCGTCATCGGCGTGTATCTCGATGCTGCGATCATCGATGTCAACCCAGTCATGAGCCGGATCTATTTCGAAGGCAATTATGACGCCAACGCCGAGGGCGTGCGGCCGGCCTGTTTCTCTGATAACGGCGTGGGCCCGTCAATTGCCTCGAGCACACCGCAAGCGCCGACCTGCGCTGCCTGCCCGCGATCTGAGTGGACCAAGGTCAACCCCAACGGCAAGAAGGTGCCGTGGTGCACCCACAAGCAGAAGGTCGCCCTGTTGATCCCCGGCTTCGATGTCCTGTTCCTGCTGGCGGTGCCGCCGAACAGTCACGGGCCGATGCGCGAGTACGTTGAACGCTGCAAAGGCAACGGCGTCAATATGGCCAATTTGGTCACCCGGATGTCGTTCGTGCCGAACATCCAGGGCACTCTCCAGTTCACCCCGGTGTCCTATATCGACGCGCCGACCGCCGAGCTTCGCCAGAAGGCCTATGTTGAGAAGAAGACCGATGCGTTGGTCGGGCGGAACGACGTGGCACGGGGCGCCGGCTCGATCGGCGTGAGTGCACCTGTTCAGCAGGGCGCGATTACGACTCAGATGCCGCTTGCCGGGCAGCAATTCCTGCAATCCAGCCCCACGGTGACCGGCCCCGCCCCGCAGGTGCAACAGTCCGGCCCTTTCCAGACCGCTGCCCAGTCTGCAGCGGCCTCTCAGGCACCCATGGGTTTCGGCCAGTTCCCAAATCCTTCGGCTTCATCGACGACTCCGAATACTGCCGGGCCCGCTGGTGGTGCGACGACTGCATCCCCTTCTGAACAGCCCGCCACAGGTCGCAGGCGGCGCCGGACAGCAGCGGAGATGCAGGCGTCCAACAATGCGTCCGGGCATAACCCGACGGTTGCTACGAGCGGTGTAAATACACCGCAAGCCCCGTTCCCGCATCCGTCTTCGCCAAGTGGCTTCGCCGGACAAGTTCCTGGGCAGACTTCCACTCCGGCGCAGACCGACATGGGGTTCGGGATGTCATCCGGACAGTCGGCAGCGGCTAATCCGGAGCTGTCCGCCATGCTCGACGATTTTTTCACGAAGGGCTGAGCGATGACGTTTCAAAAACGCTTGAAGACGGCTATGCGTCGGCGCAACATGCGGGTGGCTGACGTCGCCCGCTGGTTTGACCGTCCTTATACGACCGTCCGCGAATGGGTGCTGAACGGGCGCACCCCCGACGGCACCGGGCGGGACCGGCGAATTACCGAGAAGAAACTGGAAGCTCTTGAGAGGGGGTAATCCATGAAACGTACCTTATTTGTTTTGGTGCTTATCGTCACCGCTTCGAGCGCTCATGCCCAGTATGGCGGACCACCCATGTGGGACCGCAACTATCAGAACTGGGGGCCGCAGGAACAGCGGCGCCGGCTACCTCCGCGCACCTACGATCCGTATGACCGGGGCCCGGAACGCTTTGGCCCGCCTCCCCCGCGCATGGATCGTGAAGAATATGAACGCCGTTCCTGGTGCGCCATGCATCCGAGAGAATGTTCATGACCGACGCCCAGATGCTTCAGAACCTGCTGGACGTGTACGACAGCATGGTTTTTCATCGCTTGAATAGCGCTCTACCTGAACTGAAAGAAGTGATCGCGGAGCTTCGTCGGCGGATCGCATTGGAGGGATCGAAATGATTGAGCCTTACGAAGTCTCGGCTGCCACGCCTGCTTGGTCTCTCACGCGAGACGATATGCAAAAACTGCACGGGCAGGCCCACGCAGGAGCGATGCTGGGTGGCGACAACGCCTATCAAGCGTGTCTTGCCATCGAAGGTATTTTGGCCCGCGTTGCAAAACGCGTTGCCACGCCTGCGGATTATTCCCAGAAATCAGCCTCGCTTTTACTAACCTCTCACAACTCCGGCGAGGGTGATCCGTCAGTGATGCCGGATTGCGGCGGGGCTGATACCGCTGCCACGTCTGCGGTTGGTGGGGAGGCGCGCGACAAGATCGCAGCTATTGTTGGCGGCCAGCACTGGGCAGACTTTGAAGATGACGCTTGCGGTTGCAAAACCTGCGAGCTTGAACGCGATCATTGCCGTAAACTAGCCGATCAGATTCTCGCTCTCGCCATCCCACCGGCCTCTCCATTGCGGGGGAGGGAAATCGATCAGGCTGATTACAAAATCGGTTGGTGGCTGTCTGGTGCGCTCGAAGATCCGAATGTCTGCGCGGAAATGAAGGCAGACATCAACAAGTGGTTTGAAGCGCACCAGCCGGGCTTGGTTACGTCTGCGTCATCCACATCACCTCAGGAACAGCCTGCCGCAGCTCCAGCAACAGAGCGGGAATGGCAGCCGATGAGCTTAGCTCCGAAGGACGCGGAGATTATCGGGATGGATTCCGATGGTCGCATATTCAACATGCGATGGGAACCGGATGACTCCGGAGAGAACTGGTACGACGTGCACGGGGACCAGCTTGCCTATCCGGTTCGATGGATGCCAATGCCCTTCCCTGCTGCTTCGGACAAGAAAACGCCGGCGCCAAAGCTCAATGCGGATCGCGAGAATAAAACGTACTATCTTGAACGATCCAAGGTCCGTGAAATCTTGATCGACCATAACGCCGCTACGCAGGTAGGAATGGGCTTTTTCCGGTGGTCGGGCCTATCAAAGATTGATGCGCTGCCAATCTTCACCGTAGAAGATTTCCGCGCCCAGTCCCCAATACTGTCCGACCAATGCCTGCAAGTACCAAGGAAATAAAATTGATGCCGCAGGAGACGACGTGAAATTCGTACTCGCCCACGACTTCTTCAAATTCATCCTCATGCCTGGCTTCGCGATCTGGCTTTGGATGTGCTGGATCGCAGGAAGACCGAACCGGAACGCGAAGAAAGGCGGATGTCAGTGATCGAGCGCATTCCCGATCCATTGATGGCGGCGATCTGCACGGGCATTCTTTTGCTGACGGCGGAGTGTGAAGTGAGGCTCTTTTGCTGGGTGATGTCATGATTAAATCAACGCAAGCGATGCGAGATCGGATTCGCGAGTTGATGAGCCGGGAGCAAGACGATTACGATCGCGCGGTAGAATGCGTCATTGATGATTTGGACGCGCTGATGACCGCGCTTCGTCGCATTAGGTCATTGGAAGAAAAGAACGTCCAGAAATACGCGCAGCAGATCGCTGATGAGGCTTTGCAGGAAGGCGATGGGAAATGAGCTGCAAGAAAAATCCGAAATGGCTCGATCTCGTTCTTTTCTGGACGATCATTCCGCCGATGATTGTTGCGGTGATGGTGTGGGAGATAACCATGGGGTTTCGCGGAAAGCCGCTCGATGCCTGTGGTGACGATGCGCGTAATGGCGACGATGCCCCCCATGCACGAACCTGACACCGGCTTCCCGGCCGCCGATTGAAATATGGACGTGCCTGACACGTCGGTAATCAGTAGAATACCCCCCAGGCCATCCCCGCAGCATTGAATAAATACAGCGAGGATTGCGGGTGATATCGACCGCGGTACCATTGGCGTGCTGGCTTATGTGATGCGTTCCAGTGACATAAGTATGGCGCACCGTTGATACAACTTCGGAGCCGCAGGTTGTTACGATTTCGGTAATCTTCGCTGCGAGCTTTGGCACGACGCCGATCAGACTGACCCCGGCTGGACGGCGACGCGGCAACGGAACGATCGACTTAACGACATGTCGATGCCTGATGTGAACATGTCTTGATCGGTGTCTGGCGTGAAATCGTCTCGATCGATGCTGCGTTTCTTTAGGTCGTATCAAAACAAAAATATTAGGCCACGCAAATGGCTGCACAACAGGAGCTGCAATACGCCGATGACGTGCTTCCGCCGGCGAGATAAAAAACACGCAGGCAAGCGCCAGCAATCCGATGCGAAGCATGGTTTTTCCATTTTATTCAAGGGATGTTCTGGATTTTTTCGCGACGGCTATAAAGGCCATCAATTTCATTGGTGATGAATCCGCGGCCGTGCTGTAACTCGTCGATTCGACGAGAGAGCTCATCCATCCGCTGGGTCTGCACGGCTTGTGCCGTGATGATCGTTTCCAACTTCTCGATCTTCTTGCTTTGCAACTGCATGTCACGGGCCAGCATTTTAAGGTCGCCTCTCATGCTCCACGCAAAACCTAAACCCCCTAACAGAAAGAAAATCAGGGTCAGTATATCGCCGATCCTGATCGACGGATCGACGGTCATTTCACTGTACGGGTTCTGTTTTGCATATGGGATTATTCCAAGCCTTGCACTTGCAGAGATAGAGTACATCATTGGCATTCAGTCGAACCTTCGTATTGCGCGGCAACTTCTTGATCTCGGAACTATCGGCCGGTCCTTGATTTACCTGCTGATAGACTTCGCAGAAACTATCAACGACCGGTGTCGGCTCTACCGCGCAAAACAGAAAACAAAACTTGATCGTATCAGCTCTTGCCTGCGTTCCCGACAGCATCAGTAAGATCATTGAGCTGGCCGTCAGATAGCGCATTTATTTTCTCCAAGATCCGTTTCCCTTCCGCGGTCATGCCGAGCACGGCTTTGGCCTGCTCGGCTATTTGTTGCTCCTTGCCGGCGTCGAACTGCTGCTGATCATGGTACTTGTTCATGCACCATAAGATGATCTGTAGGCCGAGCTTGGCAAGAGTGATGTAATCGAACACTTAGGCCGAATCTTTCGGCAGGTTGGGCACGAGGTAGACGAGGAAGGGGGTGACCACGCCGACGATGCCGGTGACAGTTGCTTCCGATAGCCCGAAATGAAAACCAAATAGGTTGGCGAGCGCGACGCCGCCCATGATGATGCCGACAAGGGTTTTATCGAAGGTGGTGTACATTGAACAGGATCCCTACAAGATGATGAAGTTGCGCCAACCTGACACAATTACGAGGTCGCCACAACCCCGAGTTCCGCCTTCCAGCGGTTAAGCCAATGGATGCGCTCGGAAAGTCCGGTATAGCCGCCGTTCAAGTGTCGGGTTACTTGGGTAACATTGTCCGTCTGCGCCCACGGCAGGCAGTTGCAGAGGATGAAGTCAGCCACCCCGCACTCGAGGAATTTTGAAGGAGTGTTGACAATATCGGGGTCGGCCAGGAGATTAAGTTGCGTGGGGGCACTGAGAAGTCGATAACCGTTGTATCCAGTGGTCTGGGTAGCACCACGTCCCCGGTAATCGAACCCGTCATTTGAATTAAGCGCATTGCCCATCCTTCCATTGTACACCTTGTTGGCTAGCAGTCGCGGATTGTGGGCATAAGGGATCGCCGATTCCAACGTCGGGAAGCGGGACGGCCACACCTGCATCATGCGCGGTGCTGAGTAGTTCAGGTTTTCGACGACCTCGGTGCCGGCCCCGCATTCGAAACTGATCTGCGCCATGATGTGCGCGATCAGCAAGTTCGATTCGATCCCATACTTCTCGAACACAGTCGGCGCGACGCTGGCGATGCCGTCCCGCAGGCCGGGGATCAGGTTGTCCCCGGACGGCCACAAGTTGAACAGGGCGTTAACGAAGGCCATTTAAAAAGGCGCCCCTGAAGCATGCATGGCGTTGTAGACAATGGTTGCGGCCGCGGCAGCACCAGTGTCGTTGAAGTGAATGTTGTCGGCATTGCGATTACTGGCGTTCAGAGAGTCTAAATTGCCGCCAGAGAAAATAGTCGTTCCGTTAACAAGGGCGATCTGAGCATTTTGAACAGCGGTGGAAACTGCTCCGCCATTCCATGTTTCTTCAGCGACGAAAGTGCGAAACCCTGTAAGCCCGCAGGAACCCATTGAGGAAAACATTGAATTCCAAGAATTAGTGTAGTTGACCTGTGAGGTTCCTACGGATTGATCACTCTCGCCTTGACCCCAGAAGAAGGCAAAAGTCACGCCGGTCGTCGACGGGGTCATGCCTCGAGATGCAAGCCGAGAAATAACTTGGCAGACACGATTGTAGAGAGTGGCGGTGGACCAATTAGCGACAGTGGTACCGCTAATGGCGACAGGTGCGACAACGACACGATCGAAGTTGGCATTGGTTACGAAGGTGTCGGCTACACGAGCGGCGATATTGCCTGGGCCTTGTGGAGCGGTGGTACCGAGTTGAGTGCCGCACATTGCGGCGGTTATGCTGTAACTGCCAGAGTCGTAGAGGTTGAAGCCATCAACGACGGAGGAATTGGTCGGAGTGAAGAGAGTTGGGGTGATGTCTTGCCAGTTGGATTGACCTGCAGTGATCAGGACTAGGGTCTTAAGGGCCGGGTTTATGGTTTGATTTCGGCCGGTGCCACAGCCGGATTGGACAGCAGCACCAAAGGTTACATCGTTGATTTGGCCCGACCATGGATCTGGTTTCGGATTAGCGTAGCGAGAGGCACCTAGCGACGTGAAAGCGAGAAGGGCCAGTAGAATGAAGACGCGAATCCTCATTGCCAAAGCTCCGCGTGGATTCCGGTTTGAAGATACGCCACACCAGCCGTGCCATCCCAAGTTGAGGCGGTGGTGGTGGTATTGAATTCAATTGCAGCATAGGTGTGATAGCCAAGGCCGGGCACACCGGAATAGGTACCAACCACGAGCTGAACAGTAGCTTGTCCAGATCCAATGAAACCGGTAGTGCCAGAGAAAGCGGTCGTGGAATCTATGCCAATACCGGCGGCCATATTTGTCGATGCGCCTGGAACGCCAGTAGCATAATATTTTATGTAAATTGGATCTTCGTTCAATCCGCGAAGTTGAAGAACGACGCAGGAAGTAGAACCATTTATCTCGCGCCAAGTATTGGCTACAGCGTAGGTCCAACTTGCACTATTGATGCCAAGCATCGTAGAAACAGGAACGCGGTTATAAGCATTGAAAACCGCGAAATTAGCGCCGGTGCATGCAGCAGCGAAACCACCATAGGTGAAATTGATCAGCGCCGAACCATCACTACGTATCGAACCGATATAGGTGCCAAAGCCCGCGGCAGGGCCGTTGGTGATCGTGGCGTTATTGGTCCAGATGCCCTGGTTCAGGAGCAAGGCGGTGCCCGCAGAACGCGTGGTATCGTTGGTCCAAGGCGGGCCTCGAGTACAACGATTAGTTGGGCCCGTGTCGATCCAGCAGAAAATGTCATAAATCGATGTATTGGCGACCGCCGCCGGGGATTTCGTTGCATCGGTGGTAAGCTGGGAAACTTCAGCGAAGCACGTGGAAACGAAGTTCGAGCCGTTCCATATCGGGATGATGCAGCCGCCATAAGGCGTCACGAATACGGTATTGGCAGCCGCTTGAGAAGACGTCATCACCTGCACACCCGAGGCGAGAGTGACGCGAACCTGTGGGGTGATGGGAAGTGTGAAGGTACCGCCTGCAGGCGCGGTAAAAGTGCCATCGGCACGCAGGAAATTAGTAGTGCCGCCGCCCGAAGCGGGGACCGCGCCAGACAGCCCACTCGTAAACGTATTTATCAATGCGGTGAGCTGCGTTTGGGTCAGTGCGGCCGGCGTTCCGCCCGCAACTGAGCCAAGAACGGTGTTGGCCCCAATTGTTGGCAAATCAGTATAGGCTATTGCCCGCGCATTGAACCCGAAGGCTCCGGTTCCGAATAGCGGGACATTGTTGGTTCCGGTAAGCGCTGATTGAACTGTCCCCGATAGTGGCGACGATGCATCCGAGCGCATCGCAGTAAGGGCGGATCCATTCACCACTGACAGGCCAGTAGTAGCCGTTGGATTGGCGAACGCGGCAGTGCCGCCAGGAGTGCCGCAATCCTTTAGCCCGCCACCGACAGTAGTGAAACAAGCGCTATCACCGACGACAACCGGCAACGGGGAAACCGTCGGGAAACCTTGCGCAGCCCCATTGACAATAAATGACAGACTTTGCGCGGCAGCCGTGCCGTAATTTTGCAGGCTAATAGTGGCGGAACCGGTGGTTGACGCCCCGAAGCAAAGCTGATTGCGACCGGCGGCGGTCTGCACGTCGGACGATACGCAGATGCCAGCCCCGCCGTTATTGGTCACGCCAATCGAACTGATTGGGCTATTGGTTGCTGATCCTCCATCCCCAACCACGCCCGAGGTCACCCAGTAAGGAACATGCCCCCGCGTGACGCTGCCTGATTGCTGAACTGCCTGCTGCGCTATCGCAGGAGTGACGAATAACGTCAGGACCAGTAGTGCGCTGCGAATTTTCATAATGATGCACTGCCTATGGTCAGATCCACACCAATTGCATAGATGTCGGCGTTACGGGCTGCACCTTGCGGGGTCGTCAGCGATAAAAATATCTGGTTAGCGGTGAGATTTGCAGTTGAAAACCGCGCTGAGTTCGCGAACGCCGTCAGCGTCGCCTGCATCAGAAGATTCGCATTGGTGAGAGCCGAATAAACCTGCCCGGCGGCAACGATCGCACTGCCGCTCTTGGAAGCACCGGTGTAAAATCCGCCCGCAGCCGTAGTAATAGAACCCGATGCGTTTGTGATGATGATTCCGGTCAATTGAAAAACCTGGATCGCGCTCTGCACCACGATCGGTTGGTCATTGGTGGAATTGAAGTCGGCGTTCTGCAGAACGCCTAGTATGCGCTGTCCTGCCACCTGAGGACCGGCATCGCCGATCACGCCATTGGAAATCCACTTTGCTAGGTGGTTGCGGGTGACCGGCTGGATGAATTCGACGCTCACTGGATCATAAAACCTTGAATTCAATCGCTGATACGGATATCGTCCCAGCCGTAGCTATCGCCCATAATTCCGCTTGAGCTGCTGCTTCCGAAATAATGAACGGCCTGCCGCCAAGAATCTTTAAGCCATTCGATGAGTCGAGATCCGATCCTCCGACCGCAAAATCATTTGACGATTCCACCGCGCCCTGTACCCGGGTCGCGTCAGAACTCCAAATTTGCACTGCCACAGTCGTTACGGAATTCACGGATGATTTTGCGGTTATTAACTTCATGGTACGATCCTATCTATAACTAACTGTGATGTCTGAAGATGTTGCAGAACCGGTTACCAATGTTAATCCGATGCCGTAAGCAACATCATAAAGTAGGCATTGCGGCAGGAACCCGGTGGCCGGCAGGGTAATCGTTCCAATTTTGGTGCCTGCTGCGGATGTTCCATCGTAGATTGTTATAGTCGACGAGCCGATAGGATTATTAAAACAAACAGTGTGCAGAATGCCATTGCCCGTTCGGGCCAATGCGGTTCCTGTCCCTGTGATATTCAAATACTGGTAACTAGGATTGGATTGCGCGCAGGCGGCGGCGATCCATGCGAGCGACAGGAATAATCCAGTCAAAATAGCCTTGAAATGTCGCTTCATCACTTCCTCCGTATTTGGAACTAGTTTAGCATTGAAGGGGGTCCGATGTAAAACGACTGTGAAACACTCGTAAACTGACGGGATTGCAGATAACAAGACCAAAAACCGTGCTGATCGACAAAAGCAGCCGGCAATACGCATAAAGTATAGGTTCGGCTTTCAAAAATGCCTTTTGGGGTTCCAACATCAATCAACCCGACATAAGTGTCCGGCGACGTAATCATGAACTGGATACCATCGGGCTTGGTGAAAATCATGCTGTAGGAATCGGTCAGATTAAGCTCCGAACCCGCATCGATCAACACGGCAATCGCCTCCCCCACAATGACATTATTAGTTGCTGGCGCTTGGAAAAAACGCAAGATATTCACATTGCCAAAAGCAGCATCCAAAGCGATTACTTTTGCCGCGGTCAATCTCGTGGGAATTGGCGGGATTGGCGGGATTGGCGGAATCAAAATACCAAATATTTCCTGTAATCGATCCGGTATCTTAAGCAGCTTGATCTGATCGAAAAAATTCTGCGTAGCATAAAAACTCGCCAGTGACGGCGATGATCCAGCAAACGGACCTTGCGCAAATTCGTTTGAACGCTTGAGACTTATTTTAGCAAACCAATCAACTAGCGCATTTTTAATGGTAATTGATTGCGCGGTCGCCTGCAAAAACTCGAAACTGATAGGCGGCTGTTTGATCTTTACAATATCGAAAAACGAAGTCGTTTCTATGATCGGCACTAGGAATGGTGCACCGAATGCTTCTTGCGTACGCTCCGGTATTTTCAACAATTTTACTTTATCAAACCACGCTTCATAGGACTCCGGCGTCCAGAATCGTTGCGGATAGAGCTCGCCGAATCGCTTTGGCGGTTTTAACAGCCTACCGGCATCAAACCAATTCGTGACCGAAAGATTGAAAGAAATTACCAGCGGCGCCATATCGGTCGGTTTATCGATGATCGGCGGCTTTGGTCTTATCATATCGAAAAAGACCTGTGTGATATAGGCATTGGTCAGCGTCGGCGATGTTCCTGAAAACGGCCCTTGGGTGAACTCACTAGGACGTTTTAACCAGATTGATTCAAAGAACGGCTGTTCAACAATAGCTAAAGCAACCGTTACGATCGGTGGGAATACTGGAAGTTGATCGATAATGGGTTGCTTGAGTTTGATAGACTCGAAGAAGGCCGTCGTTTTTATGTTCGACGGCAGAAATGGAACACCGAATGATTCGGATAAGCGTTCTGATATTTTCAACAAGCTGTTGGGATCGAAGAAGGATGAAGTTGCAAAGGTACCAGATAGTGGCGGCGAGGTTCCTGTAAATGGACCTTGAGTAAATTCGGTAGAGCGCTTTAGCCAAAGCGGTTCGAAGAATGGTTGTTCAACAACGAAAAAGGCAGCGGCCGGAAGAGGATTGAATAGTATTGGTGCGTTATCTATGGTTGGCTGTTTGAGCCGGATCGTTTCGAAGAATGGCTGCTCAACCACAGTGCTGAGTGTAGCTGCGCGCAGTATTGGTGACGTCTCTACCACAGGCTGCTTCAGCCGGATCGATTCGAACTGTGTATCCCCTGCAAGCTTCGGTGGAGGGAATCGAGGAACGATGTCAGGAATAGTGATTATTGATTGCTTCAGCTTGACCACATCGAAGAAAGCTGATGTTGCAAATATAGGGACTGTGATACTAGGCGGAAAAGCTAGATTCGGCTTAAATCTAAATTCTGGGCCAAGATTTGGTGCGTAGAATTCGGCGGTGCCACCAAGGGTTACTGCGGCTACAACAGTGGTACCGACTAGCGTCGCAAAGATTTCGTCTTCGGGATAGATGAGGAAGCAATAGGGATCGGCGTGGAGTAGTGAGGCTTCGCCGGCAGTAAGGATGCGATTCCAACCGGCCCAGTAGTAGATATATCCGTTCAGGCCCCCACCAAAGTTCTGGGCATTGGCGGTGCCGCTGTTGAGATTGACCTGCTGGCCAGTGGTCGCGTTGGTGGTGGTTATTGCGCTGACTGAGGTATCCAGCTTGCCGTCAAAGTACATCAATCCAGCAGTACCTGACGTCGCCACAAATACGCCGGTATGGTAGACATTGGCGGTAAGTGACGCAGCATAGTTAAGCTGGGTGCCACCGTTGTTACAGAAAAACGAAAGGTTGGGCCCTGTTATTACATTGAATCCGGCGACATCGACTGAAGCAGTCCCGGTGGATGTGAAATAGTTGGGGGTGCCTAAGGTGCCAAAGAATCCCGATGCGACAGAATAAGGCGCGGTGTTGGTAAATTTCTGGGTGGCCTGATTGCCCAGAGGAAGTGTGATCGAATCCGAGGTCGACGTTCCTGGGTATTTGAGGCCGTTACCGAATACGGACGTCGATGTGGTTAGTCGGGTAGTGGACGCGATGATCGCGCCGTGGCCGCTGTTTATCAGATCAATAACCTGACCGCCAGCATCGTAGGCGTAAAATACAAGGCCAACTGCAAGCGGATGCCCTCGGTTAATGCGAGGAATGCTTCCCCAAGGCCTCTTCTGTCCACTACGATATGGTATAGGAAGTTGCAAAACCGTTCCTTAGTATTGAACGGCGACTGGCCCAACTTTGATCACGTGACCAGAAGCAGAAAGTGCTACGCCGGTGCGGTTGCCGATATAGAGTTTGGTTGACCACCATGGAAGGCGAGTGATACCGGAAGCAGCATAAATGTCATTCGCAGCAGTGGCGACATTAGCGAAAGGGATTATGAAATCAGGCGGACGAGGCAAGTCTGTGGCCGAAGCGTAGTTAGCCTTTTCAAAAGAGGTGCCGCCATCAGGGGAGTAGATAAACCAGCCTTCAATGAAGCCGCCAGCGGCTGGAGTAAAAGCTCCGCCCGTTAGCATATGAACTTGACCCCAAATACCATTGGCGAAACTGGATTGGGTGAACACACCGGATGTGCCGCCAACACTGGAAATGACGTTGGCGGTGGAGGCTAACGCATTTAACTCAGTGGTCATCAACGTGACCGGGGTGGTGATGAAGCCACTAGTGCCCGCGGCTTCAAGGAAATTGGTGGCCACGGTTTATCCTCCTGTGACAGCGTTGAGGATCGCCCTTGCTCCAGCTTGAGTTGTGACGGCTTGGCCACCGACATAGGCGACGATGCCGTCCATAATGGTTTTGGCCTGCGCGATTTGGTTGGACGACACCGCACGAGATAGAGTTGGATATGTAGTTAGACTGATTGGGTGGGCGACGTTTGGTGTGCCATCAGCTGCGCCGGATGATCCGTCTGCGTTGAGGGCAGTAGTGGCCATCGCGGCAACGACTGTTGCCACTGCGTCATCGGTCCACGCTGCATCGAGGGTCAGCATTTGCTGATAGATGCTCAGCAATTGTTGCGATAGCGACATTAACTGGTTCGCGACTTGAATTGCTTGGGATTGTTGTGTGGCCATTAGTTGAGACTTTCAAGAGAGTACTGATGAACTAGAATGGAATTGGAAGCGCTGGCTGTGGACCATGTACCGAAAAAGTCGACGACGTTGGTGGCGGTGGAGTCAAAACCAGTTCCAACAGCGGGAGCCGTAGCAGGAAGCATTAGACTTTCAGCGATACCGGCCGCCGCACCTAAGGCAGCGGCACTGGTCCAAGAGCCAATCCCTAGGATATTAGCCGATGTGCCTGATCCGATAGCCCGGCAAGTCAGGATTGCTTCAAATTCCCAGGTATCGTTGGTCTGGGCCGTTGTGTTAAGGCTCATAGCCCCGCCGTTGAAGACAACAGTTGTGGCTCCAAATCTTACATCAAGAGTAAGGGTGCCAGGAGCAGCCGTCAAAGTAGATATTCGTCCTCTGGCAGATACACGAATCGACTTGCCTGGAACCCAGAAGAAGTTCGAGGGTAGCGTGAATCGGGCAGCAGGGGGGATGAGGCTGGTGGCCGTGATCGTATTTGTTAACGCAGTGCCATCAATCTGCGAGGTGATTAGGCATTCCTGAAATGACAGTGCTGGGCCACCCGACATCATTTATCTCCAAAGTTGGCCAGCGTTGTCTTTCGCCCACTGGCTCGAAGAAGGGCGTTGTAGCTTTCAGGGTCGTGATGTTTGATTTCGCTCCACTTGGCTGCAACGCCAGGAATACCAATGCCTGCTGGTGCGCCGACGAAATCGATTTTCATCCATCCAGTGGAAAGGAAGCATTTGCGACAAATGATACGCCTGTCTGATCTGTTGTCATCATCGACATAAACATCGAGGTGATAGTTGTCGGTTAAACGTGCGTGCTTTGCCTCATCAAGACTATTCGTGACAGCATCGAAGTAATCACCTTGACCCATTTGGCCACGAATCTGCTCGATTGGATCATGTTCACACATTGCCAAGTCTCACTTTGTTTGCAAATTCAAATTCTTCTCGATCAATACGGTCACGGAAGTAAGAACATATCTCACCACTGTTTAGTTTAATTTTGCAGCGGCCGCAGATGTCCTTGTCACAAACACTGCAGCATTCCGCAACGGCAGAAGCTGGTAGCGGCTTTTTAGTTGTGGCATCACACATGAATATAGTCTTAGCGCAGTGCCGACAGACCAGAAGGTCCGCCTCGTAATCAGGACGATCCGAGCCGTAATTTTTTCTTATTGTCCAACCAACTGCCAAAGATCATTCCACAGTAAAATGCTGCGCCACTGCGGTTGATGTATAGTTCGTCGACTTGGCGCGGCAAGCAATGCCCTTCAGATTCACCGCAGGGATGATCAGCGGTGTCAAACGGAAGTCGGCATAGGCGATACGCTGGCTCTGACGCTGGTTGGTGGTAAAAGCCAACAGGCTCGAGTTCGCGGTGATCGTACCTTCGGCTGTGAAGTTCGCAGCATAAGTCAGCAGTGCTGCTGCGTCAGCACCATCCGGCGTTGGGTTTGGCGTAACCGCGCTGGACGTGCCGGCCGCGGTCTGCTGCGACCAATCCCAGACAATCTGGCAATCGGTGGAAACCGCTGCACCGTCCGCACCGACTTCGACTTCATCAATCCAGCCACGGCGTAGTGTGGTGACGCCAGTCGCCGCTGTAGTGGCTAGTAGCGTCTTATAGGTAGTTGTAAGAACCTGCTCGGAACCGCCGAGTTGATTGGAATTTGCATACCGAGCCATTTCATCTTCTCCTATGATGTTACAGGTAAAATAGTGCCATTCACAAATGCAGAATGTATTCTTTTTTTATCACTTCCTCCGCACGATGTAATTCGCCGCCAACGTGAACAGGCCGTAGATGGTCAGCGACAAGATTTGCCGATCATTCGGCTCGGGCGTCACCATCCAAAGGTAAAACGCGCCTCCGACAGTGATCAGGGTAAACAGGTCGGTAGCTGCGGTCAGCGCCCGCGCACTGAGCGTCTTGATGCCCAGCGTGATCATGGCAATCGCGACCGCATTGGGATCGGGCTGTGCCGGCTGATCAGTTTCCGTTCCGCCGACGATCTCGAAGCCCGGGTTCTCCTTCGCCATCTTCTTGCTCCGTTGCGTGGATGTTAGCCGTGAAATTGTCGAAATTCGGCAGGTCGTCGGTCGGCTCGTCGCGACCCTTGTTCTTCATGGTCCAGACGTAATAGGGCGTCAGAGCCTTGAAGGCATCGATCCGATCGCCCAGCGCAACACTGTCCGCACGCGCTTCCTTGGCGATCTCGGCCGCCAACTGGTCCATTTCGTCGGTAAAATCACTCATTCCGGCTCCTGCTCGACGGCCTCGGCAGCACTGGCCCCCATCGCCCCGCCACGCTGCAAGGCAGCCCTCAATTCCGCCCGCGCGGCTTCCTTGGCCTGCGGATCGCGAGACGTTAGCCCCTTCCGGAGCCAGCGCAAAGTCGAGGGCGAGGTCAAAAGAGCCCGCACGCCGTTGTAATAGGCCGTCAGGGCGGCACGGGCACCGGCATTGGCCCCCGGAATGAGCTTTGCGGGCCCGGCCAGCTTGCCAAGCCCGGAAGCCCGCCCGAATGGGTTTTCGACCGCGCTTTGCGCCATCATCGACCCGCCCATGTCCTCGCCCCCGCCGCGCAATGTCTTGCCGCTCATCAAGAGCCTCATCTCCTTGGCCAGCATATGCATGTCGTCGAGAGTGATGCCCGGGAACATCAGCGCCTGGATCTCGGGCGATGTCGCCGCCAGCTTCTCGCCGGGCTCGAGTGTCTCGGATAAGAACCGCTGCGTCCAAATTTGACGCATCAACTGGAATTCAGGTGATTTCTCCCCGCCGGGGAAGGCGCGGCTGGCCGCCACGATCAGGTCGGAATCGCCTAGGATCTTGTCGACCGCCTTATTGGCACCGACGGTGCTTTCGCTCAGAAATGCCAGCGGATCGGGCTTCTTATTTGCAGCCATCTCCTTCTTGACCGCGGATTCGACCTTCTTCATCTCGTTTTGCAGCAACTTCAACGGGTCCGAAGCGGCCTTAACCTCCGCATCGGCGACCGCCGAGCGTGCACGCAAGATGATGTCGTTGGCGGTGTCACCCGGACGCGGCGCGATCGGCAGCTTGCCACGCAACTGCTTGATATAAAGCGCCTGCTGCCGCAAGCGCGCGCCGCCTTGGTCACCATGCAGCACCTCGAGCAAGCCGTTCTGGGCGCGGTCCTCAACCATATTGGCGAATTTAAGCCCGTCGACCGAGCCATCCAGTTGCCGGGACTGCGCCATCATCTCCTGCACGTCGGCGGCGCGCACCGCGTCCCATGTCTGCGGCCCGACCGTGTTTCGAATCGTGGTCGCAACCTCGCTCTTACCGTCCCGGACAGCGATCTTCAGCAGTGCCTTGGGATCGGCCTGCAGGCCGCTATCGAGCGCTTTCACCAGCGACTTGATCTGCTGGTTATTGAGCGGTCCCATGTTCTCGCGGTAGAAATCGTCCGCCAAGCGCAGCAAGCGGGATGCCTCACGCAGCTCGGGCGCATTTTCGACCGCATGCAAGGCTTCGTTGATGCCATGCTCCATATGCTTGAGCGCGCCGTTCTTGACGTCGGAGGTCAGGGCATTCCACTTGATGTCCTGCCGAAGCTGGGTGCGGAGTTCATGCAGTTCCGACCAAGTCGCCGCCACCGGTTCACGGATAACCTCACCATTTTCCCCGACTTCACCCGCCATGGTCGCGATGCGCCGCACAATGGTCGGGTGCGAGGCGGCAAACCCCTCCGGCAACTGGGCGATCAGCGCCTGCGCGCGTCCCGCAAGAGCCTCGGCTCCCTCGGGCACCAATCCGTTCGAGACGGTATTGGCGTTGCCGTACATCTGAGTGGCGCGCTGACCGATGCTGCGCCGCAGGGCAACGAAGCTCTCGGCGACCGTGCGCCAGAGATCGCCGGCGTTATGCCCGACCTGCGCAACCCGGATCGCGTCATTGGCCTGACGCTCGATGTCGCGGAATCCTTCCTGCACCAAGTTATCCGCGGCGATCTTTGCCTGCTCGGCAGTCTTCACTACGCTCTCGTTGCGAGTGCGATGCGCCTCGATATTAGGCGCATGCTTGGCTTCGACCGCCGCTCGCCGATTGGCCAGTTCCTCAGCCAGTCTAGCGTCGGCCTCGGTTGACTCCTGCAAGGCCTTAGCCTGATGCGACTCCCGCAGCAGGATACCGGCCTTCTCGGTCGATACCGCCGCCTTCGGATGAACCAGCGAGTCCTCGACGATCGATCCGATGTCCTTGGACGCCAGAATGTCCTTGGCCCGCTTGTCCATGAAGCGCTCGGCATTGGCCAGATAGGTGTCGGTCGCATCGAATTTCTGTTGCAAGGTTTCAGCGACGTTGCCCACATGCGGTGCCGACTTGAACATCGCCGACGGCGACACCGCCGTGCCAGGCTTTGACAGGCCGAACGACCCGCCGGGCGTCTCGCCGCGTTCGGCGATTTTAAGCCCGGTCTCGACCGCCTCGGGATCGGCGCCGAGGAACTTGGCAGTTGTCTTGGCCGCGCCGCGGCCGACCGCTTTCGCGCCTTCCTTAAACGCTGGCGCAGCAGCAGCGACCGCCCGGCCCCCGACGTCACCGGCCGCACCCGCATATCCCGCCATACGGGCGTTGGCTTCGCCACCTTCGGGATCGTAGACCCCGGCCAATTGGGCGAATATGTCGTTGATGCGCTGGCCCGCGTAGCCGCCCGCGTAGCCGCCTGCAGCACCTCCCAGAACCGTACCGGCGCCCGGACCAATCGCTGTACCTGCCGCACCGCCCAGCAGGCCGCCTCCGCCCGCCAACACTGTGGGGATGGCCTCGGAAGCGATAGCTCCCGTCACCGCGCTCAGGCCGCGTCCCGGTTTGCGGAACTTGCCGCCTTCATCCTCGATATAAAAGCCGCCAGACGGGTCTTCCCGCACCTTGCCCGGATAGAACTTCTCGAGCGCCATCTTCCGACCTTTGTCGGAATGGGCGATGTCGTAGAGGGTCTGCGGGGTGAAATCGATGCCCTCATATTTCGGCTTGGTACGCACCGCACCGGTCGGATCGGCATACTCAGCGCCTTCCTCAAGCGCAAGATAGTCTTCCTTGTTGCGGATCGGCTTGAAGCGCTGCTTGCCCTCGGGATCCAGATAAGCCGTGCCATGCCGCACGTTCTCATAATCCTGCGGCGAAGCTACTTTCGGCAGTTCCTTCTGGATGGTCTGATGGCCAAGCTCAAGCGCGCCCGCGGCACCAATATCGCCGGAATACATGCCTTGAGTGTCAAGGGGAAGACCGTCATCCATCAGGGTTTCACCGGATCATTCAGCCAAGGGGCATCTTTGCCTTTCGGCTCTTCGGCTCGCGCCGGCGCGCTTTCTTCACCCCCGGACACCGGACCTTTACCCTGTCCACGAGCCTTAATCTGCTCCTTGATCCTTTTGATAACCGGACGTAATTCGACAATCGCACGCACCGTGTTGGCACCGGTATCGCCCGGGTTTAACCCGGCGAATATGACCGAGGCATCCTTGGCTTCCGACGACAGCGGCCGGCCGGTCCGGTCATTGACAACCGACTGCCCCCACTCCTTTAACTCGGTCGCTACACGTTGGAACTGCTTGCGATCGGTCTCGTTCGATCCCAGGATGTTGCTGATCGCTTCGACCGGACGTGTCAACGTACCACCCAAGCCGGTGATCGCCTTGTGCTTGAGCAGGAGACTATCCATCTCGTCCATGGCCGTCTCCATGCGCTCGGCCTTTTGGTACGCAATATCGTCTGCATGGACATCGTGCGCACTCGGTATCTGCACAGTCTTGTTGTACTCGCGCTCCGCCTCGACAATCGATATCGGCTTGCCCTCATCGGCATGTTTTTTCTGGATTTCTTCGATCGCGCGAGTCTTGCGCGCCTGCGAGCTCTGCGACGTGCCCCCGACCCCACCGCCCCGCGTCGTCGATAACCCGAACTGCTGCAGGAGCTGTGCATCCCGCTCCGGCGCGATAACACCGCCATTAGCGTTCATCTCCATCTCACGCGCATCCTGATAGCCCTGGATATTAGGTGCCCTGATACTGAATTTCTGATGGATATCTGCAAGACCCTCAGCGAACTCCTGCGGATTCTTCTTGATGTTCGCTTGCACGTATTTGCCGACCGCCTCCTGCTCGGCGGTGCCGTACTTGCCTCCGCCATCGAACACACGCTGAATTTGGGCGGCGAGCTGGATCTTGTCTTGCGCCGGGTCACCGGTGTTCGGTGGATTGGCCTTAATCGCATTGACGGCGGCTTTCTGAACCGCGTGCAAGTCAGTGGCCTCGGCCGCCTTCATCATCTGCTCGTGGGCTTGCGCCCGCGACGCCTGCAGCTCATAAACCTCCTTGATCATGCCATGCTCGGCCAGCATCAGCATCTGGCTGTCACCGAATCGCGTCGCCGCATTGCGCATCTTGGCGTCCGAGGCGACCTGATCAGCACTCCCCAGCGACAATGCATCGCTATAAAGCTCATGCTGGGTCTTGAAGCGCTGGTCGGCCAGCTTGACGTTGGTCTTGAACGCGTCATAGGCGCGCTCATAACCCTTCTCGTTGCCTTCCTTGATCGAGTTGATAGCGCCGGCCATGCCGTTGATGGCGTTTTCCATCGGTGCCTTGGTAAAAGCACTTGCGACCATGGCAAACAGGCCGCCAGCGGAACCGAAACCCTCGATCGGGTCGCTCTCCCAGCGCTTGTGCTCCTTCTCGGCGTCCCACGGTCTGGGGAGTTCGGCCGCCGCGACGCCTTCCTGGGCGAACGCTTGCTCTCGCCGCGTCCTATCCTTGGCCTGTTGGGCGTCGGATTCGGCGGACAACTTTGTATCAGATTGGACCTTCTGGCGTTTCAAGTCGGTCAAGCTGGATACCAGCCCGGACACGGATTTGTCTTCAGCGGTCGGTGTCAGATCGGCAATCGCCGGGGAGGCGGGCGCATCCCCCTGACTACTGGTAAGATTGCCCTGCATCCGACCATCTTCGCTGAATACTGGAAGTGCATCTGCCATGCATCATGCCGCGCTGACGCTAATATTGGTCCCGCCAATCGTGGATTGCGACCGCCCGTTCATCGCCGCCGCCAGCGTGGCAATCGCTTTGCCGGTATTCGCCGCGGCCGCCGTGTCGTTCTGCACCAGAGCCTGATAGAGCTGACCGGACAGTCCTGCGGCGCCCTGCCCAGCGCTAACAAGACTGGATCCAGATGAGAACAACTGCGCCGCCACCTGTGACTGCATGGCAGGCTTCGAGGCATCGATTTTCGCCAGCTCAGCTGCCAGCGCGGTGTTTTGCGTCGGGTCGGTGTTTTGCCCCTGCTGGGCCGCATTGGAAATCGCCGATGTCTTGGCCGCCGCAATTGCCTGATCGACCTGCGATTGATAGCCGGCCGGGAGGGTGCCGCTGGCCAGATATTGCTGCAAGGCTTCGCCCGAAGCCATCAACTTGTTACTGTTCGCCGTCGCCTGTTGCGCGTCAGCCGTCAACGCTTTCTGATTCGCTGTGTTCTTCTGCCCTTGCAGGATATTATAACCGAGCCCGCCGGCACCGAGAGCGATACCGAGGGGGTTGGAGGTCAGCGACTTCATGGCGCCCGAGCCCGCCTTGCTCAGCAGGTCCGAGATCGAGCTGGATGTGCCTGCCCCCGCTGCGGGAGTGGTCCCGGTCGCCGCTGTGCCCGCCGCCGTTGCATCAATCGGCGTGGTAACCCCGGACGGCGCCGCAATCGATGAAGCTCCACCTGCGCTGGGCGCACCACTCGGGCCCACCCCGGGCACCGCCGCCGTACCGGTGTCGAACACCGAGCTCCCGCCACCCATGCTGGCGTTGGCGTTCGCTACACTCGGGGACAACCCCGCGCTCGGGCTTACGGAAGTCGCCCCGCCGAAAGCAGACGGCGTTATGGCGCCAGCATTGAAGCCGGAAGCCCCCGGAGCGCCCATGAACGCCTCTGCAGTGCCAAGAGCGGTGCCGCCACCGGCACCCAAAAGCCCGGCAATATCGCCCGCGCCGCCCGCCAAAGCTGTGCCCGCCAATCCCGTGGTTCCGCCAGCCAAACCGGCCCCAGTGCCGACAATATCGGCCAATCCGCCAGCACCTGCCCCGATTCCCTCGACGCCACCGATCGTCGCAAGGCCGGTTTCAAAGGCGGGGGCGGCAGCGCCTGCGCCAAGCCCCGCAGCTGCGGCTTCACCGCCACCAAACAACCCGGCCAGAATATCGCCGCCACCGAATAAAGCAGCCAGACCTTCACCGATACCAAGATCAGGCATATTGCGCTCCTGCGGGCTTTTTCAGCTTCAGACTATAACCGATCTTGAAGGGTTTGAAACCTTTGAGTTCCCACAACCGGCCGGCCGAGTAATCCGCGCAGGTCTCGGTCTCGATCTTGAATACCCCGCGGGCGACCAGCTTTTCCAGCATAAAATCCATCATCCGGCTCTCAATCAGCCCCCGGGTCACCGGCCGCTGAGCGACGAAATAGGTCGGGATATGCGCCACCATCTCCTGCATCGCATTCGGATGGGGATAGATGAACGCCGCCATGTAACCGACCGGCACGCCCTCATCGCGCGCCATAATCAGCAGTAGGGACTGCCGATCTTCGAATTGCCGATAAAACGACCAGTTCGGCTTGCACGTCACCTCGCAGTCGCCGGTATGCGTCCATTGCGCCGGCAGCAGGCTCTCGATATCCGGCTGCGCATCCGCCAGGCGCTCGACGACGAAGTCAACCATCAAACCCTCGCGTGCGTGACCTTGGTGTCGAACAGGCGACCGAGACGCGCCTCAATCAAATTCTTAGGCACGTCGCTACTCTCACACACAATGATGCGTTCAGCGCTCTGCCGCGTACCCCATAACTTGATATGGCTGTAAAAGTCAGCAGCGTTCTCGAGCTGCTCCTTGTTGCTGCGATCCTCGACCCAAACGAACCGCTCCTGCACCACCTTGACAGATTTGATGCCGGGACTATGCACCAATTGAGCCAGCGCGACCGCGTGATCCTGGTAGAAAAACGCGTGTTCGTTGTCATAAATAAGTCCGCTAAGATAAGCGCCCACCAACCTTTCCGGCAATTCGGGGAAAATCGCGGCGAAGCGCTTAAGCAGCCACGGACCATGTTTTGACAAATCGGGAGACTCAAACCGGCGCACTAAAGCGGGCGCTCGGACTTCCTCAATAGTCTCGATCTTCGATGCTACTTCACTCATTAGCCAATCTCCAAAATATTTGACGCTTGTATGTGTTCAGATGCGTTAAGCCATATCCATGCAGACAGCAGTTTCTGATCCTTCCAATCTATCCCTGTGAGATCTTGTCCAGCAATACCTAAAATAGAATTTTGCGCGTCGTGCATAAGCTGATGCTGATACTCCCATTCGCCAGGATTGTCAGGATTCACGGGATCAAGAATGTATTCCGGAAGCGCGACCTTGATAAGCTCATAAATCGTGCGATTGATGTCCCGATGATGCGCCATGTGCGTAAATGACCATTGCGCCCGTTCCTGATCAGTAGTTGGAACGTTATAAAGATTTGCCAGCCCGCTCACGGCACTGCCCTCATTGCAAGATATCGATAAATGCCGCTATTAGAAGCCAATGACGCCGAAGCTGCATTAATCAAACGGATATTGACCGATGCCACCGAGCTAACCGAACTAACCGATCCTACCGCCGTCACCATACCCATGTAAGAAACGCCTGTCGCACCCAGCGAGGGAGGATTCACCTGCACGAAATCGCCAACCGCCGGAATCGCCGTGCCCTGCCCCGACAAAGTAAAAAGCTGATCCTGCGATGACCAGCCCGGAGTAGCCGTAAACGTCAGTGTCGGACTATTTCCCGACAGTAAATTGGTCAGCGTGGCCTGGTTTATTTGCACCGCACCAAATTTTACCGACGTATTGGTAATCGCTGTAGACGAAACAAGATGAAAACCTCCAGCTCCCGAATTCAAACTTGCATCGAACTGCAAGGTGAAAGCATTGCCGATGACGATTTCTCCGCCAACCAGCAATTGAGGCCCAGTGCTCGTATCCTTGTACACATTTAAAATGCCTACACTACCGACCTGTGCAGTCACCGCGCTGGTGTTGCTGGCTGCTGCAATGCCGGAAAATGCCATGTTAGTCGTGTAAGCCGAAATTGTCGAACTCGGCACGACACCCGCCCCGTTCTGAGTCAGCGTCAAGGCGTTGGTTCCAGACACAGTGCACGGGATAGGTGCCGCCGCACTCAAAGTGAGCGTGTTGTTGTCCAACGCAACGAGACTATTCGTCAGGTTATTTTCGAATTGGGTTAGACTATAAGCCATTCTACCCTCGGTTCCCCGCGATCGTATCCTGAATCATGATCGACACGATCGCCATATCGGCCGCATTGGTGGTCACTGTAAAGCCTGTCAACACTCCCGACTGCGCCACGGCGGCAGGACCAAACACCGAATAAGAACTTCCGCCGCCCGCCAGCCATGTCGATACCTGTCCGGCGAGAGTCAACCATGTCGAAACAAGACCTCCTGCAGTCAACCACGTTGCAATATTCGGCGTGACTGCGGCCAATCCGGAATTAGAACTAGTCTCATTATCGATCGCAACATTAATGGTCGGCGACAATGGACTATAATACCGAACAATACCCCACAGTCGCGTCACAAACTTCGTAAATTGATATCCGCCGGGTTTGTCCCACAACTTGGTCTGTGCTGTTTTCTGGAAAGCCGTGGAAGGTTGAAAAAATAATTTATACAACGCCCTTCCATCAGTGCCCCACGCCGTCAACACCGAATTGATCTCTTGGAACTGAATATAGACGAGATTGACATCTTGCTCGGATGCCCACCACTGCTTACCGTTCCACATCAGGAGCTTGTTGACCTGCTGACCTTTCACCGGGTCAATGATCGGCAACAAGAGAATCCATATTTTCTTCCCAAACACGATGGCCTTGGCTGCCGACGGAACAATATTGCCAAAATTAGCCACAGTGTTGTAGACACCGTCCAGCATCTCGCTGATCTTGGTAACCGCGCCACCGTAAGATACCTGCGCACCGAATGGGTTGGCAAATAATATATTGCGATTGAACACATCGACCGTCGAAGGCCATGGCGTACCAACTTCGGGATCAGCATTTTGATTCGTAAACGTCGTGATGGGCGTTGCGCCGGAAGTTTGCACGCCCGAAATATAATTCACAGACGAATCTGCAATTAAATAAAGGAACCCGTTGGTCTGCTTCAATTGCGTAAAACCAACACGCAGGAAACTATCAGCAGAAGTAAAATTACCTCCACCATTGGCTGATGAGAAATCCAATGTTGCACCAGGCGCACTGAATGTAATGGTTGGGCCATTCGCAATCCAAACCCGGCCTGTATATATTTCGATCGCGGTACCGCTAATACCAAGAGGTACCGTTCCTCCGCCTGCAGGGAGGCTTTGCCCCGGTAAAAAAAATGTCGTGCCATCCCAAAGGAAATAACCGTTGGTTTGTTTGGCTACCATTAAAATATATCGGCTTCCATATTGTGCGAATCCGACATTGACACGCGATGGATTCTGGATCGTGCTTGCAGGCGCAACGGTGTTAGCCACACCGGTCGATGTATTAACGGCAACAACACTACCGTCAGATTGCACGAGGATGGAATAAGGCGTCGAACCTATATTTCCAAAGTCGAAGAACGCAACAGTCAGCGCGCCCGGCGCCGTGTAAACCGCCGCTGAAACGCCATACATCGTCCGCAGATTCCGCTTCGGCCCAAGAGGCATGAAACCATCAAGCCATGCCGCCTGCTTATCATCGACTCCCGGACGCAAAGTCGCGGTGTTGATGCCCTCGAAGTCTTCGAACATCAAGGGATCGGGCGGCCCCGCAGGGGTATACGGGGTCGGTTGATCGCCTTGAAGTTGTTGGGCTTCAATCATCAATAGCGACCATATTGATTTACTGTTCGATTCGGCCGCGCCTGTGTCGAATAGCCAAGCGTTCGCATGTCAAATTCATTCTGATAGAACTTCGCGGCATTCCAGTTCTGCAATTCCATATAAGCAAGCTGTGTCGCCATGTACGGCACGGCATCAGTCCACGGCTGCGGGATCGGCTCGGGGATTGAATTATCAAGCTGCATGTCGGTCGGCGTGCAGAAGCAATCGAATTCCACCTGATAAGTTTGCGATGGCAGGGGGTAGACATAAAAACTGCCGCTTGCGCCCTGACCGAATTGTGAGGCAAAGGAAGGAACGTATTGGTATTGAAACGGATATTGCCTAATCTGCGCCTGATAAACGCTGAAAGCGTACATCGGCAGTGAGTATCGATAATTCGAATAGATCAAACTCACGCTCTTGATTGCGTGCACCGTGTCGACACCCGGCCAGTTACCAAGAAAAATGTCGGAAAAATTATAAACCTCCTGCCCTTGATTCAGCAGATTGATGGGAGACATAATAGGTTGAATCTGCGCGCCAGTGCCTATTCCATCAACAATCGTAATCTGAGGATTAAAATACCCATCTCCCCCGTCATTTATAATAATATTGTTTATGGCACTTCCACTCAAAAGAGCCGTAGCCGTCGCCTGTCTACCGTTGGGATTCGGTAATAAGCCGCTGGGAAAATCAGGAGTGGTTATCGTTGCGATCGGTGCAGTATAACCCGATCCAGCATTTATAATATTTGCCGATACGATTTGCCCCGAGATAGGCGTCAAACGGCGAATGCATTGCGTGCGACCGGCAACCTCTCGCCGTGCCCGGTTGATGTAAACCATCAAGTCGTCGGGATTCTCGAACTCCTGCTTCTGCTCGCGCAAGAAGCGCTGGGTTTGCTGAAGATAAGTGAAAGCATTTACGATCATGCGGCACCGCCCTTCGCAACACCCATCTTCACACCTTGCGCGGGATCGCCAGCCTGCCGATACATCCACGTGTTGACGTCGGGATTAGCCTGCCTGCGCGCTCGACTCATGAACTCGTTATAATGCCCCTTGTACATCTGTGCGGCATCCGCCATGCGCGCATTGGTCTGTGCCGACATCAAGGCGAAGTAAGCCGCGAAGAACGGCACCGCATCGGTCCACAAATACGGGAGAGCTTCCGCGGTGGTGTCGTCGACCAGCGGGATCGGATAACACACCGAGTTGCAGTTCAATTGATAGATGTCATCGGGAAGTGGCGAGACGTAAAAATTGCCGCCGCCAACCTGCGTATTCGCTACCCCGCTCGGCGCCGCGCCCTGACCAAATTGTGCCCACTGTTTCGGCGGACCCGATGACGGCACAGCGGTATTGAGTTCGTACAACGTGAACCACGGCCACGGGCGAGGGGTCATCCATAACTCGCCAGAGCCGACGACATAACTCATACTACCGACATTGATGATGCCTTGCACGCCGGTCGTCGCGGCGACACCGACATTGACATCTTGGAACCGATATGGGCGTTGGGCGACAACGGTCGAGATTGTTCCGATAACCCGGATGCACTCGCCCTCACCCGCGACTTGCCCGCGCGAGATGTTGATCCATCGCGTCAGATCAGCATCAGTGTAAAGGCTGGTCGACTGCGTGCCGGGGAGCTGCAAAAGACTTCTTGTTTGTTGAAGATAGGACGTAAGCAAGGCAAAGCACTCCTTTGCCGGCCAGTCCTACTTCACCGGGATCATGATGATGGAAACCCCGGGGATCGACCGCTCGGCGTCGTACCTATACACCGCTAACGCGCCGTCCGGACCCTTGCACGTCACGTAATCGTTGTCCCGCATATTCTGCTGCATATTCGGGACATTATTCAACTGCGTGTCTCCAGCCGAATCCGTGTCCCCGATCGAGATCGTGAGCGGGGTGTAACGGGTACCTGCATTAATACCCGTCAGGGACTGGCTGAAGGTCTGGGCCATCAATCACTCCCGCGTGGCCTGAGCGAACCATAAATCAATCGAAGGCGATGAAGATCCGCTGATTAATACAACATTTGCACGGATGCCGACACTAGCTCCCATCCGCCCGGCGTCCATATGCTCTCCGCTTTGACGCCCAGGCCCCCACGCAGTAAATTTTGACCAATGAATTCCATCCAGTGAAAGTTCAACATCCACCTGAACATCTGTCGCACCGCTAAAAACACCTTGAAGCGAAACGTCTTCAAAACAACGCGGTTGATCGAACATAAATGGCGTACCGGCACCCGTCGCGGTAGCGCCTACGATCAACTGCTTTAGGTAAGACATTGCAAATCCTTATGGAGCCGGCTGAATAAAAATAGCATCCGGGCGGCTACCCATGGTCAGCACGACAGTTGCAACCGTGCCTGCTGCCCCGACCGCCGCACCAACTGCAACGGTTGGCGCGCTTTCAAACAAACCGCCATCGAAAACAGTTCCGAGCTGATTTATTGTTATAGAGCTGCCGATATTTGCAGGGCGTGGTTCGAACTCAAGCAGCTGAAAATTCAAACTGTTGGTGATCGATCCCTGTAACGGAGCGCCGCCAAAAGTTGTCACCAAAGCAGGGCCGCCCAAACCGGCACCCGTTACGCTTGAAGAAATCACGGTCTGCATCACATTCGCCGTCAATGTGCCAGATGCGCCGGCACCGCCGACCGAAATAGTAACCGATCCCAACGAGCCGTTGATGAGTGGGCCGCCATTATTGGTCACCAGTGCGCCTGTGATCGCACCGGCCGAGAACAGCGAGAACGACACTGAGGCGGTAGTGATGCCAACCGCCAAGTTCGGATCGAACGGTGATGGCACAACAACCGCGACCGGGGCTGTAGGATAACCGGCACCCGCATTGATCATACTAACCGATGCGATCGAACCGCCGGCACCCAAAATCGCAATGGCCATCGCCGGAATGCCGCCGACACCGTTGGCATTCGCCTGCGCCGGGGGCGGCGGCGGGATCATGATAATCGGAGCAACACCATAACCATTGCCTGCAGTCGGAACAGCAAGCGAGAACGTGGCGCTAGAAGCAAGGGCGCCGCCTACAATCGGCAGCAAGGTAGGAATGGCCACACCCGTCTGGAACGCACCAATAACCGTAAGCGTCGTGGTGGCCTGAACGTAGTTAGTGCCGCCGTTCAAAATCGAAGCACTCACCACACAGCCCGTGAGATTGGCGATGCGGCTCGTAAAACCATCCGACGAGATGAAAGTCATCCCGCGCGTCCATGCCGCCCCCGTTACTATCTGCCAGACGTTGGTGACCGGATCCAAAAATTGCAGGACCATGTACATCCCCATCGAGACGTACCAGTCACCAGCCGGCAAGACGAAGCTGTCGCCCGGCGAAAGCGCAAGACGATTGCTCGATGCATCAGCTGGCGCGTTGAACAGCTGCGTGGGAAACAGATTCTGGGGTAATGGGAGCCCCTGACCTGGCCCCGCCAAAGGAATCGGCATACCTTTACCTCATGCTGCTTGTATGGTACGAACCTTCACCGAAACAGAAGGACGATAGCCATGGGTGAAAATCAAAGTCTCGGAGAAGAGAAGATAGGTGCATGTGCGTGGTGCCAAGAACCCTTCGCCAAAAAGCGCTGGGATCAAAAATTCTGCCGACGACGCTGTTCCGAACGAGGAAAAACATCGCATTCCACACCTTGGAAAGAACGCCCTGATCGCGCTGAGATGAATGCTGCCCGCAAAGCACGCTATCATGCCAACCGCGAAGCCATTTGTGAAAAAGCTCGCCGCGATCGGCAAGAAAATCCCGATAAATGGAAAGCGAAAGATCGAGAAGACTATCAGCGCAATAAAGAAGCGCATAATAAACGCGCTGCGAAATACAAAAAATCCCATCCAGAAGTGGGAACCAAATCTTATCGAACGGCACGGGAAAAACGGCCGTGGGAATGGCCTTTGATAAATGCCCGGGGACGTTCTCAGAAAAAAGGCTTTGCATTCGATCTTACTCGTGAATGGTGCGAAGCAAAATGGACCGGAACCTGCGCGCTATCAGGATTGCCGTTCTCATTCGGATCACAAGACCATCATCCTTTCTCGCCTAGCATTGATCGCATCGAAAGCTCAAAGGGCTACACCCAAGATAACTGCAGGTTCGTCCTCTTCGCCGTGAACTCCTTTAAAGGCACTGGCACCGACGAGCAGATGCTCGAAATTGCTAACGCCTTGATATTGTTATCAAAAAGCCGCACCCAATAGTCCAGTGCCATGAAACCCGGAAACTGACTTGGCGGAAAGGATGTCATATCCAACGACCACGACACCTTGCTGCCCCATCTGGCCAAGCGGCACCAGCGAGTAGAAGCCCGAGAAGTCGAACGCGGCATCCTCTGACATGTACATCGACGTATACTTGACGTTGATGCCGTACACCTCGCCTTTCGGACAGAAGTGGTCAGCGAAGATCGGGACGCCCGACACGACGAGATTCGGGAACGAGGACCGCACCGCAGTATCCATCGTGTAGGTCGAGCCGGGCGGCGGGTTGAGCTGCTCGATCGATATGAAGGTGTTGTTAATCGTGGCATAGTCACCCGGATTCATCACTACGAAAGTGACCGCCTCACCGCCGGCAGCGTCGGTGGTACCGGCCAGCAGCGTCGCCATACCGGCGCGCGTGAAGCCTGCCGCGCCTTGTGAGTAGGTGCCAGAATTCAAATTGATGAGCTGACCCTTGAAAGCCGAGTTGCCCGCCGCGTTCCGGTTGATGCCGCCGTAGGTCGGAACGTTGGTGCCATCATCGAAGGCGTTGTAAAACGAATCCGGCATTTGCGGATTGGCCGCGTTATTCGTAAACGATAACCGCGCCATGTTCTGGCGGGTGACCGCATAGACATCATTCATGCGGGTCTTCAGGAGAGATAGTTCGCGGTCGGTCGCCTGAATGATCGTCTCGCCGAACGGCAAAGGAACCGGGACCACCCAGTAAGCCAGATTCCATTGGCCGTTTTGTACGCCGGGGGTGATGACGGGGCTATTGAATCCTCCGCCATAGCCGGTCCACTGACCTTGGACCATCGAGTTGCCCTGCAAGGGGATGGTCACCTGATTTAGGCCGCCGGCCGCGCGCTGCGCGTTGCCAGTCATGTAGAACAAAGTTGGAGAGCCGAAATAGATTTGGACAAAGAGCCTTGGGACGAAACTTCTTCGAGTCACACTTGACAACTCTGTATAAAGCGACCCTGCAGCAGGCGAAACGCCTAATCCGGGAAGTGGCATCTCAAACTCCTAAATTAGCGCTTACCTGCGCGAAAATCCTGCAGCGCGGCTGTTGTCATTTGGTTCGTGACATAGTCGTTCTCGCCTTTCGACGCGATCAACTGCTTGATCAGCTCGTCCGACTTGTCGTTGACATCGGCAAAACCCCAAGAGGTTCCCGTCATTCCGCCGCCCGGCGTGGCCGGCACTGCCGGCGGATTGGCACGCTCGAAAATCGCGACCGCATCATCTACATCAAGAAGACCCTTAGTCTCCATTAGCTTGCGGACGGCCTCGACACCTTCATCGGTGTAGCGATGCTCGTTCTTCAGCCGGGCAAATGCCTTGGCCTGTTTGTCGGCGATCGATGCGAGGGTCTGCTCACGCTTCTCATCGTCACGCTCTTTCTTCAGCGCGGCGATCTGATCCGTCAGCTCCGTCCTCATAGCGGTCATGGGCTCATTCGCCAGCCGCTCTTGGTCGAGGAAAGGCGTCGAGGCGTTCGGATCAACCAGTTTATGGGCTTCCTCGAGTTTGCGACGCGCTTTCGGGTCCGCGACGATCCTCGAAGCCACGCCTTGCAGCGCCAGCATCCGGTTATAATCGCCCTCGTCGACCTCGATCTTCGCCATTACTTGCCTCCGTTCGGCACGTGACCGAGCGTCATGCCGGGCGCATATTGCCGCACCGGCAGATGCGATTCGCGACCGCCGATCTCGAGCTTGTTCATACTGAAGCGATCGATCGGCTCTTGAGGCAAGTCGGACGACGGAATGACTTTGGTCGAATTGTAAAAAATGTTGACGTTCGACACGACTTACTTACCTCCCGGTACAGTACCGGCATTCGGCACGTGGCTGATAGTCATGCCCGGCGACTTCTGCTGGGCGGGCAGATGCGACTTGCGGCCTCCAATGTCGATCTGCTCCATATCGACCCGAATAATCTGTTCATCGGAAGTCGGGATCGACTTGACCGGGTTCTGGAAAATATTGGCCATTCCTTTACTCCTTAGTAATCATGACCGCGCCGACGCGGCTGAATGTTCTCGACGGATCGATCCTGCGGCATTGCCGCGGGCAGGTAATTCTTGCGCATATCCGGCATGGTCTGCGCTACTCGGACAATCAACGGATCGTTGCTGTTGTCGATCGGCGGCATTTCCGCTTTGGTCTCGAAAATGTTCATGCGGCCATCCCCGGCTGGGGAGCTGGCGGCTGGCCGCCCCCTGGCGCTCCACCGGCGCCCATCAATCGCTGCTTGAGCGCCTGCATCTGTTGATTGTTCTGAGCCATGTTGCGCTGCTGGGCCTCAATCGAATTCTTTTGCGCGGCCGGAGTCACAGAACCATTTGGCACAAACTTAACGAGAGAACTGAGAGCTTTCAAAACGGCCTGACCTGCTTCGGAACTCGCGCCCAGTTCGGGCAACGCGGCTTCCAGTTGCTTGACGATGACTCCCAGCTTCTGCATGCCGGCAGCTTCGTAGCCCTTATTCGGAGTAGCGCCCGTTGCCGAGGTTTGTCCGAAGGGGGGCTGCTGAGGCTGTCCACCAGGGGCGGCACCCGGCGCTGCAGGAGCTGGGATTGGCATGGGTTACTTGCGGTGCTTCCGCTTGCCCCGGCGATTGCGTTCGATCATGGCTCGCTCCTTTTGAGTGGTGTGAATCGACGCACGACATCGTGCTCGGTCAACCTCGTTTGGTTACAAGGAGATAGCCAGCGCCATAATTGACACGGCCTACTAAATTTTGTATAGGTTCCATGGAAATTAGATGAACGGCGCGTTTTTTATGGAAATAGGCAACTCGTCCCTCTCCCGGACGTGGCTCACCGCCAAGGAAGCCGCGAACTACGCCGGCGTCACCCCGCAAACCCTCTACAGTTATTTGAAATTACGAAAAGGCCGGCCGCCATTCTTCCGGCTCGCCGGCAAGACGCAAGGCAAGTTGAGATTCCCCCGCGAAGAATTCATCCAATGGGCCAACGGCTCAGCAAAACAAGGATAGCTTGATGTACAGCCTCTCGATTCACTTCGGCTCAAACGCCATTGTCTGGGCACTACTGTTTAAAGAAGAAACAAACGCAGGAACAGTTTACAACGCCTATGTCGATTTCAAACTAACGACAGGAAGCGATGAAAACGGAATCCTAATTGGCCGCGACGACTTCGGCCAATCCTTCGCTATTCCGATGAACGAAATCAGTGGCATCCTGCTCGAAGACCTCGATCAGATCGAAGAAGCCCGCATCCAACGCAGTCTCGCCGACGAGCGCTGCAAAGCGAAGTTCATGGCGAGAGCGAAATCCGATCCAACCATCCGACAAGCGATGGGACAAGGGCCGGGAATCGTCTCGCCGTTTCCTCGCTAAATATAATGGCTACCGTCGTTAAGAACATGCTCGATTGGTTCGTCCGTTACGGACCAAGATGCTACTGGAACCAAGGATCATCTACCCGCGAATACAACCACTAATGCTTCCCCATGTGACAGCATTTTCTCGAATGGATAGCGCAAGTGCCCCTAGAAACATTCCTATTTTTTGGAATCTACGCCGTCCTTGTGTGTTTTTTCCTGCGCTGGGTTTTCAGTCATTGAAAAGGTCAATGATGACGCTATTTGCTAACTATATTAGGGAAGCTAGAGAGGACAAAGGCCTGTCTCTTACCGAAGCGGCCGAACTAATCGGATGCACAAAATCATATTTGTGGGACTTGGAACATGCGCGCGCAAAAAATCCTACGATTACAATTTTAGTGGGTATTACAAAAGCGCTAGATCTTTACCTAGACGATCTGGCGCTGGCTGCGGCTGCTTCAATCGCCTCACCCAAACGCTCTTGATCGCCAACCGCTAATGCTTCCCATGCGACAGCATCTTCTCGATCGCCTTGTCCTTGCCCTCGGGTGACAAGACGCCGAGAAGTTGCTTCTGCATCTCCGACCCCGCCTTCTTCCGCTCCCTGAGCGAGGCCTTGGCGCTCTCCTTGTTGGGTAGCGGGAGATTGTCGATCGCATACTCACCATCGACATCGCCGGTCTTACGCAGCGCAAAGATCAACTGTTGCGCTTCATCGGCAAAGATCGGGCTCGACGAATGACTGTCAACAGTCACGCGCCAATCTTCCGGCAAGTCGGTTAGCATGAACCCGGTTTCTTCCATCTTCTCCGGGTCGGTCCAGAACTTCCGGTCCTCCTTGGCTTCCATCATCGTCGTGGTGAGGTCGGCGCACACCGCACAGGTCCGCTCCATCAACAATGCGCGATCGCGCAACGTCGGCGAAGCCGTTTTCATCAGCGTATTGGCGTGACTGCCGGCCCGCACGCCCTGCTCCCCCTTGCCCTGCATGATCTCGGGGAAACTGCCGAGGGTGTTGATCATCTCGAGCATGAACTTGATCGCCGGCAGTAGTTCCGGAGGGAATTTCGGGGTCAAATCCTCAGCACCGCCACCCTGGCCCATGTTCATATAGCCGGATAGTCGGAATTGGGCGTAAGCCTCATCAGTGATGGTATTGTCGCCCTTGAAAGCAATGATTTTGTCAATCTGCAAGCCAATCAACCGCTTCATGTCCTCGCACCACTGTGCCAGCAGGCCCTGCGGCTCAATCAAATCCACCAACTCACTGCGCCCCCAGAACCAATTGGTCACCGGGTTCGGCTGAATCAGTCGGTACGGCTGCAATCGACTTTTCTCGATCAGCAAATTCGACAATTTAAATCGCGACAGCAGGATATCCGGATGAACCATCTGGATGACGGCGTAATCATCCTCCCCCTTGATCCACAACTCGTGCATCTGCACGGTCGGGGCGCCGTCGGTCGGTCCCATCACTCCGTAATTCGGGTCGTTACCGAGCTGTACGATGCCGCCAGGTCTCGGACGCGTGGCACCGGAGATACCGGTGTCCAGTTGGGAGGTCGACAGCACCTGATGAAAGAAACTATCCGGCCCGTCACCGCCTTGACCCTTGCTGGAATGGGTCATGACTTGCTCATACAGCTTTTTCGCATCCGGGAAATTCCAGATGCGCTGCCATACCTCGGGCCCGGTTAGCGTCGAGGTCTCACACAGTACCTCTTGGTTCTCGATATCGTTCTCGCCTTCACGGTAAACGCCGAAATTCCACGGCATCACCAGTTTTTTCTCGTAAGAAATCCGTTCCGGACCGTCCTTCTTGGGCCACTGTTTCAGCAGCGAACCGCCGTATTTAAGACCCTCGAACACGCCGCGTGCGAACAACATATCAGTCGACGTCTTCTCCCACTGTCGGGTAAGATGCTTGGCAACAACCTCGCCACGCTTGATTATGTTGGGTGGATAAGCGTTGTCAAAATCAATTGCGAACTTCAACTCGATCGGCGAGAACAGGTGCGATGCCGTCCGTTCAAGATGCGTGCTCATCATATTGATGAGCGCCTTGCTGCCGTCGTACTTCCCGGTCTCGGCGATCTGATTCAGCATCCGGTAATAGGCGGCCCGCATGCCTTGACTGACCCGACAAACCTCGATCAACTCATTCGCAAAGGGGACGAGCTCGTTCTTGCCTGTCGGGATCGTGATCATACTGGCGACCTGTAATTCGGATTATCGCTGATCTGCAGGGGAAGTGGCGCTTGTCCAACCGGCGGCAGAAGACGCTGCATGCGGTTGCGCTCGCGCAAGCCGGCGTAAGGAGCGTCTCCGGTATGCGCGTTGGCGGCGCGCGCCTGAGCGTCAGCGGTATGCCCAAACCCGACAGGCATGCCCTGGCGCTGCATAGCATCCATGTGCTGGGTGACGGGATTTACGACGTCCTTGGTGGCGAACTGGGTGTCGTTGCGATCATTCAGGTCAGTGATCTTGAGGCCGTTCATTTCGCTAACAGGGACGCCGGCCATCGCCGCGGCCATCTCGGCGCGCTGTTCCGAACCATCCATAATGTCACGCGCCACCTTGTCGTTATTCTTCGACTTCTGGCTGAGGAAGGCCGGACACACAATGTCATCGTCGGCGCGACGATTGTTGATATCTTCGTCGCATAAAACGCAACGGTCAGGCCAACCTTCGGTGACATCGTACTTGAATTTACCGCGGCATTTTGGGCACTTTAAAACAACAGCCATATCATCTCCGTCCGTACCGCCACGCCGCCTTCATCGCCAACCGCTGCTGGTCCAGCCGCGACTTCTGCTTCTGTCCCATGAACGCCGACATCATGTTCTGATTGAACAAGGCCGTCTGGTCAACCACGCTGCGCTGCTTCTTTACCGCCTCGGCCTCCCTGGTCCGCCGCTGAATGATCAGGTTGCGTCGGATCTTGGTGTCCCAGTAGTGCACAGCCATAGCGGCAGCGATCACCCGGTCATCCTTCAGATTGCCCTCGGCCGCGATCGAATCCCCATCCCGGGCGATCGTCTTCATTTCCTCGATCAAGTCGTGCGATCGCACCCGCAACTGGGCGTTACTGACCACGCCACGCAATTCCTCAAGAATCATCACCTTGGTCTGCGTCGACATCTTCCAATGCCACGCCGACCCCCCACCGTTCAGCGAGTCCGGCCGGGCATAAATGAACTGCTTGACGTTGCGAAATATATTCTTGATGCCCTGTTCCTCAAGCGGCGCGTAACCATTCTCAATCTGGAACTTTAAGGACTTCAATTCCTGCAGGACGGCACCGCCGGGGCCGTTGATCTCGAGGATGTAAAAAACCTCGGACATCGGCTCGTTACCGTACCACGCCATGATCCCAGCCATCACCCATGCTAGATGCTTGGTCGAAATCATCGAGTAGGCGTACTCAGCAACCTGGTCCACGCCATCGGCGTAGCATCGTAGCACCTGCAGGGAAGACCGGTCGTTGTGCTCGTTCTCACCGAAGGCTGGGTCCGCACTTAGAACGTAGACCGCCTCAGGAGATGGCTGCTCCCATACTTTCAGCTCGATGTTGCGAGTGTTCTCGGCCTTGTAGACCTTCATGTCCGAGAACTCCGTACCGGGCAAAAACATGTACGGCACGAATTTGCGGCTGACCCACTTATCGGTCTGCTCCTTTAGCTTCTCACCAGCAAAGAACACGCTACCGGTCTGTTGGAATGCCTCGTCCTCGGTCCACGGATCTTCCTGCTTTTGCAAGGAATTGCCTTCGAAACCAGCATCGACGTCACCATCATCGCGCGCCGCAGGATCGACCAGCCGACGGTACCACGCCAATTGCTCTTGGCTGACGTCGAAGTCGTAGAGGCGCTTGACCTCGTTGATCTTGTACTGCTCATCCTTGGTCGGCGGTTGCTCGCCATAAAGTATCCAGTCGGGGGTGCCTCGCTCAATCAACTGACCGTCATGAGCCCACCAGCCAATGAAAATACAGACGCAGTGAGCGGTGTCCTCTCGAGCATGCCTCCAGCTTACTTCCCAGCTGTTGTACCCGCGAGCGGTAGACTCGCGAATATAAAGTCGATCGGGGTTGGAATCCGACAGCGATCGGTTGAAGGAAATCAAACCTTCCTCGTTATCGTAGGAGCACAGTTCGGACAGGTGCGCCATCGACAAGCCAGCCGACCGGCCGAGAGTGCCAGAAGTTTTAGTCTTCTTAACGCCAGCCGACTTGAACAGGATTTTCGAATTATTAGCGAGAGTAAGCCCGTCCCGGTTATCTTTCTTAATCGCCGGAAATTTCAACCGTTCCGGAAGATCGCCAACCATGGTCACGAGCTCATCTCGCGCCAGGTTCTTATTCTCATTGGAATCAAATACTAACGCACCCGACAAACCCTTGTGAATTCCAAGGTAGAAAGTGGAAAGGGCGCGGGCGATTGTGGTGATACCGAGCTGTCGGGACTTGAGACAATAAATGTCGTGCTTGTCTTCCTCCAAGCCGTCGAGAGTCTTGGTAATGAAGTGCCGCTGACCCCAGTAAAGGTTATCTCCGAGGGAAACGAATCCGAGGTTCTTTGAGTTGATTCGGCATTGGGACAAAAAGGCATAAAATGCTTCCTCGAACGCAACCCGCTTCTGGTGGGACCAGCCTGCCATGGAACTTTATAGCCTCGGAACACTTGAAGTTCCACAGGAGGCTACCATGCCTGACCTCATAATCCAGCTTATTATCATAATGTTGGTGTGCGGCTTCATCTATTGGGTGTGGCTGAAACTAGCCCCGCTGATGCCGATCGCCGAACCCTTCGCCAGTATCATCAACGTGTTGGTGGTGATTCTGATCGGTGCAATCGTGCTGTTCTATGCGATCATTCCGCTGCTGCATCAGCTTGCACATCTGCGATTCTAACGACCAAACCCCTGCCGATTACGCGGATCCAGCGACTGCATGGCAACGTCGGCCAACGTCTTGACCGCAGCCCAGAAAATAGACGGCTCATCCTGATTGAGCATTAAGGAGCTGAAAGGATCCCCTCCAGGCGGCACCATCAGGAAGGCGCCGCCAAATGTCGCGTCCTTATTCATCCGTATCTGGGCAGCCATCTGCTCGAACAAAAGGGCGCGGGCTTCACTGGGACCGGGTTGGTCGTCAGACATATCGCCAACTATCCGCAAACGGCTTGATCTCGTCCAGGAACATCCCGCCGACCGACGCGGCATGCGACAACCGCTCGGCTACACCTTCATCAAAGCCCTTGTAGGCGGCAGTCCGGCCCTTCTTCTTGAATTTAACAAGCACTTCCTCAGTCTCCGGGTCCCATCCGACCTCGGACACCATCTCGGAAAAAACCGATTTCATCCAGCCGGCCATACTCGCTCCTTCAACGCTTCAACGATTCGCTCGAACACAGGCTCCCATCTCATATCGTCTGTTTGTTGAAACACACGAGTTTTCGGCGTCCACAACCTATTTTCTCCATTGCAACCTAGACGATAGTCGCGTCCTAAATGTGAATATGGTATCCAACACTCTTTATCGCACATACTTGAAATATGCCCAAGAGCTGATTCTACAGTTATTACTAAATCAAGTTCTTGCAAAATTGAACAGGTGTCAGCTACGTCTCGCGCATATCCACTAAGGTCACGAATCAGTGGAGCAAACCCCCACAAATTAAGATCGCTTTTTTTTGCATCCATTTGCAATGCATAAAGTTGAACATTGGGAATTTTATACAATTCCATGAAGTGGTGAATCGGAATATTCCGATGCTTATCGATGTCGTTCAACGGCGAACCGGCCCATGCGACACCGATATGAAACTTGCGATCCGACACCATCCAATCCTTGCGCATCGGCGGCCGCGGCATATCGATGTTGGGGGCCGACTTTATTTCTTCATCGTTAAATCCCAAAGCGAAAGGGAGAGAGACGAACGTCGACCACGCATCCGCATCACCCGGGAAATTTGAAGGTGAGGGCATAAAGTTAATGTTTTCGATATGACGGAATGCGTGCTCGAATACCCGTCGTAACTCGGACTGTACACACATGTGGATAAATCTACAGCGTGATGCAGCATCAAATACAAAGCGGGAATAGGATAGGGTATCGCCGAGACCCTGATCGGCAACCAAGAACAATGTCTTGCCATATTCCCCCTTCCACTTCGGATACGGATACAACAAGAAATTCGGCAGGCGCGCTGGGAAGCGGGCCTCGAATGCCTTCAAGCCGGCGGCATACTGTCGGTCGAACAGCAAGGCAAACGCCAATTGAAATTCGGCGATCGCCATGCCTGCGGTGTCGTTCTTGTCGGCGAGCTCGAAACACTTTTTTGCACAGCTTACAGCGGTCGCAGTGGCGCCAAATATCTGATGAATCATTCCGCAATGCATCCACGGCAGTGATGACTTCGGTTCTAAATCAATTGCTTCGTGTAGTAGTAGCAGAGCTTCATTATGCCCACCTGTTTTCATCAATTCCCAAGCAAGATTAGTAAGCGTTTTGTGTCGTTCGTTTTTCGTCATCTCCCCTTCCAGCGCGCGACGAAATAACGCCACTGCTGCATGGGGCCTAATCAAATCGGAAGCTACACATCCGTTCACATAGTAAGCATGTGACCATGAAGGATCGGCGTAGCAAGCGCTAGCAAGCAATTGATAACTGTGATCTTGATTAGTTGGTTGGGATTTATCGCGTGCTGCTTCCTCGCCTTTTACCAACAGCTTTGTAGCTTGCTCCCGCTTACTCACGATGTTTAGCTTTCCGTGCTTTAATAGTGATCGCGCGGCAGGCCATACACACCCTCGCTCCGTCACTGTTTCGTATTTCCCCGTTAAGCAAATGCCCGCGTTTACAATGCGTTTGTTTTGCTGCTTTAACACGAACGCGCGTCGGTCCTACCCCACGCATAGTATTTTCGCGATACGTCACAGGTTCGAGATGTCCAGGATTAACGCAACATCGCATGCGACATTTGTGATCGAGTATCATCCCTGTGGGGACTGGCCCAACAAAATATTCGTATGCAACAATGTGAGCATACTGCATTTGTTGATTGCCTTCCGACAAATATCCTATCCCCATTTTACCGTAGCCGTTCCAATTAAGTGCCCCCATCCAAATATAACAACCCGAATTAGGTTCCGGAAACGCAAACCGCTCATACCGTTCCTCGAAAGGAATACGGCCATCTCCTGGTTTGAATCTTCCATCACCCACTGATCTTGTCTTTCCACTCATTCCGAAAATCCGACGCCAGACAAACAGTGTGCGACATGCGCTTGCCGAGCGTGCCCGGGATCGCTACCGCACCCTCGTGCACCCACTCCTTGGTGTCCTCACGTTGCCGCATCGCCATGCCATCACGACAATATTGACAAATCTGCTTACAGTTCGACTCAAACGCGTCAGCGGTCATTGTCACATCACTTTCCTTTTTCTCCGAAGAATCGTCGGAACTTTCCAAAGGGTCGGCATTCTCCACAATCTGCAATTTGTCTTCCAGACTATTCAATTCCCGCTTGCGCTGATCAAGCACAGCGTGATGTGGAGCGAAGGCGCTCTGACTTCGCATCGCGAGCTCTTCCTCTCGCGCAATCAAAAAATCGGCCTCTTTCTCAATAGCCGCCGTCACCCGAACGGCCACCCCGGCCGCCAGCGCTAGCTTCTCCTTCAGCCGATCCATTTCCGCATCCTTGCACGACCACAGGTCAAAATAAGTCAGTCCGCATACCGTACACTTCCCCTGCCGGAAAGTATGCTCGGTCAGGCCGGGATCTCCTGTATCAGCAACCGACGAACCGCCATCGACGTGAACGGCTTACCAGCCCGAGACAGCATGCCCTCCTTGGCCAACTGCTTCACCATCGAATCGTAACTCGGATGCTTACGAGAATGATATAAATCATGCATCCGATTAACGATTTCGGCCTCGTCCTGATTGATCTCGATCGTCGAGGCGCGACCTTGGCCAACCTTGCGGTACCCAAACGGTACGTTGCCTACCGGACGCCCCGCTTTCTTGTTGGCTCTTCGTCCGTCAGCCGTTCTTTCCTTGATCCTGATTCGTTCCATGTCAGCAACCGCCGCCAGGATCGTCATGATCAACTTACCAACGCCGGTCGAAATTGGCTCATTAGAAATGTCGAACAACACAAGTTCGACACCCTTAGCCTTGAACACCTCGAACATGTCGATGGCGTCAGAGGCGGACCGAAACATGCGGTCGAGTTTCGATGCAATCACGGTGTCACCATGTTGCATGGTTTTCAGCAGGTCTTCGCCACCTTCCCGCTTGGCCAGTTTGGTGGCGCCGGACACCCCGGCGTCGGTGAAAATCTGTACCCCCCACTTGTCAACACCGCGGGTGCGGGCGAAGCCCTCGATCACATCGGTCTGGACCTGCAAGGACGATCGGTCAGCATTGGCCTGATCAGCGCTTGAAACGCGAATATAACCAAGGATCATTTTCCCCTCCCGTTAAATGTAGTCAATATGTACTACGTTAACCGTCCCTCGTCAACCAATTCTCCCAGATGATAAGCGATAAGGTTTAAGTCGGTTACTACCGACTCGGCAATCCGCAAGCCAACTTCCGCCAACACCTTGACCTTCTCCCGTTCGGCCGGTGGCATGTCAGCGCCGACTATCTCGCTAGCCATATGGTGAAGAATTAGAAACCACGCTTCGATATCATTTTGCGTTGCTATTGGCATGCGCTCTCTCCGTCTGCTGCTTGATCCACGAATAGGTTTCCGGCAAACCCTCCCATAACGAGGTATCCGGCTCCCAGCCAAGCCGCTCCAAACAAAGCCGATTGTCACTCGTGCGCGCCCAAACCCCGGTCGGTCCTTCCGTCGGCGTCCACGCCATCACCTTGCCGGCCACACTGCAAATGGTTTCGAACAATTCCTGAATCGTAAACGAGTCCGAATGAGAAATATTAACGGGCTTATCATAGTCATCGGCCATCAATCGAATCATGCCGTCAATCGTATCGTCGACATAGGTGAACGAGCGCGATTGCTGCCCATCTCCCCAAAGCTCGATCGGTGCGCCATAAGGTGCGGTAGCGACCTTGCGGCAGATCGCAGCCACAACTTTCGATCGCGGCTCCTTCCATTCGCAATACGGTCCATAGGTGTTGCCAAGACGGCCGATCGCAATCTTGAAACCGTGATTACGCGCGTAAGCGTCATACAGTTTCTCGGCGAACAGTTTCTCCTGGCCGAATGCAAATGTGTTGAAACTGGCATCAGACTCGCGGCAAGGAGGCACTGCGTAATGTTCGGGCGCAGCGATGCGCTCATTGGCAAACGGATCAATGCTGAAAGTGTCGGGATAGACACATTGCGAGGAAGCGAAAAATATCTTGCCGACACCGCCGGTTTTCTTGATCGCTTCCAGCGTGTGCAAATTTATTCGGACTGACTCGGTGAGGATGTCAGCGTCGTTAGAACCAGTGCCGATCCACCCCAATCCGCCAACAGAACCGGCCAATTGCCAAACGCAATCGAAATCATGGCGCCAAAAATGAGCGTGATAGTCAGAAGTGTTGCAAAGATCCAAGATGTTAAATTCATTAGCGATGGATTTTCTGTAAACAGGGTGATGACGAGCAACGCTGACGACATACTGGCCTTCGGCACGCAATCGATTTTCGAGATGTGAACCTAGAAATCCGGCAGCACCTAGAATTAAATTCTTTTTCATCAGAATTCATCCTCACCCTTCAACTCCAACGGATCCTTGGTAAGAATATATTTTGCAATGGCTTCCGCCGTCGTTACAATATTTCCATCCGAAGCAGTTGCGTTCGCAGCAATAGCCATATTAACGCATCGAATTCGAAAGTCCTGCCACAAATGAGCCCATTCCGTCGGTGACAATTTTTCGTCATCATTTTCAATTAGTTTCTTCGGCGTCTTTTCTTTTTTAAACATTATTTCGCCTTCGGAAGTTGTGACCAGTCAAACCTGAAAGTGGTGTCGATCATCTGCGCCTCACTGCAGGCGAGGCCGTAGAACGCCGCGCCCTGCTCGAAGTCGATGGTGACCTGCCGCGGTACCGGGCCGCCGGGCACGTTGCAGGAGATCGGCTGGCCGCTATCGGGCGGCAAGGCAGGAGACGCCTTGAACCCGGAACGGCGATCCTCGATGATGATTCCGGCGCCGTTGATCCCGCCGGTAACGAGGAACGAGCACGGGCCCGAGACGTGAACGGACAAGGACATCCCGCCTTCACCGGCGCGGTAGGCGAAAGGGCCAAAACCTTGACTTCGCTGATGTTCAATATTGCCAAACCACAACGTGCTTGGAATCGCTTTCATCTGGTGCGGGAATAAAAGCATGGAAGCGCCATCGCGGTGGATCATGCCGGGCACTTCGGGGACATAATAACCCTTGCGGATGTTGTCGAGGCAAGCAGCGTACTTATGAAACGCTGTATCACTTCGCATCAATTCGTTATTTTTGCGGGTCTCAAGCTCCAATCCTTGCAATTCAAGCGGATGATCTTGCCCAATCATCCGACACTTCGCCGGAGTGAGTGCCAAGCTGGCTAATCCGTGGCGGGCGAGCTGGGCTTCCCATCCCCAGTCAACCGTGGTCCATTGTTCGTTGCCTCTAAACGCCGCATAAGTTCGGAGATCAATCCCACTGAGCATAGCAAACAGGCGCACCGAATCAGGCCACCACGCTGTGCGAAAATTTTGAAGGACAATTTTCGCAGCTATTCTTGTAAAGATAATGGCGCCAGCACCGATGTTGTGCATGACGGCGTAGCCATCTCGCTGGATAAGGACTCGGTCGACGTAAGATCTTGGGGAAACAGCTCCAACTTCGAGTCCATCTCGTTTTCCTTTATCAAACAACGTCATTGTCGGCTCATACCAATCCTGATCCAGAAGAACATCATCTTCCAAAATCATAATGTGCGTGTATTCCGAATGACGAATCGCCTCACTCAACTTCCACGCTATCGCCACATCTGCACCGCCAAGCACCGTCGCTTGTTTGGCGGTCCTGTCCGCATGATTCATGAAGTAGGACAAATCCTCATCTTTTGTCGAAGCGTCCGCCCATATTATATCAACGGGAGCATCACTTATCGGCGGAAATGTCTGTGACGCCAGATCAATGCGATTACGCGTTGAATACATCACCACGACATTATTCATCGTTTTTATCCCGCAGCAAGTTGTAAACTAATACATCTTCGCAATCTTTCAACCACAACAATGCCGCGTCCACCGACTCAATCGGAAGGAACGGCCAATAACGTAGTTGTTCGTAAATTATCTGCACGTCCTCGATCACCGACTTGCCTAGCAGGATCAGGCTATCGAGCACGGCGGCTAACTGCTGCACATTCTCCATTCCGTCGATCTCGGCACGCAAATCCTTGAGATGCCCGTTGGACACCCTCTCCTGGTAAGTGAGCGGCGGGCCGAAATGAACATGCAACTCTCGCTCGCGCATTACACGCTGGGTTATAAGACTAGCATAAATATCCGTATGACGACCGACACCCGGCATCTGAAAAAATGCCGGAATAAATTCGCGAATCACCGCGGTATTCTGGCTATTAAACACAGTCCATGTGTGAGGGTCGACGACTATTCCGGTGCTTCCGAGGATATGGACATTGGTAATATCGGGACGATGCTCCATACGGGTCACGGCATCGATGTCAGGATCACCAATCACGAGGCCGGCGACGACACCAATCCGGGCATCGGTGCCTGGCGAGGCCATCTTGCTGACCGGTTTGTTGTGCGGAAAACCGCGGTGGCGAGTAGCGGGAATCAGCAAGGAGCCAGGGTCGAACCAACCAGTCTCGCTGGTGACTTTGATGCCGTTGAATCTGCGATGAAGCAAATCCATGCTATCAAAATGATAGCGGTCAACAGGCAAATTATCCATATCCCACGAGTAGATGACGTCGGCGCCCCACTTCAGCGCCTCGAGGAAAGCAATGTTGCGCCTCGCCAACGTGTTCCAGCCGATCGCCTCGCTGCACTTCCACTTCCCCTGCGAGGCCGGCATCAAATAATCATAATTACCGATGCCGGTCTGCGCCGTGATGATGTCGGAATGTGGGGACTTCTCATCGCCCACAACGAAGAACTTCACGTCATCCGAGCACTTGCGCATCAGCTTGAGCGCGTGGGGAACGTGGATGGTGGTGGTGCA
>WNFF01000545.1_pt1 | contig 57666 bp, 43 predicted proteins | sample 5400441 | NCBI WGS metagenome assembly WNFF01 (sample SAMN13153345, study PRJNA577476) | soil metagenome | isolation source: 120 cm saprolite under Douglas fir tree site 2 hole 3 replicate 1 | place: USA:California | collected 2015-04-18 | reverse complement strand
TCGCCACCTCAGCAAATGGCTTCCTCGCTGTCCCCTATGCCATCAACAACGAGAGCCGACAGAACGACGATCGAGGGGCCGACCGAGATGACCCAGTAGTGCTAATTGGTCGACGCTCTGGTGACGCTCTTCGTGCGCGCAACCCTGGCTTCACGCCTGGGTCGTCTTCACCGGGTCGGCCGGGCTTAGCAGCGTTGGCTTGCCTGTGTGCTCCTTGTCAATTTCTATCGGCAACTGTGCAACGGTGTTGCTTGGGTGGTGTCATCCGTCATTGCTTCTCGGGAGGAGGACGCAATGCAAATCAGAACGAGGGACACGGGCTGGCAGGCTTTTTTGTTTTCAGCGGCGCTATTTATTTTGGCTCCGCTTCGCGCTGCAGAAGCGCAAGACGTTGACGTGCCGGGAAATCTCACGATGGCGAATTCCACGCGAGCACGTCTGAGTGAAGATTATGGCAAGCTGCCTCTGCAATTCGAGGCCAATCAGGGCCAGACCGACGAGCAGGTCAAATTCGTCACGCGCCGCGAAGGCTTGAGCTTGTTTCTCACGCCTACTGAAGCAGTCCTGGCGCTCCAGAAAGGTTCTGGGCACCAACCAAAGCCCTCGCATGCTGGTCCCGCTGTGGGCGAGGCGCACAGTGGCACATCCCAAGCGGCAGTGGTTCGAATGAGAATGATAGGCGGCAATCCCGCACCACAGATCGAGGGAGTCGATCGACTGCCTGGGAAGAACCACTATTTCATCGGCAACGATCCGAAGCAGTGGCACACGTCCATTCCCACCTTCGCTCGAGTCAAGTACAGCCAGATCTATCCGGGCGTGGACATGATCTTCTACGGCACCGGGCGGCAGCTGGAATATGACTTTCTGATCTCGCCAGGTGCTGATCCGAAGCAAATCAGCTTGAGCTTTCGAGGGGAGCAGCGGTTGCGAGTGGACGGCGCGGGAGATCTCGTGATCGAGACCGACGGCGGATCGCTGCGCCTGCACAAGCCAAACGTCTATCAGCAGGAGAGGGGACAAAGGCACGAGGTGGCTGGCCGCTATGTGGTGAGAGGCAGAGGTAAGGTGGGTATTGAAGTGGGTAAGTACGATTCGGGTCGCGCATTGGTGATTGACCCAGTACTCGCCTACTCGACGTACCTCGGCGGCAGTAGCGCGGACGACGGCCTTGCCATCGCGGTGGACTCCTCGGGTAATGCGTACGTCACAGGATGGACCGTTTCATTCGACTTCCCGACGAGAAACCCACTACAGCCGACTCGCCGCGGACGCTTTGAGAGCGCCTTCATCTCGAAGTTGAGTGCCGATGGTACTTCGCTTGTGTACTCGACCTACCTCGGCGGCAGTAACTGGGACCACGGCCATGGCATTGCGGTGGATGCCTCGGGTAATGCGTACCTCACAGGGTCGACCGCTTCATTCGACTTCCCGACAGTGAATCCATTGCAGCCGGCTTTCGGCGGTGGCGTTGACGCCTTCATCGCCAAGGTGAGTGCCGATGGTGCTTCGCTGATCTATTCGAGTTACCTCGGCGGCAGCCGAGGGGACTTCGGCGGCGGCATTGCGGTGGACACATCAGGTAGTGCGTACATCACTGGGTATACCTTCTCTTTCGATTTCCCCACCGTGAATCCACTGCAGGCGGTTTACGGCGGAGGCCTCTCGGACGGTTTCATCGCCAAGGTGAGTGCCGATGGTGCTTCGCTGGTTTACTCGACTTACCTGGGCGGCAGCGGCCAGGACCTCGGCCGCGGAATCGCGGTGGACTCCTCAGGTACTGCGTACGTTGCGGGGACCACCGATTCAACCAACTTTCCGACGGTGAATCCATTGCAGCCAATGCCCGGAGGCTACTGGGACGCCTTCGTCTCGAAGGTGAGTGCCGATGGTGCTTCGCTGGTCTACTCGACTTACCTCGGCGGGACGCGCGACGATATAGGCTATGGCATCGCCGTGGACTCATCAGGTAATGCGTACGTTACCGGGACGACCGAGTCCTTTGACTTCCCGTTGGTGAACCCAGTCCAGCCGGTTTACGGCGGGGGCATTTCTGACGCCTTCGTCTCGAAGGTGAGTGCCGATGGTGCTTTGCTGGTCTACTCGACTTACCTCGGCGGGGCCGACGATGAGTCCGGCCGTGACTTTACATTTGAGGCCGCAAATACAGCAATTGCGGTGGACACTTCAGGTGCGGCGTACATCACTGGGTATACGAAATCTTCAAACTTCCCGACAACCGATGGGGCTTTCGCACCGACTTGCGGCACCGATGGTTTATGTAATCAGTTTTTTGTCTGCGATGTTATTGATGAATCTTCTGGCGAGTGTATAGCGAGCCATTTTGAGCCCTTGTCTGACGCCTTTGTGACAAAGATCGCCGAGCCAACTCCATGACCTGTCGCATACACGGCTGACGGCGTTCAGCGGCGAGCAGTCGACCGAGCCGAGCGAGGGAGGCGAGCGGTTTCAAACCGTGAGTAAAGCGGACCGGCTATCGGGTACTACACAGGTGTCAGCGCGACCCTAGAAAACGCGACCGCCATAGGCGCTAACGCATTCGCATCGGCTAGCCACACATTACAATTGGGTGACAATCGCGTCATCCTGGTCGAAACCCAGGGGCGATTTTCATGCGGCCGGAGCATAGGGGCGACGGCCGGTGAGCAATTCATAGAGGAGCACGCCCAACGAATAAATGTCGGTCGCCGAGGTCACGGGTTCGCTTCGGATCTGCTCCGGACTCGCGTACTCGGGCGTCTTGCGAGCCCCATCGGCCGCAAGACCGACGGGGGCCAGTTGCGGCATTGAACTGACCCAAGCGACCCGGAAGTGGACAGAATGGGCGTTATCCGTCCTATCTTCATCTTCAGTTCACAGAGCTTAACTCTTGGCCGAAGGTTGACCTTTCGCCCCGAGCCCATACCTATTCAGTCGGTCGATCAGCGCAGAGCGGCTCATCCCAAGCCGCCTCGCCGCGTGCGATCGGTTGCCCTGAACCGATGCGAGCATTCGTACAATCATCCTCCGTTCAATCAATGCAAGCCGCTCCCGCAGCGAGAGAGCGGGGTCCAATCGCGGATTCCATTCTTGCTCGGCGATCGGCTTGGCCTGTAGACCGCCGAGCATCTCAACATCAATCTCGCCACCACTGGTGAGCGCCACCGCCCGCGCAACCGTGTTCTCGAGTTCCCTCACGTTCCCGGGCCAATCCTCTTCGCAGAGCGCCTCGATCAGCGTTGGACCAAGACAAACGTCTGGTTTGCCGAAGCGCCTGCCGTAGCGACGCGCGAATTCGCGGGCCAGGGCGGGGATGTCCTCGCGGTGGCTGCGCAATGGGGGAACGACCAACTCGACCACGGCGAGCCGGTAGTAGAGGTCGAGTCGGAAGCGCCCGTGCCGCGCTTCCGCCGCGAGATCGCGGTTGGTACAAGCGACGACGCGCACGTTGACGCGCTCGACCCGGCCGGTCCCTACCTGCTGGATTTCGCCCTCCTGCAGGGCGCGCAACAGCTTGCCTTGGACCGCAAGCGGAAGCTCACCCACTTCATCGAGCACCAGCGTTCCACCATCGGCGCGCGAGAAGAAGCCTTGGCGTGACCGGGCGGCGCCGGTGAATGCGCCTCGCGCGTGCCCGAACAGCTCCGCTTCGGCCAGCTCGCCAGGAATTGCGGCGCAGTTGAAGATCACCAGCGGTCCCGAGGAACGATCGCTACGCGCGTGCAGCAGCGAGGCAATCAATTCCTTGCCGGTGCCGGTTTCTCCGCGCACCAAGACGGTGATGTCCTGCGGAGCAATCCGCGCTGCCGTGTCGACGAGCTCGCGCATTGGTGCGGAGTCACCGACGATGTGTGGCATAGGCGTGAACTCGACTGTCTCATTCTCCTCAACTATGCGCATTCGTCCTCCTTACAACCGTCTGCACTCCAGCCATCTGCTTGTGAGGAGGGCGCCTCGGGTTCACACAGGTCGTCCGCCGTTGCGATACCAAACGCGGTCATGGTGTCCTTTCTCGTTCTGCGGTTCGCACTCGTCGATGCAGGGGCCGCGCCAGCCGTCGCGAGCCAAAATCCGGTCACCTGGGACGCCTGGACCTCGCGCGTTGTCTGTCCTTAGACGGCAAGGCTTCTCGAAGGGAGTCTCCGGTTACAAGCGTTCGCAGATCTGCTTACGAAGATTCGTAATCGCGCGCAGAGTAGCGCTGGCCAGGACGCCTAGGCTTGACGGCGGCTGCTGTCGATCCACTCGCGGACATATGCAGGGCAATGCCGGAATCTGATTCCGGCGTCCTCGCAACCCTCGAGATACTCGACTGCCTCCGCTTCCACGAGTCGAACTTCTTTGAGATCCAGAATTACCCTGCTCACTGCCGACTTCTGGCCCAACAGGCGCTGCAACTCGGACACTGCCTCTGCGTCGATCCGACCAGTCACGAAATAGAGGCTCCGCTGCCCGATTGAGGACCTCCGGAGCTTGAACATGTCGGCTCGAAAGCTGAGCAATGCCCATGCCAGCCGCTGCACCCATTTTCCATCGCTCGGAGCCAAAGCCGCTTACGAACGATCGTAAAATCAGTCTTGAAGTTCGTGGAGCAGGAGGTGTCTCACTCCCGCTTGAAGCGGCGCTTGTCGATCTTCAGGCTCAGGATCTTCGAGTAGAGCGTCGTCGCCGGCATTCCCAGCTTCACCGCGGCGCCGGAGGCCCCCGAGACTTTGCCGCCTTGCGAGCCCCATCGGCCGCAAGACCAAGGGGGGCCAGTCGCGGCATTGAACTGACCCAAGCGACCCGGAAGTGGACAGAATGGGCGTTATCGGGAGGTGGAAATGGCAGTGGACATACCGGACGATCTCCGACGCTGGACGGCAAGGCGTCGCTCAGCGCTGGTGGTGAGCATTCTCAAGGGGGAAAGCTACCCCTCCATCGCTCCGGCGCCGGGCATCTCGCCCACGGGTCGGATCAAAACCTCGCGAGGCTTCGCGCCGTCCGCCGGGCCGACCACCCCTTCGCGCTCCAGCCGCTCGATCATTCTCGCCGCGCGGTTGTAGCCGATGCGCATCTTGCGCTGGAGCATGGAGATGGACACCTGGCGCATCTCGCTGATCACCGCGAGCGCCTGATCGTACAGCTCGTCGGTGAGATCGTCGTCCCCCGAACCTTCGACCTCGCCGTCTCGCGGGCGGAGGATCGATTCGTCGTAGACCGGCTTGCCTTGGGATTTCAGATGATCCACGGCGCGCTTGATCTCCACTTCGGAGACGTAGGCGCCATGGACGCGCTCGAGGTTCGAGCTGGTGGGAGGCATCAAGAGCATGTCCCCCATCCCGAGGAGCATCTCGGCGCCCGACGTTCCGAGAATGGTCATCGAGTCGGGCCGGGAACGGAGCATGAAGCTGATGCGGGTGGGGAAGTTCGCCTTGATTACCCCGGTGACGACATCGGTCGACGGCCGCTGGGTGGCGACGAGGAGGTGAATACCGGAGGCACGTGCCATCTGCGCCAGGCGCGCCACGTAGGTCTCGACCTCGCGCGGAGCGACCATCATCAGATCCGCCAGCTCGTCGATGATCACCACGATATAGGGAAGCTTCTTGGGCTCCTTCTTTTCCGAATCCTTCGAGGCTTGTCCAGTCGATGAGGAATCTGCCTCGGTCAGTGCGATCGCCTCTCGAATCTCCTCGGACAGGTCCTTCGGCGCGGCAACCCCGATCGACTCCACGCTCTTCGCCCGTTGAAGCGCGTCCTCTTCGCTCTCGCCATCCGCCACGTCGACGACGAGGACCTTCTTCGCTGGCGCGGCGCCTTTTTTCGACTTCTCTTCGTTGGACCGCAGAAGGTCTCGCGCCTGACCGGAGGCGCCATCGACCAGCTTGTTGTAGCCGGCGATGTTGCGAACCCCGGCTTCGGAGAGGATCTGGTATCGGCGCTCCATCTCCTCGAGCGCCCAGCGCAGCGCCAACGCCGCCTTTTTTGGATCGGTGACGACGGGAAGGAGCAGGTGGGGAATCCCTTCGTAGGCGGAAAGCTCGAGCATCTTCGGGTCGACCATGAGGAAGCGAACCTCCTCCGGCGTGGCCTTGAGGAGGATGCTCATGATCATCGAGTTCACCGCGACCGACTTCCCTGACCCGGTCGTTCCGGCGATCAAAAGATGCGGGGCGCGGGCCAGATCGAGGACGTAGGGCATCCCCTCGATGTCCTTGCCCAGGCACATCGTCAGCTTCGAGGCGGACTTGGTGAAGACGTCCTGCTCGGCGATCTCCTTGAGGTAGACGGTTTCCCGATCGCGGTTGGGGACTTCGATTCCAACCACTCCCTTGCCCGGAATCGGGGCCACGATGCGCACCCGCATCGCTTCCATCGCCATCGCCAGATCGTCGGCGAGGGAGGCGATCTTCGAGAGCTTGATTCCTGGACCGGGCAGGAACTCGTACATCGTGACCACCGGACCCGGTCTGATTTCGACGACCTCTCCGACGATTCCGAAGTCCGCGAGCTTGGCGGTCAGCTTGTCGGCGGTGCTCAAGAACGCGTCTTTGTCCAGGGCCGAACGCTCGGTCTTGTCGCACTCGAGGACATCCAGCGGAGGAAGCGTGAAGCTCCTCCGATCGCCGACGAACTCGAATTGCTCCTGCTCCTTGCGCTTGCTGGGCGTTGGGGGCGGCTTGGGCTCGACAATCAGAGGCGTTCGCGGCGCTGCTCGAGCGGCGGAAGGAATTGGAATTGGTGCCGCGGTGGGAGCTGCGGAAGGGGAGGGTGGTTTCAGAAATGTCGAATCGGCGGTCTCGGCGATCGGCGTTTGGGGGACGGTCGCCGGCGGGGCTGCTGGACCCGGGGGCGTGACGATCTGCGGCAGCTTTCGCTCTTGTCGTCTGCGATCGGATTCCGCGCGGGGACGCGCCGGCTCCCCGAAGTCACGGGCCGAGAGGCTCGCCGCCCATGCCGGCTCTCCCGATGGGATCATCGCCGGACCCGGCGTTTGCGCCGTGTTTTCCAGCTGGGCGGGTAGTTTCGCTGCCTGCGACTCCTTGGCGAGCCGCACCGCAGTTTCGGCCATCTCGGCTTCCAGCGCGTCCTGCTCCGCCTGGGCGAGGTCGTCCTCGTCCGCCTCGAGCTGGGCGATGAAGGCGGCGTCCTCGAGCTTCGCCTGCGCCGAAAGCTCGCGGCGCTTCTGGAGGGAAGCCAGTTGCGATCGCCACAGTCCCAGGCTGAACGTCCCGATCCAGGCCCCTGCCTTGAGGCTGGCGCGCCAGGTCAGCGCGCAGATCCTCAGGAAGCCAAGCTGGGTCCCGATGATCATCGCCACCATCGAAACCGCAATGAGGAGAATGACCGTTCCAACCGTGGAGAACAGGCCGCTGAGCAGATCGGCCAGGGACGCGCCGATCCATCCGCCGGGGGCGTCGCCCCAGCCGGGCCGCTCCGCCAGGGCGAGCTGTGCAAGGACCGCGGTGCTCAGTGCGAGCAGGCCGCCGGCCGCCAGCTGCGGCCAGCGCCGCTTCGCTCGCGACCCAATCAGGAGAACGAGCGATGCATAGATTCCGCACAGAGGCAGCAGGTAGGCACAAATTCCAAGAAACTGGTGGACTTGCGAGGCCATGAAATGCCCCGCTGGACCGATGGCATTATGGTAGCGGCCTCGAATTCCATCGCGAGACTCGAAGGTGGCCAGAGCGAGAACGCGTCTTCTTCGGCGCCATACCCGCTCACTTCCCGGTGACAGGCTGTAGCAGCCTGATCGAGGCAGTGTAGGAGGGCAGTCGGTTGGGTCAATTTTCCGTCCGCGGCCGTTGAAGGTGGCAACCGGTGGAAAAGAGGGGCCGGGCAGCGCGCGTTGCGGGGCAGAAGGGCAGGTATGTTATGGCGGCGAGGAGCTCAGGTTCGATGGACGTCCGTTGTGAGCGCTGCGGTAGCCAATACGAGCTAGAAGAGGATCGCGTCACCGAGGCGGGCGTCGCGGTCCGATGCACGCACTGCGATCACGTCTTCATGGTCAAGAAACAGGCCGTCGCGGTGACCAGCAGCATCAGTGAGCTCAATGGGCCACGCGCGGCGAGGCCGCCGGCCCCCAACGCGGCTAGGCCGGCAGTCCCAAACGCGGCGAGACCGGCAGACCCCTACGCAGGGGGTTCTCCCAACGCGGAGCCGATGCCACCCAATGGCCTTCCGAGAGCCGGGCCGGGCAAGCCGCCGCCTTCGCCTCGGTCAACACCGCCTTTCGGCACGTCGCTCGATGAGTTCGGTGCGGTTCCGCGTCCTCCGGCCCCGCCAGGCCCGCCGGCGGCGCCGCGCGATCTCGATGCGGCGTCGTTCGAAAATTACTTCCGACCGGAGTTGAACGAGCCCGCCTTCACGCGCTCGGCCTCGAGACCGGAATCACTCGAGCAGCTCCAGGCCCCGCCCTCCGCAGCCGCCGGGGCGAAGATCGCACGAGGTCCCTCGCTGCTCGCCCTCATCGCGATCGCTATGGGCTTGGTGGGCTACCTGGCCTATCGATACTTCGTCTGGATTCCGGAGCGGCAGAAAGAGGTGGCGGCCGTTCAGGAAAAAACCGCCGGGATCGATCGGGAACGCGCCGAGCGTCAACGGGCTGAGGTGGTGCGGGCAGCCGCTGAAATGGGTAGGGAGTCCGCCAAACTTGGCTCAGCGGCAGCGAGACAAGGCTCCCCTGAAGTGGCGAGCCCAGCCACGGCCGGGACGTCGAGACGAAGCACGGCTGAAATGCAGAGCCCAGGCGCACCCGTGACTTCGAGACGAAGCTCGTCTGATGTGCCGGGCGCTGGCGCGTCCGCGGCGGCGCGACAAGGCTCCCCTGAAGTGACGAGCCCAGGCACGGCCGGGACGTCGAGACGAAGCACGTCTGATGTGCCGGGCGCTGGCGCGTCTGCGGCAGCGCGACAAGGCTCGTCTGGGGTGCCGAATCCAGGCGCGTCGGCGGGAGTGCGACAAGGCTCGCCCGAAGTGCCGAACGCAGGTGCATCGGACGTGGCGGGACGAGGCTCGCCTGAACTGCCGAGCGCAGGCGCGGCCGCGACGTCGAGACGAAGCTCGTCTGAAGTCACGAGCCCAGGCGGAACGGCGGGAGGCTCGTCGGAAGTGCCGAGCCCAGGCGCTAAGGAGCTAGCCAAACGGATCTCTGAAGTCGCGAACCCAGGCGCAGCCAGGTCGCGACCGGAATCCGCCTCTCGCGAGAACGGCAACATGACGGAGCCTGTCGATCCCAACGCGCCCCCTCGAGGCGTGGCATCCGCGGAGCGGGCCGGGCCGAAAGCGCCGGCGCCAGTCGAGCCGGGTGGAACGTTCGAGAGCTACATGAGCCAGGGGGATCGCCTTCGCGAGCGCGAGCAGCCGCGAGGTGCGCTCGGCGCCTACGCCAAGGCGGCAGAGATGGAGCCTGGCCGCGCCGAGCCTCTCGCGGGCCGGGGGCTCGCGCTCCTGGATCAGGGCAAGACGACGATGGCGATCGCCGCCTTCGATCGGGCCCTGAGGATCGACCCGCGCCAGGCTCTCGCGCTGATGGGGCTTGCAGAGGCCTACCGTGCTGAGGGAAACAAGGACCAGGCAATCCGCTTTTACGAAAGATATCTGGCGGTTTTTCCGGACGGTCCGGAGGCGCCCGTGGCGAGGGCTGGAATCAAGGCGATGCAGGAATAATCCAGAGGCTTATGTCCGAACTTCACAAACCATCGAATCAGGAAGACGAGTATTTCGCTCTAGAGGAAATCGAAAAGAAGCACCGGCTGGCGATGAAGCAAGCCGAGGAGCTCGCCGAGAAAACGAAGAAGGAGCTCATTCAGCTCCACTACATGAAGTGCCCCAATTGCGGCATGGATTTGCAAACCCTGAAGAGAGGCGCGGTGGAGGTCGTCACCTGCTTTCATTGCCAAGGCGTTTGGCTGAACGAGGGCCAGCTTGAAAAGCTGCACGCGCACGGCCTTCACGAAAGCGGCTCGGTGATGAAGGCGGTCCTCAACATCTTCAAGCGCAAGAAGAGCGACTGATGGCGCTTTCGCTGGAGGAAGTTCGCCACGTGGCCTCATTGGCGCGCTTATCGCTGAGCGCCGAGGAGGAGGAGCGCTATCGGCACCAGCTCTCCGCGATCCTGGAGGCGATGGAGCAGCTCAAGGCTGTGAACACCGACCAAGTGGAGCCCACCTCGCATGCCATTGCCGTCGAAGGCATGCTTCGAGAAGACGTGGTGGTGCCGTCGATGGATCCGGAAAAGGCGCTGGCGAACGCGCCCGCCAGGGTGGGAACGAGCTTCGCCGTTCCGAAGATCATCGAATGACGCCGGAACTCTTGAACCTGAGCATGCTCGAGCTTTCGACCAAGCTCGCGCGCCGCGAGACCTCCTCGGTCGAAGTGGTTCGCGCCTGCCTTGGGCGAATCGAGCAGGTCGATGGGAAGGTGAAGGCGTTCCTTCGGGTGGATGCGAAGGGCGCGCTGGCTGCGGCCGAGTCCTCGGACGCCCGACGAAAATCAAATGCCGCGCTGGGGCCGTTGGATGGAATCCCCGTCGGCCTTAAAGACTTGTTCCTCACCGAGGGAGTCGAGACGACCGCCGGATCGAAAATCCTCGCTGGATTCATTCCTCCCTATGACGCGACGGCGGTGGAGCTTCTCAAGGGCGCTGGATTGCCGATCATCGGCAAGACGAACCAGGACGAGTTCGCGATGGGCTCGTCCACCGAATCTTCCGGCTTCTTTCCCACCCACAATCCCTGGGACTTGAGCCGCACGCCCGGAGGCTCATCCGGCGGATCCGCTGCTGCGGTGTCTTGCCGAGAGATATTTGGCGCCCTGGGCACCGATACCGGGGGGTCGATCCGACAGCCGGCGGCGATGACCAACACGGTGGGGTTGAAGCCGACCTACGGGCGCGTCTCGCGGTTTGGGGTGATTGCATACGCCAGCTCGCTCGACCAGGTGAGCCCGATCACCCGCACCGTGAGGGACGCGGCGGCGCTGCTGCAGACCATCGCCGTCCACGATCCGAGGGACTCCACCTCGTCCGCCGCTCCGGCTCCCGACTACCTCGCGGAGATCGAAGGAGGGGTCGCTGGAATGAAGCTCGGCGTGCCCCGTGAGTATTTCACCGACGGGATTGATCCGGAGGTCGAGCGCGCGGTGCGAAGCGCGGCGAGCGAGTTGGAGAAGCTCGGTGCGAAGGTCGTCGAAGTATCGCTTCCGCACACGCGTTACGCCCTGGCGACCTACTACCTCATCGCGCCGGCGGAAGCGTCTTCGAACCTCGCGCGCTACGATGGAGCTCGGTACGGGCTCCGGGCGCAAGGCGCCAAAGGGCTGCGCGAGATGTATTCCCAGACTCGCGCGGCCGGTTTCGGTCCCGAGGTCAAGCGGCGGATCATGCTCGGCACCTACGCGCTCTCGGCCGGCTACTATGACGCGTACTACCTCAAGGCTCAAAAGATCAGGACGCTGATTCGGCAGGATTTCCTCGAGGCATTCAAGGACGTCGACGCGGTTCTCTCTCCCACTTCGCCGGTCACCGCCTTCAAGCTGGGCGAGAAGCTCGACGATCCCTTGGCGATGTATCTGGTGGACGTTTTTACCCTGCCCTGTAACCTCGCCGGTCTGCCAGGGATGAGCATTCCGTGCGGGTTCAGCGCGGCCGGTCTTCCCATCGGGCTGCAGATACTCGGCAGGCATTTCGACGAGGCGCGGTTGCTGCGCATCGCCCGCGCCTTCGAACGCGAGCATGATTTCATCCGACGCGCGCCGCCGGTTTGACGAGGGACCTGGATGTCCGCGAGCGACTACGAATCGGTGATCGGCCTGGAGGTCCACGCGCAGCTTCTCACGCGATCGAAGATCTTTTGCGGCTGTTCGACCCAATTCGGAGCACCCCCGAATCACAACACCTGCCCGGTGTGCCTGGGGTTGCCCGGTGTTCTGCCAGTGCTCAACAAAAGGGTGGTGGAGTTCGCCGTTCGAGCGGGTCTCGCGCTCGGATGTTCCATCCGCAAAACCAGCGTCTGGTCGCGAAAGAACTACTTCTATCCGGACCTGCCAAAGGGCTATCAAATCACGCAGTACGACCTACCGATCTGCGAGAGGGGCAGGCTGACGATCGACCTGGACGGCAAAGCGAAGGAGATCCGGATCACCCGGATTCACATGGAGGAGGACGCAGGCAAGAGCGTCCACGATCCCTCCGGAGGCGAGTCCCTGGTGGATTTGAACCGCGCCGGCGTTCCGCTGCTGGAGATCGTGAGCGAGCCGGACATCCGCAGCTCCGAGGAAGCGGCGGAGTACCTCAAGACCCTGCGCGAGGTGCTGGTATACTTGGGCATCAACGATGGAAACATGGAGGAGGGTTCGTTCCGCTGTGATGCCAACGTTTCCGTCAGGCGAAAAGGCGCGAAGGAGTTGGGACAGCGAACCGAGCTCAAGAACATGAACTCCTTCCGCTTCGTTCGCCAGGCGATCGACTACGAGATCGCCCGGCAGATCGCCCTGGTCGAATCGGGTGGGAAAGTGGTGCAGGAAACCCGACTCTGGGACACGCAGCGAAACGTGTCGCGCCCGATGCGGTCGAAGGAGGACGCACACGACTACCGCTACTTTCCCGAGCCGGACCTCCCTGCGCTCCATGTCGCCGACGCGCTGATCGAAGAAGTCCGCAAGTCGCTTCCAGAGCTTCCCAAGGCAAAGGCCCAGCGGTTCCAGAGCCAGTACGGGCTTGCGGCGTACGATGTGAAAATTCTCTGCGCCGACCCGCTGCTGGCCGATTTCTTCGAGTCCGCCGCTCGGGGGTACAGCGACTACAAGAAGCTCTCCAACTGGTTCACGGGCGAGCTTCTGCGACTGCTCAACGAAGAGGGTGGCAGCATCTCCACCCTGAAATTCCCGGCTTCGCAACTCGCGGCGCTGCTCGCCACGGTGGACAAAGGAGAGATATCCGCCAGCGCAGGCAAAGACGTGCTCGGCGAGATGTTTCGCAGCGGCAAGGATCCGGCGGCGATCATTGCCGCGAAGGGCCTGGGGCAGGTCAGCGATGCCGCGGTGATTGAAAACGCCGTAAACGAGGTCATCGCCAAGAACCCTAGTGAGGTGGAGAAGTACCGGGCGGGCAAAAAACAGGTATTTGGTTTCTTCGTCGGTCAGGTGATGAAGGCAATGAAGGGCAAAGGGAACCCTGGCCTGATCAACGACTTTCTTAGGAAAAAGCTAGGATGACTTCCGGGATGAGCGACGCGAAAATCGCCAACGGCGTGGTGAAGATCGGACCCTTGTGGAACCGCGCGGTGATCGACCCCGCGAAGAGGGTGGTGAAGCAGCGAGGCAGGAAGGTCTGCAGCTTTGAAGACGTCGAGGGGCTGGTGCTGCGAGAATACATCGCTCGCGACGAGGAAGAGCAGCTTCTCAACATCCACCCGGAAGTTCAGAAACTACCGCGAGATGCCGAGCTTTGGCTTCGAACGAAGGACGGCGGCCGGCGTTTGCTCGCCAGCCTGGACCGCGCCGGCCTACTGCTCCAGTTCGCCAACGAGGCCGCGGCGCTGATCGGGGTGTCGGTGCAAACCGAGCGCGCGCTGGTCGCCCCGAACAAGCCGACGGCCTGACATCGATTGTCAAATCTAGCCACCGGTTGCCGCCGGCTATCAAAAAGCGGAAAGGCTGTTGCATGAAGAAAATTGAGCCATCGGCGTGTTCCGCAGGCCCACCCCCAATTGCATCGGGCATGTGAGTGTGGGTGCCATGCACAAGGAACTTCACGAGTCGCCGCTTTACCAAGCTGTCGTGCTCGCTTACCAGCAACCAGGGATAGGACTTCCGAAACTGGCGAAGATGATTGCTCAAGCTTCGAAGGAAGGGAGGCTCGACGAGGCACACGTGCTCGCGGACAGTCTGATCGGAACCGCTTGCAGGGCGGGCCGTTACTTAGGGGTGGCAGAACGACTTGCCCGGAAATTGGTGCGGGAGCAACCGGACCGTTTTCACCTGAACCATCTGGCGAAAATTTTGGAGCTTCGCGGTAAGAAACGGGAAGCCGCTTCCGTACGCCGAAAAGCGTCACGGGCTCGGGATCAACACATGACCCCCGAGATCGCTCAGGCCATCCGAGAAGCTGAAGAGGCGCTTGGGCGTAACCGATCGAGCTGAGACGTAGGCCGCGGAATCGGACCGGCCTGGCTGACCCGAGGACGCAGCTGACGCGGCGCTCAGTTGGTTCGCGAGAGGGTGAAACTGAATGCGCCGACGCGCGGCTTGAGGTTCTGGTCGAGCAGCAAAAGGATGTCGTCTCCAATCGGTAGGAACGTGGAAACAGGGCTGCCGGCTCCTGGCGGCGCCCGGTCCCCATAGCTGGCGAGCTCCGCGGGGGAATTCGCATCCAGGTGGTAGACGATGGGGTGGCCTCCAGCGCTCACCGATTTCCACTCGCCCTCCCGACCACGGGCGAGGCCCCGGGAAATTGCACCGAAGCAAATTGAGGCAACTTCTCGACAGTCGCCTAACTGATAAGTATATAGTTTAACTGTAAAGCACTTGCCTCAAATTTCCTCGAGGAAAGTTGAGACAATTTCTCGACACTCTTTGAACCGATAAGTAGGCAGTTTAACTGTCATGATTATGGCCCGGGCCATAAAGCGTTCAAGTGGCCGGTTCGGTTTGATGGCCCCGGGCATCAAGAAACCGGGAAGCGGGTTCGTGGTGGTGGCCCGGGCCACCACTTATCCACAGCCCTCCTTCACGCTGGTGGCCGGGCCACCAAGAAAGTAGGAGGCCTCGTTCGGGTGGGCAGCCTGGACCTGCATCGAGGTGAATACGATGGGACAGGAGCCCGTGCCGGGACCGTCGTTTGAGTCCTCGTTGGAACGAGCGTGGAAAATGATTCTCGACGACAGGAATCATTTCCCACGGTTTGTTCCGGCGTAGAGAAGAATTCTATACGTATAGAATTTTTCTCTACGCTTTAGGACGTTGGGGACACGGGCGTCGCGGGAGGGGTCGGTTATTCCCTCGAGACTGGCCTCGAAGCCGGACTGCCTCCGTGGAACCCCCTCAGCAACTGAGGGGCGAGGCGATCACCTTGACTCCCCGATGGAAGTACCGTAATCAAACGTCCTTTTTTGGGGCGCTTGCCAGTGCAGTTGGACGCCTGCGCCTCAGGTCCTCCCCGATTGGGCCATCGAGCACAGAGGTATGCGCATGTACGCGGTGATTCGCACAGGCGGTAAGCAATACCGCATTTCCGAAGGCGACGTCCTTCGCATCGAAAAGCTCGCGGGCGACGTCGGCAGCGACGTCACGTTTGCGGATGTGCTCCTGCTCAGCGGGGAGTCTCCGAAGATCGGACAGCCCCTTGTCAGTGGCGCCAAAGTCATGGCCAAGATCGTTGCTCAGGACAAGCACCGTCGGGTTGTGCATTTTCGGAAAGAGAAGGAAGGCTGGACGAGGGCGCGCGGCCATCGTCAGCCCTATACAGAGGTCAAGATCGTCTCCATCAGCGGCTGAGCTGCGCCAGGCGAACCGCCTGGAGGCTTCAAGAGGAATTCGGCATGGCTCATAAAAAGGGACAAGGCTCTACAAGGAACGGTCGGGATTCGGCCGGACAACGCCGCGGTGTCAAAGTATTCGGCGGCCAGATGGTGCACTCCGGCAGCATCCTCGTTCGGCAGGTGGGCACCAAGATTCACGCGGGGACCAACGTGAAGCTGGGGCGCGACTTTACGCTCTATGCGACGGCGGACGGCCAGGTGAAATACGAGCGCCTGGGCAAGCACCGCACGAAGGTTTCAGTTTATCCGCCTGTCGCCGCCAGCAGCCAATCCGCCCCGAGCGCTTAGCCTCCAAAAGGGTGCGGTAGCAGCGCAGCGCGCGGAGCGCTGGGGTCGGTTGGCGAGCGTCGAGGATCCGTAAATGAAGTTCGTGGATGAAGTTCGCGTCGTGGTGAGATCGGGCGACGGCGGTAACGGCGCGGTCGCCTTCCGGCGAGCGAAGTACGTCGAACACGGCGGTCCAAGCGGCGGCGACGGCGGCAACGGCGGCTCGGTGATCTTCGTCGCGGATTTGGGCCTCACCACCCTTCTCGACTACCGCTACCAGCCGCTCCACCGAGCGAAGCACGGGGAACACGGCATGGGCAGCGATCGGAACGGCGCCGCCTCGCCGGACCTCGTGCTCAAGCTCCCGGTGGGGACGTTGATCAAGGACGCCGATACCGGCGAAGTGCTGTGCGATTTGGCGGAACCGGGCCAGCAGTTCGTCGCGGCTCGCGGCGGGCGCGGCGGTCTGGGGAACATGAACTTCGCCACCTCGACGCGCCAGACGCCAAGATTCGCCCAACCGGGGAAGCCGGGCGAGGAGAAAAACCTCCTCCTCGAGCTGAAGCTCCTGGCCGATGTCGGGCTGCTCGGATTTCCGAATGCCGGAAAGAGCACGCTGATCTCGAGAGTCTCGCGCGCCCGCCCGAAGATCGCCGACTATCCCTTCACCACGCTGGTGCCGAATCTTGGGATGGTTCAATACAAGGACGGGATCTCCTTCGTGATGGCGGACATTCCCGGGCTCATCGAGGGCGCCAGCGAAGGCGCCGGCCTGGGCGATCAGTTCCTGCGCCACGTCGAGCGCTGCCGCGTTCTTCTCCACGTGGTAGACCTCTCCGCGCAAGGAGAAGGTCGGGATCCGGTGAGCGATTGGAAAGCGATCAATCGGGAGCTCGAAAAGTACAAGCCGGAGCTCGCCAAGAAGCCGCAGCTGATCGTCGCCAACAAAATTGACCTGCCCTTCGCGCGCGAGCGCCTGGCGCCCTTCGTCAAAGCGATGAAGAGGCGCGCTTACAAGGTATTTCCCATTTCCGCCGCGACCGGAGAGGGCTTGAGCGAGTTGCTCGACGCCGCGGTGAGGCTCCTTTCGCCCCTGGAGCCTGAGCGTCCCTCTATCCTGCCCGCGCCCCCTCCGCGCGCCTCGAGGCAGCGATGAAGAGCGCCCCGAAGGGGGAGCAAGACGCCGGGCATCCCGAGCCCGACGAGCTGCTGCTGGAAGTTCGAAAGGAGCGGGTCGACCAGGTCATCGGGCTGCGCACCCGGACTCTGACGGTCGTTCTCGACCAGCTCGAGGACAGCTTCAACATGGCCGCGGTCTTACGGACCTGCGAGGCCATGGGTCTCCAAGAGCTGCACGTGATCCCCAGACCGGACGTTCCTTTCTCGCCGCATGCGAAGGTGACGCAGGGATGCGAAAAGTGGATCGACGTCATCCGCCACGACACCTTTGCCGCTTGCCGAGCCCATCTCAAATCCCTCGGTTTCTCGATCTGGGTTTCCGCTCAGCGCACCGATGCCCGCAGCCTGTTCTCGCTGAATTTCGATTCCAGAATGGCTCTCGTTTTTGGCAACGAACGATTCGGCGTCTCCCCGGATGCGCTCGCCGAAGCGGACGGCGTCTTCTGGCTTCCGCTGCGAGGCTTCACCCAGAGCCTGAACGTTTCGGCCGCGGTCGCCGCTTCGCTCAGTTGGGCGATCCATTGGCGCGAGCAGCGCATCGGTTCGCAGGGGGATCTCACCGCTGAGGAATCCGGATCGCTCAGCCGGCGTTTTTACCAGCTGTCGGTGAAACAGCGCGGCCGCATCTACCGCGACTCGCCGAATCGAAGTGACGACAAGACGAGGTAAGCTTGGCCTTTGGACTTCTGCTCTGCGCGCTGGTTGCCGGCCTGGTTCCCGACGGGGGCGGCGCCCGGCATCCTCCGACCCAATCCGATGCGGGAACGAGCCCATCCGCTCCGCGAGCGATCGACCCCGAGGTCAAAGCGCTGGTGGGCCGGGTGCAGGCCTTCTACGAGAAGACCAAGGATTTCACCGCGAGCTTCCGCCAGGACTACACCTACAAGTCTTTCAATCGAACCCAGACCAACACCGGAAAGGTTGCGTTCCTCAGGCCCGCGATGATGCGCTGGGACTACGAGAAGCCGGCGCCCAAGACCTTCGTCCTCTCCGGCGAGAAGGTCTACGCCTATGACCCCGAAGCAATGACCTTGACGATTCTGGGGATCAAATCCAACGAGCTTTCCGCGGCGGTGACCTTCCTCTGGGGTGCGGGGAAACTGGAGAAGGAATTCTCCATCGTGCGCCAGCCCTGCCCAGAGTGTCAGGGCGTGCTTCTCGAGCTCACCCCCCTGGGCGCGGAGGCCAGGTTCCAGAAGCTCAAGCTCGAGGTCGATCCGAAGACGGCTCAGGTGCGCAGGAGCATCGTGATCGACCCGGACGGAAGCGAGAACGCGATTACCTTCTCGGATTTGAAGATCAACCCGGGCGTTTCCAAGGAGCAGTTCAAGATCAAGACTCCGCCCGACACGCAGGTGAACGACCTGACCAAGGCGCAGAATTAGATGTGGCGGATGGTCGTTTGCGCGGCGGTAGGCCTCGCGGGGTGCGCACGCGCGGTTCGCCACGAGCCGCCGGACAACTTGAGCGGCTTCATCGCGCCTCTTTCTTTTGGCGCGGGGCTGCGCATGGTGGTGGATGGGGCCGTCGAGGATGCGCCCGCCGCGGTCGTGCTCGATGTCGCGTCACCCCTTTCGACGGTCAGCGCGAGTTGTTTGTCGGATGGCCGTGAGCGCCAAGCAAAGACGGTCGTGAGCGTGCGGCAGATCGATGGCACCGTGGTCGACCTTCCGGAGATCGAGCTCCCTCCGGCGCGGATCGGGTCCCGGCGGATCGGCAGCCGAAAGGTCGGGGTCGTTGCCCACCAACATCGGTGCGTGCTGTCGCTTGGCGCGGACGTTCTCTCCGATTACTCGATCCGGTTTGACCCTGAGCGGCGGTCGGTGGCGTTCTCGGAAAGCCTGGCCAGGGAGCGCTATCTGCGAACGACGCCCTCGCCAACAGAGGATGTGCATGTTGTTGAGCTCGCCCGACATCCGGACACGGACTGGCCGATGGTGTCCGCTCGGCTGAGCCAGGGGCCGGCGAAAGGGACCTCGACTTTCGTTGTCTCGTCGCGCGCCCAGCAGTCGATGATTTCCGTTGAAGAGGCCAAGGCGATCCGCTTCGAGCGGGCGGGCGATCCCGTGGAGAAGTCGCTCGGGATCGATTCGGGCCGGCGCCTCGCCGAGAATTTTCCTCAGTTCGCGGTGGACAACCTCGAGCTTTCGCCCGGATTCGGAATTCATCGCCTTGTCCTACGCGGCGATTCTGGATGGAAAAATCCCGCCGCCGCAGGATTGCTGGGGACCGACGTTTGGGGCCGGTTTCACTGGACGATCGACCTGCGCGCCGGAGTCATCGTGCTGCGCCGCCCGAAGGCAACCTCGGCCGAGGGGAGGCAGCTCTGCACCGCTTCTGACGGCCGGGATTCCGAGGAGGCGTGTTTCGCGCTGCACACCGCGAAGCTGGGCGACAGCCTTTCGGCGATCGGCGTGATCTGGCGAGATCTGCCGGAGGGCGGACGACTTCATCTCGATCCGATCGATTCCCAGGGGCGGCCGCTCTTGAGCACCTGCCAGTTCGGCCTCTCCTTTCAGCCGGGAGACCGCGGCTCGAGCATGCGGCGGGATTTTCCCTGGCAAGCGATGGAGCAGGCGTTCCCCGAATGCGCCGAGGTCGTCCGCCGGGCGGACCGCTTCTCGCTCGCGCTCTTCGAGGAGGGTCCGCTCACCGAATGCCCGCGGGACTGCGCCTTCGTGCGGCGGCGCGGGGGCCGCAAGGTGCTCTGCGCCTGCAGCTCCGCGCTGGACGATTCTTGAGGTCTGGTGCGCTTCGGCCGGCGATGCCCGAGTCGTGGCGCCTAGACGATTCCTGAGACCTACTGCACTTCGGCCGGCAACGGGGGCGAGGCGTCGATAGCCCTGTAGCTGCGCGCTGAAGGATTCCGCGTCCTCGTGCGACCACGATAACCCGTGTGGCCGCTGCCACGAACAACGCTTGGCGCCTCTCGCTCCGCACCGGCATTCGTGAGACCTGGTGCGCCTCGTTCCGACGAACCGTGTGACATTTCGGGCCCGCGCGGGACGCAAATGTCGCACAGTTCCGCGCGGAGAGTGGTTTGCCGGCGGGGCTCTGAGGGTATTGCGCCTCTGGTTCGGCGGTCATTCGTCCGGATGGCAAAACGGGGCGGCCCATCGCCCGTGTACTCGCCTAAGCAACGAACCGACGGTGAAGACGTTGTGAAAGTAGTTGGTCAGCAACAGACGTCGAGGCGGCTCTTGATCCAGCGAACCTGTCTGTGCTCTATCCGGGCAACAGCATAACTACTCCCTGTGACCTCCAAACCGGGCGAGCACGCGAAGTGGGTTCGTTTCGTAAACCTGAAGTCCATTAGCTTGGTGTTGCGATAGTGTGTTGTATCTAACCAGGGGGGCATCATGAAACGATTTGGTTGTCTCGTTTATCTTGGCAGCAGTCTCGTTTTGTCCGTCGCCAATCCGGCAGCTAGCAGTGCGGAGCCGGACTGCAGCACAGCGATGGTGAGTGGCAGATACTCGGCGCGCAACGGGGGTACCATCTTCGACGATCGGCTGCTCACCGGTGGCGTCACCGTGGTCAACTTTGATGGCGTCGGCGGGTGGAGGATGGAGAATCCGACGTTCATCAGCCAGGGCCGAGGTGTCGCGCCGCCAGGTGAAATGGCTGGGACGTATTACATCAATGCCGATTGCAGCGGAGCCCTGAACTATGAGGTTGGCGATCTGGTTTTCCAAATCGTAGTGAACGACAGCGGCAATGAGATGGAGGGTTTGGTCATCCCGGGCAAAACGCGACCGAATCGGGTCGTGTTCTGGACCTTCAAGAAGCAGGTGAAGGTCCGACACGAGAACTAGGGCAGTGGACGAGCGATTCCGCCGGCGGCCGTGATCCACCGTTGATCCGGCTGCCGACCGTGAGCACGCAATCGGGCGATGCAGGAACACTCACGCGCGAGCGCCGGGGCTCTCGCGGCCTTCTGCGCATCAACTCTCCGATCAATTTGGTGTTCCGAGCGGTTGTTTGGGTTTTCGGAGTTGCTTACTGGTCCCGGCTCTTAGTCCTTTCTGGGCTTCGAGCAACCGCAGATCCTGTCTCCGCTACGGAATGAACCCTAAGTCTTCCGGTAACGGCGGCACAATCGGTACTTCGAAAAAGCGCTGCGGTTCCGGGTGGATGATCTGCGTACCGTCGGAGGCCAAGAAGACCGCTATCTGTTCCTGAGCGCCGAGGGAGATCTCCCGGAACGAAGGATTGTCGATGGCGGGCATGAATGGATGCGGGTTTCTCGGAAGGGTGGGATCCTCGGCGAAGGCCAGGTCGTGGCGATAAAAAGTCGTCACGTCGGCCAGGTCAGCGGCCCGCACGATTGCCGTAATGTTGGGGTTCGGAACGGCCTGATCCCCTGTGCCGTACTGGATGATCACCGGTTTGACCGAGACCCTCGGAAGCGGACTTCGTCGAAGATGCGGGGCATAGGTCAGCGGATCCGCAGAGCACCCAAGCCAGATCGTCCGCGCGACCACCTCTTGAATATCCATGGCTCCCGGAACGCGGTTGATCACGGGTGACCGGATCTCGCGCGCCGTTCCATCCGCGAGAAGGACGGGGTAGGGGATGCCGTCCCTCAGGGGGAAGTTCTCATCGAAGTGTGGTGCTGCGACCGGAACCCCGCCGAGATTTGTCACTCCCGGGGCATTGATGAGCGAAGGGACTCGCGCGGCGAGCATCTGACCGAGCTGGGAGCGGCTGGTCGGTGACAGCCGCTCAAAACTGAAGGGGGGGCCGGGAACTGAGAAGTCCGCGGCCCGAAGGGCGGGTTCGATTGAAGCCAACAACATTCCCGTGGTCCCACCGAACGAGTTTCCAAAGTAGTAGATTCGGGAAGGGTCCAGATCGGGAACCCCATCGCCATCGAAGTCAACTCCAACTTCGATGACGCGGACAAGTTGCATCATGTCCGCGACGGTCTGGCGGATACAGTCGGTTCGAAAAATGAGCGCTCGGGGTCGAGCTGCGGCGCAGCCCTCGTTGGACTCGATAACGCCGTCCTGGTTCTGGTCGATACCGCGGCCCCCGGAGGGAAAGGCGACGGGCTCACCCTCGCGCCGGTCAACGGTGATCGTTCCCAGGGGACCGAAACCGGCCCCCATGTTATTGATGGCGATGGTGGCAATCCCCTGAGCCGCCATCGAACCGGCGACATTCAAGAGGAACTGGTTCTTGTTGTTCCCGTTCCCGTGCCCGACGATGGCCACCGGCCATCCGGTATCCGGCTTTTTTCCCGAGGGGACCACCAGGTTGAAATAGATGTCATCGGTTGCCTGGACCTCCGGAGTGCCCGTACGGGTGCCGACTGGAGGGATGAATTCGCCGGGGTGCATTTCGTAATCGGGGGAACGGTACCGCCCGAACGCAACCGATCCCACCGCTCCGGGAATGATTTGCAGAAGTGGGAGATTGAGGACAAGCCGGGTGAATGAGGGAGGGCTGTCGCCGGTCTGCTGGTCCCAGGTGATCCCGTTCACGCTGTCGAGGGGGAAAATCGTATGGCGTCCACCCGGCCCCAAAGCAAAATCGGCCGCCTCGGGTTTGGCCGCCTTGATTTGATCGCGGACCTTCTCGAGGAGAGCGGTCGTGCTCTGCGTCGTGAACACGGCGCCGGTGACGATCTGGTTCACCGGGATTCCCAGCCGCTGAGCGGCGTGAATCCCCTGGATCAGCTCTTCCCGGTAGGGGCCCCGCCCGCTTCGGCGGAACCTCCGGAAGGCTTCGCTCGCCTCGACTTCCCTACCTTCGACATCTCGCAGTCCGGACGTGACGATCAGCGCGTATCGCGTGTGCTGTTCAAGCACCTCGCCTGACTGGACGTGAAGCGTGTTGGTAAGAGTGTCCCAGACGATCTGATTGATTCCGATAGGCGCGCTCTTTGCCGGGCTGAGCACGTCCGCATCACAGTCGTTTTCCTGCTCTCCCTCGGTACAGAGTCTGAGGAGAAACACAGTGCGGCTGTTGGCCGTCGCGACGTTGATCGTCCCGTCGAAAGGAATCGAGAGCCGGGGATCGATGCTAAAGCCGTCGAGGGTGTTGAGGACGGCCGTATCCTCGCAGTCCGACTGCCGCGCCACGCAGTCAGGAGTCGGGAGGGTTATCCTGCGTCCAGTTAGGTTGCTCCGATCGGGGAGGGTGAATCGATTGCTCGGAAATGGCCCAGATCTTGGCGAGCGAAGGTCGAACAGCGCATGGACGACCGCGTCCGCGATCGAGCTGCATCCCAATGCGGCAACAAGAGAAAGACTACAAAACCAAACGCGCTTGCGATTCATGTGTTGCCCCCTGTGCCTCATCGCTTTCGTTCCGTTCCCTCGGAACTACTCGCCAAACACTTGCAGTCCACGTCGGCGTAAGACGAGCCCGCTTCGTCTCCTCCAGACGTGCCGCTCTGAAACCATTCCGGCGATGCGTTCAGCGATACCCCATTTTTCCCTGAGCACCTTGCTAAGCTATAAGCTAGTCGCGCCTCACCCTCCCGGAAAGCCGAAGCTTGCTCTACGACCTCTGAAAAGCTTAGACCGGATGCTGTTCAGATCCGCACTCTAAGTCAAGCGGCCTGTGGCAACAGCGCTGAACGATTCCGCGCCCTGGTGCGACCACGATTACCCGTCTGGCCTGCGGAGCACGAGGACGCCTGGCCTCTCGCCCCACGCTGGCAATTCGCTAGACCTGGCGAGCCTCGATCCGACGAACCGTGTGACATTTCGGGCCCGCGCGGGACGTAAATGTCGCACAGTTCCGCGCGGAGAGCGGTTTGCCGGCGAGGGGCTCGGAGTGTTTTACGCCTCCGGCTCGTCGGCGGTCATTCGTGAGGCCCAGTGCGCATCGGCGGCGACTACCCCAGCTGGTCGGCGCGGGGCGCGAATGCTGCGCCTTCAGCTCCGCCCTGAACGATTCCGCGGCCTGGTGGGACCACGATAACCCGTGTGGCCTGCGGGCACGAGGAGCGCATGGGGCCTCTCGCCCTGCACTGGCAATTCGTGAGACCTGGTGTGCCTCGATCCGACGAACCGTGTGACATTTCGGGCCCGAGCGGGACGTAAATGTCGCACAGTTCCCCGCGACGAGTGGGTTGGTGGCGCGGGGGTTCGGAGCGTTTTGCGCCTGCAGCTCCGCCGTCGACGATCCGTGAGGTGATGCGCTTCGGCGGCGACTTCCGGGAGGGCGAGCGCGGCGGGCGCAGTGCTTTGCGCCTGCGTCTCGCGCTGGACGATTCTTGAGGTCTATTGCGCTTCGGCCGGCAACGACCGAATTTCCCGGGGGCGCCCTTTGTGGTCCCTGCCCGAGACGATTCTGCCGACCAGGTCGTAGTCGTGCGACTCGGTCACTTCCACCGTCACCAGATCTCCGGGATAGGCCATTCCATCGTTGATGTAGATCTGGCCGTCCACTTCGGGCGCCTGGCCCTGGTGGCGGCCGACGAGCAGGTGTTCCGACTCCTCGCTCGCTCCTTCGACCAGGACCTCGAGGCGTTTCCCGATCATTGCCTTGTGCTGCTCCCGATTGATCCGGCGCTGAACCGCCATGATCTCGCGCCACCGTCGCTCGATGGTTCTTTTCGGGACCTTGTCGCCCATCTCGAAGGCCGCGGTTCCCTCTTCATCGGAATACTGAAAGCACCCCATGTGCTCGAACCGTTGCTGGCGAACGAACTCTTTGAGCAGCTCGAAATCCTCTTCCGTCTCGCCGGGAAGGCCCGCGATCAGCGACGTTCGCAGCGTCAAGCCTGGAATCCTGCTCCGCAGCTTTCCGAGCAGCTCGAGCAGGAAGCGCGAGTCTCGCCCTCTGCGCATCGAAAGCAGAAGCCTGTCCGAAGCGTGCTGGACCGGCATGTCGATGTACTTGGTGATCTTCGGCTCGCTGGCAATCGCGTCGATCAGCGCGTCCGGAAAGACGCGCGGATACGCGTAGTGCAGTCGAATCCATCGCACGTCCACCTGGCAAAGAGCCCGTAGAAGCTCGTGCAGCTTGGGGCGACCCGGCAGGTCATGGCCGTAGGCGGTGAGATCCTGGGCGATCAGGTTCAGCTCGACCGCGCCAGAAGCGGCCAGATTCGCGGCCTCGGCGACGATGTCCGCGATCGGCCGGGAGCGCTGAGCGCCTCGCAGCGTGGGGATGATGCAGAAGGCGCAGGCGTTGTCGCAGCCTTCTGAAATCTTCAAGTACGCGGTGAAGCTCGGAAGCGAGTTGATCCGAGGCGTCTTGGAATCGTGGATGTATTCCGGATCGGGAATCACCTGACGCGGCGTGATCTCCGCCGCCAACAGATCCGCGATTTGCGCGTAGGCCGACGTGCCGAGGAAGTGATCCACTTCCGGCATCTGCTGCGCCAGCTCCGGAGCGTAGCGCTGAGGCAGGCAGCCGGTGACCACCAGCGTTTCGCAGCGGCCCGATTTCTTTTGCTCCGCCAAGCCAAGGATGGCGTCGACCGATTCCTGCTTCGCCGGACCGATGAACGCGCAGGTGTTGACGACGATCACCTGGGCCTCGGATGGATCCTGGACGAGCGAGTAGCCGCCGCGGACCAGGGTGCCGAGCATGATCTCGGAATCGACCCGGTTCTTCGGACAGCCGAGCGTCTCCATGTACAAGCGCTTGTGCAGCGCCTTATCCGATTTCGGTTCGTTCAAAGTGATCGCCGCTCCAGATGAAATCGATGGTGGCGCCGCTCGCGAATCCGAGGGTCAGCGCCCCTTCACCGTCCAATACCACAGATGAGGCCCGGCCCAATGCGCAGGAGGCCACGGGCCAGTCCAGGACCTCGCGGGCGGTAGGTCCCTCGAGCACGTAAATACCCATCTTCAGCTCGGTTTCCGGGTCGCATCGCCCATTTTCGGCAAACGGATCCCGTCCGGTGAGGACGGCCGCCAGGGGCCGGCGATCGGGCAGCCGCATGCGGGAGGGAACCGCAATGTGCGCTTCCAGGGGGTCGCGTGGCTCATCGAGGAAGAAGGTTCGCAACAGCTCCGGCGTCATCGGGCGGTCCGCGATCATCCAGATCGGCTGGTGCAGCGCGCCAAATCCCACCCAACCCTGCTCCGAGCCTTCCAGCGCCACCACGCCGCTCGCGGGCTTGATTTTGAGGCTGTGCCGGAAGGCGTCGGGAACCCGGAGGACCTCGCCTCGCATCGAGCCGCCCTCGCAATTGGAAACCGCCACCGCCGGCGAATCGACCTCATCCCGGTGCTCGTAGCTCAGGCAAAGCTCGAGCAGAAGCGGCCCCTTGGCCGGAAACCTCGGAAGCGATTTGGCGCCGAACGACACCTCAAGCGCCCAGCCGCGGGCTGTCCGGGTCGCCGCTTTGACCCACTTGTTCGCGAAAGCCGGGGGACCGAGCTCAGGGTCGAAAGCCCGCTTCCCATCCACGCCGAAGCGATAGGTGTACCCACGCGCGGTGGGGCCCGCGCCGGGAAAGTGCATCTCCACTTCGACGATCTCGTTGGGCGAGACGTTGGGCTCGGCGATGTCGATGCCCAGAAAAAGCGTGTCCTTCCAGTGCGCCACCCGCGCGGAAAAGCTGGCCCCGGATTGCCCGTCGGCTCCGGCTTTGATCTCCAGCGCCGGCTTCAGCTTTTTCAGATTGGCGTCGAGCGCGGGTGCCTTGGCGAGCGATGGAACGATGCGGACGGGCCGCTCGTCGGCGCCCGATGTCCCGCCGAGGAACATCGTGGCAAGAAGGACGGAAAAAAGGAGCAGCCTTTGATTCTGGAGGTGGCGCAGTCCGGCGGCCGGGCGCGATCTGACCCTCGGCCCAAGAGCAATTCGGGCGCGCTCGTTCGCCCCCGCCGGGCTACGAGTCACGAAAATTGGTGAACTGCAGATCGAGGTTCACCTTCTCTTGCTGGCCGCGAAACAGCGCCATCGCCGCTTGCAGGTCGTCCTTGTTCTTCCCGGTGATTCGCAGCTGATCCCCTTGGATCGAGCCCTGGACCTTCATCTTGGTGTCCTTGAGCGCTTTGACCAGCTCCTTCGCTTTCTCCACCGGGATGCCGGACTGCAGCTTGATCTCCTGCTTCACCTGGCCGAGCGCGGCCGAATCCACCGGTCCGGGCTGCAACGCCCGCAGGGAAACGCCCCGCTTGACCAACTTGCTCTGGAGAACGTCATACGCGGCCTGGAGGCGACCTTCGGAATTGGCCTTGAGGAGCAGGGTGGTCTGGTCCTCGGAAAAAGAGATCTCGGTATGGGTACCTTGGAAGTCATAGCGGGTGGCGATCTCTTTGCGCGCCTGGTTCACCGCGTTGTCGACCTCCGCGAGGTTGGTTTTCGAAACCACGTCAAATGAGGGCATGGGACAGCCTTACTAACAAAGTGCTCGTCCGTCAGCGATCGGTTCGCGGTCCAGAATTCGATCCGGGACGAAGCGTGCGACATTTTCGGGCCGCGGGGACCCAAAATGTCGCACAGTTCTTCAAAACTGGCGCGATCGCCGAGCCGAGCGCATTGCCGTGGGTTCAAACCGTCGAACGAGGCCGCTCGGTCAGATCGCGGGACTCTCGCCGGATTTCCAGGGGAGCTGGCTGATGCGGACGACGCCCTGGCAGCGCGCGCACTCGGTTCCCTGGGAGTCCAAGATCTTCGCCGTGGCGAAGAGAACCGAACGCCCGGCGGAGCTCACCTGGGACTCGACGCGCAGCGAATCGCCCTGAACCGGTTTTTCGAAGCTCATCGAAAGCTGCATCGTCGCGGTGCGCCGGGTCGGGTCGATCAACGCCGGTGTGATGCCGATCGCGAAATCGAACAGCGCGGCGAGCACGCCTCCATTGACCGCCGAGGTGCCCAGGCCGCCGCGTTGCTCGGGCCGGATCTGATCGATGCGGATCTCGACCTTGTTGCCGCCGGGAAATCCGACTCTGGCGCCGAAATACTTGACGGTCAGGCTCTCGTTGAACAGCTGGGCGTAGCGGGCGAGCTGTTCGGGGCTGGGGTTTCCAGGCTTGGATTCGGGCATTCGCGCACTGTAACTTTGATTGCGTTCTCCCGCACGTGAACGCATGACTCTGAGATCCGGCGGTCGGGCATCCGTGGACTTCTCGCCACTTCCCCCGGTACAAGTCGCCAGCTTGAGCACCACCAGCCCACTTCCCGCGGTACAAGTCCCCAGCTTGAGCACCAACAGCCCCCTTCTCGACGATCTCAATCCGCCGCAGCGCGAAGCGGTCCTCCATGGAGATGGACCGCTGCTGATTTTCGCCGGCGCGGGCTCGGGAAAGACCCGGGTGATCACCCGGCGGATCGCCTACCTGGTCAAGCACCGCGGGGTGGCGCCCTGGCAGATTCTCGCCGTCACCTTCACCAACAAGGCGGCCAAGGAGATGCGCGATCGATTGGCGTCGCTCCTCGGAGAGGCCGCGGGATGGGCTACTGTTTCGACCTTCCATTCGGCGGCGGCGAACATCCTCCGCAGAGAGTCGGAAAGGGTGGGCCTCACCCGCTCTTTTGTGATCTACGACGATTCGGACCAGCTTCAAGTAATCAAGCGCGCGATGCGCGAGGCCAACGTCGACCCCGCGCTGATGACCCCGCGCGAGATTCTGGGACGCATCGATCATCAGAAGAATCTGGGAAACCTTCCCCGCGACATGAAGCCGGATGCACAAGATTATCGCGGGCGGATCACCCATTCGGTCTACCGGATCTACGAGCGGCTTCTCCTCGCCGCCAATGCGGTCGATTTCGGCGACCTGCTGCTCCTTCTCCTCGTGCTCTTCCGGAAGCATCCGGACGTGCTCGAGCGGTACCGGAGCCGATACCGCCACGTGCTGGTGGACGAGTTCCAGGACACCAATCCGGTCCAATACGAGATGCTGCGGCTGCTGGCCCCCCCGGGAAGTAACCTCGCGGTGGTCGGCGACGACGACCAATCGATCTACCGATGGCGGGGTGCGAGCGTCCGCAACATCCTTAATTTCCAGGAGGATTATGCGAACACCAAGCTCGTCAAGCTGGAGCAGAACTATCGGAGCGACCAGACCATTCTCGAAGCGGCCTACGCAGTCATCTCGAAGAACCCCAAGCGGGTCGAGAAAAAGCTCTGGTCCGAGAGGCCCCGAGGCGAATCGCTCAAGCTGATCGTCGCCCGCGACGAGCGCGGAGAGGCCCAGGAAATTGCTCGACGAATCTACGAGCTGAATCGGGAGGGCCTGCTGCAGTACCAGCAGATGGCGATTTTCTATCGGGCCAATGCGCAGAGCCGCGTTCTGGAAGAGGCGCTCCGGCTGTCGCGCATCCCCTACACGCTGGTCAATGGGCGCAGTTTCTACGAGCGGGCGGAAATCAAAGACGCCGTCGCCTACCTGCGCCTGATGGTGAACCCCAAGTCGGATGCCGATCTTCTTCGAGTCATCAACACCCCGGCGCGCGGGATCGGCGACACCACGATCGAGCGGCTGAGCGACTTCGCCGTCAAATCCGAGCTCAGCCTGTTCGAAGCGCTGGGGACAGTGGAGAACATCCCGTCGCTCAATCCCGCCGCGCAGCGTCGCCTTCGCGGCGTCCGGGAGCTGCTCGAGTCATTGAACCGCTTCGCCGAGACCGCGCCGGACACGGCCACCGCGGTGGAGAGGATGCTCAGCGAGACGGCCCTCGTGTCGCGACTACAGGACGAAAACACCGATGAATCGAACGCGCGGGCGGAGAACCTGCGCGAGTTTCTCGGCGCCGCGCAAGAGTTCGATCTCCAGCGCGCCGCCGCGTCCGCCGCCGATGCGCCGCTGCCCGCCGATGCGCCCGAAGCCGAAGCGCCCTTAGATCCGGCGCCGCCGGTCGAATCGTTTCTCGAGCAGATCAGCCTGATCGGCGAAGCGGACGCGGATGTCGGCGAAGGTCGCGTTGCGCTGATGACGCTTCACGCCGCGAAGGGCCTCGAGTTCGACGTGGTGTTCCTCACCGGAATGGAGGAGGGCGTCTTTCCTCATTCGCGCGCGCTGGCGGAAACCGCCGACGAGGAGGAGTTGGCGGAGGAGCGCAGGCTTTGCTACGTGGGCTTCACCCGGGCCCGCCGGCGCCTGTTCGTCTCGCTCGCCCAGAGCCGCTCCTTGTTCGGCGCGCTCAAGCTCAACCCTCCTTCGCGATTCTTGAGCGATGTTCCACAAGATCTGTTTGGTTTTGAGAAACCGACCGACCTCGAGCCGGCGGCTCCCTCGTTCACGCCCTACCGGCGAAGGGTGGCCGCGCCGCGCGACCCGGACGAGGGTCCTTACATCGACCGCTCGTACGATCAGACCTCCGATTTTGATTTCAAACATGGCCTGCGCGGAGTCCGTGTCCGACACGAGAGTTTTGGCGAAGGCGTGGTCGTCCAATGCGACGGAGATGGACCCAATGCCAAGCTCACCGTCCGATTCAGGGAGCCGGTTGGGCTGAAGCGAGTTGTTGCACGCTTCCTCTCTCGGGTCTGAGGTTGTTGCGCGCCGGGTCTCTCGGGCATAATCAAACTCCTTGATGGCCTCTATCCGCGACGACGAGATGCAGGGCCCAACGGGCATTCCTTCCGCGGCACGGCGAACGATCGCCGCGCAACCCCTGGTTTCGTCCGTCGAAGTGACCCACGAGCTGCTCAAGGCGCTCCCGAAGACGGACCTACACTGTCACCTGGATGGGTCGCTGCGCCTGAAAACGATCCTCGAGCTTGCGGAGCAGCAGAAGATCAGGCTCCCCGCGGACGATGAGCAAGGGCTGGCAAAGGCGATCCACCAGGGCGAGGTCTGCAAGAACCTGGAGGACTACCTCGTCGCCTTCGACATCACTCTGTCCGTTCTCCAGACCGAAGAGGCCCTCTACCGCGTCGCCTACGAGCTGGCGCTGGATGCGGCGGAGGAGAACGTTCGATACCTTGAAGTGAGGTACTCGCCCGCGCTCCACCAGCAGAAGAATCTGAAGATGACCACGGTGATCGACGCGGTGCTCGAGGGGCTGCGGGTCGCCAAGCGCGAGACGGGCATCAAATGCGGGGTGATCGTCTGCGGAATCCGGCACATCAATCCGCAGATGTCGATCCGACTGGCCGAGCTTTCGGTGGCCTACAAGAACCGCGGCGTCACCGGTTTCGACCTTGCCGGGGCGGAGGTGAACTTCCCCGCCAAGGATCACAAGGAAGCGTTCCAGCTGATCCTCAAGAACAATGTCAATTGCACCGCGCATGCGGGCGAGGCGTACGGCCCCGAGTCGATTGCCCAGGCGATCCATTACCTGGGAGCGCACCGGATAGGTCACGGGACCCGACTGCGCGAGGACGGAGACCTGCTCAATTACGTCAACGATCACCGCATCCCGCTCGAGGTCTGCCTCTCATCGAACGTGCAGACCGGCGCGGTGCCGTCGCTGGCCTCTCACCCGCTGAAGTTCTACTTCGACTACGGCTTGCGGGTGACGATCAACACCGACAACCGACTGATCACCGACACCAACGTGACCAAGGAGCTGTGGCTCGCGCATACCCAGCTGGGTATGGGACTTGAGGATCTCACCACCCTGATCGTCTCCGGCTTCAAGAGCGCCTTTCTCTCCTTCCGGGAGAAACAGGACATGCTGAACGAAGTGAACGACGAGATCCGCCGCACGCTCGAGCAGTTTCACCGCAAAATCGCCGCGGTCCCGGCGTAACCGGTCAGCGAACCACGCCTTGATGGGACGGAAAGGCTGAGAGAAGTCCTCCGCCTTTACTTGCACCCCCTCGCTGAATGCCGCAACCCACCGCCGTTGATTTGCGCACGAAGCCCGCGCCTGGTTTTCCAAGCAACGGGCCGACTCGACGGCCTAAACCTCACGCCGCTCAAGCCACCTTCATTCCCTTGGGAATGACCACCACGCCTTTGGGCGAGACAAAGAAGCGCTGGCGGTCTTCTTCGAGGTCGTATCCGATCGTCGTCCCGGGCGGGATCTCCACATTCTTGTCGATGATCGCGCGTCGGATTTTGCAGTGCCGCCCGATTTGCACGTTCTCGAACAGGAGACACTCGAGCACTTCGGAGAACGAGTTGACCCGAACTTTGGGAGAGAGCACCGAACGATGAAGCTGACCGCCGGAGATGATGCAGCCTTCGCACACCAATGAATCCGTGGCGTGCCCGATGCGGTTGTGCTCGTAGTCCGCGAAGACGAACTTGGCGGGCGGGTAGTAATGGTTGTCGGTGTAGATCGGCCAGCGATCGTTGTAGAGGTTGAAAGTCGGGTCGACCTCCACCAGGTCCATGTTCGATTGGTAGTAGACGTCGATGTTTCCCACGTCGCGCCAGTAGCCGCGTTCTTTTTCGCCCTGCCCGGGAACGATGTTCTTCGCGAAGTCGTAAACGTAGACGGGTGAGCGCTTGTACATCTCGCTGATGATCGATTTTCCGAAGTCGTGCGCCGAGTCCTCTCGCGCCGCGTCCTGAATCACCTCTCTCACCAGCGCCTCGGTGCGAAACAGGTAATTGCCCATCGAGGCCAGGCACATCTTTGGATTGCCCGGCATCGGCGGTGGGTGTTCGGGCTTTTCGAAGAAATTTCGCATCCGCCCGTCCGGCCCGACCTCGATGATCCCGAAATCACGTGCCGACTCGATCGGAACGGGAATCGCCGCCACCGTGCAATCGGCTCGACGATCGAGGTGGACGTCGACCATCTGCCGAACGTCCATCCGGTAGACGTGATCCGCTCCGAAGACGAAGGTGTGGTCCGGGTCCTCGTCGGTGATGATGTTGAGGTTCTGGTAGATCGCGTCGGCCGATCCTTTGTACCACTCCATTCCGGTCCGCATCTGCGCCGGCACGGATTCAACGAAGTGCCCCAGAAATGCGGTCATTCGCCAAGCGCGCGAGAGGTGATTGTTCAGCGATTCGGACTTGTACTGCGTCAGGACTTTCATTTTTAGAAAGCCCGAGTTGGCAAAATTCGAAAGACAGAAATCGATGATCCGGTAGCGGCCCCCGAATGGGACGGCTGGTTTTGCCCGTTCGCGCGTCAGGGGCTCCAGGCGAGTACCGGCGCCCCCCGCCAGAATCATGGACAGGTATTTGGCCATCTGAGCGATGGTTTAGGCGCCACATCGCTCAGCGGCAAGGGGATGAACCATCTTTCAACCACAAATGGACGAGGCGGGAGTAGCTTTCCCCCATGGACACTGCCGGTCAGCCAGCTTCGATTCCGGGGAGCCGACGTGGGTTTCTGAAGAAGGGGATCTTCGGCGGGCTCATCCTTGCCGTGGGCGGCGGTGGTTTTCTGGCGTCGCGCCGCGGCCGGAGCATCCCCTTGCCGCCGGAGGGACTCAAAGTCCTCGGTCCTTCGGAATACGCGGTGCTGATGGCCATCGCCGCGCGGCTGATCCCGGAGGGTGACGGATTTCCATCCGTGGAGCAGGTTGGGGTCGGGCTGAACGCGGATCGAATCCTCGCCCAAACCGATCCCGCCGCCGCTCGGGAAGTGAAGCAGCTGCTCAACCTGTTCGAGAATGCGCTGGCTGGATTTCTCTTCGGCGGGAGAATCCGTCCTTTGACGCAGTTGGCCGGGGCGGACCAGGACGAGGTGCTCCGAGACTGGGAATCCAGCCGCCTGGCCATCCGGCGCACCGGGTTTGCCGCGCTGAGAACGCTCGCCCTGGCCAGCTACTTCGGATCTCCCCTGAGCTGGCCGGCGGTCCACTATTCCGGACCGCCTCCTGGCTTTCACCAACCGGATGCTCCCGTCTGGCGCGGAGGCGGAGTCAGCCGCCCCGACGGAAACGGCGTGTTCCACCCGGAGTCGTCCAGTGACTGAAGCGGGGATCTACGTCAGGCTCGAGTCGTCTCATCTGCTGTACATTTTGCCCCGGTTTCCGGGGCCAAACGTACAACAGTGTGGCCGAGGGACGGATCTGCGTGAGCCCGGAGTCGTCCAGTGACTGAGGGGCGGATCTACGTCAGCGATGAAATCCGGGGCGGAGAAGAGGTGGCCTGCGACGTGTGCGTCGTCGGTTCAGGGGCCGGCGGGTCGGTTCTGGCCTACGAGCTGGTGTCCCGCGGTCTTCGGGTGGTGATGCTCGAAGAGGGTGGCCATCACACCCGGCGGGAGTTCGACCTCAAGGAATCCACTGCCTATCCGAATCTGTACCAGGAGCTCGGAAACCGAACCACCGACGATCTGGCGATCACCATCCTCCAGGGGCGAAGCGTCGGCGGCGGCACGACGGTGAACTGGTGCTCCTCATTTCGCACCCCCCGGCGCATCCTCGACCATTGGCGGGACGTTCACGGCGTCGAAGGGCTGTCCGAGGAGGCGCTGCGGCCCCACTGGGAGGCGATCGAGAAGCGGCTGCACATCGCCCCGTGGCCGGAGGAGCGCATCAACCGGAACAATCGAATTCTCTGGGACGGTTGCGGAAAGCTTGGCTACGACCGGGGGCTGATCCCCCGCAATGTGAACAACTGCGCCGACCTGGGTTATTGCGGTCTGGGCTGCCCGATCGACGCCAAGCAGTCGATGCTGGTGACCCTGATTCCCGATGCGGTCGAAAAGGGCCTCACCGTCTACGCCAACGCTTCGGCGCGGCGCCTCAAGATCGACGGCCGGAAGGTGACCGCGGTGGAGGTGGAGGTTCTCGACCGGGAGAGCCGCATCCGTTCGGGGAAAAGCCTGACCATCCGTCCCAAAGTGACGGCGGTGTCGTGCGGTGCGCTGAACTCGCCCGCCTTGCTTCTTCGTTCGGGTCTCGCCGGACACGGAAGGGTGGGCAAGCGAACGTTTTTACATCCGGTGGTGATCACCGCCGCGGATTTCGATGAGCCGGTCGAGGCCTTCTCCGGCGCACCGCAGTCTGTTCACTCGCACCATTTCATCGACCGCGGGCCGGGGAAGATGGGCTTCTTCATCGAAGTGCCGCCCATCCACCCGATGCTGGGAGCGATCACGGTGAACGGCTTCGGGACCGACTACCGGCATTGGATTTCCCGCTTGCCGCACCTCAATGCGTGCATCGCGTTGACGGTCGACGGCTTGATGCCAGGCGAGGAAGGCGGAACGGTGGGTCTGCGGGCCGAAGGAGATGGCCGGCTCAAAATCAACTATCCGTTGACCGATGCTCACTGGGAGGCTTTCCGGACGGCCTGCAAGGAGATGGCCCGCATCCAGTTCGCCGCCGGCGCGAAGACGGTGATCAGCCTCCATTCACCTCCCCAAGTGATGCGCTCGGCGGCCGAGATTTCCAAGCTCGATTCAGCTCCCTGGGAAAGGCTGCGCGTTCGCGTGGTTACCGCGCATCAGATGGGCGGCTGCGCGATGGGGAAGGACCCGGCGGCTTCGGTGGTGGATTCCCGGCTGCGATACCACGAGCTCGACAACCTTTTCGTCGTCGACGGGTCGGTTTTCCCGACCTCGCTCGGGGTCAATCCACAGGAAACGATCTATGGCCTCGCCCGCTGGGGGGCTCAGCACGTCGCCGCGGCCGTGTAATCCTGAATAATACATGTATGTAGTGTGCGGCGACCCACGGGGGGTCGGCTGACCTCCGTTGGGGCGGCTGTGGAGCCATGGTATTCAAGCCACCTCACGATGGCTGGACAGGAAACCCGGGTCACCCGTATTTCGAGCCTGCAAGAGCGGGCCGCCGCCGCGGATTCGGAGAGCTGTCTCGTCCAGATCCACGGGCCCAACCTGGGCAAGAACTACGTGCTGGATGCCGAGGAGTTCACCATCGGCCGCGACGTGAAGAACAACATCATCCTCGATATCGACAACGTCTCGAGGCGGCACGCGATCATCAGGACGCGCCAGGGCCGTTCCTACGTCCAGGACCTCGGATCCACCAATGGCACCTACCTCAACGATCAGGAGGGGCAACATCGAAACCCTCTACCACGAGGAGATCTACCAGCTCACCATCGTGGACGGGCTGACCCAGATCAACAACAAGCGTTATCTGACCGAGTTCCTCGAGCGGGAGATCGGCCGATGCCATCGATACAATCGCGACCTTTCGCTGATCATGATCGATCTCGACCACTTCAAGAACGTGAATGATACCCACGGCCATATTGCCGGGGACTTCGTTTTGCGGGAGCTGACGCAGCGGATCAAGCTGCGGATTCGAAAAGAAGAGTGCTTCGCCCGCTATGGCGGCGAGGAATTCGCGATCGTCATCCCCGAAAGTGGGCCGGACAATGCGCGCCGCTTCGCGGAGAAGCTCCGGAAAATCGTCGCCGATCAACCCTTCGTCTTCGAAGGAAAAGAGATTCAGGTCACCATCTCACTCGGAGTTGCCGACATGAGCCCGGAGATGACCGACCCGGCCCAGTTCATCAATGCCGCGGACGCCAAGCTCTACGAGGCGAAAAACGGCGGCAGGAATCAAGTCGCCGGTTGACGACCAGGGTGTTTTAAAACTGCTGCCAGCCCACCTTCGTCGTTGCGGTCCCCCTGGCGTGCTCACGTACTGCCTCGTTACCGCCTCGTACGCTCCGCGCGCCAGGCCCCACCGCGCCTCGCATCTGGGCTTGCTCGCGACGTTTTTCAACGCCCTGCTTAGGGTGGCGCCGGAGGGCCCTCAGACCTGGGACGGGCCGAGAACAGCCGCATGTTCTTCTTCGCCCGCCGGCCGCTCTGGTCGATGGAGAAGCCGGATTCCTCGACCGCTCGCTCGGTATCGCGGTTGGGATGACAGCCCCCGGTGACCCAGGTCCAAAACGGCTGGATGGCGTCCTGAAAACGCCCGGCAAGCTCGCCTTGCTCCCGCACGTGCTCGAGCATGCGAAGTCGACCCTCGAAACGAAGGACGCGCTTGACCTCCGACAAGCTGCGAGCCGGATCGCCGACGGTGCAGAAGACCAGGCCGCTCACCACCGTATCGAAGGCGCCGTCGCGGAACGGGAGCTGCTCCGCCTTGCCACGCACCAGCGGAACCGAAGGCGCGCGTCCCCGGGCGCGCTTGAGCACTTCCAAATCCGGGTCCATCGCAAATACTTCAATGCCCGGGGGGTAGAGGGGGAGGTTGCGCCCGGTCCCGCAGCCTAAGTCGAGCGAGCGGCCCTGCGCCCCTTGGACGAGCTTCGCCCGCCACCGGCCCAGGCCGCGCCACTCGTAGAAGGAGAGCATCGCGTCATAGAGCCAGGGGATGTTTTCGATTCCACGCACTGCCCGCTCCTTCGATCCGGACTCGGCGAGCCTAAGCCCGCCTCGAAGCTCATCGGGATGGGGAGGTCTGCTCGCGAAGCCGCTTCAGCTTTCCTTTGAGCCCTGGAAGTCCGTCGGGGGGCATCCTCGACATTAGATACGCGACCGTCTCTTGAAGCGTTTCTTGAGGATCGCGCGCTTTGAAGCCGAGCAGGCGCTCGGCCTTGGAAGAGTCGACGTAAAAAAAGTGCTCGCCGATCTCCACCGAGTGGCGATCGACCGGGGGCTCCACCCCGCGCATTTTGGACCAGCGCTCCAACAGCTGAACGCCCAGGGTGTTCACCTGGGAGGGCAACCGGAGCTTTGGCGCAGGCACGCCGGTCAAACGGCTCAGCCGGCCAAAGAGCTCCCGGAAGCTCATGTTACTCCCAATAAGATGCCGCCCGAACATCTCTCCGGAGGTCAGAGCCGCGGCGAAAGCAGCGGCGGCGTCTCGACAGTCCACGAACGACAGACCGCCCGAGGGCATTGCCGGGATGTCCTGATTGAGAAACTTGGAGACGACCCAGGTGGAGGAAAGGCGGTCATCGCCCGGGCCGAGAAGAAGGCTGGGATTGAGCACCACGAGCGGGATCGAGCGCTCGCGGCAAAACCGGAGCGCGAGCTTCTCCTGGTAGATTTTCGAGAGGTAATAGGGCCACTTTCCGACCACCGCGATCGGATGGTCGTTGTCTTCGTTGGCGATCGCTTCCTCGCTGGACACCGCGATCGTGCCGGAGGTCGAGGCGAGGATGATTCGTCGTGCTCCCGACTCCTCCGCGGCTTCCAGCAGTCGCCGGGTGCCGTCCACGTGCAGCTCGTACATCGCGCGGCCATCCCGGGGGTCGAACGAGACCAGCCCGGCCAGATGGTAGATCACCTCCATCTTCGCGGTGGCGCGCCGCAGCGGCTCCGGGTCTCGCAGATCGCCGGGGAAAAACTCCGCATTCGCCCCCAGCGAGCGCTCCGGCGGCGAGCGCCCGAGCACGCGCACCGAGTGGCCATCGGCCAGGAGTCGCGCTACCAGGTGGGACCCGAGAAATCCCGTCCCTCCGGTGACGAGGATTCTCACGTCAACGCCTCCTGCGGCCCACCACGCGACCGGCGCCGCCGCCTTCTCCGGGAGGGCGCGGGCGGCCCTCCGCCGGAGCCGGGCGCGTGGAGCTCGCCTGCCGCTGCGATTTCCTGGGCTTTGGGCGCTGAGGTTCCAAGGTGAGCACCCCGCCATCCCGGAGCGCCTTCACCGCATCTTCGGCCCAATGCGCCACCTGACGGTAGCTCTCCGAACGCGCCATTCCCTCGGTGCGGGCCTTGAGCTCGCTGTAGGAAAGAACCGGTCCGATGTTGACGCTCAGATCCTTTCCCTTCGGAAAGATGGCGCCCTTGGGCAGCGCTTCGTACGTGCCCCGGAGGTACAGGGGCAGCACATCCACCTGGTAGGTCAGCGCCAGATAGCCAATCGTCGGCTTGAAATCGAGCAGCTCCCCGGTCGGAGAGCGGGTCCCCTCGGGAAAGATGAGCAGGTTGTAACCCTGCTTCAGGGCTTCTCCGGCCAGTCGCAAGGACTCGCGCAGCGAGCCATGGCGATCCATCGGGATCAGGTTGGTGAAATTTTCGAAGTAGGCCCTCTTCAAAGGCGTGTCGAAAAAGTAGTCGCGGGCGGCCAGAGCGGTCAGCCGTTCTCCCTGATCTCCGAGCACGACCTTGATCAGCCCCATGTCGAGATGGCTGGTGTGGTTCGCCACCACGAGGAAGCTCTGATTCTGCGGGATGTAGCTCTTCCCGGTGACCCGCACCTGGAACAGGCCGCCGTAGATTATTCGTTGTCCAACCGAAAGCAGCCCGCGTCCGAGAGTGGCCACCAGATCGGGTACCGGAATCTCGGAGCTCTGGGCGGACGGCGATTGCGGCTTGACGGCCCCTTCCCTGGCCTTGAGCGGCGCGGTGCGCCCGAGGGCCGCAATGGCCTTGCGCAGGTCCTGCACCGTATTGAGCTGGGTCAGGTCCAACTCACCGACCGCGACTCCCGCCTGCTCGAGCGCCACCGCGAGCTCGGTGATCATCAGCGAGTCGAAGCCGAGATCCGCCGCCAGGCGCGCTTTTGAGATCACCTGCGAAACAGGCCGTTGGGAAACGTCGGCGACCAGCGGGTAGAGCCATCCGTCGATTTCGCCCAGCGGCGAGGCGGACCCTGCCCGACGCGCTCGATCGCCTGAAGCGGCGAGTCGCTCGAGCCGCTTGAGCTCGTTGATCACCTGATTGCGCTTCACCTTCCGGGTGGAGGTTCGCGGCAACTCGCCATCCGAGATTCGAAGGACCTTGACGCGCCGGTAGTAGGGCATCGCGGCCGACTTCTTCTGGAAGTGCTCCTCGAGCTCGGCGCGGACCTCTTCGCGTGGCCGGCCCTGGTACTCGGGGACGCAGAGGCAGGCCACCCTTTCGCCGCCGGACTCATCCGGCAGCCCGACCACCGACAGCTCCTTGATGTTCGGGTGGTCCTGGTAGATCTCCTCGAGCTCGTCCGGATGAACGTTCTTTCCGCTCGCATCGATGATCACGTCTTTTTTCCGTCCGACGAGGTACAGCTTGTCCTCGGAATCCAGCCGGCCGAGATCGCCCGTTCGAAGCCAACCGTCTTCGAAGACCGCGTCGGTGGCATCGCGATCTTCGAAATACCCGGCCATCACGCTTGGCCCGCGAGCGAGGACCTCGCCAATCCCGTTCTCGTCCGGATCGGCGATCTTCACCTCGATTCCGGGCAAGGGCCTACCCACCGTGCCCGGCTGCCGGCGGTTGTCGATCGGCGCGACGGTCAGCACCGGGGCGGCCTCGGTGAGGCCATATCCCTCCGTCAGGTTGAAACCGAGCGCGTGGAATGCCTTGTGGAGCTCCTCTGGTAGGGCGGAGCCGCCGGATACCAGATATTTCATCCGGCCCCCGAACTTGCGGTGCACCGGCCAGAAGAGCAGCTTGCCCAGGTTGAAAGCGGTGCGGTCGCGAAGCTCGGCGTGGGCGCTCATCAGAGCCTTGACCCCGTGATCGATCGCCGCCGGCTTCGCTGCCAATTCCTGGGTGATTTTCCGGTGGAGCAACTGCCAGAGCGCGGGAACGCCGATCATCGCGGTGATCCGTCCGGTCTCGAAGACGCCGCTCAGCCGGTCGGCGGTCAGCTCATCGATATAGGTGATCTCCGCCCCGCGGCTGAAGGGCATCAGAAAGCCGCACGAAAACTCGAAGGTATGGTGCAGGGGAAGAACCGAGAGCAGCCCGTCGCCCGAACGGAGATCGAACACACCGGCCAGCTTCGCCACCAGGGAAGCGAAGTTGCGATGGGTGAGCATCACCCCTTTGGGTTGACCCGTGGTTCCCGAGGTGAAAATCAGCGAGGCGATCTGATCGGGCGCCGCGCCCTTCTTCACCGGCCCGGTGCGAAGGGGAAACGCGCTGTCCCCCTCCATTGCCTGGGCCAGCGAATGGACCTGCGTTTGGAGCTCGGCCTGCGAGAAAGCTCCAAACAGCCCGGAAAGCGTCCCCACCGATTTTTCCGAGATCAGGCACGCAACCGCCTTCGCCTTGGCGGCAAGGTTGACCACTTCCGATTCGGAGAGCTCGGGATCGACCGGGACGGCGGTACCGCCGGCGCGCAGGATGCCAAAGTAGCTCATCCCCCACTCGGGACGGTTCTCCGCGATCAGCAAGACCCGGTCGCCCCCCCGGACTCCCGCGCGGATGAGGAATGAGGCGATCCGGGCCGAGTAGCGATCCACGTCGCCATAGGTGAAGCGTTCTTCCCGATCGCCCTCGACCATCCGGAAGGCGATCCGCTGCCGATGCGCGTGTACCGCCGCCTCGAAGAGCTCCAGCAAATCGCGATGGACGGGGATCGCGGTTCGCTTCTTCGTCTCCTCTTCGAGGGCGGGGAAGACCCACTTTTCGAGGCCGGGGAGGTGAACGCTGAGGAAGTACTCGCGCCAATCGATCGCTTGCGGGTCCCAGGGAATCTTCGCCCGATCTTCCTCGGTCAGCCGGTTGAAAACCGACCGGGTGTTGTCGCAGCGGAAGGTGTAGCGATTCTCCCAGATGAACGGCAGGAACAGCTCGACCAGCGCGCTGAGCGAGCTCGCCTGCTGTTCTACCTCATCGAGCCTCTCCGCCGCGTGGTCCATCAGCGCGGAGACCCGCGGCGCTCCCCATCTGGGCTTCGCCTGCTGGATGAAATTCTTTAAGATACGCGCGCCCTGCGCGAACAGCGGCGCTGACCGCGTTTCGAAAGCAGCCCGCGAGATCGCCTGGGGCTCCATCCGCGCGAGCACCTTGTTCCACAGCGAGCCGTCGGTGCCTTTCTGTCGTTGGTGGCGCCGGCGATAGAGGCCGACCAATTCCACCGAGCGCTGGGCGATGAAAGGGTTGACGTCGCCCGAGGCGACTTGAAAGACGCGACGTTCCGGCGTGGAGAGCGCCTGCGCCGAGATTCCGAGAATGGCGGCGGATACGAGATCCACCGGGATGATGTCGAGGATCGTTTTTTCGCCCGCAGGGATTCCCGGCTGTCCCTTGATCCCCGCGAAGGCAAGCGGGGCCGAAGTGGTGAAACCCTCGTTCCATCCCGGAAACGGATAGCGCAGCGCGCTCTCGATGATCGAGGGTCGCACGATCGCGTAGTGAAGCGAGGGGGCTCCCGCGATCACCTGCTCGCCGAGGGCCTTGGTATAGGTGTACGTGTTCGGCCAGCCCCAGTGCTGCGCCCGCTCCATTCCGGCTCGGGTCAGCTCGTTGGTGAGCCACAACTTGCGTTCCCGCCCCACCGCGAGTCGAAGCGCCTTCTCGTCGTTCCGGTCGCGGCCTTCCTCGGTGAGGCGATCGATGGCTTTTTGCCGGAAGGTCGAGGTGAGCGCCTTGTCTTCGGCCATCTCGCGCAGCCGGGTGACCAGCTTCTGGCAGTCGAGCAGCTCCTGCTCGAGGGAGAAGTCGCGGCCGTCCAGCTCGTCTTTCTTCGGGAAATAGCCGCGGATCTCCTCGTCTTCGAATACCAGGCCGCTGCGGTTCCCGGCCACGAAGGTCGTCGAGACATGGACCAGGCGCGCTCCGAGCGTCAGGCAGGCGTCGACGACGTGGCGAACCCCGATGGTGTTCACGTTCAGGCCCAGCTCGAGCGAGGGGTTGAAGGACACCAGCCCGGCGCAGTTGATCACCAGATCGACCTGCCCGCGAAGCTCCTCGAGGAGCGCGGCGGAAAGACCCAGCCGCTCGCTGGCGATGTCGCCCTGGTGGACGGCGCACTTCGTCTTCAAAAACTCCAGCGCTCCTTCTTCTCCGCGAGCCTCGCGAATCGGCGCGAAGGGCTCGCCGGTGACCACCTTGTCGAAGAAGCGCTGCTGCGCCGACGCGGAGGACCCCTTGCGGACGAGGACGTGGACCCGACCGAGCTGCTCGCCGTAGCGATGAAGCAGCATCGAGAGGGTCACCTTGCCCAGAAATCCGGTGCAACCGGTGAGCAGGACTTGTTTGCCTGACAGGACCTCCCCGACGTTGAGCGAGACGGTTTCCATTGCGGTCGATTTTCAGATGCTCACGTCGGTCTGGAGAATGGGAGGAAGATGCACCAGCGAGATCTGCGCCGATCGCCCCATGAATCCTCGCCCGACATCGATTGCCTCGGCGAGCGTGTCGGTTCGCTCGAAGCCGAGCATCTCGGGAACGTGATTGTTCTCTGCCCCGGCGACGATGACCTTTCCCACGTGCTGGCGCCCGTTCTCGCCCCAGTACCACATATAGAATGGATGGGCGCCGTGATAGGCATTCCCCTTGCGGTAAAGGTGTACATAGCTCGGATTGGTGGCGAACTCGCGCTCGTATTTGTGCTCCAGGACCAGCGCGTCGCGGGTTTCCGGGAGCAGGCGATTGAAGAATTCGATGTAGCTCGGGTGGTGTTCGGGATCGAACTCGTCGTAGGCAGGGTGGCAGAGGATGATGACCCCGCCCTTTTTGACCAACGGCACGCCGCGGTTGAGGTTGAAGAAGTAGCCCAGCCCCATCACTTGAAGGAGCAGCGGGTTCAAGATCGAGTTGACGTTGTAGGGGGAGATGTAGGGGACGCCGTAAATCACGATGTCCGCCTGCCCGTCGACCGGGACGACGTATTGCTTCCAGCACAGCTCGAGCGTCTTCTCGTGCGTCGGTTCGGTGGCGCCGGCGTGGACCCCAATCACGTCGTAGGGAGCGGGAATGCTCATGAAGAGCTTGCGCTTCGCCGCGCGGGGCATTTTGGACAAGGTGTAGCGCATTCCCTGAAGCTTCAAGCGGTCGAACTCGGTGTAGTCCTCTTCCTTCTTGCCCAAAAACGCGAGCTGCCCGTCGAACATGCGATTGTTGATCGCCGTCTCGATGTGGAAGACCTTGAGGTGCTGGTCGATCACCCGGCCGATGCGCTCGGTGCTGCGGTGAAGCGCGGAGCGCGCCGGCTCCATGTAGCTCTCCGATTGCCTAATCGTGGTCGGATTGTGGTGGGCGCGAAGCGATTGGTAGTTGGTGAGGCCGGTGCCCACCGATTTGTGCCCGCCATCCATCGGGACGAGGTTGATGTTCACGTAGATGATCAGATCCGATTCGGCGGCCCGCCGATTGATCGCCACCACCTCGCCATTGCTGGTGTGCTCGAGCTCGACGATCCCGTCCGGATCCTCGGCGTCGTGGTTGTAGTAGCGGTCGGGGTAGAAGCTCTTGAAAATCCGCTCCCCCACCATCCGCTTCAGCTCCGCTTCGGTCATCCGGCGATGGAGCGAGTTGGCGACGATCAGGTGCACGTCGTCAACGCCCGAATCGGCGAGCAGCTCGAGCACGATCTCCAAGATGCTCTGGCGCACGTCGGGGGTGCGCATCGGCGGCAGGGGCAAGGAGATGTCGTCCAGCGCCACGGTGACTTTCATTCCCGGACGCAAAAGAGCGTGGAGGGGTTCCATCCCCTGGGGGTGGTTCAGCGCGTAGCGGATCGTTGCTTTGAGGTTGGGAACCGCTTCCAGCGGCGCTCGGGGATAGATGATCCGCGACCCGATCGGCAGATCCTCGAGGAGAAAATCCTCCCCGGAAAAAAGGACGCGGGGTGGCGAGCCCTTCTCGGTGACTACGAGATGGGATTCTTCGTCGTACAGTTTCCTGAGAGTCTTCAAAGAGCGCATCGGAGGAGGGCTACCTCAGGTCGAGAATCGGCCACTGATAAGCTCGGGCGAGCGCCCGCAGCCGGATGTCCGGATTTACCGCGGTGGGCCGGCCCACCACCGCCAGCATCGCATAGTCGGATCCGCTGTCGGAGTAGGCGTGGCTCTTGTCGAGCGCCAGGCCCTCCCGGATACAGTAGTCGCGGATCGCATTGGCCTTGTTGGCTCCCTCGATGATCGGGGGAATCACCTTCCCGGTGGCGATCCCGCCGACGTACTGCATCTTGTTGGCGATCAGGTCATCGGCTTCGAGGTAGGCGACCAGAGGGCGCACGGTGAAATCGAGCGCGCCGGTGACAAAGATGATCCGGCAGCCCGAGCGCCGCGCTTCCTCGATCAGATCCCTCGCTTTGGGGAAGATCGCCGGTTTGATCAGATCTTCGAACATCTCCTCCGCCAGGGTGAGCAGTCGATCCTCGGAGAGGCCGGCGTAGTAGCGGTAGAAAAACTCGTTGAAAATCTTGCGATCCACCGCGTCCAGCGCGGCGAAGACCGGAATGGAAGCGATCGCCGCGAGGGTCCGTCCCGCGATGCCCCAGAGCGAGCCGCGGTTCATTGCATAGTACCCATAGGCGTGCACGATGTTGGTCTTCACCAGCGTCCCGTCGACGTCGTAGAAGGCAGCTTTCGCGCTTTTGGTCGAGGGCTTGCTCATGCATTGCAGCAGAGGCCTCGGCGCTCCGAAGTTGCAACACCGTGCCCGTGAAAACAAAGTCCTTGGGTGAACCTGCCGGTTCTGGCACTGGGTGTCAATGGATCCCGATCGCCGCTTGACGGTGGACGACTAGATCCAGCCGCGCTCGACGTACCAGGCGGCGCTGCGGCGGATCGAATCGGGAATGGAACAAGCGGGTCGGAAGCCGAGAATCTTCTCCGCTTTCAGTCCGGAGCAGGTCCAGGCGGGCGCAAGCAGTTGTTGAACCAGCTTGCGATTCAACGCGAGGTGTTTTCCGGTGATCCGGCTCACTCCGTCGGCCAGGGATCCGAGGACTCGCAAAACCCCGGGCGGCACCGCGACCTTTCTGGTCTTGCGGCCGAGCGATTCGGCGACGGAATCTTGCAACGCTTCGAAGGTGGTGGTGCCGCCGGTGGAGAAAAAGGCCTGCCCCACTGCCTCGGGGCGGGTGGCGAGAAGAATCAAGAGATCCACCACGTCATCGACGTCCACCATCGAGAGCGGCTGGGGCGGCCCGGCGACGGAGAGCCGGACTCCCTTCTTTACCAGCTTGAAAAAAAGAAGGTTCTCCCGGTCCCCCGGGCCGAGAATGCGGCAGGGGCGAGCCACCGCGACGTCGATCGCCTCTCCAAAAGACGACGCGATCCGCTCCGCCTCCGCCTTGCTCTCGCCGTACCACTCCAGAGGAGAGAGCGGGTCTTCTTCGAGCCTCGGTCGGTCGGGCGAGGAGGGGCCCGAGGCCGCCAGCGAGCTGCAGAGGACGAGGCGCTGGCGCTGTTTTGCCCTGCTCATCGCTTCGCAAAGGTTGCGCGTTCCTTGCGCGTTGACGCGAAAAAACAGCTCCCGGGTCGGCGCGCGGCGGATTCCGGCGAGGTGAAACACCACTTCACAGCCCTCTACCGCCGGGCGAAGCGACCGCTCGTCAACGACATCCCCATACATCAACTCTACCGGCAGTCCCTTGAGCTCCGCGGTGGCGCTCGTCTCGCGCACCAGGCAGCGCACCTGGGCGGCAAATCGAACGATTTTTCGCGTCAGCCAGGCCCCGAGAAAGCCGTTGGCGCCGGTCACCAGTGCTCGCATCCGACCTGAGTTTGAGCAAGAAAGGGTCCCTCACAGCAAGTGGAATGCCATGAAAATCGATCCCCCCGAGTGAAAAATCCGTCGATAGACTGTTTTTCCCTCTGAAAAACTGGTACTAGGCCCTCTCCGGCTTTGATGCAAAGCCGATAACGTCCCCTGGAGGGGAGGAGACCTAGACAGAATGGCCGCAAAGAAAATGGTGAAGAAGACGAAGAAGTCTGGAGCCAAGCGCAAGCCGAACGCCGCTTTCATGAAAGCAATGCAGCCTTCACCGGTGTTGGCGGAAGTCGTCGGTGACAAGCCGATACCGCGAACCGAGGTCGTCAAGAAACTCTGGGCGTATATCAAGAAGAACAACCTCCAAGACGCCAAGGAGCGTCGGATGATCAACGCCGATGACAAGCTCCGTGCGGTATTTGGGGGAAAGAAGCAAGTATCGATGTTCGAGATGACCAAGCTGGTGAATAAGCAACTCAGCTGATTGACCATCTCGCCGTCTACTGCACAGAGGCTCGCCTCCAAAGGCGAGCCTCTTTGTTTGGGGTAGACGTTTGTCGTTCGAATTCCTAAGAGCAGGGGGATGCAGCGCCCCGAAGAGAGCCCGGTAGTCGCCGCCGAGGGATTCGACGCCGCGGTGATTGCCGAGGGATTGTTTTCCACGCTCAAGGAAGCCGTCCTCTCCGGGCGCGCCACGCCGCTTTCGACCTATCGGCTTCAGTTTCACAAGAAATTCCGATTCGCGGATGCAACGCCCCTGATTCCGTACTTCGAGCAGCTCGGCGTCAGCGACGTCTACGCCTCGCCGTACTTCAAATCGTCGCCGGGCAGCTCGCACGGGTACGACGTGATCGACCACAACGCCCTCAATCCGGAGGTCGGCACCCCGGAGGAGCACGCCGCGTTCTGCGCCGCGCTCAAGGCGCGGGGCCTGCGCCAGCTGCTCGATTTCGTTCCCAACCACATGGGGATCGATCGCGGCAATGCCTGGTGGAACGACGTGCTCGAAAATGGCCCCGCTTCGTTCTACGCCAAATACTTCGACATCGATTGGGACCCGGTCAAAGAAGAGCTGAAGAACAAGGTTCTCCTCCCGGTCCTCGGCGATCAATACGGGATTGTGCTCGAGCGGGGCGAGCTCAAGCTCGCCTTCGTGGATGGCGCGCTGGTGCTGAGCTATTACGATCGCACCTTCCCGATTGCCCCGAAGCAATACGCGACGCTGCTGCGGCACGAGATCGAGGCATTGGAGAAGGAGCTGGGCGAGGCGGATCCAAGCTTCGTCGAGCTTCAATCCATCCTGACCTCGATCGACCATCTGCCGCGCCAGTTCGAAACCGAGCGCGCCAAGATGATCGAGCGCAACCGCGAAAAAGAGGTGATCAAGCGCCGCCTGGCAACGCTCACCGCCGATTCCGCCCAGGTCGGCGCCTGGATTGCCCGCAAAGTGGAGATTTTCAACGGAAGGCAGGGCGACCCCGGCAGTTTCGATCTTCTCCATTCAGTGCTCGGCCGTTGCAGCTACCGGCTCGCGCACTGGCGGGTGGCGGGAGAGGAGATCAACTTCCGCCGCTTTTTTGACATCAACAGCCTCGCCGCGATCCGGGTCGAGGACGCGGAGGTTTTCGACAGCGTGCACGCGCTCGTCTTTCGCTGGATTTCGGAGGGGAAGGTGGACGGCCTGAGGATCGACCATCCGGATGGCCTGTTCGACCCGACGGCGTACTTTCTCGACCTCCAGGAGCGCTACTGGGTCGAGCGAACAAAGACGATTTTCGAAAAGGAGCAGCGCGACCCCGAGGTCTGGACGATGGTGGAGACGCACGTTCGCCGACTCTTCCGGGCCGAGATTGCGAACCAACCCGATTCTCCGATCGCCAGGGCCCTCTATGTGGTGGTGGAGAAGATCCAGGGGGGACGCGAGCGCGTTCCCGACGCGTGGGCGATCGCCGGCAATACCGGCTACCGGTTCGCCAATGTGGTGGGGGGATTGTTTGTCAAAAGGGAATCCGAGCGGGCGATCACCGAAACCTATTTCCGGTTCATCAACCGGCGCTACGACTACCGCGAGCTCGTCTACGAGAAGAAGAAGCTGATCATGAGCGTGGCGATGGCGAGCGAGATCAACGTCCTCGCCCGGGAATTGAACCGGATCTCCGAAATGAATCGCCGCACCCGCGACTTCACCCTCAATGCGCTTCGCCGGGCGCTGGTCGAATTCGTCGCCCTGTTTCCGGTCTATCGCACCTATGTCGACGGATGGCGGCCCGAGGTGGATCAACGCGACATCCAGTACATCGAGTGGACCATTGCCCGAGCAAAGGAAAGAGATCCGACCACCAGCGTCACCATTTTCGACTTCCTTCAGGACGTCCTGCTGCGCCGGCATCAGGAGGAGCTCGATCAGCGCCAGCGCGAAGTGATGCTGCGCTTCACGATGAGGGTCCAGCAAGTCACCGGCCCGGTGACGGCCAAGGCCCTCGAGGACACGGTCTTCTACATCTACAATCGACTGGTCTCGCTGAACGAGGTCGGTGGCGAACCGGAGCGATTCGGGGCCAGCCCGGAGGCATTTCACCTTCGCAACCAGGAGCGGTTGGAGCGATGGCCGGGTTCGCTCTGCGCGACCTCCACCCACGACACCAAGCGCAGCGAAGACGTCCGGACGCGGCTCAGCGTGATTTCCGAGTTTCCGGAGGAATGGCGGGCGCGCCTGCGCCGATGGGCCCGGATGAATCGCCGGCACAAGAAAGGCGGACGAATACCGGATGCGAATGACGAGTACCTGGTCTATCAAACGGTGGTCGGCGCCTGGCCGATGGGCGATTCGATTCCGCCCGGCGAGTTTGAGGTTTTTCGCCAGCGAATCGAGCAGTACATGCTCAAGGCGATCAGGGAAGCGAAGGTGAATACGAGCTGGGTCAATCCCAATCCCGACTACGAAGCCGCGATGTCGGATTTCGTCAAAGCGGCGCTCGATCCGGCGCAGGGTTCGAGATTTCTTTCCGACCTCAAAGAGTTCAAGAAACGGATCGAAGCCCCCGGCCAGGTGAACAGCCTTTCCCAGACGCTGCTCAAGATTGCCTCGCCCGGCGTCTCCGATGTCTATCAGGGCTGTGAGCTCTGGGATCTGTCCCTGGTGGACCCGGACAATCGCCGGCCGGTGGATTTCGCTCTTCGCCGGCGGCTGCTCGAGGAACTGGACCGCGAGGCGGAAGTCGATCGACTTGAATTGGCGCAACGGCTCGCCGCGGAGATGACCGACGGACGGGTCAAGCTCTTCGTGCTGTCGCAGGGTCTGCGCTTCAAGCGGCGCCGAAGGGCCCTGTTCCAGTCCGGCGAGTACCTGCCCCTGGCCGCCTCGGGAGACCACGGCGCCCAGGTGGTCTGCTTTTGCCGGCGCTTGAACGAGGAGATGGTGCTGGTCATTGTCCCCCGGCTGGTGGCGGGGCTGATCGAATCCGGTGGAATCGGCGCCGCCCTGCGAGATACGTTCATCCACCTTCCGGCAGAGCTGGCGGGCGCCCGCCTCAAGGATGTCTTCACCGGAAGGACCCTCCGAGCGGAGGATCGCGGAACCGCCGTCACCTTGAGCGCTGGGGCAGCGCTGAAGGATTTCCCGGTCGCCCTGTTGGAGAAGGCAGCGAATGACTGAAATTTCAGCTTCGCTGCGCCCGGGCCGCTCATCTCCCCTGGGTGCGACGTACGATGGGCAAGGCGTCAACTTCGCGGTCTTCTCCGAGCGGGCGACCCGGGTGGAGCTCTGTCTTTTCGATCCCGCTGAGCCGACCCGGGAGATTCGTCGGTTCGATCTCCCGGACAAGGTCCATCATGTCTGGCGCGGTTACCTCCCTGGGCTTCAACCCGGTGCCCTCTACGGCTTTCGCATGCACGGGCCGTTCGAGCCGGCCCAGGGTCTCGTCTTCAATCCGGCGAAGCTGCTGCTGGATCCGTACGCGCGCGCCGTCTCCGGAAAGCTCAATTGGAACCATCCGGCGCTTCGCGATCAGAAAAAGGGCGAAGGGCTGGAGGGTCAGACTCCGACGCCCGACTCCCGCGACGATGGGCCGGCGAAACCGAAGAGCGTCGTGGTCAACGATTCGTTCGATTGGGGCAATGATGCCCGGCCACTGACCCCGTGGCACCGCACCGTCGTTTACGAGCTGCATGTGAAAGGGTTCACCCGCCGCAACCCCGCCGTGCCCGCGGAGCTGAGAGGCACCTATGCCGGACTGACCACTCCGGCGGCGATCGACCACCTGCGCAAATTGGGGATTACCGCGGTGGAATTGCTGCCGATTCACGAAGCTGTGGACGAAGGGCCTCTGGTGCACCGCGGGCTGATCAACTACTGGGGATACAGCACGATCGGTTTCTTTGCGCCCGAGCAGCGCTACTCGAGCAAAGGGTCGATCGGCGGTCAGGTCACCGATTTCAAGGCGATGGTCAAGGCCCTTCACCGGAACGGGATCGAGGTGATCCTCGACGTCGTCTACAACCATACCGGCGAGGGCAATCAGGGGGGCCCCACCCTTTGTTTCAAGGGACTCGACAACCGGGCGTACTACCGGCTCAACCCCGAGGATCCCCGGCACTACGTCGATTTCACCGGCACCGGGAACACCTGGAACGTCCTGCACCCGCAAAGCCTCAAGCTGATCGCGGATTCGATGAGGTACTGGGCCGAAGAAATGCACGTCGACGGCTTCCGATTGGACCTGGCGACGACGCTCGGGCGAGGGGCGCGGGACTTCGATTCACGGGCGGCGTTCTTCCAGATCGTCCATCAGGATCCGGTGCTCTCGAAGCTGAAGCTGATCGCCGAACCGTGGGACATCGCGGAAGGCGGCTACCAGGTCGCCAACTTTCCGGTGCTCTGGGCGGAATGGAACGGAAAATACCGCGACGTGATCCGGCGCTACTGGAAGGGGGAGAAGGATTCGGTGGCCGAGCTGGGGTATCGCCTCACCGGCTCATCCGATCTCTACGAGCTGAGCGGACGAGGCCCCTGGGCGAGCATCAATTACGTGACCGTGCACGATGGTTTCACGCTCCACGATCTGGTCAGCTACGACGAGAAGCACAACGAGGCCAACGGGGAGGGAAATCAGGACGGCTCGAATGAGAACCATTCCTGGAATTTCGGGCATGAGGGTCCGACCGAGGACCCGAAAATCATCGCCATGCGCGAGCAGCAGAAGCGCAATCTGCTCGCCACGCTGATGCTCTCCCAGGGCGTGCCGATGCTCTGCGCCGGGGACGAAATCGGCAGAACCCAGCGCGGGAACAACAACGCGTACTGCCAGGACAACGAAATATCGTGGCTGGACTGGGAGCTCGATGAGAATCGGCGGGCGACGCTGGAGTTCACCGCGAAGATGATCCGGTTCCGGATGGAGCAGCCGGTTCTACAACGGCGCCAGTTTTTCCACGGAGCTCACATCTGGAACTCCGATTTCAAGGACCTGGCGTGGTTCCGGCCGGACGGCGAAGAGATGACCCTCGAGGACTGGAGGGATCCGGCGATATCCGCGCTCGGCTTTTTGATCGGGGGCGACGCAATTCCCGCCCGGGACCCGGAGGGAAATCGGTTGCTCGGGGACACGCTGCTCATCCTGGTGAACCCACGGGCCGAGCCGGTGGATTTCACCTTGCCCGCGGTCCAATGGGGAATCGACTGGGAGATCGCCATTGATACCTCCCAGCCACAGCCAGTCCGAGGGAGGACTCCGGCGGGCGAGCAAGTACGGCTCTCGTCCCGCGCGCTGATCGTGCTGCGCCACTCGTCTCGAAGCGAATCGTGAACAATCCGTGAACACCGAGATCGCTCTCTGGATTTGCTTTCACCTCTTCGTCTTCGCGGTGCTGGGGCTCGATCTGGGCATCTTGCGGCGCGGCCCCCACCGCGTACTCCCTCGCGAGGCGGTGATCTGGACCGCCGTCTGGATCACCCTCGCGGCGCTCTTTGGTATCGGCATCTGGCAGGTCGGCGGCGCGAATCGAGCGCTGCAGTTCCTCGCCGGCTACCTCGTCGAGTACTCGCTTTCGGTCGACAACCTGTTCGTGCTTCTGATGGTCTTCACCTATTTCCGCATTCCCGATTCCTACCAGCACCGGCTGTTGTTCTGGGGGGTCCTCGGAGCGTTCGTGATGCGGGCCACGCTGATCCTCCTCGGCGCGGCCCTGGTGAGCCAGTTCCACTGGCTTCTCTACGGATTCGGCGCGTTCCTGCTCTACGCCGCGGTGAAGATGATGATCTCCAAGGAGGACGAGGAGGTCGACCCGCAGCGCAACGCGGTGCTTCGTTGGGCGCGGAAGGTCCTTCCCGTCTCGTCCGGCGAAACCGGGGCGAAGTTTTTCGTGCGCGAGGCCGGCGGGCTCAAAGTCACCCCGCTTTTCTTTACCCTCTTGGTGATCGAGACGACGGATTTGATTTTCGCCTTCGATTCGATTCCCGCGGTGCTCGGAATCAGCCTCGATCCGCTGGTCGTCTACACCTCGAACGTCTTTGCGATCCTCGGCTTGCGGTCCTTGTTTTTTGTCGTCGCCGCCTTGATCGACAAGTTCCGCTACCTCAAGCTCGGGATCTCCGCGGTGTTGGCCTTCATCGGGGCGAAGATGCTGATCGAGCCCTGGTGGCGCGTTCCATTGGGGGTGGCGCTTGCCATCGTCGCCGGGTTGCTGGCAATCGCGGTGCTTGCCTCGGTTGTCTGGCCGCCGAAGTCGGATCCCACCGCGGCGGACCGCCGCTGAATGAAACCAGCCCTTGATTCGTCCGGAACAGCTTGCGAGATTGCAGGCGGATGTCCACCACCACCACGACCGACGGAATCCGGGTGACCTTCAAGCCGGCCTATTGGCCCGAGCGGTCGTCTCCCGAAGCCGGTCAGTTTGCCTTCATGTACACCGTCGAAATCGCCAACGTCGGGACGGAGCCCGCGCAGCTGCGCAGCCGGCACTGGGTGATCACCGATGCGAATGCGAAAGTGGAGGAGGTTCGAGGCCTGGGAGTGGTCGGAAAGCAGCCGAAGTTGGCGCCGGGAGAGAAGTTTGAATACACCAGCTGGGCGATGCTGCGGACGCCCTTTGGGACGATGCGGGGCAGCTACTTCATGGTTCGCCCGAATGGGCAGGTATTCGAGGTCAGAGTGGCCGAATCGCCGCTCACCCAGCCCAACGCCTTGCAGTGAATGCCGCCACCTCTGAAAAAGGGGTTGCTGCTGATCAACCTGGGAACGCCGGACGCCCCGACCACCCCGGCGGTGCGGCGCTACCTGCGCGAGTTTCTCTCCGACCCGCGGGTGATCGACGTCAATCCGATCGCGCGCTGGCTCCTGCTCAACCTCGTCATCCTCCCTTCGCGCCCCCCCCGCTCGGCGGCGGCGTACAAGAAGATCTGGACGGAGCGCGGATCGCCGCTCCTTTTCAACACCGGGGATCTGGCGGCGAAGGTGGCCCGGGAGCTGGAGAGCGAGTTCGAGGTGGAGCTCGCGATGCGCTACGGAAGCCCGTCGATCCGAAGCGGGGTCGATCGCCTTCGGCGCAAAGGCGTCCAGGAGCTGGTGGCCCTGCCGCTCTACCCGCAGCGCGCCGCTTCTTCGACCGGGTCCTCCCTGGGCGAGCTCTATCGCGTGCTCGGCGAGACTTTTGACGTGATGCCGCTCAAAGTGGGAGGAGCGTTCTTCTCCGAGCCGGATTTTCTGGATGCATGGACGCAGGTCGCTGCGCCGGTGCTCGAGGTCGCCCGCGCCGATCGCGTGCTTTTCAGCTTCCACGGGCTGCCGGAGCGCCAGGTGAGAAAGAGCGATCCGTCCAGGAGTCATTGCCTCGCCTCGGACGACTGCTGCGAGCGCCTCGTCCAGGCCAATCTCGGTTGTTACCGCGCCCAGGCGTTTCACACCGCGCGCGCATTGGCTCAACGGCTAGGCCTTGCTGCCGGCACCTACGAAGTCTCGTTCCAATCGCGGCTGGGACGAACTCCGTGGATCAAGCCCTATACCGACTTACGACTGCTGGAGCTCGCCAAGCAAGGGACGCGGCGGATGGCAGTGCTTTGCCCGGCATTTGTCGCTGATTGCCTGGAAACACTTGAGGAAATTGGAATCCGGGGCCGGGAAAGCTTTCTCGCCGCGGGTGGCGAGGAGCTCGTTCTCGTGCCATCGCTGAACGCGAGCCCTGTTTGGGTGCAAGCGGTCGTCCGTATGGCCCGACGTATCTCGTCAGCCTGATCGGGCTGCGGTATGAGCCAAGTTCCGGGTTTCGCAAGGAAACCGTTCACTGGTGACCCCTCCTTGTGTTGACCGTTGAACAGCCACTCAACACCGTGTCCTGGACGATAGGCTGACAGCGGTACCCGATGGCAGATTCCAGCGCCCGAGCGATTAACAGCGCTCCAGGCCGAGGGTCTGGAACGTGGCTTCCGGCGAAGGAGATTTTTGTGGATATCAACGGACGGATGCCCATCGCAAATGGCGAGGCCGGGAGTGGGCGCAAATCGAAGGTCAAACTGCCCCGCGGGTCTACCCAGGATCGCGTTGGGACCCAGCCAGAAGCGCAATTGAAGAGGCTGCTCGAAGCACTGCGCGCCGCACAGAAGGGCGACTTCACCTTTCGCCTGCCGACCAAGGGTAGCTCAGGTTTACTGCGCGAGCTCGCCCAAGCGTTCAATTCCCTGGCGGGGACGAACGAGGCTCTGAAGGACGAGATCGTCCGCGTCGAGCGCGTCGTCGGACGAGAAGGACGAATGGCGGAACGCGCCAGTCTGGGCGAGCTGAAAGGCGGATGGGCAACCAACGTCGAGTCGATCAACGCCCTGATCGGGGACCTGGTGCAGCCCACCACCGAGGTCGCGCGGGTGATCAGCGCGGTGGCGGCCGGGGACCTGGCGCAGAAGATGGCTCTGGAAATCAAGGGCCAATCGGTCAAGGGCGAGTTTCTACGCATTGGCACCACCGTGAACTCGATGGTGGATCAGCTCAACGCCTTCGCTTCGGAAGTGACGAGGGTGGCGAAGGAAGTGGGCACCGAAGGAAAGCTGGGTGGCCAGGCGGACGTGAAGGGCGTCTCGGGAGTGTGGAAGGATCTCACCGACAACGTGAACTTCATGGCCTCCAACCTCACCACCCAGGTGCGCGGGATCGTGAAGGTCGTCACCGCGGTGGCCGACGGCGATCTCTCGCAGAAATTGGTCGTGGAGGCGAAAGGAGAAATCGCCGCGTTGGCGGAAACGCTCAACGGGATGACCAAGACGCTGGGGATCTTCGCCCAGCAAGTCACCAGCGTCGCGCGCACGGTCGGCGTGGAGGGAAAGCTCGGCGCCCAGGCCGAGGTCCCCGGCGTGGCCGGCACCTGGAAAGACCTCACCGACAACGTGAATCTGCTCGCGAACAATCTGACCGCTCAGGTGCGCAACATCGCCGAGGTCACCACCGCGGTCGCCACCGGAGATCTCTCGAAGAAGATCAGCGTCGATGCCAAAGGAGAGGTCGACGAGCTGAAGAAGACGATCAACACCATGGTCGATCAGCTGCGCTCGTTCGCCGGTGAAGTGACCCGCGTCGCCAAGGAAGTGGGCACCGAGGGAAAGCTCGGCGGGCAAGCCGCGGTCCCCGGCGTGTCCGGCACCTGGAAGGACCTCACCGACAACGTGAACGTCCTCGCCGGCAACCTCACCGACCAGGTGAGAAACATCGCGTTGGTGACCACCGCGGTGGCCAATGGCGACCTTTCGCAGAAGATCACCGTCGATGTGAAAGGCGAAATCCTCGAGCTGAAGAACACGATCAACACGATGGTCGATCAGCTTCGCTCGTTCGCCTCCGAAGTGACCCGCGTTGCCAAGGAAGTCGGAACGAAGGGAAAGCTGGGCGGCCAGGCCAATGTGCAGGGCGTGTCCGGCACCTGGAAAGACCTCACCGACAACGTGAACGTCCTCGCCGGCAACCTCACCGATCAGGTTCGCAACATCGCCAAGGTGACCACCGCGGTGGCGATGGGTGACTTGTCCCAGAAGATCACCGTCGATGTGAGGGGCGAAATCCTCGAGCTCAAGGACACCATCAACACGATGGTCGATCAGCTCCGCTCCTTTGCCGCCGAGGTTACCCGGGTGGCGAAGGAGGTCGGCAGCGAGGGAAAGCTGGGTGGTCAGGCGGAGGTGAAAGGGGTGTCCGGCACCTGGAAGGATCTCACCGACAACGTGAACTCGATGGCGTCCAACCTCACCGGGCAGGTCCGGAACATCGCGCTGGTCGCCACCGCGGTGGCCAAAGGCGACCTCTCGCAGAAGATCACCGTCGACGTGAAAGGCGAAATCCTCGAGCTGAAGAACACCTTCAATACGATGGTCGATCAGCTCAACTCGTTCGCTTCCGAAGTGACCCGGGTCGCTCGCGAAGTGGGAACCGAGGGGGAACTGGGTGGACAAGCCGAGGTCAGAGGCGTTTCCGGCGTCTGGAAGGACCTGACGGACAGCGTGAACTTCATGGCCCGCAACCTGACCACCCAGGTCCGCGGCATCGTGAAGGTGGTCACCGCGGTCGCCAATGGAGACTTAAAGCAAAAGCTCTCCGTCGACGCGAAGGGCGAAATTGCCGCGCTCGCCGAGACGATCAACAACATGACCAACACCTTGGGCACCTTCGCCGAGCAGGTCAGCAGCGTGGCACGCGAAGTGGGGGTGGAGGGGAAGCTGGGTGGTCAAGCTCAGGTTCCAGGTGTCGCCGGCACCTGGAAGGACCTCACCGACAACGTCAATTTCATGGCGTCCAACCTCACCACCCAGGTTCGCGGGATCGTGAAGGTGGTGACCGCGGTGGCGAACGGCGACCTCTCCCAAAAGCTGATCGGGGTCGAAGCGAAAGGAGAGATCGCCGCGTTGGCCGAAACGATCAACAACATGTGCGACACCCTGGGAACGTTCGCCGATCAGGTGAGCACTGTGGCCCGCGAGGTGGGGATCGAAGGGGCGTTGGGCGGTCAGGCCCGGGTTCCGGGTGCAGCTGGAACCTGGAAGGATCTCACCGACAACGTGAACCAGCTGGCCGGAAATCTGACCACCCAGGTCCGCGCGATCTCCGACGTGGCCACCGCGGTGACCAAGGGAGATCTCACCCGGTCGATTCAGGTGGAGGCCCTCGGCGAAGTCGCCGCGCTCAAAGACAACATCAATCAGATGATCATCAACCTGCGCGAGACCACCCAGAAGAACACCGAGCAGGACTGGCTGAAGACCAATCTGGCCAAGTTCTCCGGGATGATGCAGGGCCAAAAGAATCTCGGGGCGGTTTCCCGGTTGATCATGTCCGAGCTGACGCCGCTGGTGGGCGCGCAGCATGGCGCTTTCTTCATGATGGAGAAGGAAGACGGCGAACCGACGCTCAAGCTGGTGAGCACCTACGCCTATCGCGAGCGGAAGGGCATTTCGAATCGGTTCCACCTCGGGGAGTCGCTCGTCGGCCAGTGCGCTCTGGAGAAGAAGGCGATCCTGCTCACCAAGGTGCCCCCGGACTACATCCAGGTCAGCTCGGGGCTCGGAGAGGCGACGCCGCTGAACATCATCGTGCTTCCGGTGCTCTTCGAAGGCGAGGTCAAAGGGGTGATCGAGCTGGCGTCGTTC
>WNFF01000859.1_pt1 | contig 58051 bp, 58 predicted proteins | sample 5400441 | NCBI WGS metagenome assembly WNFF01 (sample SAMN13153345, study PRJNA577476) | soil metagenome | isolation source: 120 cm saprolite under Douglas fir tree site 2 hole 3 replicate 1 | place: USA:California | collected 2015-04-18 | reverse complement strand
TGCGGGACCACTTGTTTGGGAACGGTCTCCGTCTTTCCCACCCACGTCTTGCTCGGCAGCGCGTCCCAGGTGATTCTCACCGCCTGGTTGGGTTCCAGCGCGCCTAATTCCGGCTCGTCGATATACGCCCGCACGCGCACCTTGTGCAAATCCGCCATCTCCGCCAGCAGGTCGCCCACTCTAACGTAATCTCCCGCCTTCAATGGTGTAAGTTCGGCGCTTCTGCCGAGCGAATAGAGCGTTCCGTCGGTCGGCGCGGTGATTCGCCCTTGATACACTTTTTCGTCCAGCGCCGCGACTTCGCTTTGAATCTGCTGCACGCGCAGCGCCGCCTGGTCTGAATCCAGTCTTACGCTCCGGTCGAACTCCTGCTTGGCCGCCGCCAGCCGCGTCACTTCCGCTTGCGCTTTCGTCAACGCCAGGTCGTTCGCCGCGAGGTCCTCCTGCGTCGCCGCTTGCCGCGCGATCAACCGCAACAGCACATCATGATTCTTCTGCAAGCGCTCGCGCTCCGCTTGTGCTTTCCCCAGGTCGCCCGCGACTTTCGCCGCCTCGTCCGCGCGGCCGCCAGCCCTGGCCGCGCGCAAATCGTCCTGCGCCCGCAGCAGCTTGCTCTTGGCCTCAGAAAGCTTCGCGGCCACCTCTTTCACATCCAATTCCAAAATCACTTGCCCCTTCTTGACTGTCTGCCCCTCTGTCGCGCGCACCTTTTCCACGAATGTATCCAGTTGCGCGCGCATCACGTACGGCGCCAGCGGCTCTACCTTCCCATTGCTGCTGATCGACGACACCAGGTTTTCCCGCATCGGCATCACCGCCGAAATCTTCGGCACTGGCCTTCGCTCGCTGTATCTGATCCCCGCATACGCCAGCACTCCCGCCAGCGCCAGGTACAGCAAAATCCGGTTTCGCAGCTTGCGATCCATGTTCTCTCGTTCTGCGCACTCCTGCGCCACAATCGGCGCAAGGACTTATCCCTCGGGCGCAGCGTTTCTCTTTCTTGTCCGTGGCTTGCTTGACCCCGTCAGGAAGGCGCCAAGGCCCTTCATTCTAGCAAGAGCAGCGCGGCTTTCTCTAGATTCCTCGCTGGCGTTGTTTATCTTGCGCCCTGCTCGCTCTCAACCCGTTCCCATGATCCAACCCTCACTAAAGAAGGATGCGCCTTTTCTATCCCGGGGATGCCGTCTGCTCACTATGAACGAAGAAGCCCATCATGCTAAAATCCGCCCATGTCCGCCGAAAGCATCCCTGAGAAAACTGTCGCTGCTCCGGCCGGTGCTTTGCCCAAATCATCCCAGCCCGGCGCGGTCATCAGTCCCGTAATCCATCGCGTCTGCATCCAGTGCAATAATATGTTCCGCGTCACTCCCGACAGGTTTGATGCCAAGCAGTGCCCCATCTGTCACAAAGGCTAGCGACGTAGGCATCTTCCGTTTGCCGTTTGCCGTTTGCCATTCTCTATTTTCCCTTTTCCATTTTCTCTTTCTCTCTGTAACCTTCCCCCCCGCCACGCGTAGTACACTGTGAAAGCTCCGTGCCCTGTTTCACGATTTCCCAACAAGGGGTCCCTCGATGATCGAAGCTCGCGGCCTGTCCAAGCGCTTCCACGACAAGAAGCGCGGTGAAATCCGCGCCGTCGATAACGTCAGTTTCACCTGCCAGCCCGGCAAGATTTACGGCCTCCTCGGCGCCAACGGCGCCGGCAAAACCACCACCCTGCGCATGCTCGCCACCATCCTCGAGCCCACCGACGGCACCGCCATCGTGTATGGCCACGACGTTATCGAGCAGCCGCAAAAAGTCCGCGCCAACGTCGGTTTTCTCTCCACCGCTACCTCCCTCTACCCCCGCCTCACAGCCCAGGAAATGGTGGAATACTTCGGCCACCTCAATGGTTTAGACGAAGCCACCCTGAAAAAGCGCGTCGACGATATCTTTAACCGCCTGGACATGAATGGCTTCCGCGACCGCCCCTGCGACAAACTTTCCACCGGCATGAAGCAGAAAACCTCCATCGCTCGCACGCTTGTTCACGATCCCCCAGTCATGATTTTCGATGAGCCCACAGCCGGCCTCGATGTCATGTCCGCTCGCACCATCACCGCGTTTATCCGCGAATGCCGCGACCTTGGCAAGACCGTCATCTTCTCCACGCACATCATGAGCGAAGTCGAAAAGCTCTGCGACACCATCGGCATCATCCATGACGGCAAGCTTCTTACGGAAGGCGTCTTGGCGCAGCTTCGCGATCGGTACCACGAACAGGATTTGGAAGAGATTTTCGTCAAGGTCGTCACACCCCACTTCGTCCCCGCGGAGGCCCACTGACATGTCCTTGCGAAACATCGCCATCGTCTACAGAAAAGAACTCACCGAAGCGCTCCGCGACCGCCGCACTCTGATCTCCACCATCGTCGTCCCGCTTTTGATGTTTCCCGTGATGACCGTCGGTTTCGGCGGCACCATGATTTCCCTCATGAAGAAAGCGGAAAAGGAAACTCCCAAGGTCATTGTCCTCGGTGGCGCGGACTCGCCGCGCGTAGTCGCCGATCTCAAAAAACTCCAAGGCCTTGAATTCGTGGACTCTGCTGCCAATTGGAAGGATCGAATCGTCAACAAAGAGGTGGGAGTCGCCGTGCAGATTCCCGATGGCTTTGAAGCCAACCTCGCCCAGCAGAAGCCCGGCACCGTAAAAATCTACAAGTATGAGAACGAAATCAAATCGGAGTTCGCCTCCGCCAACGTGGAAAAAGCCCTCAAGAAATATAGCGAGAGTATTGTCAAAGAACGTCTGGCCGCAAAGAATCTGGAAACTTCCGTTCTCAACCCTTTTGAAATCAAACAGGAAAATGTCGCCCCTCCCGAAAAAGTCAGCGGTGCGGCCATCGGCGGCTTCCTCGGCTACATCGTCATTCTCCTCTGCTTTCAGGGCGCCATGAATCCTGCCATCGACCTCTCGGCGGGAGAAAAAGAGCGCGGCACCATGGAAACCATTCTGTCCAGCCCGATTTCACGCGTGCATCTCGTCCTCGGAAAATTTTTCCTCGTCCTCACCGCCGCCATCACGACCGCTGGCCTAGCGGTCACTTCCATGGCCGTTTCCTTCTTCATCACACAGAAACTTCATACCTTCGATTCCCCTGGCGCTTCAGGCCGTAATTCCTTTCAGTTGCACGTCAGCACCGGCGCCATTTTTTCCATTTTCATAATGGCGCTACCGCTCGCCGTCATGTTTTCCGCCGGACTTCTTACCATCGCCCTATTCGCGAAGTCTCACAAAGAAGCTCAGAGTTACATCGCTCCGCTCGTGTTTGTCATCATTATCCCCGCGATTGCCGCCATGTTACCCGGCGTTGAACTTACCCCCAAACTGGCGCTCGTCCCCATTCTCAATGTGAGTCTGCTCCTCAAGGATCTCATCGCCGGCACTTACCACTGGAACTCCATTGCCATCATCTTTCTTTCCACCTGCGCCTACGCCGCCGTAGCCCTCTTCCTCGCCATCAAAATGTTCCAGCGCGAATCCGTCCTCTTCCGCTCCTAGCCTTGTCTTTTCTCCGCAAGCTCTTCGTAGCGGCGGCCTTCAGGCCGGCCTCTTCGATTTTGTAGCACAGCCAACCTCACCCCTTCGCGCGGTTGGAGCGCGATGAATCTTGGCTGTGCGCCCTTCTCTTTCTGTTCAATTTCGCATCTCCGCGCCCGAAAACCGAAAACGTACAAATCTAAACACATCCCTTTATGCCTCTATCGTCAGACCACAAAAGAGCGCACACTGGTTCCGAGGTTATACCCATGGTTGCGGCTGCCGGTGCCTGGAAAAAGAAACGCGACGACTTGAAGGCCAAGAGGAACTCGCTCTTCGCGGCTTACACCAAAGACCCGCAAAATTTCCACCTCGCCCGCGAAATCAAAGCCCTCGACGACGAAATCGCCGACTGCACCCAGCACGTCGAACAGGAACGCCGCGCCGAGCAGCGCGCCGCCGCCCCCGCCGCCAAACTCGTCACCTCTCACAAGCAATAGGCTCCTTCGTGCACCCTTTGCCATTCTCCGGTGGACTCGCCTACGCGATTGTCTTCTGGGCTACCTATATCCTGTGGCTCGTACTGGAAACCATCGGCTCCCGCACCAAACGGTCCGGCGACCCCGCAAAAGCCCGCGATCGAGGTTCCTTTCGGCTCCTAATGGCTCTTCTTTGGCTCGCGCTGGGATTGGCCTTCGCTCTCTCCTTTATCCTCCCGCAAGCAACCATCCTGTGGCATCGCGCCGTCATCTTCTTCGTCGGCATTGCCCTCGTGCTTGCCGGCATCGCCTTTCGCTTCTACGCTATGTCGGTTTTGGGACGGTTTTTTACTTACGATGTGGCCGTTCATGCGGGCCAAACAGTCGTCGAGGCCGGCCCTTATCGCTACATCCGCCATCCTTCTTATACTGGCGCTCTCGTTACCTTAGTCGGACTCGGTCTCGCGCTCGGAAATTGGGCCGGGCTGCTCGCTCTTCTTGCCTGTATGAGCGTCGCCTATGCCTACCGCATCTCCGTTGAAGAAGCCGCCCTCCTTGCCGCCCTCGGCGAACCGTACAAGCAGTACGTCCGCCGTACCTGCCGCTTAGTCCCCTTCTTGTTCTAGCCGCGCCCCGCCGCCAAACTCTCCAGGCCAACGCCGGTAACCTTTCCGCCAAAGCTGCATCCAACTAACTGTATACGTTTTGAGGATGATTGTTGAAACGAGTGCATATGCCCGCTCTTGACAGGGACAAGCTACGGCCCCGCGCGGATCAGCAACGAGACCCAAACGTTTTCAAGGAGAAGAAATGAAGAGAAGGTACGCGAGTATTTTACTGGCGCTGATTGGTGTTCTCGGGCTGGGCATGGCCGCTCAGGCCAATAGCCGAGGGGCGGTTACTGTAACTTTGCCGTTCGAGTTTGTGGCCAGTGGCAAGACACTTCCGGCGGGCACGTACACGCTCCGCGCCGTTTCGCAGGATCCCGCCGAGGGACTGATCCTCAACAACTACGAAAATCACGTCAGCGTGATTGTGCATCCCATTGAGACCGAAGAAGCCCAAGCCCAAAAACCCACCGTAAGCTTTGAGCTTGTTGGGGAACAGCGCTTCCTCGATCGCATCCAGACCACGGACACCGTTTATAACCTCTTCGTGCCGCGCGCCGCGATTTTGCTGGCCGCCAAGCCGTCGCCCGATAGCACTCCCGCTTCCGGCAGTTCCGGAAGCAACTAGCCCTCACTGCCTGGAACTTGCCAAAGTAGTTCAAGCCGCAAGTTCCCGGAGCGTTCCTCCAAAAGCGCCAAGTGCGGCCTCGCACTTGGCGCTTTTGCTTTTGCCCATTTCCTCTTTGCCGTTCTCAGGCCGGACCGTTCAACCCTCTGCACCGACCGCGTCAGTTGCCCTGGCCGGTCTGCGTTCTCTTGGGGCGCCAGGAAGGCCCTGGGCAACCTGAAGAAGCACGGCGTGTCCTTCGAAGAGGCCGACACCGTTTTCGGTGATCCCAATGCGCTCGACTGGGATGGTCCCTGCTGCTCCCCACCGCCACCCAACCCAAACCTGTCATTCCGAGCGAAGCAGGCCGACTTTTTCTTGCGCATTCGCTCCTGCGAATGCGTCGGCCTGCGCAGAGAGAAATCTCTCTTCTCCTCGACTCTGTAGCGGCGACTTTACGTCGCCATCTGGCCTCCCGCTTTCAAATTTATAGTTTCCGATTTCCACTTCCTAGTTTGTATTTTCCCCCCGCGCCCTGTCTTTTAAATGAGCTCGGATTTCTCTTAAGGCGAATTGTCAAGTGGAGATCAGGAGTTGAACTTGTGGCCCCAGTCGACGAGTTTTTCGAGCTTCTCCGATGTGTTCACCATGTCAGGCCAGTTCACCGAGAAGAAAATGTACCGAAGAAGATCGGCAGCGATGCGGTCAGGCGTCTCGCGTAATGCCTCACTGGTTAGGACTACCGAAAACTCGACTTCATCGTCGAGCTCTGATCCCATCTTGACGTGGAATCCGATTCCGCCCCGAGGGTCAAGCCATTGTGCTTTGAGAACCGAGGTGAGAACCCCAGTGATAACGCTGTCGACTGTTAACCTCCTTCGACCTTTGCCTTTTCCACAGATTTCCACAACTCTTTCGAATCCCGCCCCTCCTGCAAACCCTTTCCCTCCGTCAACTTGCACTCCACTGTGTCAATTAGCCATTCTTAGGAAGCCTGTCCGTTTCACGCCTCGCTTGCTCTCTCTTGTCGAATGTTCTGTGGACCGATTCCAATTCTCTCTTGACAAGTGTTACGTTACAGGCTACACTCAGTCACGTGAGAATTCGGAACTTCGCTCACAAGGGCCTGAGGGCGCTCTACGCCGATAACAGCGCAAAGGGTGTTCCGCCCGATTCGGCAGACAAGCTCCGCAAGATGCTTGCCTTTCTCGACGCCATGCAGGACCCGGAAGAATTGCGCGCGCTCGCATCCTGGAAGCCGCACACCCTGACCGGCGACCGCAAGGGCACCTGGAGCCTGACCGTAACGCGCAACCGGCGTCTGACGTTCCGCATTCACACCGCGGATCTCGAAATTTGCGACTTGAATTTGGAAGACTATCATTAGCATCGAAGGAGCAACGCTTATGGCCATGAAGAACCCGCCTCATCCTGGCGATTTCATCCGCACGGAAATCATCGAGCCCGCAGGGCTCTCCGTCACTGCCGCCGCAGCCGCTTTGCAGATTTCCCGGCCCGCCTTGTCCAGTCTTTTGAACGGTAAGGCCGCGCTCTCCGGTAATATGGCCCTGCGGATTGAAAAGGCTTTCGGCGTCAAGATGGATACCCTCATGCGTATGCAATCCGCTTACGACATCGCCCAAACTCGTCTGCGCGAAAAACAAATCCGCGTCCGCCGCCTTCACCCCGCTGCGGATGTTCACGCTTAGCGATCCTGCGGATGCTTCCGTCCTTACATTCAGGTGAATTTTGATTTTTCCTGTCGAGGTGCTGGAGGCGTCTTTACTTTCAATTTTTAACTGTGGACTGTAAACCTCCTTCGCCATTTGCCTTTTCAAAGATTTCCACAATTCTTTCGAATCCCACCCCTCCCGCAAACCCTTTCCCTCCCACAACTTGAACCCCACTGTGTCAACCCTGCCACGTCCATTCGAATCACTAACAAGTTATTCTTGACGAGCATTAACTCTCGTGCTACAATTGTGTTTGATAGTTCGAGCCCATCTTCGGCTCCGGATCGACGCCCTCTCGCCCTCCGCGCCCAATCCAATTTCACTTTTCTCTACTCCCTATCCCCCGCCCTTGCCTGTCCTGCCTGTCCCGCGCTTCTCCGGGAGCGGAGCCGAAGGATCCCCTAACTCCTTTCGTCACAATCTTTTATCCGACCCCCACCCCTTAACCCCAATCGTCTCAATTTTTTATGAAAACATAGGGGGGAGGGGGGCATCAACTATCCCATCTCCTTCAACTTTCGAGTTTCAACCTCCATGTCTCCCCAAGTCCTTTAGCTGCAACACTTACGGACCTCCCCGCCAGTGTTGCAAACAAAAGACTTACAGCTTGGCTAAACCCTTTAGATGCAACACTTACAAAAAACACGGGGTACATCCTTCAAGCCAAGTCCTCTCCTCGCCCCCTGCCCCTTTGCCCCACATCCCATCTTCCGTACGCTCTTCCAAGTTCCGTATCCTGCAAACCCTTTGTTTGCCACTCTTACGAAAACTGCCGGGGTGTATACCAACAATTCCCATTCTGGAACTCTTCTCTCTTCACTCGCCACCTCGCCACACTTCTGGAGGATTGCCCGAACACCAATGACCCAATTTTCGTATCTAGGGATAGCACCCATGCGCCGCCGCCTGATCCGCATCGCTCTGATTTTGCTGCTTCTGCCTCCGCTCCTGTCAGCGGTGGCTGGATGGCTCGCTGGCCCCGCCTTCCTCCATCCCATTCGCCGCGAGTTGACGCCCGACTTGCTCCGCGAAGCTGACGTTTCCCTTGCTGTTACCGCCTCCACCCGCGAGGACTTCGACGTTCGCGCTCCCGATGGAGCCCTTCTCCGCGGCTGGAAACTTCTCCCCAAGAATCCCAACGGCAGTTGGGTCCTCCTCTTCCACGGCGTCGCCGACAACCGCGTTGGAGTCATGAGCCAGTCGGAGTTCCTCCTGCGCGCCGGCTACAGCCTCGTCACGATGGATGCCCGTGCCCACGGCGCCAGCGGCGGCCCCATCGCCACCTACGGCTGGCTCGAACGCAACGACACCAGCGCCGTCATCGACGCCCTGCTCTTGTCGGAACATGTAGGGGCGGGGCTTGCCCCGCCCGCTGCTGCCGCACCGCCGCTTGTTTACCCTGGGCAAAGCCGCAGGGCCCCGTCCGCTTCCTCCTTTACCTCATTTACCTCCTCTACTTCATTAACCTCCTCATTTCATCTCTTCGCCCTCGGCGAATCCATGGGCGCGGGAATCGTGTTGCAATCCGCGGCTGCTGATCCGCGCATCGAAGCCGTCGTTGCTGAAGCCTCTTTCGCCAATCTCCGCGAAGCGGCCTATGACTACGCCGGCCTGCGAAAATATCCCTGGCTCGGCAAGACCATCTTCGCTCCGGGCACCTGGACGCTGCTCTATCGCGACGAAAAACTCGCCGGCTTTCCCGTCGCGGAAGTCTCGGCGGTCAAAGCCGTCGCCGCCCGCCCGTTTCCCCTCCTCCTCATTTGCGACGAAAAAGACGACGCGCTCCCCTGCCGCCATTCACAAATGATTTACGCCGCCGCCCGCGGCCCCAAACAACTCTGGGTCGTCCCCGGCGCCTTCCACACTGCCGCTTACGGTTTTGCGCCCCAGGAATTCCGCCGCCGCGTCCTCACTTTTTTCGCCGAGCATTCATCCGCCAACTGAGCGCCGAACGGAGCACTATATCGGCTGTTGCCAAGCCAAATGAAAAACTCACCGCGGAGGTAACCTGTAAGGTATCCGGACTTCGATTGTCAGGCCATCGCTCTGAAAATGCGTTACAGTTTATTCTGGCGAACTTGCAAGCGTAGGTTTTGACCCTCTCGACTCAGCGCCTTGGGCATTTTCGTTTGACGCTGTGCTCCTCTCGGTGAAATTCCCCCTCCCGACGAAACGTTTGGAAAGGACTGTCTGGTGACTCTTCTGATGGCTCGTCTCGTCGCGGGAGAGCCGCCTAAAGGCAAGAACTGAGATGCGCGCCATCCCTGATCTCTCCATTCGCAGCAAGCTGACGCTGATGATCATCTCCGTGAGCAGTCTGGCGTTGCTCCTGGCCTGCACTGCCATCGTCAGCTACGACATCCACTCCTACCGCCTCGCAAAAGCGCAAGACGTGGCCACCCTAGCGGAAGTGATCGGCTCCAACAGCACGGGAGCGCTGGCGTTTCAAGACGCGAATTCCGCCACGGACGTACTGGCCGCGCTGCGTTCCAAGAAACAGATCTCTGAAGCTTGCATCTACGACAAGCATGGCCAAGTCTTCGCCACGTATCTGCGAGACAAATCTCAGGGCGCGTTCTCCCCGCCTTCCCCGCAGGAGAATGGAAGCCGCTTCGAAGCTGAACATTTGGCTCTGTTTCGCGACATCGTGCTTGTTGGGCAGAAGATTGGCACGGTTTATATCCGCTACGACCTTTCGGAGTTGCACGAACGCCTGACGCGATACGCCGCCATGCTTGGCTTCGTCGCGGTGGGTTGCTTGTTGATCTCCTTCTTGCTGGCGTCCAGGCTGCAGCGCTCCATCTCCGGGCCGATACGGGAGTTGGCGGAAACGGCTTCGTCGGTCACCGCGCATGAAAACTATTCCGTTCGCGCGGCCAGGAGGAGCCAGGATGAAATCGGGGTCTTGTTTGAGCAATTCAACAGCATGCTCGACCGCATCCAACAGCGGGATGCCGCTTTGCAGAGAGCCCATGACGATATGGAGAGAAGAGTCGAACAACGCACTTCGTACCTCAACGCCCTGGTCGAGAACAGTCCGCTCGCCATCATGGTGCTGGATTCCTCGGAAAAAGTTCAATTATGCAATCCCGCGTTTGAACGGATGTTTCAGCATTCCAGGAGCGACATCGTGGGCAAACCGGAGGATGGACTCCTGGCAGATGGGCGCCTGCTCGCGGAAGCGCGCGGCATTTCCCGGGAGACGCTGGGAGGAACTCCTGTAAGTCTAGTGACACAACGCAAAAGAAAAGATGGAATGCTGGTGGACGTTGAACTTCACGGTGTCCCCCTGGTCGTGAACGGCCAGGTGGTCGGCTCACTGGGCATCTATCAAGACATTTCCGTCCGCAAGCGCGCGGAAGAAGCCATGCAGCAAGCGAAGGAAGCAGCGGAAGCCGCCAGCAAAGCCAAGAGCGAATTCCTTGCCAACATGAGCCATGAGATCCGCACGCCAATGAATGGAATCATGGGGATGACGGAACTGGTTCTCGATACCGATTTGGATTCCGAACAACGCGAGTACTTGAACATTGCGAAGTTGTCCGCCGATTCCCTGTTGTCCATCATAAATGACATCCTGGACTATTCGAAGATCGAGGCCGGCAAACTGGAGATCGACGCCATTGAGTTCAATCTTGGAGACACCATCGCCGACACGATGAAAGCGTTAAGTTTCCGCGCGCATCAGAAGGGGCTGGAACTTGCTTACGACGTGCAGCCCGACGTTCCGGAGGCGCTGCTAGGGGATCCGGGGAGGTTGCGGCAGATCATTGTGAATCTGGTCGGCAACGCCATTAAGTTTACCGAGCGCGGCGAAGTGATCCTTTACGTCGAGAACGAGTGGAAGACGAACGACGATATTCAGCTCCATTTCAGGGTTTCGGACACCGGCATCGGAATTCCCGCCGAAAAGCAAGCCGCCATCTTTGAAGCTTTCACGCAAGCTGACGGATCCATGAGCCGCACTTACGGCGGCACGGGCTTGGGTCTCACCATTTCGATGCGGCTGGTCGTACTCATGCACGGACGAATTTGGGTGGAAAGCGAGGTGGGCAATGGTAGTCGTTTCCATTTCACGGCGCACTTCGGGCTGCAAAAAGTGCCCCGGAGAACCGTGGTTCCAAGGGACCCGGCTACCTTGCGCGATATGCGAGTGCTGGTCGTGGACGACAACGAAACGAACCGGCAAATCTTGCTAAAAATGCTTGCCAGCTGGCACACCTGGCCCCTGGCAGTGGACAGCGGCGCAAAGGCCATTACCGCCTTGAGAGAGTCCCAGGGATTAGGAAGACGTTATCCCCTCATACTTGTCGACGCCCAAATGCCGGACATGGACGGATTCGCGCTGGCGGAGTCGATTAAGAAAAACCAGGAATGGGGAGCGGCCACCATCATGATGTTAAGCTCCGCCGGCCAGCGCGGGGACGCCCAACGCTGCCGCGAACTAGGCATCTCCGCGTATCTAACCAAACCCGTTCGACAGGCAGAACTTCTAGACGCTGTATTGACCGCCTTGGGAACAAGAACAATCGTTGACGCTTCCCCTGTCCTGGTCACACGCCATACTCTCCGCGAGAATAGCCCTCGCCTGCGCATCCTGCTGGTGGAGGACAACGCGGTGAACCAAATGCTCGCCGTACGGCTGCTGGAGAAACGCGGGCACACCGTGACGGTGGCCGGGAACGGCAAGGAAGCACTGTCGGCCTTGGAAAAAGACTCGGTTGACTTGGTGCTCATGGACGTGCAGATGCCCGTGATGGACGGATTCCAAGCAACAGCAGCGATTCGGGAGAAGGAGAAAATGTCTGAAAGCCGCCTGCCCATCATCGCCATGACCGCTCACGCGATGGCCGGTGACAGAGAACGCTGCTTGGAGGCCGGAATGGACGACTACATTACCAAACCAATTCGGTTGCAGGAATTGAACGAGCTGCTGGTACGTTATTCACCCACAACTCCGACAGAGACAAATTCCCAAAAAACCTGACCGCCGTCCTGTTCCTCCGTTCAGCCCGAGGTTGATACCTATGTAGCCGGTATTTTCTGTAACCCCTGTGTTCGGGCTGGACCTAGAGAAGATGGCGCGCCAGGAGGGATTCGAACCCCCGACCCTTAGCTCCGGAGGCTAAAGCTCTATCCATCTGAGCTACTGGCGCGCTGTGGCCGCACCTCCATTTTCAGGAGGGCGGAATACGCGGGAACGGCGGTGAACATTAACATTCTATCCGGTATGATTCGCGGGCGCTAGGGCGGATTGCCCGTGGAAAGGCTGGCGGGACGATTCATCCTTTGGCGCGGGACTTGATTTCCTTGGCAAGTTTTTCGATTTCGTCGGCCTTGCGGAGCATGGCCATCGAGAGTACGCGGACGGAATCGGTCTTCTCGACTTCGGCCTTCAATTCGCTGGCGAGATCATAGAGCCTTTCGACATTTTTCTTAATTTCCTTTTGGTTGGCTTCGAGGATCAGCTTGGGATCGATCTTCGGCGCATTCGAATCATCGTCCTTCTGTTGCTGAGGGTTTTGCGGGCGCGGGTTGGGAACCTGGGCGGCAGGAAGCAGAGCGAGGATGCCCGCGGGCACGCCTGTGGCAATCATATTTGTCAAAAACTTGCGCCTTGATTTCATGGCTGAAAAACCCCTTTCCGTCCGCATGACCGCGCGTCAACCGGGACGACGCTTCCTTGAACCGCTTCCAATGTTATACTGCCTCTCTCTTCAAAATCATGCCTAGTTCCTTAACTCACTGGCTGGATTTGGCTCTTCCAAACGCACTTCGTTTATTTGCGATTTTCGTCATCGCGCTGGTGCTGAACCGGTTGCTCCGCGCGTTAACAAACCTGGTCATCAAGCAAGCGTCAGGGCAGGGCCGTCCGGCGCAACTGCGCGAACAACAGACGCGCACGCTGGCGGGAGTTCTGTACGGCGCAGGGAGCAAGGTTGTCTGGGTCGTAGCGTTGCTGACGGCTCTGCACGAATTCAATATCGACATCCTGCCGGCAGTGACTCTTGCAGGCCTGGCCAGCCTGGCGCTCGGTTTCGGCGCGCAAAATCTGGTGCGCGATCTCATCACCGGCTTCTACATCGTACTGGAGGATCAATACGTGGTCGGCGACACGATACAATTCGCGGACCACACCGGACGGGTGGAACACCTGACCTTGCGGCGCACGGTGATCCGCGATGCGCGAGGCGCGTTGGTAACCATCGCGAACGGCGAGATCCGCACGGTCAGCAATCTGAGCCGCGACTGGTCGCAGGCGTTCGTGGACGTCGCGCTGGCGCCGGAAAGCCCGCTGGAAAAATCGATGCAGGCGCTGGAAACCGCGGCGGCGGCCTTGCGGGGCGATCCGGCGTGGTCACAAACGCTGGTGGACGGGCCGCGGATCCTGGGCGTGCAAGACTTTGACCGCACTTCGTCGACGATACGATTGCAGGTGCGGACCGCGCCGACGCGGCAGGATGAAGTTGCGCGCGAGCTGCGGCGGCGCATCCAGGCGGAGTTTCAAAAGCAGGGTATACCCGTAACGAGCGTGCACCGCATCGAATTGGCAGGCGTTTCCCCTGCCTCGCAGGAAGCAGCGCAGCCCGACGCGGCGAGTTAAAGCAGGGAGGACCGGCGATGGCCCAGATAAGCTACGACGAAGTAAACCTGATGCTGCGGCTGTACGACATGAGGCGGGAGCCGCGGCTGCGACAAGCACGGGCATGGTTCGTCGAACACTTTCATCCGGAATCACCGGAAGAGATGGTGCAGAGGTATCCGCAGGGGAGCGAGGAAAACACGTATATTCGCATGGTGATCAGCTACTGGGACATGGTCGCAGGGATCGTCAACCGGGGGCTGATCAACGACGAACTGTTTTTCGACAGCAATGGGGAAATATGGGTGGTGTGGGACCGCATGCGATCGATCGTTCCGACGTGGCGGGCGGCTTTCAAGAATCCGCATCTTTTCCAGAACATCGAAGAAACTTGCAAACGCCTGGAAGCCTGGCGGGAAAAGCGCGCGCCGGGGTCCACGGCAGCGATGCGGCAAATGATGGTGCAGGCGAAAGCAGGAACGAAGGGCAATTAGGATTTGCGAAGCGTGATTTCTTTGCGGGGGCGCGTCCAGCCTGGGGATCAGCGCTGCAGCCGGACCGGCAAATGGACTGGCGAGTGCGCTTCGGCAAATGGCGCCTTCGGGCTCGCGACTTTCACGCAATTGCGTCCGGCGGCCTTAGCGGCATAGAGAGCGGCGTCGGCATGCTGTAGAAGCTCCTCCATCGGCAGGGCGTCCCATTCCTGGCTGATCAAGAGTCCAAAGCTCATAGTAGTGGGAATGGCGGCGCTGGCCGTTTGCACCGGCGTGCCGGCGATGGTTCTACAAATTTGCTGCGCGCGGCTAAGCGCATGCGCCGGATGGCAATTGTTCAGGACGACCAGGAACTCCTCACCGCCGTAGCGGCCAACGAAATCATAGGAGCGCACGGAAGAGAGCAAGCGCTTGGCCGTTTCCCTCAAGACTTCATCGCCGGCAAGGTGACCGTAAGTATCATTCACACTCTTGAAGTGATCCAAGTCGCCTAGCAAGATGACGGTGGAGATGCGCTCGCGGCGGGAGCGGACGAGTTCGCGGCCCAGCAGATCCAAAATCACCACGCGATTCCAGAGAGTGGTGAGCCCGTCATGAGTGGCCTGGAAGCGCATCTGCTCGCGCGCTTCGACCAAGCGGTCTTCGAGATTGAGGATGCGCAGGCCGGTGCGCAGACGCGCTTTCAACTCTTCGGGGTCAAAAGGCTTGGTCAGGTAATCATCGGCACCGGATTCGAGCCCCGTGACGATATCTTGCTTGGACTCTTTGGAAGTAAGCAACACCATGTAAACATAGGATTGGCCTTCCCGTTTGCGGACTTGGCGGCAAACGCCCGGTCCATCGAGTTCCGGCATCACCCAGTCCAACAAGGCAAGCCGTGGTCCGTCCACCGGGCACAGTTGATCGGCCGCCAGGCGGCCGTTTTCCACGGCGGTTACTTCGTAACCGGCGCGCTCCAGGGTTTTCTGGAGCAGCGTGCGCGACATCAACTCGTCGTCGGCGATTAGGATTTTCACCCAGACACCTCAGCCATGCACGTATCCAATTGCAGCAGAAGCTCCTGGCTGATTTTCTCGAAGGAGGCGAAGGCCGCCGGAAATTGGGACACTTCTCGATTGCGGCCTAAGTGCTCGAGGCGAGCGGCGGCGGTGGCCGCGGGATGGGCAGCCAGGTTGGAAAGCATGCCTTTCAAGGCATGCGCCTCGGCCGCGACTTTTTCTCCGTCCATAGAATTCATGGCATCGCGCAGGGCCTGGAGATGCGTGGGAAACTCCTCCTTGAATATCAGCAGGAGATCGCGCATGAGTTCGCGGTCGTCTTCGACCCGCGCCATAAGTTCGGTCATATCAATAATCTCGCTAGACATATACTTTCCCCCCTCCGGGAGGAGACTCCTCAATCAGGCGCGGAGGCATATTAGCTCTTGGCGGCCTCCGGTTGATTCACCACGTGGCGGGCCAAGGCCAGCAGACGCGAACTAATCTTCAGGTGCGCTTTGTTGGCGGCTTCCAGATTCACATCAAATTGCAGCGTTCCTTGCTGGCTGGAAAAGCACAGAATCCCGCCCGCCCCGAGAAATTCCGGTGTCTCTCCCACCGTAAACACTGTCCGGCCGCGCACGGCATCCAGCGACAAGTTGTATCGCTTCTGCTCCGAGCGGCTAACGAACAGGACCTGGCACGACGACAATTCCTCCAGCTTGCGGACCCAGCGAATTTCAAGATGCCGCTTTTGGACGGTCGTGCCCCGGGCTATTTCCGCCAGGGAAGTTCCAAAGGAAAACTCGCCGAAAACACAAACCAGAAACGGTGCTTCCGCTGGCGGCATGGAGTCGGGAGGCCATTCCACAAAACTAGGAAAGTTCGCCAGATAATTGGCCTTTGTGCGATATTCGAGGGTGGTGAGGTTCTGCGCCGGAAGTGGCAGCGAAACAAAAAAGAGATACAGTGCTACGCTAGCGTGCAACAACCTCTGGGAAGGCGATCCAGGAGAGGCAAGCAGAATTCCATTTTGGCGCTGAAGGCGGAACACGAGAATCTCCCGTGGAACAAGGCACGCGAGTGTCCACCTTGAAATGCGTCAAATAAGCCAGGTGGTTGAAAAGAAGTGAGTTGGGCTGGGCGTATTTGGCGCCGCGCGGAGGCAGAGTGCCCAGGATGGAACGAAACCGGAGAAATGGTTCAATTTGAAACTACGGGTGAGTCACTTGAGGCGCGAGCGCGGACCGAGGAAGCTTGGAGGCGCGGGTGGGATTCGAACCCACGAATGGAGGTTTTGCAGACCTCTCCCTTGGGCCACTTGGGTACCGCGCCGAATCTCTGAGTATAGCAAATTCGCCGGAACTCTTCGGACGTCCCGTCGCGATGCACTGTTCGAAAACCTCTACTTTTTCTCCGCGACCGCGGGAACCTTTGCTTCGCGCAAAAAACGAGCCGATTCTTCGGGAGGTGTTGGATTGATGTAAAAACCGGTGCCCCATTCAAAGCCGGCTACTTTCGTCAACTTCGGGATGATCTCGATATGCCAGTGGTAGTGATCGTTGATCTCCTCACCGATCGGGGAGGTGTGAATCATGAAGTTAAACGCGGGGCGGTCCAGCACTTCATCGAGGCGCATCAGAGTGTCCTTCAGCATGCGCGCCAGGCTGGCGTACATGGAGCTCTGGTTATTCTCGTAAGACGAACCGTGGGCTTTTGGCAGCAGCCACATTTCAAAGGGGAAGCGCGGGGCATAAGGCGCCAGGGTGATGAAGTGTTCGTTTTCGCCGATGACGCGCTCGCCGGTGTCGCGTTCCTGGCGGATGATGTCGCAAAAAATGCAACGCTCTTTTTCGTCGTAATAGTGCCAGCAATTGTCGACTTCTTCCCGAACGCGGCGGGGAACGATGGGCAGGGCGATTAGCTGCGAGTGGGGGTGATCGATGGTCGCGCCGGCAGCTTCGCCGTGATTCTTGAAAATGAGGATGTAGCGGAAGCGCTTGTCATTCTTCAGGTCCAGCATGCGGTCGCGATAGCCCCAGAGCACGTCCTCGACGGCACGTTCGGGGAGGTTGGCGAGCGTGGCAAGATGGTTTGGCGACTCGATCACTACTTCGTGCGCGCCGATTCCGTTCATTTTGTCAAAGAGGCCTTCGCCTTCGCGGTCAAGTTCACCTTCGATGCCCAGGGCGGGAAATTTGTTCGGGACGACGCGGATGCTCCAGCCCGGCGTGTTGGGGCCTCCGCCGTTGCGGCCGTAAACGAGGATTTCCGGTGGAGTTCGCGCTTCGTTGCCAACGCAGAAGGGGCAATTCTTTTCTTCCCTTGGGATGACGCTCTCGCGCAGGAAATCGTTCGGGCGCTTTCCACGTTCCGTCGAAATGATCACCCAGCGGCCCGTGATCGGGTCTTTCCGCAACTCCGGCAAAGCAATCCTCCTCGAAGAGGTTCCCAGCGGCACCAGGGTGGTGGCCGGGAACCTAGAATTGTACCGCGTCTGGCGTCAGGGTGAAGATGTTCCGGCCAGGCCCCTCACATTTGAGGGCTGAAGGCACCCTTGTGCAACCGTACCACGGGTGGCTGCCCCGGGCAGTTATCAATTGCCATTACGTCAAACCGTACCACGGGTGGCTGCCCCGGGCAGTTATCAATTGCCATTACGTCAAACCGGCAGGGGCATTCGCCGACGTGACGCTCGGCCAGAAATCGCTGAGCGGTGCGAACCAACACGTGTTGCTTTTCCCGGGTAACGCTCAGTTCCGGCAGCGCAGACAAATCGTCCCTGACGGTGCGCGTTCTGACTTCCACAAATGCCAGCGTCTTGCCATCGTAACCGACGAGATCGATTTCGCCCTTGATGCCGCGCGGAGTGTAATTGCGGGCTACGAATATGTAACCCTGCCTACGTAAATACCAGTAGGCGTAAGTCTCTCCACGAATGCCGGTGCGCCGGGCTTCCAGCTTTTTCGCATCGCTGTAGAAACTTCCTTCTTCACGCAGGCCACGCCGCGCCGCCCAGCGCACCGCGTGAAACATCAGTTGTGAAAATATCGGCATGGTCCCGGCACCGACTCCCCCAGCCTTCAGCGCAGTATAAACAAAAATCCCATTGCTGCCACACTTCTTCTGCGGCAGCAATGGGATTTTTCAGGTTCTTCTCGGTGAACTCTGTGTTCTCCATAGACTCTGTGTTAAGTCTTTTTCTCGACCTCACGGAAGCAGTCTTCCAAGGTCCGCGCGGCAAAGTCAGCCTGTTCCTGATCGATCAGAAGCGGCGGTGACAGGCGAATGGTGTTCTCGCCCGCACCGAGTATCAGCAAGCCCTTGTGAAACGCCAGATCGACGACGGCGTTGCGCAGATCCGCGGCTTTTTCTTTCGTCCGCTGATCACGCACGATTTCAATGCCGATCATCAATCCGCGTCCCCGCACATCGCCGACGATCTTGAAGTTCTTGGTCCAATCCGCCATGCGCCCGAAGAGGTAGTCGCCGAGACGGCGGGCGTTTTCCTTGTACTCGCTTTCGATCAGCTCCATAGTGGCCAGCGCCGCCGCAATGCACACCGGGTTTCCGCCGAACGTCGTGCCATGCGCGCCCGGTTTCCAACGCATCACGCTTTCCCTGGCGACGATCGCGCCTAGCGGCATGCCGCTGGCAATGCCCTTCGCGCAACAAAGAATGTCCGGCTCGATCCCGGCGTGTTCGCAGGCCCACCACTTCCCCGTGCGGCCCATGCCCGACTGGACTTCGTCCACGATGAACATGATGCCGTGCTGCCGGCAGATGCGCTGCAATTCCTGCAGAAAAAACTTCGGCGCGGGCACATAGCCGCCTTCCCCTTGTATCGGCTCGATGATGATACCCGCGACGTCCTCGGGATCGAACAGACGCTTGAAAATCTGCCCTTCGAGCTGTTCGAGGATTTCCGCGCCGCAGGTCTCCGCGGTGTGGCCGTGCGCGCAGCGATACGCATAGGGATACGGGATGTGCTCGATTCCACTGAGCAGTGCGCCGAAACCTTTGCGCTGCGTCGATTTCGACGCGGTCAGCGAGAGGGCACCCATGGAGCGGCCGTGGAAGCAGCCGTAAAACGCGATGAACTTGTCGCGCTTGGTGGCGTATCTCGCCAGTTTGATTGCGGCTTCTATGGACTCGGTGCCGGAATTGGTGAAAAAGACTTTCTTGCTTTCCGCGCCCGGCACGGTCCGCCCCAGCCGTTCCGCGAGTTGCGGCATGCTCTCGTAATAAAAATCCGTGCCGGACATGTGAATCAGCTCGGCGGCCTGCTTCTGAATCGCAGAGACAACTTTCGGGTGGCAATGTCCGGTCGAGCATACGGCGATGCCAGCTGCGAAATCGAGAAAAGCGTTACCGTCCACGTCTTCTACGATAGCGCCGTGCCCGCGCTTGGCTACCAGGGGGTAGTCGCGCGCATAGGACGGCGACATGAATTTCGCGTCCTGCTCCAGCACGCGCTTGGCGTTCGGCCCGGGAAGCGCCGTCACGATCCGGGGTGTTTTTACTTCCAATGTCGTTGGCATGTGTTCCTCCACGGAAGAAATCAAAAGGTTGGAGTTGATCGAAAACAGCGGGGTGAACGCAGGCGTGCGAACGGACGAATCCGGAGCGGCCTGCGAGAGAGAAAAAAAAATTACTTAGTCAACACCGTAAAGTTGCGGCCGCTGGGCGGCCGGCGGGCAGTTCCCCGGGAGGAAAGAAGGGCGAATTTGAAGGTTAAGGCTCACTTGCGTTTCCAGCGGACGCTGCCATCTTTTGCGTCCTCGATGAGTATACCACGATCCGCCAGTTCTTTGCGGATGCGGTCGGCGGTGGCGAAGTCGCGCCTTTTCTTTGCGGCGTTGCGCTCCGCGACCAATTTGTCGATCTCCTCGTCACCAGGTCCGCTGTCTGTGCCGCCGTATCCGAGCTGGCGTAGTTTTTCGCCGTCATTGTCTTCCACGACAGCGAAAATTCTGTCGAAGTTAGCCAAAAAGTCCAGCACGGCGGGCACGTCGCCCTGGCGGAATTCGCCTTTGTCGGCGGCGATATTCGCTTCGCGCACCAGGTCGAATGCGGCGGCCAGCGCGCGCGCGGTATTCAGGTCGTCGGAAAGCCCGGCGTCAAACTCACTTGCCGCCTTCGCCACGCGCGCGGCCATTCCTTCTTGTTTGCCCGCGGGAAATTTCCCCCGCTTCAGCCGGTCGGCGAAATTTCGCAGCCGTTCCACCGAACTGGCCGCCTGCAGCAAGCCATCGAATGTGAAATTGAGCTGCTTGCGATAAGGCACACTGGCCAGGGCAAACCGCAGAGCCGAAGGCTTGTAACCTTTCGCAAACAAATCGCGCAACGTGAAGAAATTCCCCTGCGACTTGGACATCTTTTCGCCTTCGACCAGCAAATGCTCGGCGTGCAACCAATACCGCGCGAAAGGTCTGCCGGTCGCGCCCTCGCTCTGCGCAATTTCGTTCTCGTGATGCGGAAATGCCAGGTCGATTCCGCCGGTGTGAATATCCAATGTCTCGCCTAGATACTTCATGGCCATGGCGGAGCATTCAATGTGCCAGCCGGGGCGCCCCGGACCGAGCGTCGTCTCCCAAAAGTGCTCGCCCGGTTTCGGCGCTTTCCACAGCGCAAAATCCCGCGCGCTCTCTTTTTCGTAGCGATCGTTGTCAACGCGCGCGCCCGCCTGAATGCCGGTCAGATCGATTTTCGAGAGCTTTCCGTACTCGGGGAATTTTGCAATGCGGTAATAAATCGAGCCGTCGCCCGGATACGTGAATGATTTTTTCTGAAGCCGCTGGATGAGCTTCACCATGTCGTCGATATGGTCGGTCGCGCGGATCCAATGCTCGGGATTTTCGATGCTGAGCGTTTTGCAATCGTCGAAAAACGCCTGAATAAATTTTGCAGTGTAGTCGCGGAGGCTCACGCCGGCAGCAGCGGCGTTCGCGATGATGCGGTCGTCCACGTCCGTCAGGTTCATCACGTGGTTCAGCTTGAATCCGCGCAGTTTCAGGAACCGCCGCAAAATATCCTGAAAAATAAAGGTACGGTAATTTCCAATATGCGCGTAGTCGTAGACCGTCGGCCCGCAGGTGTACATGCGCACTTCGCCCGCGTTTTGTGGAACGAAATTCTCGATTTTCCCGGTCAGCGTGTTGTGCAGCTGAATATCGGCCATGGGCTGTAGAGGGTCTCTTTCCGCAAACGAATAAGCGTTCGATTGTAGCCGAGCCGTTTGAAGCGTAGCAATGTAGAAGCTGTGTGGGGTTGCCTAGTACGGCGCACAATGCGACCTGATTAGTCCTAATTGACGGCGGCCCCATGGCTCCCACGAAAAAAAACAGCTCCTCGACCGCCTGAACAGCATTCCTGCCTGGTGCCAAGAGCACTTGAAGTAGCGGCTGGGCCGCTACAGCAGACCCTCGAAGACACGCTGGCACTCCCGAGTTGCAATGTTTTGCAGGCAAGTATCACTATAGAGACAGCGTGGTTTTGGGCTCAGATCTCCGTAAATTGGCTGGTAAACACATGAACACCATTAGCTTAAAAGCTCCGGTTGGGGCCCCTCCTTCCAAGAATCTTCCCGACGACGTGAAAGCCGTTCAAGCGTTGCTTCTCAAAGTGTCGCCGCCTTTAGCGGCGCGTCCGGTCGTTAATGGAGTCGTGGATCACGCGACTGCGCGTGCCATTTCCGAGTTCCAACGCCGCTTCATGAACACTCCGGATGGACGTGTGGACCCCGACAAACGGACCCTGTGGCATTTGAATGAAGGATTCGTCTCGAGTTACGTCTTCTGTAGCAGGGAGAAAAAACTGGTGATTGACAAGGATATGATTACCGCGCAGCGATGGCTGGATCTGGTGAAGTCCAGACTCAGCCGGCCCGCGGACCCGGACCTCAAGCAAAAGCTAAAGAATATCTTCCACATTGACGTAAACAACCCGGCGGACAAGCCTCGTCTTGTTGGCCTGTTGGACAAATTCTCAAAGCTGCGCGACAGTCTAAGCCAACCGTTCCCCTTGCAATGCGAAGCCAAGGAAGGCATGTTTGCCGCTTGGGTGGACGCCAGCGATCCCACGGGCACGATGCACTTTAATCCGGGCTACTTCCGCGAGAAGGCGGACGTTCGTGCGTCCAAGATCATCCATGAGCGTTCACACACGATCTTGAAGATCGCGCACGCGGGCATGGCCGGGGCCGGGCAGCTTAACTTCGGCGTAGCGCCCGATGAGGACAACAGCTTCACTTACGCTCAGGCGATTGCCAATTCCTACTGCTACGAATGGTTCTCCCTCAGCGTGCAGCCCGGATATGTTTCCTCTTTCGAGGGTGCAACAATCACGGTCCACCCCCGCCGTTAGTTCAGTCTAAGGGCTGGCAGGAGATCCCGGAGAACGCTTGTGGTGCTAACAAAGTGGCCGCAAGTTGTAGCGTAGGTCTTTACACGGGATGCGCCTCATGTTACAGTTTTTTCCCGTACCGCCATCCTTGCGCCAGGCGGCTGGGCCTCTGACCGAGAACCTGCCAAACGTTTTAGCAGGCGACCTGTATTGGGTTGACCTGTCGCTCGAAAGACCCTCCCCTCGAGGAACGCAACGTCGTCTCTCTTCACGTGTTTCTGCCCCAGCCCTATGGGAAGGCTGGCTTTCGCGGCCTCCGGATAGTAGCCGGGTTTCATGCAGGCAGCCGTGCGGTGATTGACGACCAAAAGGGGACATCTTGCTGAAGCTGCGAAAAGTAGAAATCCTGGGCTTTAAGTCGTTTTGTGAGCGCACCGTGGTCACCTTCAGCGGATCCGGCACGACTTGCATCGTCGGGCCAAACGGCTGCGGCAAATCCAACGTGGTGGACGCTATTTCCTGGGTTCTCGGCGAGCAGAGCCACAAGTCGCTCCGCGCCGAGCGCATGGCCGACTGCATTTTCAATGGCACCACCAAACGCCCCCCGCTGGGACTCGCCGAAGTCACTATCACCATGGAAGATCCCGAGCTGGCCGAAGCCGCTCGCTTTGTGATGGAGAGCGCGGCGTCCGATTCCGCGATGGATTCCGCGGCCTTGGTCACCGAAAGCGCTGAAACGTCTGGCTTGACCGATGCTTCGACCGAAATTCTTTCGCTCGACCCCGCGCAGGCCCCTGAGACACAAGAAGCCGCCGCCGACGGTTCAGTTCCATCCCCAGCTGAACCCGGTGGCAAGTTCAAGCGGAAGAAAAAGCCGGCAGACAAACCCGTTCTGGCCATGAAGCCGGGCGAGGTCGTCGTCAGTCGGCGGCTCTATCGCTCCGGCCAAAGCGAATACCTGATCAACGGCCGCGTGGGAAGGTTGCGCGACATCCAGGAGATGTTCATGGGCGTCGGCCTGGGCCCGGACTCCTACGCCATCATCGAGCAGGGCCGCATCGGATTGATTCTGTCTACCAAGCCTATGGAGCGCCGCGCCATCATCGAAGAAGCCGCGGGCGTCACGAAATTCAAAACCAAGAAGCGGCTTGCGGAAGCCAAGCTGGAATCATCGAAGGTCAATCTCTCGCGGGTCAACGACATCGTGGTGGAAGTCGAAAAGCAGCTTGGCTCGCTGAAGCGTCAAGCCGCCAAGTCGCGCCGCTACTCCGAAATCCGCGACCAGATGCGCGGCATCGTTCGCCAGATGCTGGCGGGCAAGGCTCGCGAGCTGGACACCGAAGCCGAGCGCACCGCCAAACAACTCGAAGAACTGAACGCCGCCGAATTGCAGCGCGCCACCGCCATCCAGCAACAAGAAGGCGAGCAAGACCGGCTGAACCAGCGGATTTACGAACTGGACGGCGGGATCCGCCAGAACCAGAATGTTTTGAATCTTACAGCGCTCGAAGTGGACCGCAGCGAAAATCGCATTGCGTTTAACCGCCAGCGCGCCGGGGAACTCGCTGGGCGTCACGCCCAGGTGAATACCGAGCTGACGCAAGCCACGACGCAGGCTGTCGAATGGGAATCCCGCAGTGCTTCGCAGATTCAGGCGGTTACGCTGCTGCGCGAAGAATCGGGCGTTTTGACCGCGCGAGTGGAAGAGCTTGCAAAGCGCGCCGAATCCCGCGCATCCCAGATTTCAGAATCCGAAGCGCGGATCGAAGCGCTGCGCCGTTCCTCATCGGAAGCCGGCGAAAGTTTGCTGCGCCTGCATGGCGAGCAGAAGCAAGCGGAGGAAGCGCTCGTTCACCAAGCCGAAGCCCTGCGGAAACTCGAAGCGACCGAACACGACTTGCTGGAAACTTCCATGCGCGCGCGCGATGATGCCGAGCGCGCTGCTTACGATCATGAATCCGCGACCGCCCGGCTCAATTCGCTGAAGCAGAGTGGCGCGGAGCTTCAGGCCAGGATCTCCGGATTCCGCGAGCAATGCGATGCCTTGTCGAAAGAGGCCGCTGCGCTCCGCGATTCGTTGGCGGGAGTTCGCGCGCGGCATTCCACACTCACGCAAATCCTGAACGACCGCTCTTACACCGCGGACGCGGTGCAAAAACTCTTTGCCGCCAACGAACGGGGCGGCGGGCATGATTTTCGCGCCGTCGGTGTGCTGGCCGATTACGCCGAGGTCGAGGAGCGGCACGAAGCCGCCATCGAGCAGTACCTGCGCGACGAGCTCGAGTATGTAGTTGTCGAAACCTACGACCACGCGCGCGCCGGCATTTCCATGCTCCGCGACGAAGTGGGTGGCCGGGCGACCTTCTTTGTGGATTCTCTCCGCAACCTGCGGCTCTCCTCCGAATACGAGCCGATCGTCAATTTCCGCGCGGAAGACGGCGTCATCTCGCGGCTGGACAAGTTGGTGGAATTCCGCGATCCGCTAGGCGCGGCGGCAAAGCAGTTCCTCCCGCGGCTGCGCTCCGCGTACTTGACGGACAGCACCGCGGCGGCGGAGAAGCTGGCCCGCGAAAATTCGCAATACGCCTTCGTCACTCCCGACGGCACCTGTTACCAGGGCCGCATGGTCACGGGCGGCCGCCCCGACGAAGTTGGTCCGCTAGGCATGAAGCGCGAATTGCGGGCCCTGGACGCGGAAGTGATGCAGCTTGAGCATCAACTGGGGGAAAAGCAGGCCGCGCTCGAAGCCGCTGCTGCCGAGTTGCGTTCGACGGAGCAGGCGCTCACAGAAGTCAATGAAAAACAGCGCGAAGCGGAGCGCGAGGCTATCTCCGCCATGCACCGCCACGGCCAGATGCAAAGTGAACTGGCCCGCCTCGGGCTGGAACTCACCATCTGCCAGAGCGAGCTTGCGCGCATTCGCCAGGATGTGGAGAACGCGCGGCAGCGGGCCGACCGCGCTAAAAACCAGCATGCGGCTGCCGCGTTGAGCCGTGCCGAAGCCGATGCCGAAAGCGCGCGGCTTGCGGAGGCGCTCGTCCGGCTTCGCCATTCCATTCAATCGGAACAGAACGAACTCGCCGCCGGCCGCGCCGAATTCGCCGCCATGAATGAGCGGCTCATGGCAGCAGAAGCACTAGCCGCCCGGCTGAACGAAGAGCGCGCGGAGCTCGGGCGCCGCGAAGCCACGCTTCAACAACAAGTGATTTCCATCAACGACGAAACCGCGGCCCTCGCCAGGCAAAGCGAGGATCTCGCGCTACAGCTCGAAGGTCTCCGCGGCGAAAAGTTGCGTCTGGAAGTCCGCCAGCGGGAACTCGAGCAGGAATGGGACGCCGCCCGCACGCGCGTCACGCAAATGGAAGACCACCTGCGCATGGGCCGCCAATCCCTGCAGGAACTTCGCGAGCAGCGCAGCCACACAGAAGTCGATCGCGCCAAGAATGACTCCGACCGCCAGCACCTGCGCGAAACGTGCATGAGCGAAGTGAACGCGCAGCCCGAAGACCTGATCGCCACGGAAGCGGCTTTTATGTCCGGCGAAGAGTTGGCCATCGCCGAAACAAACTATCGCGAAATGAAACAGCGCATCGAATCCATGGGGCCGGTCAACATGATGGCGCTCGAAGAGTTCAACGAGTGCGAGCAGCGCTTTACCTTCCTGACGCGCGAGCGCGATGATTTGTTGCAATCGATTGCGGACACGCAGCAGGCCATCACCGAACTCGACCTCGCCACCAAGGAAAAGTTCGAGCACGCTTTCCACGCCATCAACAAGAGCTTTTCCGAAGCCTTCCACACCATTTTCGGCGGCGGCATGGCGGAAATGCGCTTGACCGAGCCGGACAGCTCGGGCGACGCCGGCATCGACATCGTCGCTTCACCTCCCGGCAAGCGCCTGCAAAACGTGCTGTTGCTCTCCGGCGGCGAAAAGGCCATGACCGCGCTGGCGCTGCTAATTGCTATCTTCCGCTACCAGCCCAGCCCGTTCTGCATCCTGGACGAAGTCGACGCCCCGCTCGATGAAGCCAACGTCGGCCGCTTCACCCGCCTGATCGGCGAGATGAGCGGCCAGACCCAGTTCATCATCGTCACACACAACCGCAAGACCATGGAGATGGGCAGCGTGCTCTATGGCGTGACCATGCAGGAACCCGGCGTCTCCAAGCTTGTCAGCGTGCGCTGGGAGGAATCGGAGTCTTCCACCCCTAAACGGCAGGCCGCCGCCGCTTCCGCAGCATGAAGGGAGGTCTTTATTCAAGTGAATGACTTTCCGGAGTTCATGAAGAATCCAATCAACAAGATCGCCAGCGAATCACAATACACGAATGACATCGAGGGATACGTTTTCGACGGGGCAGATGGAAGCCAAGCCTGTTTTTGGAAATGTTCTCAGGACCGGGCGAGCAGCACTCACAGCCACGAATACGACGAATACATGCTTGTGGTGCAAGGAGAATATACAATCATCATTGGCGAAAACCGCTTCCGTTTGCTGGCCGGCCAGGAATTCTTGATTCCCAGGGGCGTGACTCACGGAGGCGAAGGCGTTAGCGGGACGCGCACCATCCATGTTTTTGGAGGCCAGCGTGCCAAGAGAATGCTTGCGGCCAATGCTTGAGGCCCGCCGCTGGTCACCTTTCTTACACTAAGGTTGTGCCTGCAAAGAGTTTTCCTAAGAATTCCACCGCGCGAGCCTTTGACTTCGCCTTGCGCTGCGCTAGAATGCTTCTCACTTTGTCGGGGGAAAGTTCTCTGTGTCATCCGCTCCTGCCATGAAAGTTTTGTGGGAAACGCAATTTGCCGGCCTGACGCCCGACGCGCGCGGCAAGGTCCGTGACATCTACGACCTTGGCGACAAGCTCCTAATCGTCGCCACGGACCGGCTCTCCGCCTTCGACGTCATCCTTCCCACGCCCATTCCGGACAAGGGCCGCGTCCTCACGCAACTCTCGCTCTTCTGGTTCAGCTTGCTGCGGAACGTTATTCCCAATCACGTCCTTAGCGCCACTGAATTTCCAGCGCCTTTCGACAGGTTCAAAGACGAACTCGCAGGCCGCTCCATGGTCGTGCGCAAGACTCAGCCGCTGCCGATCGAATGCGTCGTGCGCGGTTACGTCTCCGGCTCGGGCTGGAAAGACTACCGCACCACGGGGAAAATCTGTGGCATTCCACTGCCTTCGGGGTTATGCGAATCGGACCGCTTGCCGGAGCCCATCTTTACGCCCGCAACAAAGGCCATCACCGGCCACGACGAAAATATCTCTTTCGAGCAAGCTGCAGCGGTCGTCGGCAAGGACCTTGCCGAAAAAGTCCGCGCCATCAGCCTGGAGCTCTATCGCCGCGCCGCCGCCTATGCCGAACCACGCGGGATCATCCTCGCCGACACGAAGTTCGAGTTCGGCCTCCACGACAACGAATTGATCTGGATCGACGAAGCCCTCACGCCCGATTCCTCCCGCTTCTGGCCCGCCGCGCATTACAGCCCCGGCGGCCCCCAGTCCTCTTTCGACAAACAGTTTGTTCGCGACTATCTCGAGCGCATGCAGTGGCCGAAAAGCCCGCCCGGCCCGGAACTGCCTCCCGAGGTGGTCGAAGCCACTCGCGCCAAGTACCGGGAAGCCTATCGCATCCTGGCCGGGCGCGAGCTGGACTAGCAAGCCGGGCCCTCACACCATACGTTTTCGAGCGGAGCGTGCCATCGTGAAAGATCAATTGGAAGGACTTGTCAATCAGATGGTGGAGCGGGGAATACTTTTTGATGAAGCCGTCGGCGAGTTCGAGAAACGCTTTATCAAGCGCGTCCTGGACCGCGCCAACGGCAACCAGTCCCGCGCCGCAGAAATCCTGGGTATCCACCGCAATACCTTGAGCCGCAAGATCGGCGACTACAAGCTCGATTCCAACGGCCACCACCGGCATATGCGCTGACCTGTCTCGAAGTTCGTCTCCAAAAAAAGAAAAACGGCCCGCCGGCATGGCCGGGGAGCCGTTTTCCTTATGGTACCCGACTCGGAGTCGGAGAAAATTACGGTTTGGCTGCCGGCTTTCTCGCTGCCGGTTTCCGCACTGGCGGCTTCTTCGGCCCCTTCTCCTTCGGAATGTCCTCTTCCTTTATTTTGGCCTTCTCCCAGTGCAGGAAAAAAGTCGGATCGGGATCATACGACGTCAGCGTCCCGGTAAAGTGTACGGCGCTGTCTTTTTCAACGCGTGCCGCTTCCGGCTGCCCCACCACCTTCACGTCCATATTGGGCGTCGTAGCCGCATCGAACTCCGCGTCACTCGTGACAAAGGCAATCTTAAGCACGATGACATCCGTGCCAGGCGTAATCTCGATCACTTTGCCCGGAACTTCCGGAAACTCCAGGCCGCAAGCAGCCAGCCAGGTCAGCTTGCTCTTGTCACCGCCTGCCTTGAGCTCGGTGAACACGGAAGCGATGGTCATATCCTTCTGGACTGCGGCGATGTCCGCGGCGCTCGGCAGCGTGTAGCTCCCCGGACGCTCCGCCGAACTTCCCGCGAGCTGTAGGAGTTCATTCAGTTCCGCATCCGTCAGGCTGTCGCAGACGTTCCCGCCCTGGTAGTTCACGATCAGGTTCTTCAAATACTTTTTCACTTTGTCCGCTTGCACCTGCGTAGCGCCCTTGGCCGTCACTGCTCGCGCGATGGCCCAGAATGCGTCCATCTGTTGCGGCGGAGTCGTGCACAGATAGGCTTGACCCAATTTATAGTTGAAGGTCAGATCGTCTGGATTCAAGGCCAGCGCCGCTTTGTACGATCCCACCGCCGCGGAACAATCCTTGGCGTTCACCGCCGCTTGGGCCGCGATGCCGTTGAGGGTCAGTTGCGACACGGTCTTTTGCTTGGCCCACGCGTCATCCGTCACGCCCTCCGGCTTCTTCACCTCGTCGAGGGCTTTGAGCGCCGAAGCGGCCGCAGCCTGGGCCGCCTTCGCCAACGCGGGGTCCTTTGAATAGTTCGGCCCATCCTTCGGGTCAGAAATCATCGCGTAGTATGCCGTCGCGTGCGTGTAATAGGCATTGAAGCGCGTGAGCGCGTCGATCTTGTCGCCGAGCGCCGCCAGCTTGTCAGCGCTCTCGATCATCTTCAAATAGTTTTTCTGCGCGCTGTAGGCCTGATAGTAGAGCGGATAAACGTAATTGAGGAGCGTGGAATTCGGATACTTCGCTACAAAATCATCCAGACACTTGATCAGTGCCGCCGGGGCTTTCTCTGCCGCGCACGCCTGATAGGCGTTGTACTCCGCCATCGTGTACTTGGCCGCTCCGGCGTCCTGGCCCGCTGCCGGCGCTTGCGCGAAGGCGCTCCGCCCGCTCCCGGCAATCAGAAAAAGGGTGGCGACCAGCGCCAGCCCCGCCAATCTTTTTGTTGCGTTCATTCGCATTTCTCCTCGCTCAAACTCCAAGCCTGAGTTTTCTGCTGCCGGTGCACCCCGCAAGGCCTCTGCCGGGAATCGCTTTGTTTCGGAAAACCTTGGGATTATAGGGAAACCCGCACCCTGTCCGCAAGACGTTCTCTTTCGTTGACTTGATGATCTGAGGAAATTTTCTCATGAAGAAAATGGCATCTCACTGCTACCCTCGCAGCACCTGGAAGTTCCAGGGTGCCGCGCAAAACCCTGATGATAGGATGAGTGTCGCACAAAAAGAGTGGCCCGTACGAGGAAGAATTCTCATGGCGCGAATAAACAAGACAAATGATGCACCTCCCCGGGAAAAGCCCCAGTTAGCGGGCAGCGTGGCCCTCGTCACCGGCGGGAGCCGCGGCATCGGCCGGGCCATCGCCCACCGGCTGGCTCGATTGGGCGCTTCTGTGTCGATTTGCGGCCGCGATCGCGCCGCCCTCGAAGACGCCGCTCGGGGACTGGCCGAATTCAATGTGACAGTGCATTCACAATTGGCCGATGTCACCAATTCGGCGGACGTAATCGATCTCGTCGCCAAAACGGAAAAGATCCTCGGCGGGATCACCATCCTCGTCAATAACGCCGGCATCGGCCTCTTCGGCCCGGCGCATGAGAAATCCGAAGCCGATTGGGACCGCGTCCTGGATACCAATCTCAAGAGCGTTTTTCTCGTTTCTCGCGCGGCGGCCCCTTCCATGATCCGCCGCGGCTCCGGCGACATCATCAACATCAGTTCCCTGGCGGGAAAAAATACCTTCGCCGGCGGCGGCATCTACTGCGCCTCCAAATGGGGCCTCCTTGGTCTTTCCGGCTGCATGGCCGAAGATCTCCGGGAGCACGGCATTCGCGTCAGCGTGATTTGCCCGGGCAGCGTGGCCACGGAATTCTCCGGCCGCGGCGCCAAGGACGCCTCGAAAGTGTTGAGCCCCGAAGATGTCGCCCACGCCGTGCAAGCCATCGTCACCCAGGGCCCGCGCAGCTTCCTGAGCGAGATTCACGTTCGCCCGCTTCGCAAACCCTGAGCGTGCCGGCCCTCTCCGGTCCCGGGTATTTGCCTCTTGACAATCATCGTTATAACAACTATATTCTAACCATGAGCTCGAGCTCCAAATCCTCCCGCCCCGCCGTCTCCCTGGAAAACCGCATTTTCATCGCGCTCTTGCAGGCCGCCGACATCCTCGCTCAGGAAGCGGAACAACTCGTGAAAGCGTCCGGCCTTACCGGCGCGCAATACAACGTCCTTCGCATTCTCCGCGGCGCCGAGCCGGAAGGCCTCGCTTGCCGCGCCATCGGCGAGCGCATGATCTCCCACGACCCGGACATGACTCGCCTTCTCGACCGCATGGAAAAGCACGGCCTGATCACTCGCGAGCGCCAGACTGACGACCGCCGCGTTGTGAAAACGCGCATCACGCCCAAAGGGCTTGGCCTTCTAAAGACCCTTGATCAGCCGGTCCACGACCTTCACAAACGCCAGTTCCGCCACATGTCTGCCGCGCGCCAGAAGATTCTTTTTGATTTGTTGGAGGAAGTCCGCGTCCGCAAGCCTGCCTAGCAGGCGTTGCGGGGGCAAGTCCGAATGTTCAATTCCAGAAAAAGAGGAGAAAACATGGGCCACTATCTATCTCGAATCGCAGCAATCGCCGGACTCGCAGCCGTTTTGTCGCTGCCCGCCGGCGCCGCCACCTCCGAGTGGAAGATTGATCCGCAGCATTCCTCGGCGCAGTTTTCCGTCCGTCATATGGCCATCTCCACCGTGCGCGGAGCTTTCAGCAAGGTCAACGGCTCGATTCTGCTGGATGATGCGGACATCATCAAGTCCACCGTGGACATCACCATTGACGTCTCTACCGTGGATACCCGCGAGCCGGACCGCGACAAAGATCTGCGCAGCGACAAGTTCTTTGACGTCGCCCACTTCCCCACCATGACCTTCAAATCCAAGAAGGTCGAGCAGGTCGCTCCCGGAAGGCTCAAAGTCACGGGCGACCTCACCATTCGCGGCACCACTAAGGAAGTCGTGCTCGACGTCGAAGGGCCCACGCCTCCGGTAAAAGATCCCTGGGGCAAAATGCGTGCTGCCGTTACCGCCACATCGAAAATTAATCGTCAAGACTTCGGGGTCAAGTGGAACGCCACGCTGGACAACGGCGGCGTCGTTGTCGGCGATGACGTCAATATCACCATCGATGCGGAAATGATCAAGCAAGCGCCCGCGAAATCCGGCGACTAACGTCAGCTTGTCAGTGCGCTTTGGGAAGGGAGTGGCCGGTGCAAATGCACCGGCCGCTCCACTTCCATCATCAAATAAGTGTTGCCTGCACAAGGATTCCATCCGATGCACAAACCAGCACCCAGCGATTTCCCGGTCCACGAACTGATTCGCGAGCGTTGGAGCCCTCGCGCTTTCGCCGACAAGCCGATTCCAGAAGAGGTTTTGCGCAGCATCTTCGAAGCGGCCCGCTGGGCGCCTTCCAGCAACAACGAGCAGCCTTGGGCCTATCTCGTCGCCACGAAAGACGACAAAGACAGTTTTGAGAAAATGCTGAGCGTCCTCGTGGAATTCAACGCCGCTTGGGCGAAGAGCGCTCCCGTGCTGGCCATCGCCGTCACGCACCTGGCCTTCGCCAAGAACAACGCTCCCAACCGCAACGCGCAATACGACACCGGCGCGGCCACCGCCCTGCTCTCCGTGGAAGCTACCGCACGCGGCCTGGCCGTCCATCAGATGGCCGGTTTCGATCCGGAAAAAGCTCGCCAGGTCTTTGGCATTCCCCCGGGATGGGAAGCCATCGCCGCCATCGCCATCGGTTACCCGGGCGATCCGGCTTCCTTGCCTCAGCCTCTAAAGGAGCGTGAATTGGCGCCCCGGACACGCAAGCCGATTGCGGAATTTGTCATGGCCGGTCATTGGGGGCATACTGCTCCTTTCGCCACAAAATAACCGGAGATCGCAGCCCTAGCCCCCCAATGCACCGCACTCTCGAATTCCTCCTTCATCATGGATACGTTTTGTTGCTCGGATGGGTATTCGTCGAGCAGTTGGGACTGCCGCTTCCGTCCATGCCCCTCTTGCTCGCCGCCGGCGCTCTCGCTGGTACTAGCAGGATGAATTTTTTCACCGCCCTGCTGTACGTAATGCTCGCGGCGGTGGCGGCCGATTCCATCTGGTATGAGCTGGGCCGCCGCAAAGGCATTAAAATCCTCCAGTTGCTCTGCAAGATTTCTCTCGAGCCGGATTCCTGCGTGCGCCGCACCGAGGGCCTTTTTTCCAAGCAAGGTGCTCGCTCGCTTCTGCTGGCAAAATTCATTCCTGGCCTGGGCACGGTCGCGGCTCCTCTTGCAGGCATCTTTCACATGCGTGGCCGGCGCTTCCTGTTATTCGATGCCTTGGGATCGCTTCTCTGGGCCGGCACGTTTCTCGGCCTCGGTTATATTTTCAGCGGCCAAATTGATTGGGTCGCCGAGCATCTCGCCGCTCTCGGCGGCTGGCTCCTTGTCCTTCTCTTCGGCGCCCTCGCCGCCTACCTTGCGAAAAAGTTTGTCGCCCGCCAGCGCTTTCTGCGCGATTTGCGTATCTCACGCATCACCGTGGATGAATTGAAAGAAAAAATCGATTCCGGCGAAGAATTGGTCATCGTTGACTTGCGCCACTCTGTGGACTTCGAAGCCGATCCGGAAACCATTCCCGGCGCCTTCCGCATGGACTCCAAGGAGCTGGAAGAGAAGGACGACCGTTTGCCGCGTGACCGCGAAATCATCCTCTACTGTACTTGACCAAACGAAGCCACCAGCGCCCGTGTGGCGCTGCTCCTTAGAAAAAAAGGCATCAAGCGCATCCGCCCGCTGCAAGGCGGCCTGGGCGCCTGGCGCGAACGCGGCTACCCGCTCGTCACCGTCACGCTGACCTAACTTCACGCATAGATGAAGGGGACTACGTCGAATTCTTGTAGTCAAATCGGCCGTATCATTTAAATTCGCCTTGAAGGGTCTTGATTCTGATCAGCAATCGCAAGTGATGAAATATCGCGCCCACTAGAAAGACCAGTGCAATCACTAAAAGAATCTTCCACGCAATAAGATTGTGTGGACACCAATAGACTCTCGCACAAAGCGCAAGGCCGACAGCCATGCTGGAACAGTATAAAAGATGAACTTGAGCACTCCACTCATCGAGCACCGCGTGAAGTGCTTCACCTTTCTGGCCAAGCTCGTGTCTCAGACGGAGTCGGCAACGGTCGACCTCGAGTTCCGCGCTAGATTCCAGAAAAGGAATCAAAATTTTCCATTCGAATTGATACTTGCCGAAGAGCGAAAGAACCAGCAATGTCCCGGGGAAAAAGATGAATGGATACGTCAGTGCCCGGTGCATGGTGTACAGGAGACTTCCACTCAACAAAACAAGGCCAATCGCTAGAGTCGCATAGCCAACAGAAACGCTGATTGGACATTGTTCCTCTTTGGATAAATAGACTAGCCCTAGTGCCAGGTAGAAAAGAGCTCCCGAAAAGGCATAGCGCAACAGCTCTTGCAATTTCAGCTTTTCCACGGCAGCCTCAATCTACCTTCCGCGTTGCATATATAGCAGGTTGATTTACTGTCTTAGAACTTTCAAATACGAGTTTAGAGCCGCGGCAGCACAATCCCGCTCTGCGACTGGTACTTCCCCTTCTTGTCTTTGTAACTCACTTCACAATCCTCGTCCGACTCGAAGAAAATCACCTGGCACAGCCCTTCATTCGCATAAATCTTCGCTGGCAGCGGTGTCGTGTTGCTGATTTCCAGCGTCACAAAACCTTCCCACTCCGGTTCGAACGGCGTCACGTTCACGATAATCCCGCATCGTGCATACGTTGATTTGCCCAGGCAAATCGTCAGCACGTTCCTCGGTATCCGGAAATATTCCACCGACCTCGCCAGCGCAAACGAATTCGGCGGAATGATGCACACGTCGCCCTGGAACTCCACGAACGATTTCGGATCGAAATGCTTAGGGTCCACGATCGTCGAATTCACGTTCGTGAATATCCGGAACTCGTCCGCCACCCGGATATCGTAGCCATACGACGACACTCCGTAACTGATCACTCCCTCCCGCACCTGCCGGTCCGTAAACGGCTCGATCATCTTGTCTTCCAGCGCTTTGCGCCGGATCCACCGGTCTGGCTTGACGGCCATCCATTCCTCCCCAAAATGTATCTTCGTTTTATCTCTTCGATTGGTTGCTGCGCCAAAATGATTCAAACGAGAGCGCCAAAAGATGTTCAGTGTAGATTACCCCTTACGTCTTGACAACCTGCGCCGCACCCTCTAGCATCTGCCTCGGAAGCGCGGGAGGGTCGAGTGATTAAGCTGGATATCGTGAATGCTGTTGTTGCCACCACCAACATCAGCCGCACCAAGGCCGAGCAAGCCGTCGAAACCGTTTTCGAATCCTTGAAACAGGCCATGGGCCGCGGCCAGCGCATCGAACTCCGCCGCTTCGGCGTCTTCAGCGTCAAGCCCCGCAAGACCGGCATCGGCCGCAATCCACGCACCGGCGAAGAGGTAAACATCCCTCCGGGCAAAGCCGTCCGCTTCAAACCTGGCAAAGAGCTTCAGGGCATCGAAGAAGAAGGAAAAAAATAGAATTAGCTCGGCCGCGGTAAATTCTCAATCGCTCCAAATGTAAACTGTCCTCTGAGCTTCGGCTCTGGCGCGAACCCGCCCGAATGTGCTGTACTTGGGCGTGTCCATCCGATCCGCGCCGGACCTTTCGTGACCACTCCACTCCCAGAAAATCCCCCGCCCTCCCCTCCGCCCGTCATGGATTCGCCTTCCGCTCCTCCTGACAACGTCCGCTACACGCCCGTTCGCCGCCATCCTTCCAGAAAAATCTTAATCCTCGCTTGCCTCCTGTTTCTCCTCACGTTCTGCACCTGCCTCGTCTCCGGCACACAGTTCGCTAGTGCTTACGCCCAGAACGAAGCCTTCTCCTTCGACGAATTTCTCCGCTCATTCACCCTTTTTTACAAACACCCTCTTGGCCTCGCCGCGGGCCTGCCTTTTGCTCTCACCTTGCTCACCATTCTTCTCGCCCACGAACTCGGCCATTTCTTTGCCTGCCGCTACCATCATATTCGCGCAACTTATCCACTTTTCGTTCCCTTCCCCAATCTCAACGGCACCTTCGGCGCCTTCATCTTGATTCGCTCGCCTATCCTTACAAACCGTGCTCTGTTTGATGTCGGCGCTTCCGGCCCGCTCGTCGGTTTCCTCTTCGCCGTTCCCGCGCTCGTCTACGGCATCCTCCATGCCAAGTTCGTTCCCGGCCTAGCCAACCCCGCCAACGCCGAGGTCATCTACGGCACTCCGCTTCTCTTGCGCCTGCTTGACGCGCTCTTTCATCCCGGCATCTCGCCCGCCGCTCTTCTCTTGCCGCCGGTTGGCCGCGCCGCCTGGGTCGGTTTGTTTGTCACCTCGCTCAATCTCGTGCCCGTTGCCCAGCTTGACGGCGGTCATATTCTTCGTTCGCTAAGCGCCCGCCTGCACCGCTTCATGTCGCTCTTCCTCCCTTTTGGCATCATCCTGCTAGGGCTCGCTGGTTTCTGGGATGGTTGGTATATCTGGGGCGCTCTGCTCCTCGGAATGCGCTTTCTTCGCGTCGCCCCCATTTACGACCCCGCCGCTCTCGATCCCGCGCGCCGGCGCGCCGCGCTCTTTGCTCTCTTCGTCTTTCTCCTTTCCTTCATGCCCGCGCCTTTCTACTTTCCTCCAGGTTCTCCTTGACCGCTGCGTCTCTCCGGTTATGATGCCATCGGTCGGAACGCGCCATGCCGCTCCCGCTAAACCATGCCTGAACTCCTTCGCACACTTCGCCATCGCGATCTCCTGCTCCTTTTCGTCGGCTCCGTCATCGGCTCCGGCATCTTTCGCACCCCCGGCCCGATCCTTCGCCAGGTCGACGGCTCCGTCGGCCTTTCGCTCTTGGTTTGGCTTGCCGGCGGCGTCCTCTCCTTGCTGGGCGCGCTCACCTACGCCGAACTTGCCGCCGCCAATCCCGAAGCCGGCGGCTTGTACTGTTATATTCGCGACGGCTTCGGCCGTCTCTCCGCCTTCCTTTATGGCTGGTGTCTTTTCCTGGTGATTGCCAGCGGCTCCGTCGCCGCTTTGGCCCGCGTCTTCAGCGAATATCTCGCCACGATTCTTCCTATTTCTCCTGCCGGCCAAACGCTTATCGCTGTCGTGATGATCGCCATCGTCACCGCCGTCAACGTCTGGGGCACGCGCAAGAGTTCCGATCTGCAAAACTGGACCACGCTCATCAAAGTCGGCATCATCATCTTCCTTAGCGCCTTCCTACTTTCCTTGGGCCATCATGGCCGCGACCTTGCTCCCGCCTTCGGCCCAGCCCAGCACGGATTCGGCTTATGGTCCAATTTCGGCCTGGCCATGATTATGGTTCTCTGGGCTTATGAAGGCTGGCAATTCGGCACTTACAGCGCAGGCGAAGTCGTTGATCCGCAGAGAGCCTTCCCGCGCGCTTTTCTGATGGGTTCGCTGATTCTTGCCGGGCTTTATCTCGTCGCCGTGGTCGCCTATCTCTTCGCCCTCGGTCCGGAAGCCATGGCCAAAAGCAGCGCCATCGCCGCCACTTCTGTAACTGCCGTTCTCGGCCCGTGGGCCGGCAAAATCGTCGCCCTCACCATTCTGATTTCCACGTTTAGCGCCGCCAATAGCGTCATTCTCACCGCCCCCCGCGTCTTCTACGCCATGGCCCACGACAAACTTTTCTTCAAGAAACTCGCGGAGGTACAGCCGCGCTTTGCCACGCCCGCGCCGGCCATCATCGGGCTAGGTGTCTGGTCCGCCGTTCTGGTCTGTGCCGGTGAACTGGGTACGTTCAGCAAATTAATAGAAGGCGTGATTTTTATCGGCTGGATTTTCTACGGACTCGGCGCCGCGGCCATTTTCCCTATTCGCCGCGCCTCGGCGGGCCGCCCCATTCCCTATCGCGTTCCCGGCTATCCCTGGACGCCGTTCCTCTTCGTCCTCGCCTCTGCCGCCATCGTCGGCAACGCCATCTACCTGGCCTTCCGCGATCCCGACCAATTTAAGAATCTCATCGCCGCCGTCGTCCTTTTCGCCTGCGGCCTCCCTGCCTACCTCTTCTGGCGCAAGCGCGCCGCTCCCTGACCTCCTTTGCAGCACGTCAGTTCCCCCCAGCTCCGGCCGGGGCAGAACTGTCGCTTTTTCCTCTCTCTATCTTGAGTTTTGCAGGAAAGAACTCTGCGCTCTCGCCACCAGCAAACTCACTCTTCCGGTTGCGCCTTTGCCAGCCTTTTCATAACCGCCTCGCGCGCCTGCCGCACGATTTCTCCCTCTGCCCCGTTCGGCTCCAGTCTCAAATAGGTCTCCAGACCTTGCAGTTGCGCGCCATATTCATGTCTCCGCCCGTAAACGTCTGCCAGCACCAGATAGGCCCGCGCAAAATTGGGGTTGCGAAGCAGCGCCTCTCGTGCGCTTCGCTCCGCTTCGTCCGGGCGATTCAGCCGCAATAGCGCCATCCCCAGGATCAAGTATCCATCGGTGGAGTTCCCGTCCACCTCCAATCCTTTGCGGACGATGGTTTCCGCCTCCTCTGGTTTTCCTTCCAAATAAAGGAGATAGCCAATCCCAAACTCCGGCCAGGCGTACCTCCCGCCACTCAAGTCAATAGCCTTTTGAAAAGCCTGCCTCGCTTCATCCAGGCGTTTCAGGCCCACTTCCGCCACGCCCATGTGATAGTAGGCCTCGTAGTACTCGGGAAATGCTTCAGCCGCCTTCGCGAAGTGGCTCGCGCTCCCCGTGAAATCCCTCTTTGCCAGGCTTCCGACTCCCTTCTCAAATTCATGCTGGGCTTTCCCGGGAATCTTCAGCTCCCGCGTCGAAACCGTGTACCTATCTCGCGAAACCGGTCCCGGGCTGGCAGGCTTCAAGTAAAGCACCAGCTTCGTGCCGGAACCATCCAGCGTCGCGCTCGCCTGTGTCGGTTCGTAGCCCGGTTCATCCACCACAATCTCGTACGTGCTCGGCGGAAGGCTCTTCACTTCAAAGTGCCCCTCCAAATCCGTCAAAATACTCCGGAATATCCCCGCCGCGTGCGATTTCAGTCTTACCGCCACCTGACTTGCCGGCCGGTTGTTCGCTTTCAACAGCACCGTCCCGGAAATCTTTCCCTCCAGCAGCGCAGAGCCGCTCGCTTGCGCCCTCACCATCGGCGCCCACATGAGCGCACTCAGGTTAAGAATCACGATGGGAAGAATGACAGCGGTTAGGAGCCACTTCTGAAACTTCAGTAGTTTGCACAGCATCTCGACCTGCTGCGCACTTTTGAGGTTTTGCCCTCGGGAGTATTAGCGGTTGGGGGAGTCTATTCCTGCGGCCGCGAATGGCCACTTCCGACAGTCATCTTCCGGCTGCGGTTGTGGTCTCGCTAGCGCCGCTTTGCACCGTTTCCCCCGGAAACCAACCGTCGCGTGCGCGGACCAATGCCCTAATCCGTGCACCGCATATGCCAGATTCTCCACCTCCTTCTTTTCGCTACAAGCTCCTCAGTAGCTCTGCCTCGTTGCAGGTCTTTAGAGCCAGCTTTTCGCCCCCATCTTCTTTCCTTTCAATCCAGCCCAGCCCGCCACTTTTCCTCAACCTTACTCTTTTCTGTATCCATCTAGTCACTACACCTCCAACTTCATTCCCTCCCCCGCCTACCCGAAACTGTCTCAACAAGCGACACCCTGCCCCATGCTGACTCACCTTGAGACTCCGAGAGCGAATTCGTGAGGTGCGAAGGGCGCCGCTACGGGGAGCGATTATTGCGGGCCGGTAAGGTAGGACTTGCGGTGGCGGACGTGGTAGGAGGCGGGGTCGACGGTGACGACGATGGAGCGGTAGGTGTTGGCGGGGCCGCGGGGGGTGGGGTAGTAGGCGAGGAGATACTGAGTGCGGAGCTCGCGGTCGATGCGGTCGAAGATGGCGCCGAGCTCCTGGGGTGTGTCGGGGTAGAACATGGCGCCGCCGGTGGTGTCGGTCATGGTTTCGAGGGCGTGTTCGCCGGCGGTGTTGCGGCCGCTTTCGTTTTTCACCGGGCGGATGACGATGGTGTAGAGGAGCGTGCTGGAGACGACGGCTTCCTTGCGAGCGGCGTCGAAGTCGGAGGTGCTGGTGGTTTCGCCGGCGTCGGTAACGAGGATGATGACGCGGCGGCGGTCGGTGCCGCGGCGCGCCAGCGCGCGCGAACCGAGAAGCACGGCGTCGTAAATCGAAGTGCCGGCACCGGAGGGAATTTTGCGAACGGCGGATTGCAACTCGGCGACGTTATCGGAAAAGGAAGCGAGCTGGGTGACGTTTTCGTCGACCGCGAAGACGGACAGGCGATCGCCTGGCCGCAGCACCTGGCGGATGAAGTGGGCAGCGGCTTCCTGCTCGAAGCCGATCTCCTTGTGCGCGCTGAGGCTGGAATCAATCATGATGGCGAGGTCCAGCGGCTGGGAGGTTTCCGGCTCGAACTTGTCGATTTTCTGCTCGACGCCTTCTTCAAACAGTTGGAAGGCTTCCTTGGGAAGGTCGGGAGCGGGACGGTTCTTATCGTCGAGGACGCTGACGAGAACGTTGACGAGGTTGACGTTGACGCGGATGCGGCCGCGCTGGGAGGCGGCGTCCTGAGAATCGTTAGTGGTGGCCGGCGGCGTGGGCTGGACGATTTTTCCAGGCTCGCCGTAGGGAGCCGACGTGGAGGGAACAGTGGATCCGGAAGCAGAAGTCGTGTTCGGCTTGGAAGTCGAGTTGGCGGCGGCGGTGGCCTTGGGTTTCTGCGCCCACGGAGGGCGGTCGGACTGAGCTTGACTGAAGGCGACCCCAGCGAGAAACAGCGGTGGGATGGCTAGAAGCCAAGTGGGGTGGGTGCGAAGGGGTGTCATCGACATTGGGATTTAAGATGCAGGTTTCGCGCGTGGCGTGGCCACGGGTGCAGGAGGGAGTTCGCCGTCGGCCCAGACGGCGCCGTCCTCGAAGTACTCTTTTTTCCAGATGGGCACGGTGCGCTTGAGGGTGTCGATGGCGAAACGGCAGGCGTCAAAGGCGGCGGCGCGGTGTGGGGCGCTGACGGCGATGAATACGCTAGTCTCCCCGATTTCGAGGCGGCCGAGGCGGTGGACGATGGCGACATGATGGATGCGGTATTTTTCGTGGAGCTGGGCGCCGATTTCGCGCATTTTGGCTAGGGCCATGGATTCGTAGGCTTCGTAATCGAGATAGAGAGTGGGGCGGTTGTGGGATTGGTTGCGAACGAAGCCGTCGAAGGTGACGATGGCGCCGTCTTCGGAGGCGCGGACATGGCGGGCCAGCGCGGCAGTGTCGATCGGCTCGCGCACCAATTGGTAGAGGTCATCGTGGGGGAGGGGCGCCATTGGCACACGTCAGCCGCCGCTCACAGGCGGAAGAAAAGCAACTTCGTCCCCGGAACGAAGCTCGGGATGGCGCGCGGCGTACAGGGCGAAAAGTTGCTCGATGGTCGCGGCACCGGCCGCAAACTCGGCGGCGTCCTCGGCGCGGCCGGTGAGTTCCTTTAAGCGGCCGAAAAAGAGAACCTTCACGCGAATCGTTTGGGAGACGGGTAGCACAGGGGGATTGTAACCCGCGGTGGTTGAGGGGGCCAGTAGCACACCGGAACTTGGGGCGACTGAGTCAAGAGTAAGAGCGGCCCGCCTCGGAACGCGGGCCCTACAACTGCTTGATACGCGCAATTCAACTGAGGCGATGGAATTTCAACACCTTCGTAAGAGAAATAGGGTTTGACCGCTTCGATCGCTTGACGGTTGGGTGTGGGTTGCGTAGCGTGGGATGAGTTAGTGTTTTGTCCGCGGCATGCAAGAAACAACAACGAACAAAGAGCAAAGAAATGAAGATTCTGGTAACAGGTTCATCGGGGTTGGTGGGGACGGCGCTGGGGAGCGCGCTCGGGCGAGCGGGGCATACCGTTTGCCGATTGGTTCGGCCGGAGAGCGCGGCCCGAAGGAAGGGTTTGCAGTGGCATGGAATCCAGCGACGGGAGAATTGGGCGGAGCGGGCGTTGGCGCGGATGCGGTGGTGAACCTGGCAGGCGCGTCGATTGCGGACGGGCGGTGGACGGCGGGGCGGAAGGCGCTGCTGCGGTCGAGCCGGATCGACACGACTCGGGCGCTGGTAGGTGCGCTGGCGAAAATGAATGCGCGGCCAAGCGTGCTGGTGTCGGCGTCGGCGATCGGGATTTACGGGAATCGCGGCGACGAAACGCTGACGGAAGAGAGCAGCGCGGGGACCGATTTTCTGGCGGGCCTGGCGCAGGAATGGGAAGCGGAAGCGCGGAAGGCCGAGGCGCTGGGGATTCGCGTGGTGCTGGCGCGGTTCGGAATTATTTTGGCGCGCGAGGGCGGCGCGCTGCCGAAGATGATGCTGCCGTTCAAATTTGGCGCTGGGGGAAAGTTGAGTTCCGGGCTGCAGTGGATGTCGTGGGTGACGCTCGAAGATGGCGTTGGGATTTTGCGATTGGCGATCGAGAACGCTTCGATACGAGGTGCAGTGAATATAGTATCGCCGCAACCGTTGCAAAACGCGGAGTTCACCTATGTGCTGGCGAAAGCGATGCACCGGCCGGCGCTCTTCCCTGCTCCGGCGTTTGCGCTGCGGCTGGCGCTGGGGGAAATGGCGGACGCGCTGCTGTTATCCAGCCAGCGCGTCTTACCACGAGCGATTGAAAAACTGGGCTACCGCTTTTTGCACGCGGATTTGACAGCGGCGCTGGCAGCAGTGCTTGCGAAAAGTTAGAAGAACCCCTCCCTACTTTTGCACGTTGATTGTGACGGAGACGCGCAGCGTGCGGCCGTTGAGCGGATCAGTGGACACCAGATTTTCCGAAGTTTGCCCGTCCTTGAGAATGAGGTTCTCGGAAGTTCTGAATTGACGAACGAGCGGCAGGCCATTGGGTTCGGCGACCAACCTCTCCCCCTCTGAGGATTTGTTGGGATAGAGCATGGACCGATCGAAAATCAAGTAGAGGTGAAAGCGGCCGTCGTCCTCGGACTTGATGCCGCAATCGATGTTCGAGCCGATATCCATATAGGTGGTTTTCTGATCTTTGCCTTCCGTCTGGATGGGAACGCGGATGCCGGTCCGCAGACTCGTCGAATAATTGCCTCCGAGCTTTTCATCGGTGATCACGGTGAAGGCATACGGCATGCTGGAAACCTTCTTGTCCCCGTCATACTCGGTAAAGACGATCTGCACTTTCACGGGAGTGGAAACTCTCACACGCTCCTCGGCCTTGGGCTTCTCCTGCGCGTGCAGTTGGAGCGCAGGCTGGCAAAGCGAGCCGAGCAAGAACAAATAGGACAATTTCTTCATGACGTTCCTCCAGGATGATTCGAATCGTTCTGAGATTTGACGCCGTTCGCGGAAGTCATTGCGATTTCTCGTCCGCTAAGAGCTTGACGTCAAGCTCGGCAATTTGGATCGGCGCAACTTGCAAGGGCGCCAAAATTGTGGAGTCAGCATCTTGAGCGAGAAGCGGAGCGTGTCCGCGAAGGCTCCACTGTTCGGCGTACCCAGCCAGCAAAATTTCCTGGTCACGGGGAACGAGCACTTCTGGCATGGTATTTCCCTTGAGAGGCGCTCCGTGCTCCGTAGGATTCCTGGCGATTGCAAGCTGGCGTGGCGAGTCTGAATTGTTCTCCACTGGCCGTGGAGCGACGTGGTCGTGATTCTCCAGAAGCGGCGCACTTGTTTTCCCTGCCATCTCGGCCGGTATTTGTACGACATTGGGGCGCCAGACGGCGCGCGCGGCGAAGAATGCGACGACCATGGCAGCGGCGCTCGCCAAAACAAGCCAGTTGGTAAGCCAATTGCTGCGAGGCGTGGATTCTTCGTCGAGGCGTGCGCGGACGCGCGGCAAGAGAGAAGTAGGCACATCGGCGTTAGCGGTGACATGAAGGCCGGCGTCGATGGAGGCGAAGAGGGATTGTTCCTGTTCGAATGCGACTCGGCAGGCGACGCAGGCATCGAGGTGCGCTCGCAAGTCACCTTGCGGCCGGGAACCGCTGGCTGCGGCTTCGATCAACGCTTCTTTATAATGTTGGCATGGCATCGCAACTTCTCCGCTAACTGTCTTCGCGCATAGAAAATCCGGGACTTCACCGTGCCCGTGGAAATGCCCAGCATGGCCGCGATTTCGTCGATGGTGTGGCCTTCCATTGCCGCGAGCAAAAGGACCAGGCGCAATTTTTCCGGCAACTCCGCGAGGGCGTTCTCGAGATGCGCCTGGAACTCGTTCGAGACGGCTAGGTCTTCGGCGGTTGCAGCAGGCGGCTGGTGCTCGGGCTGCGACCAAAGCGTGTCGCGCAATTCGCGGCGCTTCCCGGAGCGCAAACGGTCGAGCGCGATGCGGAACGCGATTCGGACGAGCCAGGCGCGAAAGCGGTTGCGGTCACGCAGGCGATCGAACTGGCGATAGGCGCGCAACATGGCTTCCTGGGCCACATCCTCTGCATCGGCGGAGTTGCGCAGAACGCCCCGGGCCACGCGATAGGCAAGCGGGCCGCACTCGGCGAGGCGCTGCTCGAACTCGCGCCGGGTGTCGGCCCGGGCTGCCTCGCGCTCCAGCTCATCCCCGGCCGTGCGACCCGGTTGGACCAGAACCAGCTCCTGCATGGGTTGTTCCGCGCGGGCTTCGAACGCCCGTCCTCTCCGTACAGTTGACTAGACGCCGCCCCTTAAGGAATGGTTCAGTGTGAAACGCGGGTTCGCAACGATCCGGCGCCTGGAGCTAGATCCCCAGCTGTACAAGCAAGTTATCGAGGTTGGATTCGTCGACGAGCACTTCGCTGGGTGGCTGCCCTTCCGGCGGGGCTTGGACGGAACCCTCGTCGAACGCCTGAAAAAGACGCATCTTGGCGACGGCGTATTCTTCGCTGCTGGAAAGCGGGCGGCCGTTCTGTTTTGCCCAGGCCTCCAATGCCGATTGCGCGACGAAGATTTTGAAGGGGAACGCCGAGCGCCGGTCGGCGGAGACCACGTATGTAAATTCGCCTCCGGGACTGCCGCCCCGTTGCGCGCGATCCCCTTCGAAGAAGTAATACTGGTAGACGTAGCCGTCGGCGGCAGAGTAGCTCTTGACGCGGCGGACGGCATCGGGGCGAGGCATTGCCGGATTATTGGAGGGGCGGAGGTGGAAGTCAACGCAGGAATTTGTGCCGAGGGTAGTTCCACTATGAAATAGCGTTCTGCCTTCCGGTTCCAAATCAGAACGAGGTTAGGCCGAAGTGAAACGAGGAGAAACATTTCTTCGCAGTGACAGCGCGGGCCACTCACTTTTGGCCTGCCGGCAATCTGCTGATTTTATGGGGCTTTTTGCCCTGAGTTCTTGACGCCAGCTTCCTAATCTTCATTCCTCGATTCCATTTCTTTCGCTGGCCCTTCGCCTGCATTTGGGAGGGCATGCGCTCCCTCTCGCATAGCAAAGGAAAATCATCCAGGACCACGGCGTTCGTGGCTGTCGTGTTTCTCAGCGAGGCGGCATGGAACTTCGGGTGCGGTTCCGCGGGCGCGCCGCCGCCACCTTTACCTCCTCCAGCAATTGTCGTCACGGTAATGCCAGCGAATGGATCGGTGGTGCTCGGGAATCAGACGACCTTTATGGCCACGTTGACGAACACAGCAGACACCGTTGTCAGTTGGAGCGTTAACAGTGTGCCGGGCGGAAATACCACGCTCGGAACGATCACCTCGGCCGGATTGTACACCGCGCCCGCTGACCTGCCTTCGCCGGCGACGGTCCAAGTTGCGGCCACGAGCCACGCCGACGCGACAAAATCCGCCACGGCGAACGTAGCCGTCACGAGCGACATCACGCTGAACTTGACGCCGAATCCGGCAAGCGTGGAACTCGGCGCATCGCAAGCCTTTCAAGCCACGGTAACGAGCAGCGGGCATCCCGATACGGCGATTCGTTGGAGCCTCTCGGGTGCGGCGTGCGCCGGCGGGTGCGGAGCGGTGGACGCCGGCGGCAAGTACACTGCGCCGCAGATTCTTCCCGCCCCCGCCAGCGCGACGCTGACGGCGCAGAGCGTAGCTGATCCTTCGAAGCAGATTTCCGCGGCGGTGGCCATCACCAGCAATTTTTCGCTGCAACTTTCCGCACCCTCCAGCGTGCCGGCCGGAGGGTCGGCCACGATCGTCGCGACGATGACTCCCGTTCCCGGTTCGAATCCCAGCGCGTCGCTGTCCTGGGCGCTCAGCGGCCCGGGCTGCAGTGGCAGTTCCTGCGGAACATTGACGGTCATCACGACGCAATCCGCGGGTGGAAGCAGCTTCTCGAACTCGGCGACGTACACGGCGCCCGCCACGCCGCCTAATCCGAACTCCGTTACGGTGACGGTAACTCCCCAAGCGGACGCATCGAAAACAGCGCAAGCGACATTGTCGATTCAGACCGGCGCCAGCGTGAGCGTTTCGCCCTCGACGGCCACGCTGGCGGCGAATCATCGCGTGACGCTGAGCGCTCAGGTCAGCGGAACTTCGAATACCGGCGTGATTTGGAGCGTAAACGGAATTGCGGGCGGAAACACCACGTTCGGGCAGATTTGCGCTGTGGGTTCGAATCCCTGCCAAGCGGTGACGAGCGCGACCACTTCACAGGTCGATTACCTCGCGCCCGGCGCGATCCCTTCGCCGAATCCGGTGAGCGCGACGGCCGTGAGCGCGGCCGATTCGACGAAAAGCGCGAGCGCGCAGATCACGGTGATCAATCATGTGCTGGTGGCTGTTCAGCCTGGAAGCGTCACCCTGGCCCCGCTCGCCGTGCAGGGCTTCACCGCGTCTGTGCTGGGAACCAGCAACCAGAACGTCGTTTGGCAGGTTCAGGGTACAGCGTGTTGGACGGCAGGTGTCTGCGGAGCGATTACGCCCAGCGGAACTTATACCGCGCCCGGCGCTCCGCCCGCGCCCGATGCGATTCAAGTTGTGGCCGTCAGCAGCGATGACACTTCGCAATCCGGCATTGCCAACGTGACGATTTCCACGGGCGCGAACATTCTCGCGCTGCATCCTTCCAGCGTGTACGCCGGTGCGGCTCAGGGCTTTACTCTGCGCGTGGATGGCAGCGGTTTTGCGGCCTCCAGCCCAGGACCGGGATCGGCAATGCTTATCGGCGGCACCGCGCGGATCACGACGTGTACTTCCGCGCTGGAATGCACGGCGCCGGTGACGGCTGCGGACGTCGCTGCGGCGGGCGGCGTCTCCGTACAGATACAAAATCCGAACGGCACAAAATCGAATGCCGTGGCGCTGATCGTCGCGGCTCCAAATGTTTCCGACGAAGTGATCGCGCTTAGCAGCAGCGCTCCGGCCGCGACAGGAAAAGACATCGTTGTGGTGGATCCGACCACCGCGGGAATCTCCGTTCCCGGCAACGACCTGGACTTGAATATCGCGGCGCTGGGCACATTCAATACCGCGAACAATTCCTGCGCGCTGGGCGGCAACGCGATTTCCCTGCCGCGGCCCGCGAGCGGCACTTCGACCGCGGACATTTGCCTTTTTTCGCAAAGCGGGCTGGACACCAGCATGACCTATACGGTGTCCGGGCCGGGCGACGTCGCGGTGATCGCTAAACTTCCGGCCGGGCTCGGGATTATCCACCTCACACTGCAAATTCCCGCGGCTGCCGCCAGCGGCGCGCGCACGCTTTTCATTCAGAACACCAATCTGGACAAGACCGCCGCGAGCGGCGTGCTGGAGGTGCATTGAAATGAGCTTTGTACAACGGCGGCGATTCTTGTGGATTCTTTTTTTAGTTGGACTGGCGTTGCTGGCGATTGCGGCGAATTCCACGACACTCTCGCGGCTGCGTTTCGAAGAGCTCGTAAAACAGGCGACGGCGGTGGCGCGGCTGCGTTGCCTCGGCGTGGAAAGCCGCTGGCAAGACGGAGAAATTTGGACGGAAACGCGATTTGAAACTTTGGAAGTAAGCAAAGGCCTGCTTCCGGGCGTGGTCAGCGTGCGCATGCTCGGCGGCCGCGTTGGAAATCTTTATTCGCGAGTCGAGGGAGTGCCGGCGTTTCGTCCCGGTGAGGAAGCCTACGTGTTTCTCTGGGGGCGCGAAGGCGAACCGTTCCGCGTTCTGGGATGGTCGCAGGGCACCTTTCGAATCACGCGGGATTCACAAACGGGAGTGGAACGCGTTACACAAGATTCGGCGGCGTTGCCAATTTTTGATCCTCGCGCGCGGCAGTTCCGGCACGGCGGGATTCGCAACCTCCCGGTGGCGATTTTTCAATCGAAGCTGCGGAAGGCGCTGCAGCAAGAAAAGCCTTGAAGAGTTTTGCTTCGGCCATTGCAGGAATGTACGTGTGGGGATGAGGAGATTTCAACACAGAGTTCACAAAGACCACTGAGAAAGAAGAGCCAAATCAAAGCATCTCGTGCGGAGGCAATGGCGCGAGATCTGCGAGGGAGAAAGTTAATGGGGCAACACCTCAAGAAAATTGCGACAGGCGCCTTCGCTTTCCTTTACGCGACTTGGTTTGCGCCGATGGCGCAGGCGTATTCGTTCGATATGATTGTGCCGGACGTGCGGCAACCAGCTTCACTATCGGGCGGGTCGGCTTGCCCGGTTCGCGCGCATCAGTTGACGGCGGCGGGAAGCATCGCCGTCCAATGGAGCACCACGCTGAATAGCAATCCGGTTACCATCCTGACCTCGGACCAGACTGCGAGCGGGCGGCTGACGGAGATTGAGCAGGTGATTGCGCTGTCGCTGGCGGTGTGGACCGGCGCGAGCGGCACGACGCTCGTTCCGGCGACTCTCACACCACTGACGCGGACGACGACGCAGAACGCCTGCGGGTCGGACGGCGTGAATTCCATCTGTTTCGATCAGGCGGACATGGCGTTTACGCCGGGCGTGCTGGCGTTTACAAGAGTGATCGCCACGGACCGGCTCGGCGCGCAAGTGGGCAGCAGCGCGGTTGCGACGCGGCTGGGGCAGATTCTCGACGCGGATATTTATTTCAATCCGAGCGATTCGAATACTGCGTATGCGACTCCGTCGGTGCTGGCATCCAACCCAAAAGCTTATGATCTCGAATCTTTGCTGACTCACGAACTCGGGCACTTTCTGGGCTTCAGCCATTCGGCAGTCTGGAGCGCAATCATGTTTCCCTTCGCGCCGGCGCCCGGAACATTCAGCGGAATGCGGCCGACAGCGCAGCAGCCCGATGGGCCGCTGGGCGATGATGACCGGACCGGGTTGCGCGTTCTCTATCCCGATCCGACTGATGCGTCGCATCAGGGTTCGATCAGCGGGCGCATTTCTCCAGCGAATCCGCTGGCGCTTCCCGCATCGCCGGTGGGCGTGACGGGCGTTTTCGGCGCGCAGGTGGTCGCCGTGGACGCGGCGAGCGGCGCGGCCGCAGGAGCGGCGATCGGCGGATGGAGTTGCGCGGCTCCGGGCCCGGCGCAATTTGACGGCACGTATCAGATCGATGGGCTGGCGGTGGGGCACAGTTATACCGTTTACGCGGAAGCGCTGAATGGCGTGGTGGATCCTTCGCAGTTCGATAATGCGATTGTTTCGCTGTGCAGGAATGTGGTTACCGATGCGGGCTGGCCGCCGCTGCTTGGATGCGTGGTGCCCGCGGCGGAGACGAGCTTTACGGCGCGCACTCGGCCTGGACCTTGAAGAGAATTTCGAGTTTCGAGTTTCAAGTTGCGGGTTCCGAGTTTCAAATTTCCATTTTCTATTTTCCATTTACGTGAGGTGTGAGCCAGCCACCACCAAAGAGAAGGCCGGGGCCCAGCGACGCTAGAAAGACGGGACGACGATGGCCGCGCGGTTGCTTCGCAGCGCTTCGCAAGATTTCATGCAGGGCTGCGCCGCACGTTGACGAGCCGAGGTTGCCGCGGGTCCTGGCGATGGGCGGAAAAGTGTCCGGTGAGACACCGCATTGTTTTGCGAGCAGTATGACGAGGCGGGGATTTGGCTGGTGCGTGGCAAAACCGCCGACGGAGCCGCGCGGGATGCCGCTGCGCAACTCGACAGCGGTTAAGATTTTTTCCATACGGGTGATTGCCGCCCTCGAAAGCGCTTCGCCGTCGAACTGCACGGCGAGGCCTCCGTTTTTCTCGTCGTTCACCTGGATGGCGGCGGCATACTGGCCGGCGCAGCCAAAGATAAATTCACCGACGCGATAACCTTCACGGGAATCGCCTCCGGCGGAGCTGTGAAGAATAAAAGCACTGGCGCCGTCGCCGAACAAACCTCCAAATTCACCGGCGACCCGGCCGGGAGTGAGCGTGCGGCTATGCACGTCGGCGCTGGCGACGAGGATCGTGTGCGCCTGGCCGGCGCCGATGAGCGATTGCGCAACGGCGAGGGCGTTGAGTAAACCGAGGCAGGCGCCGCCAACGTCCAAGGCGGCGCAATTTTCGCGCACCAGCAAGCGGGAATGAAGCTGCGCCGAGAGCGAAGGGTAATCGTGATGCGTCTCACTGGTGGCGACGATCCAATCCAGCTCCTGCGCTCCACAGGACGCGGCGCGCAACGCTTCCTGCGCGGCGGTTGCGGCAAGGGTGAGTTCGCTTTCGCCTTCGGCGGCGTAGGCGAGAGACTCGATGCCCGCGCGGCTGCGTAGTTTTCCGGCGGGCATGCCGAAGGCGCTGTCGACTTCTTCGGAAGGCAGCAACCGCGAACCAGTCGCCACGGATGAACCGGTAAGCATGGCTTGGGCGGGAGAAAAAGAGAGCTTGCGGATCAAGCCGGCGTCGTCCGCGCCGGGATTTTCAGGGGCCGAATTTTGCAATGCGGCCAGAACTTCTCCAAGGCTCGCGGAACGTTCGTTGAGGCCAGAACCAAGATCAGAAACGCCGCTGGCAGTTTCGATGGCGCGCAAAAAACTTACCCAGGCCATGGAATCGAGAATGCCGGCCTCGAGGAGATCAATTTCGTCGGCGGGAATGGATGCCGCAGAGCCGGCCTCCCGGCGGAAGCAGGCTTCCACCAGCGAGCGCCGGGAATCTGTTTTCAAAGCAGGCGGGAACCGGGGATCGTTCATCAAAAGTCCTCGAGCCACTCTTTTTGCGGCAGCGGAAAAAGCGTATCCAGCATCAGCCAGCAGAGGCCGTTAAAAGGACGAGTGAGGCCGAGGCGGATGAAATGATGAGGGCAGGACATAATTTTATAGTGAAAATTGGAATTCAGGAAGCGTTCGAGGCGCGGCAATCGGTTCGCGCCGCGGTCCGGGGCCAGCGCCGCTTCTATGAAATTGCGCCAATCGTGATCGACGACGGGAAGATCGCGGAGGACTTCGCCGGAGGGGAGCACCAGGCTGGCGCGCAGTTCGTTCGCGCAAATCTCAAGGCGAAGATTCCGCGTTTCGCAGCCGCAGATGGAGCGCTGGGCCTCCGATGGCATTGCGTAAAGGCCACTGCCTTTTTTGTTTTCGTGGATCTTGCAGCCAAAAAGCTCGGGCAAAGAGCGGGCGAGTTCCGCACGGCGAAGGTAGGGAACGATTTCGGCTTCGGCCAGCGCGGAAGATTTCTGGAAAGTGCGCGTGGAGACGCGGTCTTCGATGTGCGGTTTCGCGCCGGGAAATGGCGTGAGTGAAAATTCCAGGATGTCACCGCGCTGATGAGGAAAATGCATCCAGCCGTTTGCCGAGGAAGGCACCGGCCGGATCGAATGAATGGTTTCGTTTTCGCGCTGGAGGCCGATGACGCAGAAGGCCGGGCCCATGCGCGTGATTTCGGTGATGAGAAGCTTGGTCACGGAGTTGCGCCTGCGGACTTGCGCCGAGGCTTCACAGGCTTCTGACGCAGCGAGACGAGATGGCGAATTTCTACGGCGTCGCCTTGCTCGCGCCAGAAAGCGGCGAGTAAATCGGCTACGAGACGGCGATGGCATTTCTCCGGGCCCGGTTCGGAACAGAGAAGAGAAACCTTCGAAGGCCACGGAGACGTGTCGACGCTTGAGGGGACATCGCGCTCTTTCATCGCGGCGAGAAATTCCGCTTCATAGAAAGGCCAATTTTTCGCGCGACGATAGGTCTTAAGAAGTTCCGGCGCCGGAGCGAGCAGCGGCTCATGCAGGTATTCGATTCCGGCGATTTGTTTCAGAAAGAAGGAAAGATCCGGGTGCTTGGAGAAACCGGAGAGCTGGCCGCTGCGATTCTGGCGGATGTCGATGACTTGCTGAACGCCGGCGTTCGAGAGCAGGGTGAAAAATTCCTCGGCGGTTTTTCCCGTGAAGCCGATGGTGCAAAGAAGACGTTGCATGAGATTTAGAAATACTCGGCTGCTTCGGGAGCAGCGCGGAAAGCAAAATCCTTCGACTGGAGCACCAGTGCGTCCCTGATAGCGTCCTCACGACCGGAGACGAAGAGCGAAGTGCTGGTGACATCGTCGAAGCCGTGGAGAACGAGGAGGCGATCCTCGGCATCGCTTTGGGATTCGAGAGCGCCGCCGCGCCGAATGTGGACCGGGGTGACGCCGCGTTCCAGCAGCGCCGGGCAGATCATCAGGAAACGATGGCACTGCAAAGGATCTTCCTCGGCGCACATGAGAGCGGTGACGCTCGTCCCGGAGAGGACAAGGGCGCGCTCGAGGCCTTCGACAAAATCCGGGGCGCGGCGGCGCGCGGCGTAATCGACAAGCCCGTCTTCACGGTAGACGCGCGGATCGGCGGGCCGACCGCCGAGAGTTGCACCGAAGAATTCGTAGCGAATTCCCGTCGAGGCAAGGGCGCTTTCGAGCAACTCGCGATTGAATTGCGGAAAGCGAAAACTGGCGGGACGGCTGCGGACATCGCAAAGAGTCCGGACGCCGTGAGCGGTCAGGACGGCGAGAAAATCGGCAATTTCGAGATTGGAATGGCCGATGGTGAAGAGAGGATTGGGGAGGCCGGAGCGGATATTCATCAAAGTGACTCCCAGGGTAAAGCGTATTTTGCCGGAAGGCTGGAGAGACGGCAAGTGCGGCAGGCCTACGTGGCGAGGGATTCGAGTTCCGTCACGACGCGGTCGAGTTCGTCGATGAGCGGATTCGAGCCGGCTTTGCGGAAAACATTCACGAGCGTGCGGTAGTACCAGAGCGTGCCCTGCTTGCGGCCGCTGAAGCGGTGGAAAACGGCGTCGCCTTCCAGGCGATAGTCGGAGAGGATTTCGCGGGCGTTGGCCAGCTTGTCGGCGGCGGAAACGAGGCGGACGTCATCTTGCTCGTGCGCGACCTTTTCGATGTAAGCGCGCTTTCTTTCGCCCCAATCGCGTTTTTCGCCGGAGGCTTCGTAAGAGTCCGTGCAACCGTCGACGATGCGCGCTACGCGGTCGCCGAATTTCTCGCGGATTTCGCCGAGGCGCGGGAGGCCGCCCTGGTCTTCGACGGCATCGTGCAGCAGCGCGGCGATGACTTCGTCTTCGCCGCCGCCGTGTTGAATGACGATGGCCGCAACGCCAAGCAAGTGGCCGACATAAGGCTGGCCTTTGCCCTTGCGGCGCTGATGCAGATGCAGCTCGGCGGCGTAACCAAGCGCTTCCACAAAACGGTTTGTGAGGACGGGCTTTTCGATGATGGATTGTCCGCAGATCAAGTCTTTCACTTCGCTTAAATTCTACTCCCGGGTTTTCGTCATTTCCACGCCGCCCGGGGAGTGACGAAATCGCTCAGGAGGATTTTGGTTCGCCGGCGATTTGGCTTTGGACCTGCTCCCTGAGTTTCAAAGGGTTCTGGATTTTTTCGAATATTTCGGGGGTGCCTCCGGTGCCGCGCACGATCACTGTCCCGTAGCCCAAGATTCTTCCGATAGCAGGCTCGTCCACGACCACGCTCTCGATTCTGGAGAGGAGGATTTCGGTGGTGCGGCGGTCGGCGAGGCCGGACTTCACGATGACTCTCTTGTTGGTGACGGCCATCTCCGTGACATTGCGCTTCAGCAGGCCAATGCAAAAGAGAGCCGCTCCGACAATGAAGCAGACGAGAGCACCTAAATACATGGAGCCGCGCGAGGGCATGGCTTTGGCTCCAGCCGATCTTGAAAACGACGCGGCGAGAAATATTAGCGCGAGCAGCTCAAACACCGCCGCGGTTGCCAGATGCCCCAGCATCACGATCCAGTGGAGCCGGGTCTCGTACTGCACGGTTTCGCCCGCAATGAGATGTTTTTCGGCGTAGCTCAAGTTGGCTCCTTGTGGACAGCTGCAGCGACGTGCCGGGAGCGCCGCGGCGGATGATGACCCCGAATGGTTCAGGTCCATGATAAACAGGAAAGCAAGGAATTTAGCCAGCGATTCTTGGTAGCGCTAACGGGAATCGAACCCGTATTTTAGCCTTGAAAGGGCTACGTGCTAACCGTTGCACCATAGCGCCACCGGGGAGAGAAACGGAACGAGTCTAGGATACGGGAAATGGGGTGCGCGAACAAGCGCCCCCGGGCGACGGCGCTAGCCCAGCGAGCGCGTTCACCGGATGTCTAGTTAACAATAACCGGACCCCCTCCCCCCTGTTTTTCATAAGTGTTGATTCTAAGGAGTTTTAAGTTGTTTAGAATGAACACTTATAGAAGTGTTCATCCTAAAGACGGTTAGAGGCGTTATTATCGGACGCTCCTGCAAGTGTTGATTCTAAGCGACTTACTCTGCGACACAATGCTCGTGAGCCAACTGTGGAGGTTGCATGCTTGCTGTCTGGCGAAAATGGCTACCCCAAAAAAAGAAAAGCGGGAGCAAGCTCCCGCACTCCATACGCAGTTATCTACAGCGACAAGTGTAGCAGAGGATAGAGAAAAGTCAAGGATAATTTTGAGAAAAAATCATGGCGAGGGTGTCGGAGATAACTCCAAGGAGCGCATAGCGATAGCCCGGGGCAATGACGGGAACGTTTCGCATCGCATGGCAGGCGATAGGGGCTTAGCCCTGGCGGTCCTGGAATTCTTCGTGCCAGGCCATTTGGATAGCTTCGAGCTTGGATTCGTTGGAGGCGGCGGGGTCTCCGGAGAAGCCGGGGAGTTCGGTGATCCATTTGTGCATGTCGGTGAAGCGGACGGTGAGGGGATCGGTGTCCGGAAATTTGTCGGTGAGGGCGATGGCAATGTCTTCGAAGTTGTCCCAGCCGAATGTTGGGGGCATGTCCGCTCCAGAAAAAATTTAACACAGAGAACACAGAGATCGCAGAGAGCACAGAGAAAACTGGCGGGGTTAACCCCGCCGTTACAACGGAATTAGTGATCCAGTTCCTTGGCGTAGTTTTTGTTCCAGTCGGGGATTTCGACGACGATGTCGGTGGTGCCGTCGGGGACGGTTTGGCAGCCGAGGCGCGACTTGGGGGTGATGCCGGGGGCTTCGTCGAGTTCGTCGAGTTCGGCGTCGGTGGCTTCGTTGCAGGATTCGAGTCCTTCTCTCACGATGACGTGGCAGGTGGAGCAGGCGCAAACGCCGCCGCAAGCGTGGTCGAGGCCGGCTTTGAGGCCCTCGGAGATGTCGAGGATGCTTCCCGGGAGGCCGTTGTGGCCGTAGGGAATTTTTTCCGGGTCGACTTCGATGGTCTTGCCGCTGGGAAGAAAGGTCACCTTATATTTCTTGGTGGCGGGTTTGTATTTGACTTCTTCGATGTATGGGTTGCTGCCGCCCATTTTTCCTCCCTGATTCTTGCCTCAGAAGCTACACAGAAAATCTAAACTTCGGCTAGTTTGCGGCCTTCTAGCGCCGTGGAGACCGCTGAATTCATTAGCAATTCCGCTAGATGCTCCGTTGCGTGATTTAGTTCGTCGATGCGTTTGCGGATTAGTTTGTAGTCGCTGCCGGCCACGGATTCGCGCAATGCGGCTACGCTGGCTTCAATTTTAGCGCGCTCTTCGGCGGATAGGCCAACGGATTGCGGATTGGCTAGCGCTTTGGCGGTGGCGGCCAGGATCGATTCGGATTCGGTGCGCGCTTCGATTAGCTGGCGTTCGGCGAAATCCTGCTCGGCGTATTCGATGGATTCCTCAAGCATGCGCTCGATTTCGGAATCGTTGATGCCGTAGCTGGGCTGGACTTCGATGGAATGCTGATCGCCGCTGCGGAGATCTTTCGCGCCAACTTGCAGAATACCGTTGGCGTCGATCAGGAATTTCACTTCGATGCGCGGGAGGCCGGCGGGCGCGGGCGGCACGCGCAGCGTGAAGCGAGCGAGCGAGCGGCAATCCTTGGCTAGTTCGCGCTCACCCTGGAGGACGTGGATGTCTATGCCGGTCTGATTATCGACGCCTGTGGTGTAAAGCTCCTGGGCGCTGGCGGGGATGGTGGAATTGCGCGGGATGATTTTGGCGACGGCGCCACCGTAGGTTTCGATGCCGAGCGAGAGTGGCGTGACGTCGAGCAGGAGCATGGTTTTCACGCCGCGATCGAGAATGTTGGCTTGCACCGCGGCGCCGAGCGCGACGACTTCGTCGGGATTCAGCTCGATGTGCGGTTTGTGGCCGAAAAATTCCTGCACGGTGCGGCGGATCAAAGGGGTGCGCGTGGCGCCGCCAACGAGAACGATTTCGTCCATGTCGGCGGGCTTGAGCTGCGCGTCGGCGAGGGCTTGCTTGACGGGGCCCATGGTGCGGCCGACTACGGGATGGATCAGGGCCTCGAACGCGCCGCGGGTGAATTCGTGGGTGAATACGGAGCCATTCGGCAACGCGAAACGAAGTGTGGCCGTTTCGGCTTCGGAAAGGCGGTGCTTGACGTCGATGAGCGCCTTGCGCAGTTCCTGCGCGAGTTCGCCGTGGGGCGAGAAATCGATTTCATCGTGCTGAAGAATCAATTCGTGGACGAAGGCTTGCAGAAGATTGTCGATGTCGTCGCCGCCGAGGTGCGTGTCGCCATTGGTCGAAAGAACCTGGAAGATATCGCCATCGGTCGTGGAAATGAGCTTGAGGACAGAAATGTCAAAGGTGCCGCCGCCGAGATCGTAGACGGCGACTTTGCCGCGCTGCTTTTCATGGAGGCCGTAGGCGAGCGCGGCGGCGGTGGGCTCGTTGACGAGGCGGAGAACTTCGAGGCCGGCGATTTTGCCGGCGTCCTTGGTGGCTTGGCGCTGCGCGTCGTTGAAGTAGGCGGGGACGGTGATGACGGCGCGGTCGACGGGTTCGCCAAAATGCGCTTCGGCCCAATTTTTCAGTTCGCGAAGGATGAATGCAGAAATTTCGGGCGGGGTGAAAACTCTGTCGCCGAGCATGACGCGGATGACGTTCTTGCTCGATGGCTCGATGCGAAACGGGAACAGTTTGAGTTCATCTTTAACATCGGCCGGGCCGCGGCCCATGAGACGCTTCACGGAATAGATGGTGCGCTCGGGCTGGGTGAGCAAGCGGCGACGCGCCGGTTCGCCGACGATGATGCTGCCATCCGGATCGAGGCTGACAACGGAGGGGCAAAGCGTGTCACCGTACGGACCAGGAATGCACTTCGGCTGGTTCGTCTGCGGATCGGCGTACGCGACGAGGCTATTGGTGGTGCCGAGATCTATTCCTACGATTCTGCCCATGATGAAAACCGGGAGGGGCTAAGCCCCTCCCCTACAAAAGCTCCTTTTGAACATTAGCGACAAGATTTCGTATGTACGAGCGGCGATTCAGCAAGTCGTTCAATTTCGCCATGATCTTTTTTCGCGTGGCGGTGTCGGCTTGCAGGGCGACGTCCCATTCGCGGGCGGCGTCTTGCAGTTGCGCGTCGACTCCAGCGAGTTTTTGCTGAAATCCCTTTTCGGCTGATTCGAGGCGTGATTTCAATGCCGCGAGATCGCCTCCCGAGGTTTTTGCTTCGCGAAGTTCGTCGAGCGACTCGTTCAGCTCGAAGACTTCCTCGAGCAGTTCCGGCGGCGCTTGCTGCTTGTGTTCGCCTTCCTTGCGGGCGCCTTCTATTCCAAGGAGATACTCAACGCGCGCCACCGGATCGCGCAGAACGCGGTAAGCGTCATTCAATTCCGAGCTGCGCTGCAAAGAGAGCTCGCGCTCTTGCTCGCTGGCGTTGACGAAATTGTCCGGATGGAGCTTCCAGCTCAGTTGCAGGAATTTTTGCTCAAGAGCGCCCATCTCGATCCAGAGCTTGCGGGGCAGATCAAACAGCTCGAAATAGCCGGAATTGTTCGACACTGCTAGGCCGTAAAGGAGCTGCCGCAGCCGCAATTGCGCGCCGCGTTGGGATTCTGGAAAACGAATCCCTGGCGCATCAGCGTCTCTTCGTACTCGAGCGTCGTGCCGTTCAGATACAGAA